>Ga0302326_10017731_pt1 | contig 14820 bp, 11 predicted proteins | sample Palsa_T0_3_FD_202264 | JGI IMG/M metagenome (GOLD analysis project Ga0302326, IMG submission 202264) | Peat permafrost microbial communities from Stordalen Mire near Abisko, Sweden - Palsa_T0_3 | ecosystem: Environmental > Terrestrial > Soil > Palsa > Peat permafrost | place: Sweden: Abisko... | reverse complement strand
GCCCGCAGCGGCCAACCACGCAGAATGTCAGACCTAAACGTGAAGATAAGCGCAGGTCAAACGTGAAGACCATCTGGTGGAGCTAAGGGGATTCGAACCCCTGACCTTCTGCATGCCATGCGTGCGGGTTTCGTCCGGCGGTGTCTGGCTAGGTCGCGTTTCCGCACGTCAGGGCAATGGTCTTGTCTGACAGAGTCTGGCTGCATCTGCTGTGGCCTGGGGGCGTTGTCACTTGGTTCGTCACTGGCAACCGGCCTCCTTCGCGCTCAGCGGGGCCCCTCGGGGATCGTCGACACGGCCAGAGAGGTGGTGCCACTCCAGGCTTAGCTACCCGCCTTCTTCGACGAACCTGAATACGGAACGGGCTGGCGTGGCCGTCCGGGATCACGGGCCGGTCCCGTCTCGCATCGTATGCTCGGGTCAAGGACTTGCACGCAACGGAGGAACCCGGTGACCGGCTACCGCCCTATGACCCTGGTTGATCTGGCCAGCCGGCTGGTACGGACGGCCGAGAGCAAGACACGATGGAAACTTGTGTGGGAGTTCCTCGAGGAGTACCGGTGGGAACCGGAAGACGTCCAGTCGTCTTTGCTGCGGGATGAGCCCCCGCCAACCGGCGACGAACGGTGGGACGCACTGCTCGCGGCACTAGCGGAACACCTGGCGGCGCAGCACGATCTTGCCCCGCCTGAATGGGCTGAGATGAGAGTCCTGCAGCAGCCCTGGTTCCCAGCGGAACTGGAAATCCAGCGCGCCGATGCACTGGTCTGGGCACCAGCAGCATTCAGGAAGCACGGCGTCTACCTGTCCGCCAGGGACCTGGACGCCGCGTGAGCGAGGCCGACAGCATCCTCTTCGGCCGGGCAGAGCTTGAACGGGCATTCACCGTGCTGGGTGAGCGCCTCGTCCGCAGAGGCGTCGTGGCAGACATATTCATTGTGGGCGGCGCCGCTATGGCCCTGGCCTACGACGCTGCCCGCGTCACCCGCGATGTCGATGCGATGTTCAAGCCACACGGAATCGTCCACGACGAGGCCATACGGGTCGCGACGGACCTCGGACTCCCCCGCTGGTGGCTCAACGAGCAGGCAAGCACCTACATCCGGCAAAGAGGACGCGGACAAGCGCCGCGTATTCGATCATCCCGGGCTGCGCGTCATGGCCGCCTCACCACGCCACATCTTCGCGATGAAGGCACGCGCGGCCAGAACGCGTGACATCGATGATCTTCGCCTGCTCGCCGGCATCGTCGGAGTCGAATCAGCCGACGCCGCCCTGCAGATATGCGCGAACTTCTACCCAGACGACTCCGTATCGCCGAGATCAGCCGCCGTGCTCCGCGAACTATTCGGCTGACCACTCCAGCTTCGTGCGTCTGCCCGCCCCGATACTCCCGGACTGAACCAGCGGCTCAGACGGCCGCGCAGCATAGCCAGCATTGACTCTTAATCGCCGCGGGCAGATCGACTCCTATAACGCCAAGCGTCATCGTGATCAGCTACGTAGGGTGACCCCGTAGAAAGATCTCGCAGCCAGATCGCCGAGTCGGTGCTCGAGGTCTGCCGGGTTTAACTGTCACCCACGGCGCCCATATCAGCCATTCCGGCGCGAAGCCCATCCCGGCGGATCTTACGAAGGTTGGCGTGCCATTCCTTTCTGGCCTGCGCGCGGGCTGGAGATGGCTGAAGGCCTGCCGCCCGGGCGGACCGGCGTGACGGCGATTGCCGCGTGCGCACCGCCGCCGTGGAGCCGTATGCAGGACAGTGCCCGCTCCGGGAGGCTGATAGTCGCTTACCGGCGATCATCAGCCCCGGGTCAGAGCGGGCACTTGGCATTTTCGGCGGTGTGGCGGCCTGTGGCTGCGGGTGGTCAGATGTCGCCCTGCCTGGGCCTGGCCGTCATCCGCGCCAGGCGTCGGTGGACATTTTCATGAACGCGACGCAGATCAGCAGCACCGGGATGATCAGCAGGCCGAGGAATCCGCCGGCGATCAGCCCGGGGATGGCCAGGCCCTTTTCCTTCGCCGACAGTCCCCACCATGCCTTGCCGCCGCGGGTGTTCTTGAGGGTCAGGACCCCGGCGGCGAAGACCAGCGGGCCGAAGATGATCCCGGCGACGATGCCGCCGGCCGAGCCGCCGGAGATGCCGCTGCCCACGATCGCCACGCCGAGCAGGCAGGCCAGGACGCCGAAGGCCAGCATGAACCTGTGCCGCTTTTCTGCGGCGAAGGTGGTCACGGGCCCGTCGGCGGTCTGGGTGACCGCGACCGGGACCAGCCCGGGCTCCCAGCCGCAGGTCGCGCACGGGGGGCTGGCCAGGGTGCCGACGCAGTTGGGGCACGGCCGGGATGATGGCGATTTCTCCGGGGGCAGGGTTTCGGTTGTGGCCATGGTCTTTCTCCTTTTCCGCTGTTCGGATGGATGTACCGGCAACGTAAGGCCGGGTAATGGGCGGTTGCCATGCGGGAAACCCACGGGATAACCCACGGTTCCGGGTCCGGATCGCGGCTGAGAATCTGGGGTTGATGGAGGCGGCCGGGGAGTGATAGTTACGCTTGCACCAGGGCTTCTCGCCGGCTTACTGGTTGCGTCGCCGGTGGGTTCTGGCCCGAGGGGGGGTGCTCGCGGTCGACCCGCCGGTGTTGGCGTCTGCCTGGTTGTTGCGGCAGTTGCGGATCGAGGCTGGCCTGTCGCAGGAGGAGCTGGCCGGGGCGGCGGGTGTGGGGGCATGGACGGTCAGCGACCTGGAGCGAGGGGTCGCGCTCACCGCCCGCAAGGACACCGCCCGGCTGCTGGCCGATGCGCTGAACCTCTCCGGGGCGGCGCGGGCCTCGTTTGAGGCGGTCGCCCGTGGACGCGCAGCTCCCGGGGTATCTCCAGCCCCGGGTGGCGGGGCGGCAGGAGCGGGCGGGGCGGCGGCGACCCGGACGCTGCCGCGGGACATCGGCTCGTTCACCGGCCGGCAGCCGGAGCTATGGCAGCTGGTCGGGGCGATGGCGGGGTCGCCGCGGCCGGGCGTGGTGAGTACCCATGCGATCGGCGGGATGGCGGGCATCGGCAAGACCGCGCTGGCAGTGCACGCCGCTCACCAGCTCGCCCCGCGGTTCCCCGACGGGCAGATCTTCCTGCCGCTGCACGGGCACACCCCTGGGCAGCGGCCGGTAGACCCGGCGGACGCCCTGGCCAGCCTGCTGCTGACCGCCGGGGTCTCCGCAGCCCAGATCCCGCCCGGGCTGGAGGTGCGGACAGCACTGTGGCGGGACCGGCTGGCGAGCAAGCAGCCCCTGCTGCTGCTGGATGACGCGGCCGACAGCGAACAGGTCCGGCCACTGCTGCCCGGTTCTGCGGGCAGCCTGGTACTGGTCACCAGCCGTCGGCACCTGACCGCGCTGGAAGACGCGCAAACGGTCAGCCTGGACGTCCTGCCGACCGGGCAGACGCCGCGGCGCAGGTGCCGCGGCGTCCGCCTGGCCTGCCCGCGGACGGGCTAGCCGGCGAGCTGGGAGACCACGAACTGGGCTCCCTCGTAGATTTCGGTGCTGCCGGTGTAATCCAGGTGGCTGCAGATCGCGGGATCGCTGCAGTTGACCGCCGCGGCGAGCTGCTGTGTGGCGTCGAGTAGGTTCCCGGCCCCGCCCCAGCCGGACCCGGCCACCGGGTCGCGGGGCATGGTCCAGGACTGCACCGGGAACGGGTTGGCTGTGGTGCCACCCGCCAGCGGGAAGGGGTAATCCCGGGCCGGCATGCACCCGTAGCTGAGCAACGGGAATTCCCTGGCCAGCCCCTCGTCATTCCCGTACACCCAGCACGGGTCGCCGTACAGGACCACGGCTTTGATCATGTTCCATTCAGGCCGATGGTCCACGATCCACTTGTTGATCACCCACGCGCCCATCGAGTACCCGACCAGCGCGACCTTGTCCTGGGCTGCCGAGCAGCCCGCGGTATACCTCATTATTTCGGCCTGCAGGGCAGCCTCCCCCTGGCTCAGGGCTGGAAACAGGGTGGTAGCGACCGACCACGCGTTGGGGTAGACCGTGGGATAGGAGACTGGGTCGTTGAGCACGGCCCCGCTGATGGCGTTCTGGTCGGTATCGAAGGACTCTAGCTCCGGGGAGATCGCGGGAATCGTGCTGGACGGGCCCTCGGCCATGCCGTGCAGACCGATGAAAACCGGGGTGGTGTCGCAAGTCCCGGTCATCCCCGGCCGCGCCGTCGCCGCCGAAGCGGGCAGCGCGCTGGCGGCCAGGGGCAGCAGAGCCGCGATGGCCAGGATGGGCAGCATCAACCTGGTGGATCTGTGCTTGTTTTGGGTGGTGGTCACGGTGTTTCTCCTTTTCCGGTTCCGCTGTTCGGATGGATTACCGGCAACGTAAGGCGGGGTAGTGGGCGGTTGCCATGCGGGAGACCCACGGGATAACCCACGGTTCCGGGGCCTGAATAGACGGCAGAGGCCGGGCGGTTCTGGAAGTGGCGGTGGCCGGGGATGGTAGTTACCCTTTTGCCAGGGCTTCCCGCCCGCTTGCTGGTTGCATCGGTGCTGGCGGTGCTGTGGATGGTGACGCGAGGGGGTGGTCAGGATCGACCCGCCTGTGGTGGCGTTCGCCGGGTTGTTGCGGCAGTTGCGGATCAAGGCTGGTCTGTCGCAGGAGGAGCTGGCCCAAACGGCGGGCGTGGGGGTACGGACGGTCAGCGACCTGGAGCGGGGGGTAGCGCTGACTGCCCGGAAGGACACGGCCCGGTTGCTGGCCGATGCGCTGAACCTGTCGAGCGCGGAACGGGCATCGTTTGAGGCGGCGGCCCGGGGGCGTGCTGTCAAGGGAGTATCCCCGGCGGCGGCCGACGGGATGATGAGGACTGTCTGGGTGGCGGCCGCGACCCGGGCTCTGCCGCGTGATATCGGGTCGTTCACCGGTCGGCAGCCGGAGCTGCGGCAGCTGGTAGGAGTAATCGCGGGGTCGCCGCATCCGGGCGTGGTCAGTATCCACGCCATCGGCGGGATGGCGGGAGTCGGCAAGACCGCGCTGGCGGTCCATGCCGCCCACCAGCTCGCGCCGCAGTTCCCGGACGGGCAGATCTTCCTTCCGTTGCATGGGCACACCCCGGGGCAATTTCCGGTAGACCCGGCCGACGCGCTGGCCAGCCTGCTGCTGACCGCCGGGGTCGCCGCAGCCCGCATCCCGCCGGACCTGGAGGCGCGGACGGCCCTGTGGCGTGATCACCTGGCGGGCAAGCAGTTCCTGCTGCTGCTCGATGATGCGGCCGATACCGACCAGGTGCGGCCCCTGCTGCCGGCGTCTGTCGGCAGCCTGGTCCTGGTCACCAGCCGCCGGCACCTGACCGCGCTGGAAGACGCTCTGACAGTCAGCCTGGACATCCTTCCAGCGGGGGAAGCTGCCGAGCTCCTGGTCCGGCTGGCGGCCCAGCCCGGCCTGGATCCCGGTGATCCGGAAGTGGACGAGATCACCCGCTTGTGCGGGTACCTGCCGCTTGCCGTCGGAATGCTGGCCCGCCAGCTCCACCACCACCCGGCCTGGACCGCCGCCGACCTGGCCGCAGACCTGGCCGCGACCCGGGACCGGCTGCAGCTGCTGCACACCGAGAACCTGTCCGTGGCCGCCGCGTTTGACCTGTCCTACCAGGACCTCACGCCCGCCCAACAGCGGCTATTCCGCCGCCTAGGCCTGCACCCGGGATCCGACGTCGACGCCTACGCCGCCGCCGCCCTCGACGGCACTGACCTGACTGCGGCCCGCCGCCACCTGGAGACGCTCTATGACCACTACCTGATCGCCGAGCCGACGCGCGGTCGGTACCGCTTCCACGAGCTGATCCGCGAGCACGCCCGGTCACTCGCCGCCATGGACTTGCCCGCTGAGCGTGACGCCGCCACCGGCCGACTCCTCGACTACTACACACACGCGGCCGCGATCACCGAGCGCCGTCTGGCCCGACAACCCAAGGCCGGGCCGGACCCAGCTCTCATCGCTCCGCCTGCCGTGGTCCCCGACCTGCCCGACCATGCGCGCGCGCTTGCCTGGGCACGCGCCGAACGCGCGAACCTGCTCGCGTGCCTTGACTATGCCGGGCAGGCCGGCCAGCATGCGCATGTCGTAGCCCTCACCACCGCCATAGCCGCACTTCTACGGCAGGACGGACCATTGTCCGACGCCATCGCCCGCCACCTCGCCGCCATCGACGCGGCCCGGCAAGCGGCCGATCAACTGGGTGAAGCCCGCGCCCACAACGACCTAGGCGACGTCCAGCATCTAACCGGCGAGTTCCCGGCCGCAGTCGAAACCCACCAAGCAGCCCTAAGCATTTCTCGTGGCTTCGGCGACCGGCTCGGCGAAGCAAACGCCCTCCACAATCTGGCCGTTGTTGGGTTGATCACCGATGACTACCCCGGCGCGGCCCGGGCCACCGAGCAAGCCTTGCGGATCTACCAGGATCTCGGCAACCGGCACGGCGAAGCCAATGCTCTCTACGACCTGGCGGAAACGCGGCGGCGGACCGGCGATTACCCGGGCGGTAACCAGGCCACCGAGCAGGCCCTGCGCATCTTCCGCGAACTCGGCGACCGGCTCGCTGAAGCATGGGCACTCATGGACCTAGCCGACGTGCGAGACCGCAGCGGTGATTATCCGGGCGCGGCCCAGGCCACCCAGGAAGCGCTGCGGATCTGCCAGGATCTGGGCGAACCACGCGGTGAAGCCAATGCCTTGTCGGTGTTGGGACGGATGCGGTTGAGGACTGGCGATTATCACGCCGCTGCCCAGGCCGCCGAGCAGGCGCTGCAGATCGGCATAGGCCTCGGCCTCCCAGAATCCGAGGCCTATGCCCTTGGTGTATTGGCGACAGTGCGGCGGCAGACAGGCGACTACTTGGGCGCGGTCCAGGCCGCCGAGCGGGCGCTGCGCATCTTCCGGGATCTCGGCACCCGTCAAAACGAGGCCGAGGCCCTTGCCGTGCTGGCGAGCGTGCGGCGGCTGACCGGCGATTACCCCGGCGCCGCCCAAGCGGTCGAGCAGGCACTGCGGATCTTCCAGGAACTCGGCGAACCCGCCGGCGAGGCGGAGACGCTCAACGAGACCGGAACCCTTCACCGGATCTGCGGTAGCCCGGACCAGGCCGCCGCCTGTCACCAGCACGCTCTGGCGATAGCCCGCAAGCTAGCCGCGCCCTTGCATGAAGCCCGCGCCTTCGCCGGACTCGGCCGCTCCGCCCAGACCGATGGCCGCCAAGACGACGCTCAGGCGAGCCTGAGGCAGGCGCTGCAGATTTTCCAGCGGATCGGTGCGGCCGAGGCAGCCGAAGTGGCCGCCGAACTCGAGGCCCTCGCTCAGCCGCAGCAAGCCGGGGAGCAATAGCGGCTCCGGCGCTCATGCTAAGACTTGCCGCGCAGTGTCGTCCCTTGCCGCAGGTCCCAGTTGACTTTTCTTACCAGCCAGGATCGCCAACTCGTGCCGTTGATGCACCGCCGGATCGGCTTCGGCCCTTCGACTGACCGGCAGGCCAAGACCCACTCCGTGGAAATACCGGTCCAGCTTGCAGAACCGCACGAGGTCGGCGGAGCGGTCCCGCAGACCGCTCCCATACTTATTCTGACCAGGCACTACAGTTTCGGGCTGCTGAATTTCGTCATGTATTCGCCGGGTGACAGGGCAACGCGACAGAAAATGCCATTCTGCGCGCCTGCCACGAACCAGACTGAAAGGATCGCTTCAGTACAGAACGGCGGTTTGGCGCGCGAGCGCCGCCTCGGCGGTTAAGTTCCGTTCCATGCTGATTGTCACTGCGTGGCGTCAGGCTTGTAAGGGAAGGAGAATCCATCCCTGGTGTTCCTGGCCGGCGACTTGCGCGGTGACCAGCTGGCGGGAGGCCGCAGGGACGGTTCCAGCCAAGCTGTCAGGGGCAGCTGACTCCCAGACGTCGGCCGAGATAACCGCCACGAGGGGGCCTTGCGCGGCTTTGAGCGCCAGCTTGGCGCGCGGGGCGTTGAGTAGCCGGAAGGCAGTATCGAGTGGTTCACCAAAGCATCCGTTGTCGTCGTCGTGGATGTTCCCGGTGTGGACGACGACGCGGACCCGCAGGCGGCGGTGCCGGTCGCCGGGATGGGAGAGGCCGGCGTTGTAGCTAGCCAGAAGCTGGCTGAAAGCGGGAATTACGTCGTTGAGGACCAGTTCCTGGTCTGCCGGGTCGATGAGGGCAAGCAGGCCGTCGCCTCGGTCAGCGAACTGGTCGCGGCGGCGTGCGCTGACTCCTGACATGCGCAGGGCCGCATCGAAAAGCTCGTACAGCATGATCCGCAGCTCAGCCTTCACCGGATCGGGCCGGCTGGTAGAACTCTCTATATCCAGGGCGACGATGACCCGGTGCCGGGACAGGCGCAGCGGCTGGTTGCGGATCAGTGCCGCGAAGGCGAGGGCCTGCAATTCTGAGCCGAACGCATGCAGCCTGAGCTGCCGGGTGACCGGCACGAAGGTATCAAGGACTTCCCTGGCCTTGCGTATTTGCTTGGCCTGCGGGAGGAACTGGAGTGTCTGCATATTGTGCAACCGGTCGGCCATCTTCACGGCGACGACCCGGGTATCGGCGGACCGTATCATCGCCATCACCTGCGTTACCTCGTAGTCTTGCCGTCTGCCGAGACGATCGAGCGCCGTGATCTGTGTTACCAGCAGCGCGATCTCGGCGCCGAAATCCCGCTTGAGGGCGGCCAGGGTGTACGGGGTGTCCTCGACCGTGTCGTGCAAGATCGCCGCGCACAGGGTCGGATCGTCGACAGCATCGACATCATGAAGCCGAGCCAGGATCCGGGCGACCGCTACTGGATGTGTGATGTAGGGATCACCGCTGTAGCGAGTCTGACCCTGATGGCACCGGGCAGCGACAGTAAAGGCCCGTTCGATCAGGCCTGCGTTAGCATGTGGTCGCGCAGTCAGGATGAGCTTGCACGATTCCGTGACGAGGCCGCCGCCAGGTGCCCTCCTAGCCGCTTCAGGCCTGTTCACGCCGTTCCTCCCGGATAGCACCACAGCCACATCGCAGGCGCCGTCGCCGCCCAGCGCCGCGGCACCGCTCCATGTTCATAACTCTAAGCAACGAAAGCTGTACAAGGCCACAGCTCAGCCATGACAGCCACCTACCAGTCACCTCTGGGCGACAGAAGCCAGAGTTGATCGCCAGAAGGCAGATCCTCTCTCTGCGACCGCAGCGACCACCGATCGTGACGCAGCGTGAAAACGGTTTGAATCGCGAGCGGCGAGATCGCCGAATAGGAATGCCTACTGAAGCAATAGGCATATGTTGTGCCATGTGCACAGAATGCCCATTCCGGTACGGTGGCTACGCTCAGCCCGCCGAGGTCCGAAGACGCGCATAGGCGGATCGCGTGCGTTCCCTCACTCCATTAGCGCCGGGTGCCAGGCCGCCCGGCGGGGGTGGCCTGCCGGGCGGGCTGGGTGATGATGGTACCCGGCAGCTCGGCGACCCCGGCGTCCGCGGCGAAGATGAGGACGGCTCCTGGTAGAGCCGAGACCGGCGGATGTCCCGGGCGGCCATCTCGGCCTCGGTGATGGCCGCATTCCCCCCAGGATCACCTCCGTGCCAGGTACCCGGCCGGCCAGTTAATTTGCTAGGAACCGTGTGCCCAAGTGCCGGATAGTGGATCATGGCGGCCCGGCCGTGGAGCGCTGAAGGTCTCAGCTGGGCAGCTCTCCGCGTCTGCGCAGGGGCGGCTATCAGGCGCATGGGCCCCGTGCTACGCAGGGTGGGTACGGTGGTGGTGCCCTGAGTCCCGGGACGGCTTCCCCGCCCGCTGGGCGACCTGAGCGCGCCCGCACCGCATGAGCTGGCCGGGCCGTCCTTCTCGGCCGGGCATCTTCTCTGCGGGGAAGAGCAGGCCATCCCACGAGTCACTGCCGGAATAAAGGTGTTATTGGCTCGCCGTTTTCCTGCTCGCATTGCCGGAGGTCAGCCTCGAGCGCACTGTGGGCGCGCTCGTAGTCGGCAAAGTTGGGGAAGTCGACGGGGCTCAGGTCGGCGATTTGGGTGCGAATGGGCTGGCATGGGTCTGGCTGCGGGATGTAGTAGACGGCGATCGCGTCACTCGATCCCGCGTCACTCGGATCGCCTGCCTTCACGGTCAGCTGCTAACTGGTGACATTACCGTTCCCGAAGAACTGAAGCCACTGCTGGAAGCGGCCGGAGCCTTCGATGAGGTTCGCGGCGGTGATCGTCACGTCCCCGGCGGCGATCGCCGCGGGGTCCGTCGTTGATACCGTGTTGGGGCCTTCCACGCACCCCGGCGGCGAGACTGAGGCGAACGGCGGGGTCGACGTCAGGGTCGCGGTCGGGATCGGCGTGTTCTTGTTCAGCGAGAACGCCCACGCCAGCGCAGCGGGGGGACCATCGCCGCCGTCGGGGACGTACCAGGCGGTGGCGTTGAACGACTCGTCCGACGGCCCCTGGAAGGTGATGACCTGCTGTGGGTCAGGAACGCCGTTCGTGAACTGGGTTGGCTGGACCATGCCGGGCACGGCCCAGAAGGCGAAGGTGTAGGAGGACGGATCCCCGGGCGGGGCGGCCACGGTGAGCTGATCCCAGGCGCTCAGGGTCTGGGGGGAACCGTCTGGGACCGAAATCGGCACCGGGGGCTCCGTCCCCGGCACCGGCGTTCCCGACGGGAAGACAAGGTAGCTGAGGGTCATTGTGGATGGCATGCCGATTACCTCTCTGTGATGCTGTTAGTGGTTTGTGCTCCCGGCGGCGCTGGCCACCCTGCCCGCCGCGCCCGGCAGGTGGGTTAATGGACCGCCGGGGGCTACCAGCGGAGCCAGCACACCTCTAAGTAGGGGGCCGCTCTGATTCGACGCCCTGGGAATAGCTCCCGGGCCACCCGATTTCAGGCGACTGTGCCATCGATCAGCTGGCGCTTGGGCGGTACCGCGTTCCATGGTGCCTGCTCCCACCACAGCCGGCCGTCGGTCCCTAGGACCAGCATGTTGTTTTCGTCGGTCGCCGCGAACTCCATGACGTTGCCGTCGACCTGCTGCCTGGACGGCGGGACATGCCCGAAGGGAGCCTGCTCGAGCCAGAGCTTCCCGTCCGTATCCAAGACGACCACGTGGTCGATGTCGAGCGGCTGGAAGGCCAGGACGTTGCCGTCGATCTGCTGAGGATTGCTGCCGAACGGGGATGAGTAGAGGCACAGGTTCGCCTCGTTGTCCAGCACCCATACCCAGTCCGGTACGGCCAGCGCCAGGAAGTCCCGCACGTCGGTGGCCACGAGCTGGCGGGCCGGCGGGACGGTCCCGAACGGGCCCTGCTCCAGCCATAGCTTGCCGTCGGTCCCCAGGACGAAGACGTGGTTCTCATCCACCACCGCGAAGCCCTTCACGTTACCGTCGACCTGTACCCGCGGGGGTGGCACCTGCCCGAACGGGCCGTTCTCCCGCCAGAGCTTCCCGTCCAGGCCTTGCACGAACACCAGCCGCTCGTCCAGTGCCTGGAATGCCTGCACGCTCCCGTCGACCTGCTCCCGTTTGGGAGGGACGTTCCCGAACGGGGCGTGCTCCAGCCACAGGCTGCCGTCGGTCCCCAGGACCAGCACGGTCTCGTTGTCCAGCGCCTGGAACGTGAAGACGTCGCCGTCGACCTGCTGGCGAGGTAGCGGCGCGGTTCCGACCGGAGGCTGCTCCAGCCACAGGTTGCCGTTCGTGCCCAGCGCGAAGATGTGCAGGTACCCGTCGAGGGTCTGGAAGCTTCTGGGCATGAGGGGCGGCTCGTCGCCGTCGATGCAGCCCTGGTCCCAGTCGGACCAGTACTTCTGGATCTGCCAGCCGCGGTAGGTCTCCGGATCGTTCAGGCAGGGATCCCCGACCTCTTTGAAGGTGCCGTTCCGGTCGACGAACTGTTCGGCCAGCTCGTGGGCCACCTTCTGCGAGAAGTTGTTGACGAACGTGACGCCGCCGCTCGGCGGCCCGCAGTCGTTGGTCTTCACGATCGCCCAGTAATAAGTGGGCGGCGGCCCCGGGTTGGAGTTGCCCTCGTTGTGCCAGCCCTGCACGCCGTTCCCGATCGGATCGCCCGGTCCGTTGTACATCTCAGGGTCGGTCTCGGACGGCGGGATGATCAGGTACACCGTGTTGATGTCCGAGTCAGACAGCGGCGGCGGCACGAGACCGTCCTTGATCCAGGTGATCAGCTGCTTGGTGATCTGGTCGACGAGGTTGTCGTGGGCGTCGGTGTAGACGATGGTGGCCGGCGGGTTCTGGTCGTCGATGATGACGGGAGTGACCACTGATCCCCGCCGGATGCCGTACTGGGCCATGCCGTTCATGAACGGCCCGGTCACCAGGTCCGATACCATCTGCTCGATCGCCTTGGCGGTGGCCGGATTGGCCACGTAGTCGTGGCCCCAGAGGATGGGCATCACCCTGGGATTCGGCATGATATGCGAGAGGTTCGCCACGTTATATCCTTCCTCTAGCCGGCGCCCGCATGGCCGGACGCTGCGGCTGCTGCCTGGTTCCACGGTGCCTGGCGTCTGGTGTGATGACCACACATGCGGCCCACAGGAGACCCACAGGAATGCCCTTGCCGCCGGGCTGCCCGGGGGACATTGGCAATGGGCCACGGGAAGAGCCAGCCCGCTCTAGGGCGGCTGTCATATTTGCGGGTTCTGGGCGGGAATGCGCGGCGGCCGCGTGCTGCCGGTAGCGGACGAGCGGGAATGGAATGGTGCGGGGGGCCGCGGCCTGGATAACCTTGGCATAAGGGCCTTTGGGGCGGTACCTGATGGCCGCTGGCGGGTGAGGGCTTGCGGAAGGGATGCCAGAGATGGCAGAGCAGCCCGCGGCGGGGTTCGGCGAGTTGCTACGGCAACTGCGGGCCGAGGCCCTGCTGACACAGGAGGAGCTGGCCGAGGCGGCAGGCCTGAGCGTCCGGTCGGTCAGTGACCTGGAGCGGGGCATCAACCGCACCGCCCGCAAGGACACCGCCGTGCTGCTGGCCGGCGCGCTGAACCTGGCCGAGCCGGCGCGTTCGTCGTTCCTCGCGGCGGCCCTCGGGCGTATCCAGGCCGCGCGGGTGCTGGCGGCCGAGCCAGGGCAGGCACCAGGTGAGCCGCTCACATCAGGCGGGGGTGTGCACGGCTTCGTGCCCGCGTTGACCAGCTTCGTGGGTCGCGGAAGGGCTGTGAGTGACGTGGCGGCCTTGCTGGACCGCGACCGGCTGGTGACGGTGACGGGGCCGGGCGGGGCGGGGAAGACCCGGCTGGCCGGTGAGGTGGCCAGGCAGGTGGCGGGCCGGTTCGCGGACGGGGTGTGGCTGGCGGAGCTGGGCTCTGTGCGGGATCCGGCGCTGGTGCCAGCCGTGGTAGCGGCGGCGTTGGGCGTGCGGGAGCAGCCGGGAACGCCGGCCGCCGATGCCCTGGGGCGGGTGCTGGCCCGGCGGCAGCTGCTGCTGGTGCTGGATAACTGCGAGCACGTGGCCGGTGCGGCTGCGGAGCTGTGCGCCGGTTTGCTGCTGGGCTGTGATGACGTGCGGGTGCTGGGCACCAGCCGGGAGCCGCTGCGGGTGGCTGGGGAGGCCCGGTACCGGCTCGGGCCGCTGACCCTGCCTGGCCCGGATGAGCTGGCTGAGGCGGCTGGGGCGGAGGCGGTGGTCCTGTTCGCGGACCGGGCCCGCAGCGCCGATGCGAGGTTCGCGCTGGACGGGCAGACCGGGCCGGCGGTGGCCAGGATCGTGGCGCGGCTGGACGGGATGCCGCTGGCGATCGAGCTGGCGGCGGCGCGGGTGGAGGCGCTGGGGGTGGCCCAGCTGCTGGACCGGCTCGATGACCGGTTCGCGCTGCTGGCCGGCACCGATCGGCTGGCGGTTGGGCGGCACCGGTCGCTGGCGGCCACGGTGGAGTGGAGTTACCGGCTGCTGGATGAGCACCAGCGGCGGGTGTTCCGCGCGGTGTCGGTGTTCCCGGGTCCGTTCACGCTGGCGGCCGCAGAGGCGGTGGCCGGGGAGGGCGCCGAGCCGGCGGTGATGCACCTGGTGGACTGCTCGCTGATTAGCCCGCCGCGGGCCAACCCGGATGGCCGGTCCCGATACGTGATGCTGGAGACACTGCGCGCCTACGGGGCCCAGCTGCTGGCCGAGGCGGGAGAGCGGGGCGAGGCCGAGGCTGCACTGGCCGGGTACACGCTGGGGATAGCCGAGACAGCGGCGGCAGGGCTGCAGACCAGCACCGGGGAGATGGCCGCCGCGCGGTGGCTGGACGCCGAGGACGCCACCGTACAGCAGGCGCTGGCCTGGGCCATGGCCCATAATTCGGCCATAGGCCTGCGGCTGGGGGCCGCGCTGGCGCCGTGGTGGTTCCTGCGCGGCCGGCTGGCGGGCCAGTATCCGGTGCTCGGCGAGGCTGTCGCGCATGCCGTCCCTGGCGGTGACGGGTGGTGCGCCGCGCAGTTCTGGCTCGGTACCGCGGCGATGTTGTTCTCGGCTGATCTGGCCGGGGCGCTGGGCCACTTCACCGCGGTCCGCGACTTCATCGGGGACCGGGGGCCGTCGCGGGCGCTGGCTGACTGCCTAGCCAGCCGATCGGTAACCTTGTCGGCCCTGGGCCGGCTAGCAGAGGCGGTCGACGATGGCCGCCGCGCCTTGGCCGTGGCCCGGGAGCTTGGCTACCCCGCGGGAGAGGCGCTGGCCCTGGAACGCCTGAGCATCGCCGCTTATTACTCCGGCGACCTCGACGGGTCCGTGCGGCTGGCCCGGCAGGCCGAGCAGATCACGGCCGAAATCCCCGGCTGGCTAGCCAGGAATTGCA
>Ga0302326_10017729_pt1 | contig 14822 bp, 15 predicted proteins | sample Palsa_T0_3_FD_202264 | JGI IMG/M metagenome (GOLD analysis project Ga0302326, IMG submission 202264) | Peat permafrost microbial communities from Stordalen Mire near Abisko, Sweden - Palsa_T0_3 | ecosystem: Environmental > Terrestrial > Soil > Palsa > Peat permafrost | place: Sweden: Abisko... | reverse complement strand
CCACTACGCGAGCCCGGAATTCGGTGAGATAGCTGTCGTGATAGTAAAGCCGCTCCGTCATTGCACGGCTAGCAGGGCCGGGCCGCTCTCGACGTTGTCCACCAGGATCAGCGACACCGTGGTATTCCCGCTGGCGACACCGGCCGGAATGGTCACGTCGATTTGATAGAGCCCCACGAAATTCGGCGTCAGCCCGGTGAAGAACGGTTTGGCGCAGGGCACCTTGGAGAATGGTGTTACCACGCCGAAACAAACCTGGGTCGTGCCGGGCACCTCCGCGAGCGGCTTGGTGGGAGAAGCTGTTCCCGAGGCCACGGGCGGCGACGTTGGCCCGAGACCTACAGCGTAGATCACGATGGTGTCTCCAACCTTCACGGGATTGCTGGGAATTCCGGTGAGGGCGCCTGCCGGCGTGGTCATGATGCCGTAACCTCCGTCATACAAGATGAACTCCGGCACTTGGGCGTTGATCTCGACATAGACCAGGTTCCCTGGTTGGCCGTTACGGACAACCTGGACCGTTCCAGCGCCGTCGGGGCCGAAGCCAACGGTGGGCTTGCCGATGGAAGCATCGATCGGTATCTCGAAATTGATTTGGTTGGGCGAGACGTAATAAATCGGCGCCGCAATGCCGTTCACCAGAACCTGCACGTCATTCAGCTTGGTTCCGAGCGGGAGGCTGGTGGCTCCTTGCGGGGCGTCGTACGTGAATTGACTGCCGAACACCGCCACGATGTCACCTTGCGCAAGCGATTCGTTGCCGCCAAAGGTTCCGTTGTTGACCACGCCGCCGGCATTGGCGAGCGGAGGACCCTGTGGAACGATGGTAAGCTGCACGGGAATCGCCACGCTGCTGTTGTCGGCATTGCTCGCAATCGTAACAGTGCCGGTGTAAGTGTTGGGCGAAAGGCCGGTTGGGTCGGCCGTGACGGTAATGCCGCCGGCAACGGTAGCGGCGCTAAGCCAGGTTCCGCTGTTAGCCGCGGCCGCCTTGACGCTCGAAACGGTCAGTGTGCCTTGTCCAGCGTTAGTTACGGCGACCGGCGTGGTCTGCTTGTTCGCGCCCTGGGCGATGTCGAATGAAACCGCACTGCTGCTGAGCTTCACGATGGGCTCCGTGGTCACGTTCAGAACCACGGATACCGGCTTGTTGTCGGGTGCGAACTTGGAGCCGGAGATGGTGACGGTCCCGTTGTAGCTGGTGGCTGCCATGCTGGCGGACGCGGTCGCTTTAACAGTCACCGTTGTGACGCCCTGCGATGAGGCGGAACTGACGGTGAGCCACGGACTACCGGCGGTCACCTTGGTTGTGACCGTGCTGCCGGTGGTGAAGCTGGTGGAGGTTGACCCGCCGGGAGCCAGGTAGAACGTCAGATTGCCAGGAACATCGCCACCGACCTGGACCGTGACGCTAATGGACTGCGGTGCATCGAGCGCGCTGGAATCCGCAAGCGTCAAGGTTCCAGTGTAGATTCCATTTGCCAAGGAAGAAGTGTTGAGTGCGATTGTAATCGGATAGCAACCGCCCCGCAGACCACAGGTCGTCAGTGAGCCGACAGTAGGGACCAGCCAAGTGACGTTCGTGGAAGTTTCGAGGGTCAAGGCGCCATCGCCGATGTTGAACGCGTATGTATATTGCGTTGGTCCGTTGGATCCTTGGACCACCGGAACGGTGATCGATGTCTCGATGAGGTTCAGCCGGGGCATCGCGCTCAGGCTCGACACAAACAACAGAAGGGTAAGACAACGCACGCTAAGAACATTCTTGAGAATCAACGGAAGCTCCTTGCCTTGGGTGATGTTTCAAATCTGGATTGCTGGGACGCGGGCGGCGCTGCCCGATATTGCAGGCTGCGTACCATTGTCGCAAACTATGGCTCTGCCGTGAGACGCAGCCATTGGGGGATGCGTTTCGCCACAAACAGTGAGGCAATGGGGAACAATTCGAAATGCCCCATTGTGGAGCGGCCCTACTGTTTCGGTTCAGTGATTTCGAAATTCGCTTTCAAGAATTGCCAATCCGGCAACTCGTAGACACGGAGCTTGATGGGCACTTCCACCGACACGTCCTTTAACTCACTGGGTCCCAGGCGAGAAACCTCAGCGGGAAAAGTGATGAGCGGCGGATCACCGGGCTTGGCGGCCGTGGTGCTCAGGTTCACAGTCATCTTCACGTCGCCAACGTCGGCTTCCGAGTGATTGACCACGCCAAACTGCACGATCAGATGTCCGGCGCTTCTCTCCCTGACCCGCAAACCAACCAGCTCGATGTACTTGGCGATGGGGTTCGAGGTGTTGCTGGCGGTGAAGTGCGGCGGGATGGCCGGCGCTGCCGCCTTGGCTTGTTTGTCGGATGAAGAGGAAGAAGAGCAGCCGCCAAGAAACGCCGCCAGAACAAACGCCGCCAGTAAGAGCCAACCGAGCCGCATGGAACTTATCATAGCGTTGCTGGAAACAGAATCCACGACGAGCGTCGGCGATGTGACACCCGGGCTGGCGGCCGCGATTATTTCTCCTTCTGCACTTCCATCACGAAGATGTCGGTTCCGTAGTTGCCGATGGTGAAAAAGAAGCGATCCGCGCCGGCCGCAAATTCGACCCGCTGCGACTGCTGGGCCGGATCGTCGAACTTCACCAGGAGAGCCGCCGTCCCTCCCGCGGCGGGGACCGACCAAAAGCTGGATCGGGCTTCGTCGTCGAACGCTTTGTAGTAGACGGTCCGGCTGTCCCTGGACCAACCCACGAACATAGGGGTCGCCACGGCCGATTTTTCGGCCAGCACGCGAGGCTCACCGCCTTGTGGCGAGACGACTCCGACAGCACCGGAATTTGCATACGCGATCAGTTTGCCGTCCGGCGACCAACGCGGAAACCCTCCCGTGCCCGCAACTATATCTTTTGGCCCACTCCACCCCGTGCCGCCCGCTGTCCGCGTCAGCAGCGCGAGTGAGCTCTTCGCCCCTTGGATGGACCGGAACACAATCTGCTGTCCATCGGCCGACCAGTCCGGATAGAATTCGTGACCCGGCTCGGAGGTGAGTTGACGTTCCGAGCTTCCATCGGCCTCCATGAGGAAGAGATCGCGGTTGCCGTTGCGCCAGGAATAGAAAACCAGCTCGTTGCCGTCCGGTGACCAGGACGGCAGGAAATCGTCCGCCGGATTGGTAGTAAGCTGCTCGATCTCGCCGCCGGCCGCCGGCATGCGGTAAATATCCTGGTTGCCGCTGCGATCCGAGTCGAAGGCCAGCCACTGCCCGTCACGCGATATCGCGATACCCTCGATGGCCTGGTTGCCGGTGGTCACCGGAATCGCCGCCGATGCGTTGACCGGGGGATGTGCCGGAATCGGAATCGACCAGATGTTGGCTTCGTGGTTCAGCACCGTGTACGCGAGCTTCGAGCCGTCGCGGGAAATACCGACGTTCATCGCGTTCAAGCCGGTCGTCAATTGAACCGGCGGTCCCGCGGGTTGGCCCGAATCGCGCAAGGCCAGTTGGTAGACGTCGCGCCGCCCATTTCGATTGGAGACGAAAAGCAGGTTCTTGCTGTCGGGCATCCACGTCGGGCTCATGTTCAGGTGCACACGGTCCGTGAGTTGCACGGCTTTTCCGCCGTCGGCGGCCACCACCCAAATAGCACTCGGGGCGATATTGCCGAGGCTCGGCATCCCGAAGAGGAAGCCTGTGTTCTCCACCACGTAGGCAATCCGCGCGCCATCGGGTGACCATGCAAGTGAATGGGTAGCGAACGGATGTTCGGCAATCTTGGCGGCTTGGCCTTGGGCGAGCGTGTGAACCCATATGGCGTTCCGCGATGCATATGCGATGCGGGAGCCGTCGGGCGACCAGGCTGGACAGCAAAGGTCTCCGCCGGAAGGTTCCTCAATGAGGCGTTTGGTGACGCCTCCCAACGCGGGAACCAGCCAGATCGTGCGGACGCCAGTGCGAAGGTCGACGGAAAAAAACGCAATGCGCGAACCATCCGGCGACCACTGGGGCCAGCGATGATAACCCGGTACGTCCGGCGTCAGCGAGATGCTGCGCGAAGCGCCGAGTTGGCGCACGTAAATCTGGGTCTTGCCAAGCCTTCCCGCCGCGTATGCAATCAGCTTCCCGTCCGGTGAAAGGGTTGGATCGAACTCCAGCCCCGAATCGAAAGTAACCTGGGTGGTCCGTCCGAGCGCGATGTGTGGACTGGAATTGCCATGCCTCCCTTCCGACAGGTAAATTCCCAGTGCAGTCAGGACAACGGCGACGCCGATGATCGCCGCCACGACGATCGTGCGCTTCCGGGATCCTCGGGCACGAACAGCCACCGGCGCCGATTGGCTTTCCGCCCGGAAGTCGCTGCCGGCAATCCACTTCAGCTCGCGCATCAAGTCGCCTGCGCTTTGCCAGCGCTCGTCTGGATCTTTCGCCAGGCACACGCGAATCAAACGGTCGAGAGCCGGCGGCGCGGCGCCGGTGGGGCCCGGAAGCGATGCCATCGGCGCGGGCTCGTGCTCCAGGATGGCGGCGATCAAACTCGCCGAGCTCGTTCCATGGAATGGTTTGTGGCCGGTTGCCGTCTCGTAAACCACGGCTCCAAACGCGAAGATGTCCGATCGCGCGTCCGCCTCGTTTCCCTCCAATTGCTCCGGCGCCATGTACTGCAAGGTGCCGACGATCGCGCCTTTGCTGGTGATCGCGTCGGTAAGCATCCGGGTATCCACGCCGGAAGAGGCCGTTTGCTCCTGCACGCCCGCGCGCGTTTTGGCCAGCCCGAAGTCGAGTACCTTCGGGCCCTGTTTCGTCAGCATGATATTCCCCGGCTTAAGATCCCGATGAATTACGCCGTGGCGATGCGAATAGTCCAGGGCAGAAGCGATGTCGACGGCGTAGCGCAGCACCTGTTCCAGCGGGAGCGGCCCTTTCTTGAGGCGCTGCGCGAGGGTCTCGCCCTCCAGGTACTCCATCACCAGAAAATCGGCCCCGTCCTGCTGTCCGACGTCGTAGAGAGGGCAGATGTTAGGGTGGCTGAGGCTCGAAATGGCGCGTGCCTCACGCTCGAAACGCTGGCGGAACTCCGGCCGGTTGGCGAAGTTTTCCGGAAGGATCTTGATGGCAACCAGGCGGTCTAAACGGGTGTCGCGCGCCTGATACACCTCACCCATGCCGCCCGCCCCGAGTGGAGACAAAATCTCATAAGGACCGAGCCGGGTTCCGGCCGAGAGCGGCATAGTTTCAATGATTGTAGCGTAGGCAACCCGGAAACTAACCAGCGCGGCTTGCGTGCCATACTTGAATCACAGATGCGCCGCATTGTTTTCGGGTTGGTTCTTGCCGCGATGTGGCTTTCAGCGGACTCGGGCGCCGGAATCCACTGGACTGCCCCGGCCAGATGGAAGGCCGAGGCCGCGCGTCCCATGCGCCTGGCCACCTACACGCTGGCGCCGGGCGGCGAGTGCGCCGTCTATTTCTTCGGAGCGGGCCGGGGCGGAAGCGTGGACGCCAATCTGGACCGATGGATCGGCCAATTCCTGCAGGCCGATGGGAAGCCGTCGAAATCGGCGGCCAAGATCGACAAGCGAACCATCCACGGACTGCCGGTCACCACCCTGGATGTTTCGGGCGCCTACACGGGAATGGGCGGTCCGAAGGGAGCATCTTCAAGTGGAGCCCAGTCGGACGCCCTGGCAATGCCGAACTACCGGATGCTGGCTGCCGTCGTCGAAGGGCCGCAAGGTTCGGTCTTCTTTAAGTTTACGGGCCCGGCCAAGACCATCGCCGCCAACCAGGCCGCGTTCGACAAGATGCTTGCATCGATCGGCCCGGTGAGATAATCAAACCAGAGCAGTATGTTTCGAGCCGTCCGGGAACAGATCGATACCGTTTTTCGCGGAGATCCGGCCGCCAAGAGCGCGGTGGAGATCTTTTTCTGCTACCCCGGCTTCCACGCCATTCTTTGGCACCGGGCCGCGCACCAACTGCACAGCTCGGGCTTTCCTTTGCTTGCGCGGATCGTCTCGCAGTTCAACCGAATGCTGACTGGCATCGAGATCCATCCCGGCGCCACCATTGGACGGCGGTGTTTTATCGATCACGGGATGGGTGTGGTGATCGGAGAGACTACCGAGATCGGCGACGACGTGCTGTTGTATCAAGGCGTGACGCTGGGCGGAACCGGCAAGGAGAAAGGCAAGCGGCATCCGACCATCGGAGACAACGTGGTGATCGGAACCGGCGCCAAGATCCTGGGCAACATTACCATCGGCAGCCATACCAAAATCGGCGCGGGCTCCGTCGTGGTTCGCTCGGTGCCGGACAACTCCACCGTGGTCGGCGTGCCTGGACGCGTGGTGCGGGCGCGCGTGGACACGGGCGACTATTTGGAGCACGGAACGCTGCCTGATCCCGAGGGCCAACTGATCGACGATCTCACCAAACGCGTCGAGCAACTTGAGGCGCAGCTCAAGCTGCTGGCCGAAGAGCGCCTGGCACGGAGATGACGATCGGAAGAAGATGATTCGCCTGGCCTTTTTGTTCGCCGCGTTCGCCCTGGCCGGCGCGGCTCCGCAACAATACACCTATTGGGTTCAACCCTGCACGGATGCGGCGTCCCTGTGCCAGCCTGACGATCCGCAATTGGCCCAGTGGGCCTTCGAGGCATGGCAGAAGGCCTCGGACGGGAAACTCGAGTTCGCGCGAGTGAAGGAACGGGAGCACGCGCGCATACGCTTGTACTGGGCTTCCGCTGAACAAGGCATGTACGGCGAGACGCGGCCGATGGTGTTTGAAGGCCATTTGGGCGCCGAGGTATATGTTCGGCCTTCGCCGCTGCCTGTGAATGGCGACCGGCTGCTGCGGGACACCATTGTGTATCTGACGTGCCTGCACGAATCGGGGCACGCGCTGGGCCTCCCGCACACGGCGGTTTTCGAAGACATCATGTACAGCTTCCAGTATGGAGGCGACTTCAATGAATACTTCGGACGCTATCGAAGGAAGCTGGAGACGCGCGGCGACATCGCGAAAAATTCGGGGATGAGCGCGGCGGACCGGGCGCGCCTGATCGAGATACTAAACAACTGAGCCGCGACCGGAACTGAGCCGCGACCGTGAGGGAGTCGGACTTAATGCCCGTTGGGCGCTTCTTCGCTCTCGGCCTGCAACGGGAAATGCGCGCCTTGCGGGATGGGCGCCAGCATGTTCTCTTTGCGGTAGATCAGCGTGGACACGTTGTAGCTGGCGATCTCAAAACCGTGGCCGTGCGTGATGGCGTCGGTGGGGCACGCTTCCACGCAATAGCCGCAGAAGATGCAGCGGCTGTAGTCGATGTTGTAGACCTTGGCGTAGCGCTCGCCGCCGCTGATGCGCAGCATGTCGGTGTTCTCCGCGGCTTCGATGTAGATGCAATCGGCCGGGCAAGCCGCGGCGCACAGGAAACAGGCCACGCATTTCTCGAGTCCGTTTTCGTCGCGCTGCAGCACGTGCACGCCGCGAAAGCGCTCCTGGAATTTGGGAGGCACGTCGGGATAATCTTCGGTGATGGTGGGATTCAGCATCTCGCCGAAGGTGACGGACATGCCCTTGGCAATGGCTGCGGCGGACCCGAATGCTTCAGAGATTTTGGAGGCCATTTGGAATTTCTATTATCGCACCACTCCCTCACGGTCGCGGTTCAGTAAGCCCAGACCGGGCCTAGTTCTTGGAGCCTCAACCAGCTTTCCACTCGGGCACGTGATCCTCCGGGCCGAATGGAGCAACGCCCGCGCGCTCGCCGAGCTCTTCGAAATCGCGCTTGGAAAATCCCGCAAAAGATCGACTGATGGTCCCGTCAGGCTCGATCACGAACATCGTCGGAACCGAAGTGATGCCGTACGCGTTGCTGGCCGGATAGTTGTCTTCCGATGAATCGAGCAGCGTGGGAAACGTGAGGCCGAAGCGGTTGGCGAAACCGCGCGTCGCGCCGGCATCGTCCTGCGAGATGCCAATTATCTGGAGCCGCGCGTTATTCGCGGACAGGCGTTCCAAATATGGAGCGGTGAGTTGGCAGACCGGGCAACTGATTTTGAAAAACGCCAGGAGCGCGGGGCCTTGGGCCAGGACGTCATCGAGCGATCGCTCGGGGGTATCCAAACCAAGCGAGCCGGTCAAGCCGGACAAGCGGAACTGCGGAGCCTTCGCGCCTGTTGCGGCCAGCACTTTCGTTCGACGGCGTCCAAACATCGGAGGGCTTAAGCGCCTTCCTTGTTCTGTTGAACGAAGGCCAGAATGTCGAAGTGCTTGATCTCGCGGTCGGGGAAGAAGCTGTTGATGGCTTCCTGCTCTTCGTTGAAGATCTGAAAGACCGTGGACAGCTTGGTGAGCAGCAGCAGCTCGATATTGCGGCGGTTGAGGTTCACCAATTTCAGCGCGCCACCGGCTTTCTGCACGGCCATGAAGCAAATCACCATGGTGCCGAGGCCCGTACTATCGATGGAGTCCACTTCCTTGAGATTCAAGATTTGCTGCAGAAATCCGGCAGCGGTTTCCGCGCTCACCCTTTCGCGAAGATCGGAAGCGCCTCCGACGGTGAGCTTTCCGTTCAAGTCGAGGATCTTGATGCCCTCTTTCTCGCGGGAAGTAATTTCAATTTGCGCCATGTGTTTCTAGTGTACCCGCTCAGGGACGGACTCGGCCGATGTCTCGGGCGGCGCGAGCGTTGGCGGTATCACCGACCAGCGGCCCACGGGCAGGAGCACCGTAAAACGGGTGCCTTGCTGGAGCTTGCTTTCCACCGTGACCGCGCCCCCGTGGGCTTTCGCGATCCATGCGACGAAGCTGAGACCGAGACCGAGGCCTTTCTCCGGATCGGCCGACGGGACACGATAGAAACGATCGAAGATGTGCGGCAGATGCTCCAGCGAGATGCCCACGCCGGTGTCCTCAACGATCAGCTTCACGTGATCGAAGCGCGGGACCAGGCTGACTTTCACTTCTCCTCCGGCGGGCGTGTATTTAATGGCATTGCCCAGAAGATTGGACACCAGACGCTCGATCTGAATGCGGTCGGCATTCAGCATGCAACCATCAGGCAGTTCCGCGCTGAGCTGCACGCCCTGCGCTTCGGCTGGAATCTGGTGCTGGTCCACCAAATCGCGGACCAGTTCGCTGAGATCCATTTCGTTCTTTTGCAGAACCAACTGGCCGGACTCGGCTTGCGAGAGCATCAGCAATGCCCGTACGATGTTGGACAACCGCTCCACCCCTTCCAGCGCATCGGCCATCGCTTCGCGATATTGCTCCACGGTCTGCGCGGTGAACAGGGCTACTTCGAGCTGGCCGCGAACCACGGTGAGGGGAGTGCGCAACTCATGCGACACATCGGTGGAGAATTGGCGGATCTGCTCGAAGGAGTGATTCAGGCGCGTCATCATGTGGTTGAACGCTTCGATCATCCGGTCCAGTTCATCACCCGCGTTGCGCGCCGGGATCTGCACGTCGAGATTGGAGTGCGTGATGCGTTGCGCGGCGTCGGCCACCGAATTCACGGGCTCGAGCGCGCGGCCGGCCAAAAACCATCCGAGCAGGCCGCTGATCACCAGCACCATGGGGATCAGGGCGAAGTAGTTCCGGGTAAAGTCGCTGATGACCTTGTTGTTGTAATCCACCGCGCGGCCGATCGCCAGGTAGTATTTGTGGCCGTCATGATCCACCCACAATCCGGAACGGATCACGTACGGGACGCCGTTGGCGTCGCTGCGGACGCGGATGGCCGGCTTCCCGGACTTGAGAATCTCGCGAATTTCCGCCGGGGGGTCGATGCCGATGGAGTCGAAAATGTCGGAGTGCTGCAGCGGGTGGCCTTCGGTGTCGGCCAGCATATAGACGCGTTGCACCCGCCGCACGGCAAAGCTTTCGTCGGGATCTTCCGGGTCGTAAAACCAATTCGGTCCTTCGGGCCCCGTGCGGAGATAGCCCTTGGCCGCGCCCCATTCCTCGTTCAACACGCTTTCCATCTGCGTTTGGAAAGTGCCGCTCAGGATTTGCCGGAACAGGATGCCGAGCAGCACCAGCAGCACGGTGAAGAAGAGAACGTAGCTGAGAGCCAGGCGGAAACGGAGTCCGCGCGTCCAGCCCAGCGCTTTGCCAGGTGTGATCATAAAGGTGTGATCATATGTGTCTAATCATGTGACCTGTTCCACCTGTGTCTCCACGGCCTTTTCGGGCGTGTCCAGCATATAGCCGATGCCCCGCACGGTGTGGATCATTTTGGCCGGGAATTTGTCATCGATCTTGCTGCGCAGGTGCCGGATGTACACGTCGACGATGTTGGTGAGCCCGTCGTAGTCCATGTCCCAAACGTGTTCGACGATCATGGTGCGGCTGAGCGGGCGGCCGCGATTGCGCATCAGGTATTCCAGGATGCTGAATTCCTTGGGCGCCAGCTCGATGTTTTCGTTGGAGCGCGTGACTTTGCGTCGGATGCAGTCGAGCAACAGGTCGCCCACCTGCAATCGTTCCGGCATGGGCTGGCCCCGGCGCAAGCGCGCTCGTACGCGCGCCAGCAGCTCCACGAAAGCAAACGGCTTCACCAGGTAGTCGTCGGCGCCGAGTTCCAAACCTTTGACGCGATCATCCACGGCGTCGCGCGCGCTCAAGATCAAGACCGGCGGGCTGGATTTGCGGTTGCGAATCTTCTGCAGCACCGAGAGTCCGTCCATATCGGGAAGCATCAGGTCCAAAATGATGAGGTCGTACTCGGCGCCATGCACCAGCTCGACGGCGGTGGCGCCGTTGCCCGCTACGTCCACTGCATAACCCGCGCTTTCCAAGCCGCGAGACAAGAAGTCCTGAATCCGTTTTTCATCCTCGACAACCAGTATTCTCATAAGCTTGGACGGCCCTGCTCTATACCTCTATTAAACCACTGCGTGTTGGCAGCGGAGTGACGAGCTGTTCGGGTGACGTTGAGATTTGGGATTCGTGATTGGGGGTTCGCCGACCGAATCAGCCGCCGAAGACCATGCGGCCCATCTGATCGCCCAGCCGCCCGACTTCACGAGCAGTCATGCCAGCGGATTACGCCACTTCAAACCTGGAAATCGCTGGAAATCGTGGTCGGAGGAGTAGAGCTCGGCGCGATGTTCCAATGCCAATGCGGCCAGGTGCGCGTCGGAGGTCAGGTTGCCTCCAGTCCCGAGAGGCTCCAAAAGCTCCCGCCCAATTGCGCCATGCCTGGGACCGGGATGGATGATGCTGACAGAAGTCTGATTGAGCCAAGTGTCTATCAGATCGAATGCCGTGCCGATACGCAGCTGTTCGCGGAAAAGGCCGGGCCGCGTGGCAAGACGCAGGAATGCAAGCAAAACCGTCCACGAGACAGCAATTGTTTCCGTTCCGGAGAGCGCCTTCTCTAGCCAAGACTTTGCCTGAGACTTTGCCTGAGCGTGTTGCGGCGCGTCCTTGTTGACGGCATAAAGGAGGATGTTGGCGTCGATCAGGATCACTTACGGAGCGAGAGCTTACGACTCAGCTCCTCGTCCTCGATTGCGTCGGCAACTGCGAGCGCTTTATCCCAGCGGAAGTTCTGTTCGGCGCCGAGCGCGTAGGTCTTTTGCGTAAAACGGCGAGTGCCGTTTCGCTTAGCGGGCGCCAATCCGGCGCGGATGGCGTCGTTGAGCGCCCGTTTGAAGGAGACGCCGCGCGCTCCCATTATGTCGCGGATGATTCGCTCGGTATCAGGATCGAGAGTAACCATCGTTCTCACGGAGGCATCACAAGGCATCATGATGCCCGCTAACGACATGCCCGCGTTGGGCCGTTGGCGCTCGCGCCGTAGCGCGCCCGTTAGCTCGTCAGGTTGTAAATCAGGCCGAATGGATCCTGAACGTAGCATCTCGGGAAATCCGGCTCATCCTTGACGATTTTGCAACCGTTCTTCACGAGCCGTAGCTTGGCTTCCTCGACGTTCGCCACCGTCACTTCCAAAACGGGGCCCAGTGATGGACCTGGCTCGATGAACATGTTGATGTTGTCGCCATGCAGGCCGATCATCTTCGGGTTATCGTCGGTGATCTCGAATCCGAGCTGCTGGACGTAAAAGGACGCCGCGCTCTTTGGATCCTGCGCTTGAATTAGAATATCCGTACCAAATTTGTTTGCCACGTCCGTCCCCTTGTCAGGCTTAATGTTCGCACTTCGCAACCAGCAACGTGATGTCGTCGCGCTGCTCGTGCGGACTGAACTGCTTCACATCATCGAGAATTGAGTTCAGCAACGCCTGTGGCCGCAGGTCACGATGCCGCCGCAAACTGTCAATGAGCCGGTGTTCTCCGAATTCTTCTCCATGATCGTCGAACGTTTCCGTTACGCCATCCGTGTACAGTACAAGCGTGTCTCCCGGGAAGACGCTGCATTCCTCTATGCCGCAATCCCACTCCTGAAAAAGCCCCAGAACGGTGCACGTGGAACCGAGCCGATCCAGAGTGTTATCGCCGCGCAGGAGCAGGCCCGGCAGATGCCCGCAATTCGCATATCGCAAGCGCTTTGCTCGATTGTCATATTCGGCGAAGAACAACGTAGCGTATACGCTCTCGATCGTATTCTCGTAAAAGAGCTGGTTCACTGATTCCAAAAACCGTTGCGGATGTTCCAAAGCGATGGCGCACTGGCTGCGCAGATTGGCCTGGAGATTGGCCATCAAAAGGGCCGCGGCGATTCCTTTTCCCGCGATGTCGCCGACCACCAGTCCGAGGCGCTCCTGACCTAGATTCAGAAAATCGTAGTAATCGCCGCCCACCTGGCGGGCCTGAAGACAAACGCCCGCGTACTCCAGCGTGTCACAAGGCGGCAGCGTCTGCGGGAAAAGCCGGGCCTGCACCAGCCGGGCAATTTCCAATTCTTGGGCCGCGCGGCGTTCGAATTCCAACTTCTCGGCGATCGCGCGGCGTTGCTCTTCCAGCGCCCGGCTCACATCGTCGAATCCCACCAGAGAAAAGGAGTTGCCGTCGATATCCTGAAAGCGGGTGAACACGCCGCCCCAAATCGGCTGTTCGGCGGCCGACGCGTGTGGATGAGACTTGATCCGCCGCAGGCGCGGCGCATAACGAAATTGAACCCCCCGCTTGCTCCAGTCCCGGTACTTTGCAATAACATTCTCTGTAAGAAAAACGATCGGCGTGGGCCGCCCGATGAGCTTGTAATCTTCAGAGTTGGGATCGGGCGCGATCAGCCTGAGCACGGTGGTTCCATCGGGAGGAGCAACCGCCACCAAGCGGTGGCCGGATTGAAGGCGCGTATCCAGGGCCAGATCGAATCCGAGCTGATTCACGTAGAATTCGAGACTGCGATCCTGATCTTTCACAAAGACGTTGACAGCGTCAATCCGCAGGTACGGGTTCTTGCGGTCCAGGCGAACGGTGGAAGCAGTGCTGCCCATGGTCGTAATTATAGGCTGGGTTGGATTTGGCTCGACAAAACAGGCGGGTTCGTGTAAGCTGGCAAAGAAAAGGCGAATACCCTCGTGAACTTGCCACTGAACCTGACGCTAGGACTTACGGAATCATCTGACCCATTTGGCGTGGCGCGGCGGAGCGGCGGGATCGAGACCTCGGTGGCGAGGTTCCAGCAATGGATGGCGGTTCCGGATTCGCCGATTCGCGCGATTCGCCATCAACCGGCGCGGGAGGGCGAGTACGCGGGGATCCCGGCCAGCGTCGCTTCGGCTCTGCGTGACGCTCTGGCGGCGCGGGGCATCCCACGGCTCTACGTACATCAGGCGGAGGCGTTCGAGCATTGCGCGGCGGGGAAGAACGTGGTGGTGGTGACGCCGACGGCCAGCGGCAAGACGCTGTGCTACAACCTGCCGGTGTTGCAGCGGCTGATTAACGATCCTGCCGCGCGAGCGATGTATTTGTTCCCGACCAAGGCGCTGGCCGAGGACCAGCTGCACGAGTTCCAAGCGGCGGTTGACACGATGGGATCCCAGATTCGCGCCTTCACCTATGACGGCGATACTCCGCAGGACGCGCGACGCGCGATTCGGGAGCGGGCCAACGTGGTGCTGACCAATCCGGACATGCTGCACAGCGGCATTTTGCCGCATCACACCAAATGGGCGAAATGTTTTGAGAACCTGCGCTACGTGGTGATCGACGAGCTGCACTACTATCGCGGCGTGTACGGCAGCCATCTGGCGAACTTACTCCGAAGGCTGCGGCGCATCTGCGAATTTTACGGATCGGCGCCGCAATTCATTTGTTGTTCGGCGACCATCGCGAATCCGAGGGAGCTGGCGGAGGCGTTGACCGAACGCCCATTCGAGCTGGTGGACCGCAACGGCGCGCCGAGCGGCGAGAAATATTTCGTGTTCTACAATCCGCCGGTGGTGAACCGGCAGCTGGGCATCCGGCGCGGCTATTTGCAGGAGACGCGGCGCATCGCGGCGGAGTTTATCGAGCGGCATCAGCAAACGCTGGTGTTCGCGAACAGCCGCCTGGCGACGGAAATCCTGGTGAAGTATCTGCGCGACGCCATTGAACGCGGACCGCTGCCGGGCGATGCGGTGCGTGGATATCGAGGAGGCTATTTACCGCGCGAGCGGCGGGAGATCGAGCGCAAACTGCGCGATGGAGAGATACGCGCGGTGGTGGCCACCAACGCGCTGGAGCTGGGCGTGGACATCGGGTCGTTGGACGCGGTGGTGATGGCGGGCTACCCGGGATCGATCGCGTCGGTATGGCAGCGGGCGGGCCGGGCTGGGAGGCGGCAGAGCGCGTCCCTGGCGGTGATGGTGGCGTCCAGCGCGCCGCTGGATCAATATGTGGTGGAGCATCCGGAGTATTTCTTCGAAGGGTCGCC
>Ga0302326_10017728_pt1 | contig 14822 bp, 12 predicted proteins | sample Palsa_T0_3_FD_202264 | JGI IMG/M metagenome (GOLD analysis project Ga0302326, IMG submission 202264) | Peat permafrost microbial communities from Stordalen Mire near Abisko, Sweden - Palsa_T0_3 | ecosystem: Environmental > Terrestrial > Soil > Palsa > Peat permafrost | place: Sweden: Abisko... | reverse complement strand
TGATTAATGCCGAAGGGTTCGGGCATCATTGTAATCCCAGCGTCGCTGCGCTCCGACTTTATTCACATCGTCGGAATGCCTATTCACATCCCGCTGGAATCAACCGTTCACATCGCCGGAATACGCATTGGTTGCGGATGCGCGTGGACCGCATTAACGAGCGGTGTGGGGCATTTCAGTGTCCAGATGGTCACGCTAGATCAAGTCCGGTAGGTCGTCGCGCGGAATGAGCAGACGGATGGATCGAGCCTCGCCCGGTGTTCGCTCGATAAGGCCACGAGTTTCGAGCGTCAAGATCATTTGGTGTACCGAAGGCGGGGAGACTTGGAAGTATTGTTGCATTTCGGACTCTGAAGGTGGAGCCCCGTGGATTTTGCCGTAGTAGTAAATGAACGCCAGGTACTGGCCTTGCTTATCGGTATAGGGTCTCTTCATCGGATGCGCTGACTATCTGACTGTTAGTGCTGGCCGGCCCAAGCCGTGGGTGTTAGGTCGGATAGGCGCTGTAATTGGAGATTGGCCAAGCCCGGAAGTACGGCGGACAGATATTTGTGCACGGGTAGCTTGATCCGTCGACAGGTTTCGAAGATCGAAAGAATCGCTGCCACCTTCGGTCCGGCTTGTGGACTGCCTACGTGGATCCAGTTCTTCCGACCCACCGCGATTGGCCGGATCGAGTTCTCCGCCAAGTTCGTACTCAACTCCAACTCCGGGTGGTCTAAAAAGCGGATCAGCTTCGGCCACTGGCCGAGGGCATATTCGCACGCTTTGCCCAATGTGCTGCCCGGTAGTGCGCTGGCACGTGCGGCCTCGAGCGCTGTCTTAATCGCTCCCAGGACTGCCGGCGCTCGCTCGCGGCGTAAAGCCTGGCGGGCTTCGAGATTCAACCCTTGCTCGCGAGCTGCGGCATCGATGGCAAACAGGGCGTTGATCTTCTCCACCATGGGTGTGGCCACCACGTCTCCGGGATTCAACTTCACCACATTGGCAAAACCTCGTCGGCAATGCGCCCAGCATCCCGCATGTACCAGTCCCGGTCCACCCACTTTCTCGTAGGCCACATAACCATCCGTTTGCAAAATCCCCCCATATTTCCCAAGGAACTGCTTCGGGCCCTCTCGACCTCGTCCCAACCGAAAATCGAACACCACCGCTCCTCCCGGACGACTGTATTGCCAAAGGTAGGCCTGATGATTGTGTCCCCGCCGATCATGCATTTGCACTCCCACCGGGGTTTCATCGGCTTGCAGGTAACTTCCTCCCAACAACTCTTTCTTCATTGCCCCCATCACCGGCATCAGCAACTGCCCCACCTGCATCACCCAGCCATCCATCGTCGACCGGCTCAACTCCAGACCGGTTTCTTGTTCCAGTGTCACGCTCTGCCGGTACAGCGGAAGATGGCTGCGGTATTTGTTGACCAGCGTCTGAATCACCACTCCATCGCTAACCAGTCCCTTTTCGATGATCCGCTTCGCGGCGGGCGCCGTAACCACACCATCTCGACCACAGCGACAGGCTCGCTTCTCTCGCTTGGTCACCCGTACGAAGTACTTGGCTGGCTCTACCTCTAACTGCTCACTTTCCTCGTAACCGATAATCAATTTCTCTTGGCCGCAAACGCCGCACCTACACTGTTCTGCCGGACAAGCGATTACCTGTTCCACCCGCGGCAGGTGCGCCGGCAATGTCTGACGACCAGGATGTTTCTTTGCTTTCTCTTTCCGGTGTATCACCACTTCAGCGGTATCGCCGTTCAGCGGGAGACGTTCACTCTCGGCTTCTACCTCCGCCTGGCTGACGCTGGGTTCTTCTTCCAACAACTCCAACTGTAAGTTCGAAAGTTTCTCACTGCCCGCCCCATACTTCTCGATTCGCTTCAGCCGCAGCTGTTCTTCCAACGCCGAGCGCTGCAGTTCGGACCACTGCAACTTCTGTTGCAGTTTCGTAATCAGCGCCTGCGCTTCCTGCAGAGTCGTTGGTAGCGAACCGTAAGGATGGAGTTCAGCACTCACGATAAGTGCTTAGTAGCAGAAAACGTTTGTGGAAAACAATCGTTTTATGCAGGATTCATGCGGGGCGAACTCACTTCGTCAATTTCTTTCCGATACCACGGCCGTGGCTTGGCGGCTTGCACATCCATGCCCCCGATCAACATCGTGAACTCTTCCGGCGTGAGGCTAACCTTGACTTCTCCCGGGCTCACCTGCGGCCAGCGAAAACACCCGCGCTGTAATCGTTTGGCACAAACCCAGAGTCCACTTCCGTCCCAGTAGATAAGTTTCAGCCGATTGCGACGCGCATTACAAAACAAGAAAATATGCCCACTGAGGGGCTCGCACTGCAATCGACCGCGCACCAATCCGTACAGACCTTCAAATCCTTTGCGCATATCGGTTGCCCCCGGCGCCAGGTAGATGCGGGTCGCCCGCCCAATCCCAAACACCCTACATCCTCTCCAGCACTTGTACCAGGCGCTGCAAGCTGGCCTCATCAAAGCCGGCTTCCACTACAATCCGTCGCCCACTCGCCACCGTCACGCTGAGACCACAACCTCCCGACGCTTCCGCACCACCCTTCTTGACCCCCAACTCCACCGCCACCAGTCCACGGTTGCTCGCCTCGCTCGAGGCACGCACCCGGCTCAGATAACGACCGAGTGTACTCAGTGTCAGACCTTGGCCTCGGCAAAACTCCTTTTGTGTCAGGTCGCCGCTCTTGAACTCGCTAACGATTTGCTGGATCTCAGCAGACGTACGCCGCCGTCTCTTCCGCCTTACCTCTTGTTCTTCGATCATCAAATTACTTCAACACAGAACCGCCGCGTTGACTAGAATGCGGTTGGCCTGACGCTTACGATGCATCCATATTTGATCTTGCGAATTGGGAAACAAAAAACTCGTAACGAATACCACATGCTGGGCAAACAACGTGGCCGAGCCGAGAGTTTACTTCATTCGGATGAGCTCTGCAATGTTGTGTGGGGCAAACTTTTCGCCTATACGACCGGCGCAAAGAGCAAGCCGGAAGACAGCGCGAGCCGGCAGAACTTCCGGTGCTGTTCGGCGAGGGGCGGCAGGGGGAACGGCAGGCTTGAAACGATCTTCCCCGGTACTTCTCGAAACGTAGTCCCGGATGCACGGAACGTAATCAGGCTCGAGCTGGACGTCTCGCCTCTGTGGTCCTCAACTCTGTGTGGACTACGGGCGGTCCACCCGGTCCGGACTCCCTCGGGCCACCGGAACCGATGGGACAGAGCGACTACCTTTTGTCGTACACAAGCGTACCTTTGTCAACTGGTCGATCTGGATTCCACCACGAGTCGGTGATGATCCTTCCATCGTTGCTCAGTTTCAGAGAGCCTTGAGCGAGAGCTTTGCCATTACGTTTTGTCAGATAAAGAAGCTCACGTCGTCCGGCAAGCCGTGCCGCGTAGGTCGCGCCCTCTCCGTTAGGTCCATGCACCGCCGCACCCACGCCGTCGAAGGGTGCGTCGATGTACTGCCCGGCGTTCGGATAGCTGATATGCATAGCCTGACTGTTGAGCCTCAGCGTCATATCGGCATGCTGCTGTAGGTAGCTCGTATCCCTCCACTGGCCGGCAAAACCATTGGACCCAGACAATCGCGAAAAGACAATCTGCGATGTAATAATGGGCCCAGTCGGTCGAAACTCAGTCACCGTCGTTGTAAACACCTTCCCGTCAGTTGAAAGCTCATCGTGAGTAGCCCTCGTCTTTACCCCATTTTCTTTTTGGGTAATGTCTAACATTGCAACGCCGGTTTTTACACAGACTCCCGTGCGATTGTTCCCTATCGGTCGATCCTTTCCATCGCAGCGAAGAGTGTGACTCGAATTTTCGGCAAAGCGATACTCACCGTCCTCCGAAATCGAAATAGTCAAAACCAGGCCTTGATAGCTGCTCTTAGCGGGGTTCAACTTCCATGTGCCGTTCCAATCTGGCGAGGGTACCCCGCAGCCCAACATGGCGATTAATGCGCAGAAAACAGCCAACCACGCTCTCCTCATCGATTTTGCATCGGTCCAGTTCCGAAAGGCACCTAAATCTTAAACAAGAAGTATCCGATGAAACAAGCACCAATAATATAATCGACTGCGACTTCATACCAAAACCACCCCGGTTCTTTAGCGCGGTAGACCCATCCACTAAAACGGACCCACACTTTGCCCGTACATGTAAATACCGCAGCTGCAGAAATTGAGATGACACCAAGTATCAAAAAAATATACGGTGGTCTTATAAGAGAGTTCAAGCCAGGCGAAAGTAACATATCCTTTCTGTTGCACTGAGAAATTCCCACCGATCATTGCGGTGCTGAACTTAACAAGTTGGCAGGCCAGAAGCTTGACACCCGCCGTCCTGCTGAGGAAGCGCGGGTACCAGTTGATCTTGATTATAAACTTTCTCTGGGCCAGGGGTAGAATTGTTAATCTCGTAATCTAGATAGTCGTTAAATGCTCCAGTAATAGCCATCGGCCCGTCCATTCCAGGAGCTTGCCCGAGCACATTGATCGTGACGTTCTTAGGGGTTGGATCATTCAGGATACTTATCGCCGAACCCCAACGTCCCAGCGGCTTCGCTACCTTTTCCTTAAGAAAAAGTCCAACTAAGCCAGCAACGTCCGTGGCGGCCGTAATCCACCCGTTGTTTTCGGCGACCACAGTGCAGCCAAAGCAGCCGTTATCGAAGATCATGGCATTGGGTGAAGCTATAATTGTTTGACCATTTCCAAAATTCTCGACTCTGGCACCGGGCGGACAATTGTTGATGGTACAATCCACGCCAAACTCGCCCTGTACCACCGCATTCGCAAGACCGCAGCTCGTGGAAAACCCGTCCACATTACAATAATTTTGCCCCCCCGGCCACGAGAGCGGCGGTCCCTGAATAATGAACGGAGCATAGGTCAATCCCGAAGGGTCGGTTTCTCCCAAAGGATTGGATGAATAAGCATAAGCATTCCAGTCAGAGCGTGCCGGATCAGGCGAAATCCAGCGCCCCTGAGTTGGATTCAATTCCCGATTCGGCGTGTCGAATGTTCCAGCCGTCAAATCTTGATTGTCTCCCGTGAAATTCACATCAACAGTCGATCCAAAGGGATTATAGGTTTCCCCATAAGGAGCAAAAGCCCGGTCAAGAGTTTCTGTTCTGCCAGTTCTAGTGGAAACAAGTCGGACGGAGCCAAGCCAGTCCGTGTGCCAGAAATTAGCCTCGTCATATATCGCGCCCCCTGGCAGGGGAATGCGCAGTTGGGAGACAGAAGTCTTGCTCATCAACCCGATATTGCCAATAGGGCTGATAAGGGGCTGTTTGTAGGTAGTACCATACAAGTGCTCTACCATCCGCCCAAAGGCATCGTAAACTACAGGACCGCTGGTACCTCCGGGGGTCACTGTCAGTGGATGATTGTCCTGATTCCATGTGTATGTGTGAAATGTATCTTTTAGTAGGTTGCCATTGGCGTCATAGCAAATGCTCGAACTGGAACAGCTACCGGACCCCGCATACTGATTACTTGCTTCATTATATCCAGGCGCCCAAGCCACACCCGCGTCGCCAGCGGGAACCGATTTTGTGAGGTTGTTAAACGCATCATAACTAAAATTCTGCCCCCACACATTCGTTCCAGACGAGTTCGTGCAAACCGCCGATACCAATCTACCCTGTTCGTCGTATCCCGGTGCTGTGGAGGTTCCGTAATTGCAGGTTTGGGTTCCGCCGGCGTTAAAACCGTCGGTTATAGTCAACGAGCGCAATGTCCCGTTCGCATTCCAATTCAGACTTCCCACATCGGTCGTTGGGGTTGCTCCGACCGAAAAGGTGTAGCTGCTCATGCGACCAGTCACAAGCAGACCGGTACAAGCGACGTTGTCGTAGGCATATGTATCCGCATCGCCTAAACCAAGGGTGACTACACAGGGTTGATCGGCAGCGTTGTAAGTTACACTGCTAACTAAGTTGGAACCCCCAACCTGAACTGCGCTGTATGGCCTACCTTTACCATCCACGGTGAAGTCCCAGGCGTTTTGTCCGGTTACTCCACTCAAAGAACTCACCACATAGTTGGGAAGATAAGTGGCACTGGTGTGGTAGTAACCGCCGGAGTTTGGCGTAGACTCGTACACGTCGGAGATTTTCCCCCGAGGCTCATAGCTGAACCCTTCGTCGGTCAGCTTCGTTTGTGATCCGGGTGCTTGTGTATACGCTTCAGCTAGGCGGCCAAGAGTATTCGTCATCACTACACCATTCACGGTAGCGGAATCATATAGAAAGTATTTCTGAGCGCCGTCCCAATTCGGCCCATATGCCGGATTGACCGCCTCGCCGGTCACTCGACCGAGAGTATCGTAAAAGTAGCAATATACATTCGTATTAGCATCGTGCTTCTCAAGCAGCTTGCCGTTTACCGTATAGGTTCCGGCAACACAAATACCACTTGTCGAGGTATCGTAAACGTAAGTCGTTGTCCCGCTCTCCGGATAAGTAGCGGTCAGTGTCCTGCCAAGTTCATCATAAGTAAACGAATGGGTTTGCGTGTTGGTACTGGAGCTTCTAGACACGGAAGCTATGGTCCCGTCACTGTTGTAGACATATGACGTGGGAAATCCCGTGTAACCACCGAAACCACACGGAGTACTCCCTGTTGCAGAAGAAATTATACACGTAGCGACGGTTTGTCCTAGACCATTCGATTCAGTCACCACTTCTTTGACAACTTCGCCAGCAGGAGCAGGCCCTACAGTGGTCGTCGTGATCATGCAAGACGATAATCCAGTCGTGCAGGTTTGTGACCCTGTGTAAGTATTAGTTGTAGTCCCGCCCCCACCGTCAGTGGTAACCAACGGGCGACCTAAAGCGTCATGTGTCACCGTGATTTGTCCATTCGAGCACCCGCTGCCCTTAGAAGTAGCACACGGCATAGTTGTCGTTGTCGTTATGCCAGTGCTTCCCCAACTCATCGCATTCTGAGTCGAATCCCAATTAGCTGATGAAGGCCCCTCTCGCACTTGATGATAACTCGTCATGGCTGACGGATTGACTTGGTCGTACACGTCTTGTGTAGAAGTGCCCCAATTCAGAATTGATTCGAACGTCGGTGGATTGTAACCATAAGATAGGTTTGTGACATTGAGGTCTTGATCCGTCACGGACTTTAGCCGCCAAAAGGGATCGTAATAGGTATAACTTACAGAAAATTGGTTGGGATCGGTGGTCGACAACATCTTAGCACCATTACAATCCCATGAGAACTGGGTATCCAGAGTAGTTATCGGGGGAACGATTTTTGTAAGAAAACCATTATTGCACGCACCTTCCGTGTAATTAGTTATGTTGTTGTTGTAATCTGTGGAAGTAAGTAACGTCCCATTATGATTGTAAGTCCAACTCCTAGTGATTGATGTGCTCGCCCCAGTGAAGTCCTGCTCAGAAACAAGACTGCCAGGCGCGGTCGTGGTGCCGTAAGTAAAATAAGACTGCCTCAGCGTGGCCCCAGAACCATTCTGCACCTGCACTTCACACGGAACGTCATCCACCGAACTGCCTATGCCAACGCAGGACGAGCCGTTCCAGGAATATCCGAAGTTAGAAAAAACCGTTTGTCGTGTTGGCGTAGTTGTACCGAAGTCCGACAAGGCTGTTTTCAATGGATTCATTAAACCGTCAAATGTATTTTCAACGAGGCTATAGTTGGCGGACCCGGCGGGCAAGCTGTAGGTAAAAACGTACTGAATAGGATAGAACGGCGCTAACAAACTGAGGCAATTTGACGGACCGCCGTTCGGTGCGTAGCAGATGATCTTTGTCAACAACGGCGTGCTGGTCCCTTGGTTTATCACTTCCTTTGATAAAAACATTTGGTTATCACTGTTTTCGATGAAGGTATAGACATTTGTGTTGTTGGCGAGGCCTGTCCCGTAGTCATTTACCAGAGTCGTTGTCAGCCACGAGGAGGTGTTTCTGGTGTACTGATATACGGCATCCCCAGTGACAGTGCGCGTCAACCCCGCTGTAGAGCCATCTGCACAGTTGATACCATTGTTAGGTCCTGTGTACTGATAAGATATCTTTCGCCCGTTAGGGTAGGTAATAGAAGCCATTCTTCCGGTGATGGTGTTTGAAAGTTGGCTCTCGTAGGTAAATGTGTAACTCGATCCGTCAGGCAAGTTCACGGAAGTGGGAAAGTTATAACCGGATGTTGCAGGAAAATCCTTTACATTAGAACATCCAAACTTGGTAGCCAGGGTTTCGGCCGTATAGTTCACCACAACACTAGCGGTGCTGGGACCGCTCGCAGTGGATATGGGGTAAGTGTATGTCGTTGAATTAGCAGTTGAACTTACGGTTACCTCTTGTATTCCCAGCGTGTCGGTGTAAACCGAGTCGGAGAGTGAAATCGTATTGCCATTTGGGTCCGTGATTGTGGATGCTGCGTTAACAGTGTATACGTTCCCCGATCTTGTGGTCACCGTGTCAAGTGTGGCGTCAACATTTAGGTAGATCGTCAACCCAGAGCCATCTTGAAAAGTTTGAGTCAATGACGTGTTGACTGGGCAATTACCAACCTGGACCGTCGTCAAAGGCGTCGGAATAGATATTGAGTGAAGTGAGCCGGAGGAGTCAACATAGCCGGTGATAGTGCGAAGATCAATATTTTCGCCACTTAAGCCGCAATTAAATTCGCCATATGTTAGCTCACCCATGAGACTCGATGCGACGGCAGAAGGTACATTCCAAAAATCATAGGTCAGCCCTGCCGGATTGGGCTCGGGGTTTGGCGTCCAATAGCCGGCGGAAACACCCCATGAGTTGCTGTTGTAACTCATCGCCAGTGATAATGGCATTCCTATGCCCGGTTTGTTCACAATAGGAATGTTCAGATGTATATTGAGTGTGTCGAGAGCCACTTCGCCGTTTGTCGGTTCGAGTGGTTGGAGACCGGTACCAGCTGTCGCTTGGGCGCAGGCTTGATTATGGCTCATAATAACGGTTAGGAGTACGATAGGCAGAAGGATATTCTTGAAGAGATTCATCGCTTCCCTCCTAGAGACTTATATTGGACGGTCGTCGAACGGCTGACTGATTGTCTGCAAAGGGAAGATTCCCCCCATAGAGCGGAGGCAAAGCCTCAGATCAAATTCTCTATGACTGGGAATGCGCGTAAATCTAAACGGTTGATGAATCGTAGTCAAGAGAAAAAAGCGTAATCATATTGGTGCGTGACGAATAACGACGCAACAGTTCAGTCTTTTCGACTTGGTTGTCCGGCGTCAAGCATTTTTCCGGCAACCATAATTAGATCTCCCGATTTCTGTGAAAGATATCAGTCGCAGTCGGGATGCGGTAAAAAAGTCCCGGCAGTCCCAGGGTAAGGTGTGCCGACTAACCGGGAGTTGGGTTTACCTGGGAACCGTAGCGGCGTGCGGGATCGCTTGGTGAGGCTGCCAGGTGACTGCGCCCTCTTCCCATTGGTTGTCCGTGAGTTGCTCGACCTCGGTGCCATCACACTTCATGACGAAGATCTCACCGTAGGGCTGCGCCGCCCCTGTGTAGAGGGCTTCGTCGTTAACCCCATCCTGGAGCTCGTAAACACGATGCGTTCTCCGTCCGGCGACCACGACGCGTGGTTGTCGTCGCGCAGATTTACCATGTGCTGCGGAAACCGTTAGGGCAGAGCAGTCGGACAAATGCTTCGAACTCAGAAGTGGTCAACTCGGCTGCGACCGGGTGGATCGTAACGACTGAACACTTCCGCCAGAAGTTTCATCATTGCTTCTGCGTCGGATGGACATAGACGCCATACTCGATCTGCATGTGTTGAGGTGAACCTGCCACGGCCCTTTGCTGCAAGTCGAAATTACCGGAGCGGCGCCATAGAGCGATGGAGATAGTAAGTAGCCTCTAGCGCAAACTCTACGGCCTAGCCGCGCTTCTGCCCCATTCCTCGAGTTGCCTTCTGACCGTTGGGGCAAACGGATCTTCAATCTCCTGCATTGTCTTCAGCGATGCTTCCGACCGGTCAGACCGGAGATGGTAGCCCCGCCGACGGCAGTTGCCTGCCGCAATTCTTTCAACTAGTCATCGCGGCCGGTAAAGTCGGCTGGTGGTGGCGGAAGTTGGTGAAGGGCGACAATAACCGGAGCCGGTGCTTCCGTAACGTATTTGCTCCCCACAACGTCGCTGTGGATCTCGGTCGGACCTCCACTGAAGCTTACACCGCCGGTCTGTACGCTGCCTCCGGCGGTAATGGCGTCACCGACGTCTGCGTGCTCAACGGCGACCGATGTCCCCGGCTTCTTTCCGTCCTCTTTTTTGTCGCCACCGCCACAAACGGTAGACGAAAACGAAGACAGCAGCGACTGACCCTACGATCCTCCACAACAAGTCTGTCAGCTCGTTCAATTGGGTGACAGTTTCGTGGTTGCCTTCGAGAAGGGCTTTCAACTGTGGCATCCACCAGCGCGCCGTAAACCCCATCAGCACAGTAAGCGTCAGACGAAACTCATGTTTGGTTGCGGATGCGCGTGGACCGCATTAACGAGCGGTGTGGGGCATTTCAGTGTCCAGATGGTCACGCTAGATCAAGTCCGGTAGGTCGTCGCGCGGAATGAGCAGACGGATGGATCGAGCCTCGCCCGGTGTTCGCTCGATAAGGCCACGAGTTTCGAGCGTCAAGATCATTTGGTGTACCGAAGGCGGGGAGACTTGGAAGTATTGTTGCATTTCGGACTCTGAAGGTGGAGCCCCGTGGATTTTGCCGTAGTAGTAAATGAACGCCAGGTACTGGCCTTGCTTATCGGTATAGGGTCTCTTCATCGGATGCGCTGACTATCTGACTGTTAGTGCTGGCCGGCCCAAGCCGTGGGTGTTAGGTCGGATAGGCGCTGTAATTGGAGATTGGCCAAGCCCGGAAGTACGGCGGACAGATATTTGTGCACGGGTAGCTTGATCCGTCGACAGGTTTCGAAGATCGAAAGAATCGCTGCCACCTTCGGTCCGGCTTGTGGACTGCCTACGTGGATCCAGTTCTTCCGACCCACCGCGATTGGCCGGATCGAGTTCTCCGCCAAGTTCGTACTCAACTCCAACTCCGGGTGGTCTAAAAAGCGGATCAGCTTCGGCCACTGGCCGAGGGCATATTCGCACGCTTTGCCCAATGTGCTGCCCGGTAGTGCGCTGGCACGTGCGGCCTCGAGCGCTGTCTTAATCGCTCCCAGGACTGCCGGCGCTCGCTCGCGGCGTAAAGCCTGGCGGGCTTCGAGATTCAACCCTTGCTCGCGAGCTGCGGCATCGATGGCAAACAGGGCGTTGATCTTCTCCACCATGGGTGTGGCCACCACGTCTCCGGGATTCAACTTCACCACATTGGCAAAACCTCGTCGGCAATGCGCCCAGCATCCCGCATGTACCAGTCCCGGTCCACCCACTTTCTCGTAGGCCACATAACCATCCGTTTGCAAAATCCCCCCATATTTCCCAAGGAACTGCTTCGGGCCCTCTCGACCTCGTCCCAACCGAAAATCGAACACCACCGCTCCTCCCGGACGACTGTATTGCCAAAGGTAGGCCTGATGATTGTGTCCCCGCCGATCATGCATTTGCACTCCCACCGGGGTTTCATCGGCTTGCAGGTAACTTCCTCCCAACAACTCTTTCTTCATTGCCCCCATCACCGGCATCAGCAACTGCCCCACCTGCATCACCCAGCCATCCATCGTCGACCGGCTCAACTCCAGACCGGTTTCTTGTTCCAGTGTCACGCTCTGCCGGTACAGCGGAAGATGGCTGCGGTATTTGTTGACCAGCGTCTGAATCACCACTCCATCGCTAACCAGTCCCTTTTCGATGATCCGCTTCGCGGCGGGCGCCGTAACCACACCATCTCGACCACAGCGACAGGCTCGCTTCTCTCGCTTGGTCACCCGTACGAAGTACTTGGCTGGCTCTACCTCTAACTGCTCACTTTCCTCGTAACCGATAATCAATTTCTCTTGGCCGCAAACGCCGCACCTACACTGTTCTGCCGGACAAGCGATTACCTGTTCCACCCGCGGCAGGTGCGCCGGCAATGTCTGACGACCAGGATGTTTCTTTGCTTTCTCTTTCCGGTGTATCACCACTTCAGCGGTATCGCCGTTCAGCGGGAGACGTTCACTCTCGGCTTCTACCTCCGCCTGGCTGACGCTGGGTTCTTCTTCCAACAACTCCAACTGTAAGTTCGAAAGTTTCTCACTGCCCGCCCCATACTTCTCGATTCGCTTCAGCCGCAGCTGTTCTTCCAACGCCGAGCGCTGCAGTTCGGACCACTGCAACTTCTGTTGCAGTTTCGTAATCAGCGCCTGCGCTTCCTGCAGAGTCGTTGGTAGCGAACCGTAAGGATGGAGTTCAGCACTCACGATAAGTGCTTAGTAGCAGAAAACGTTTGTGGAAAACAATCGTTTTATGCAGGATTCATGCGGGGCGAACTCACTTCGTCAATTTCTTTCCGATACCACGGCCGTGGCTTGGCGGCTTGCACATCCATGCCCCCGATCAACATCGTGAACTCTTCCGGCGTGAGGCTAACCTTGACTTCTCCCGGGCTCACCTGCGGCCAGCGAAAACACCCGCGCTGTAATCGTTTGGCACAAACCCAGAGTCCACTTCCGTCCCAGTAGATAAGTTTCAGCCGATTGCGACGCGCATTACAAAACAAGAAAATATGCCCACTGAGGGGCTCGCACTGCAATCGACCGCGCACCAATCCGTACAGACCTTCAAATCCTTTGCGCATATCGGTTGCCCCCGGCGCCAGGTAGATGCGGGTCGCCCGCCCAATCCCAAACACCCTACATCCTCTCCAGCACTTGTACCAGGCGCTGCAAGCTGGCCTCATCAAAGCCGGCTTCCACTACAATCCGTCGCCCACTCGCCACCGTCACGCTGAGACCACAACCTCCCGACGCTTCCGCACCACCCTTCTTGACCCCCAACTCCACCGCCACCAGTCCACGGTTGCTCGCCTCGCTCGAGGCACGCACCCGGCTCAGATAACGACCGAGTGTACTCAGTGTCAGACCTTGGCCTCGGCAAAACTCCTTTTGTGTCAGGTCGCCGCTCTTGAACTCGCTAACGATTTGCTGGATCTCAGCAGACGTACGCCGCCGTCTCTTCCGCCTTACCTCTTGTTCTTCGATCATCAAATTACTTCAACACAGAACCGCCGCGTTGACTAGAATGCGGTTGGCCTGACGCTTACCAAAGAACTGTGGCGAGGTAGATGACGAGTATTGCCACGAGCACTCCGAATACCTTCGCCGGACTGCTGACATTTCCGAGAAGCGGGCACGGGACAGAACTTTCGTCAGAGAGTTCGTTGATTTCGTGAGGCGGAAAGACCCGAGCGTTCTGCCTGCAATACAGTCGATCCTAGCCACTGGCACGCCGGACGATGCGGCTGAGTTCCTTGGGATCACGGATGCCCGGTTCTCTCGGCTGCGGACTCGTATACGACAGTTGGGCAAGTGCTTCATGACGGGGGACGACCACATCCCGAAGCAGAGGAGGCCCTACAAAAAGCGCGTGAAGGCAATGGCGAAGCCAAGCCTCGTCCTGGCCTGATCCAACCCCAGAAAAGCCCTGAGCATCCGGATCGGCGACGATTCGCTGCTCAGGTATCTCCGTCGAACGGCGCATGTAAGTTGTTTTGTAGCAGTTTCCCTTTTGAACTCGTTCCCCAAAGGTGTGGCGCACTGATGCCGTGGGCTTCGCCATCCGGAGGCTGCCGTTGAACCCATGATTTCAACCCACGATCGCAACGTCTCTAACGACTTCTCAAGGACTTAGGCGGCCACCCAGAGTCACGTAAGTCGTTCAAACTACAACATAAACAAGCCCTGAAAAGGCTGGCGTCGGCGGTTCAACTCCGTCCCTGGCCACCATGTTTTCAATGAGTTGCATTCCACATAAAATCGCACCTAGGGGCAATTAGGGGCACTGCAGGTTTGCCGGGAGAGTTGCCTCACAGTTTTTCCGGCTCGCAGCAAGCACGCAGACGGCATATTTAAGCGGGTGAATCAAAATGGTGTGAAACTCACAAGGGCGGGGGCGCCATCGTCGTCAAAGACGTTCGCTCTGCGCGACTGGAGATGACGCGGGCTTTTGAGCGCGCTCCCTCTAAAGGCAGTGGCGCCTCTTATCCAAGTCCTCTAGAGTAGAACCATGGGCACCGATAAAGATTACCCGCCACGCCGGGCTATCGAAACAGGCTTGCGGTTGGCCGCAATGCCGGGCGGCGTGCCACCCGAGGAGCCCGTTTTTTACCCCGAACGGCCGGCGCTTGCCATTGCTCGTTAGGAGGCGAGTCACCTGACACTCCGCGAAATGATGCAACGTAGGCGGGCGGCTGCGGCCAAGGCGAAGGCACAATGAGCAACGCACAGCATCGCCACCGAGGCGCATTCGGAAAACAGAGCCAGGCAAAATCACAGTAATCGTCGGCGCGCCCAGCAGACGTCCACAAGTCCTCTTAGCACTTTTTTTCCTAACTTTCCGGTTTAACCAAGAAATATTGCCGCTCTGAGTATTCGCTAAGTCGAGATTGGTAACTACCGGCGTCCCGCACCTTTTACTTGTACAGATTTGCCTGGGGTGGTCAAGAAATGCACGGCGATGCCGCTAACCTTCGCTAAGCGTCAGGCTAATTTCTCGTGAGCTTTATCCCAGCTTTATCCCGGTCCCAAATCTCAGATCGGCGTCTTTCCGCAAGCTCTTTAAGTTTGTACTTTTCGATCTTTTGACTGGGCGTTTTGGGCAGACAAT
>Ga0302326_10017727_pt1 | contig 14822 bp, 14 predicted proteins | sample Palsa_T0_3_FD_202264 | JGI IMG/M metagenome (GOLD analysis project Ga0302326, IMG submission 202264) | Peat permafrost microbial communities from Stordalen Mire near Abisko, Sweden - Palsa_T0_3 | ecosystem: Environmental > Terrestrial > Soil > Palsa > Peat permafrost | place: Sweden: Abisko... | reverse complement strand
CAGGAAACCTCGATGCTGGTGTACGAGCTGGCCAACATCACGCCCAATCGGCGGCAGGCTTACGTCGGCCAGAGTGCCTTCGCGCACAAGGCCGGCCTGCACGTTTCCGGCATCCAGCGCAACGTCCACACCTACGAGCACGTCGATCCGGCGCTGCTCGGTAACGATCGCCGCGTGCTGCTCTCGGAACTGTCGGGCCGCGCCAACATCCTCTACAAGACCCGCGAATTCGGTATCGAATCCGAACTGACCAAAGATCAGATCGCGCTGCTGCTCGAAGAACTCAAGCGGCTCGAAGCGGCCGGCTATACTTTCGACGGCGCCGACGCCTCCTTCGAATTGCTGATGTTGCGGACCCTCGGCCGCGTCAAGGATCACTTCAACTTCGTCAGCTTCCGTGTCTTCGATGACAAGTGGCACGAAGAACAGGCGCCGTTCAGCGAAGCGGTCATTGTGATCGAAGGGCCCGACGGAAAGCGCACGCGCAATTCCGCTATCGGCAACGGCCCCGTCAACGCGCTCGATTCGGCGCTGCGCCAGGCGCTCGTGCCGTACTACCCGGGCCTCGCCACCATGCAGCTCGCCGATTACAAAGTCCGCGTGCTCGATAACGGCGCAGGAACCGGCGCGCGCGTGCGGGTGTTGATCGAATCGACCGACGGCCACAAGCGCTGGGGCACCGTCGGCCTTTCGAGCAACGTGGTCGAGGCGAGTTGGCAGGCGTTGGTGGATTCCGTCGAGTTCAAGCTCCACAAGGATAACGTCAAGCCGCGAATCCCCACGGCGGCGTCGGCCAACGGCGCGCGCCGCCTCGTCAATGGAACCGCCAACGGCACGGTCAACGCTGCGGCCAACGGCAAGGTCAGCGCTACGGGCAAGACGCGCCGCGTCGTCACGTCGGCGGGCAGCGCCGCCGCGAAGCCGTAGGCGCTTTCGCGCCGCACCGTTGCCGTCAGGAGGTAGTAGTCATGGCTGTGCTGAGCACGATGCGCGAAGATATCGACGCCGTCTTCCAACACGATCCCGCGGCGCGCTCGACGCTCGAAGTCCTGCTCGCCTATCCCGGGTTGCATGCCATCTGGTTCTATCGCATAGCGCATTGGCTGTGGCAGCACGATCTGAAACTCCTCGGCCGGCTGGTCAGCCACTTTGCGCGCTGGACTACCGGCATCGAGATCCATCCGGGGGCGAAGATTGGGCGTCGCTTCTTTATCGACCATGGCATGGGCGTGGTTATCGGCGAGACCACCGAGATTGGCGACGATGTCCTCATTTACCAGGGCGTCACGCTCGGCGGCACCAGCTTCAAGAAGGAGAAGCGCCATCCGACTCTCGAAGACCATGTGATGGTCAGTGCGGGCGCCGCCGTTATCGGACCGGTGACCATCGGCCGCGGCAGCCGTATCGGCGCGGGCGCAGTCGTGGTGCTGCCGGCGCCGCCCTATTCGACGATCGTCGGAATCCCGGGCAAGATCGTCGAAGGCGAACGCGCGCGCGGCGACTTCGCCGACCTCGATCACGCGCGCCTGCCCGATCCCGTCGCCCGCGCGATGGGTAACCTCGTGGACAAGATCAATCAGCTCAACGTCCGCCTCGAAGAGATGGAAGAGCGTCAGGATTGTCTCGAAGACAAGCTGCCCGTCGCAGCCCCTCTGCCTAACGGCGCCGTCAAGGAACCCTGACCGCGCCCGCCGCTTACTCGGGCGCCACACCAGTCGCCGGCCGCTCATGGAAGCGTGAAAGCACGAACGCAGCATTTCCGAACACGCATTATTCTGATGATTCAGGGTGCTGCCAGGCCGCTTGACGGTGGGTTGGACCGGATCCTGATGCAATTCGTGAAAAGGCGGTTGGTCTTAGCCGGGACACGAGGCTGATACGCACAGTCTTTTGACCACAAAGCGAACGGAAGCCGAAAATGTTTCACGTGAAACATTTTCGCCTTCCGTTTGTGGGGAAATCCTGCACCGTTGACTTTGGGTACTCTGCGGGAGGTATGCAATTGATACTGACCGAGACTGCGAGTTGGGCCTTGCGCCGCCGAGCCCCGAGAGTTGCCACTATGGCATAGCCGACTTCAATTACGTGGTTGTCCGACAAAATGCGCTCGAAGCCAAGGGGTGGGATGTCGGCGAGGGTGACGCGTGCGCCATCGCGAGCGAGGTGGATAGCGATGCTGGCGCTGATCACGCCCGCCGATAACGAGCGCAGCGGGAGATGAAGGTGGCATGAAATCTCGGTCTTTTGCCGCAGAAGCGAGCAAGATAAGTTATAGTTCTTCAGGTAGAATCAGTTAACAACAGAGATGCGAATTTATCTCGACCATAACGCGGGGTCGCCGATGCGGCCCGCGGTTCACGACGCGATCGCTCGCGTCGGCGCCAGTGTGCATGGCAATCCCGCGTCGATTCATCGGTCGGGCCAGCGTGCGCGCCGCGCCTTGGAGCAGGCTCGCGAGCAGGTGGCCGGGCTGCTTGGCGCGTCGTCACGCGGAATCGTATTCACCAGCGGTGGGACCGAAGCGAACAATCTCGGCATCTTCGGAACTGCACAGGCGGCAACCGCAACCCGCAAGCGAATCGTGACGTCGGCGATCGAGCATTCGTCGGTGATGGCGCCGTTGGCCGAACTTGAGGGCCGAGGTTTCACGGTGACGCGTGTTGCGCCGAATCGCGACGGACAAATCGATCCGGCCGCGGTGGCGTCGGCGATTAGCGACGATGTCGCGCTGGTGACGCTGGGACTCGTGAACGCCGAGGTCGGCACGATTCAGGAGGTCGCGGCGATCGCGCAGGCGTCGTCGCGGGCGGCCGCGATATTCCATCTCGACGCGGCGCAGGCGCTCGGCAGAATCGCAGTGCGGGTCGCCGATCTCGGTTGCGATTTGATGACGGTCAGCGCGCACAAGATTGGTGGTCCTGCCGGGATCGGCGCGCTGTATGTTCGTCCGGGCGTGAACCTTGCGCCGCAGATGCTGGGCGGTCCGCAGGAGAGCGGGTTGCGAGCGGGCACGCCGAACCTGGTCGGCGCGATCGGTTTCGGCGTTGCGGCAGAAGGGGTTGCGAGCGCGATCGACGATGAATGCGCGCGAATCAAGATGTTGGCTAACGCGCTGCTGACTCATCTGACGCGCACGATTCCAGGCCTCCGCTTGAACGGCCCGCGCCATGGGCGCGTCGCGAATACGCTTAATCTGACGTTTCCGGGAGTGCTCGGCGAGAGCCTGCTGATTGCGCTGGACCTAGAGGGCGTCGAGGTCTCGATGGGATCGGCGTGCGCGGCGGGTGCGGTTGAGCCGTCGCATGTGCTGACGGCGATGGGCCGCAGGCCGGCGGAGGCGCGCAGCTCACTGCGCATCAGCCTCGGCTGGAGTACGACCCCTAAGGAGATCGCGCACGCCGCGGAGATCATTACACGCGTATGGCGGCGCGTCGCGAGCGCCGAGCCGGCCCGCGCTATCGAGGCGGCAGTATGAGTGCGCGCGTGCTGGTCGCAATGTCGGGCGGGGTGGACAGTTCCGTCGCGGCGGCGATGTTGTGCGAGCAGGGTTACGAAGTCGTCGGCATCGCTATGCGGCTGACGCCCGAAGGCTTGCCTGCGCCCACTCGGCGGCGCGGCACCTGCTGTTCATATGAAGATTTCGAGGACGCTCGCCGGGTGGCGGAGCGTATGGATTTTCCGTTCTACGTGATCGATTTGCGTCCGGATTTTGCGGCGCGCGTGATTGGCAACTTCGTCTCCGAATACGTCGGCGGCCGCACCCCGAATCCGTGCGTGATGTGCAATCGCGAGATCAAGTTCGATCGGCTGTGGAGCCGGGCCCGCGCACTCGAAGCCGGTTACGTCGCGACCGGCCATTACGCGCGAATCGAAAGCGACGCTGCGGGCCGCTTCCATCTCAGGCGCGCGATCGACGGCACCAAGGATCAGTCGTACTTCCTCTTTACACTTGGCCAGAGTGAACTTGCGCGCACGTTGTTTCCGCTCGGTTCGATGAGGAAAGCCGAAGTTCGCGAACGGGCGCGCGCGCTCGGCCTCGCGAACGCCGACAAACCTGATAGCCAGGAGATTTGCTTCGTACCGGATGGCGATTATGCGCGCTTCGTCGAGCGGACGGTGCGGCCGGCGGAGATTCGGCGCGGGAGTATCGTGACTGGCGACGGGCGCGCAATCGCGGATCACAACGGGATCCATAATTTTACGGTCGGGCAGCGGCGCGGGCTGGGCGTTGCCGCGGGCGTCCCGATGTACGTAAGGGAAATTCGTGCAGCGACCGGCGAAGTCGTGGTCGGCTCGCGCGACGAATTGAATTCGGCAGGCCTCGTTGCGAGGCAGGTGCGGATGGTCGATTCGGCGCGATTCGACGGCGCTGAAATCGAGCTCGAAGTGAAGATTCGCTATCGGCATCCGGCGCTCCCGGCGAGGCTGCGGATGCTCTCCGGAGAGCGCGCCGAGGTTCGCTTCGAACACGGCGGGCCGGCGGTCACGCCTGGACAGGCGTGCGTGTTTTATCGCGGCGACGAAGTGCTGGGCGGCGGCTTTATCGAACGCGCGGTGGAAGGGTAGGGGTGCCGATGCGATTTGCGATTGCCACGCTGGGCTGCAAGGTCAACCAGTACGACTCGGCGATTATCGAGTCGCGTCTGGGATCGCTCGGGATGGAGCGCGGCGAATTCGACCAGCCGGCCGACGTCTATATCGTCAACACCTGCACGGTCACCGATCGCGCCGACACCGAGAGTTTGCGGCTGGCGCGCCGCGCGCGGCGGCTGAATCCCGATGCGCGCGTGATCCTGACCGGATGCCTCGCGCAGGCGAGTCCCGAAAAGCTCGCACATGCGGCCGAAGTTGACGCGATCGTAGGGCTGGGCCGTCTCGGCGATCTCGAGCGGGCGGTGAGCGGAGTCGCGCGCGATCGCGTGATGGTCTCGAACCTGCGCAAGGAGCGCGCGAGCATCGAGTTGGCGCCGGTCGCACTCGAGGGACATACGCGGGCGTTCTTGAAACTGCAGGAAGGCTGCGACCAGTTCTGCTCCTTTTGCATCGTACCGTTTTCGCGCGGGCTGTCGCGCAGCGTCGATCCCCGCCGCGTGATTGAAGCGATCGACGGGATGCATGAGCGCGGCTACAAGGAAGTGATTCTGACCGGCGTACATCTCGGCGGTTACGGCAAAGATCTGGAGCCCGCGATTTCGCTCGAACAGATGCTCGAAATGATCGCCGAGCGGTCGCCGATCGGGCGGGTGCGAATCAGCTCGCTCGACCCGGAAGAGTTGAGCGACCGGGTGATTTCGATCGTCGCACGGAGCGAGAAGTTCTGCCCGCATTTCCATCTGCCCTTGCAAGCCGGCGAGGATGAAGTGCTCGCGCGGATGCGCCGCCGCTACAACATCGCGCATTATCGGGAACGCGTTGAGAGCATCCTCGAAGCGATGCCGGACGCCGCGATTGGCACTGATTTAATAGTCGGGTTCCCGGGCGAATCGCAGCGGCAGTTCGAAGAAAGCTACGAATTTGTCGAGAGTCTGCCGCTCGCCTATTTTCACGTCTTTCCATATTCGGTGCGCAGCGGAACAACGGCGGCGAAGTTCGCGGGCAAGATTGCCAGCGGCGAAATCAAGCGGCGGGCCGCGTTAATGCGGGAGCTGGGTGAGCGCAAGCGAGCGGAATTCGCCCAGCGCATGATTGGACGAAAACTTAAAGTGTTACTTGAGGAAAAATCGGAAGGCCGGCTCACAGGATACAGCCGCAACTACGTACGTGTGATGACGGACGGATCCGAGGACCTGACAAATTTTGAAGTCGAGGTGGAAGCATCGCTTGTTCAGGGCGCGTCAGTGGTTGGCCAGATTACTCGGATCTTCGACTCGCCCCCCACCGCAGCCGGCACCGCAGTCTGATAATGACAACGCGGAGCTCGAAGGAACCCTGGAATATTCCTTCCAGCGGAGGGATTTGCTGGAGACCGCGTTGACTCATCCGAGTGCCGTGGGCGCGGGCGAGGCGCATTACGAGCGGCTCGAGTTTCTCGGTGATGCGGTCCTTGACCTGGCGATCGCGGACCTGCTGATGCGCCGATTTCCCGAGGCGAAAGAGGGCGCGTTATCGAAAGAGCGGGCCTCGGTCGTCAACGGTCGCACGCTCGCGTCGAAAGCGATAGAAATCGGGCTCGGCCGGAAATTGCGCGTGGGCAAAGGCGAAGAAAAGAGCGGCGGACGAGATAAGACTTCGATCCTCGCGGCCACATTTGAGGCGGTGATCGGCGCGATTTATACGGACGGCGGGCTGGCGCCGGCGCAGCGGGTGGTGGAGCGGCTGTTTGCCGATGATATCGGCGGGCCAGCCGCGGAGCGCGATTACAAGACAGAATTGCAGGAGATCGCGTATCGGCGTTTTCGATCGCAGCCGGTGTACGAACTCGTGGCGGCGCACGGTCCGGACCATGCGAAGCGGTTTACCACACGCATCCGCATCGCCGGGCGCGATTTTGGGGTGGGCGAGGGCGGCAGCAAAAAGCAGAGCGAGCAAGCGGCGGCGCGGGCGGCGTTGAGCGCGATCGAACAGGAACGCAGTGAGCATTAACCCACATCGGGCGGGCTTCGTGACAATCGCGGGGCAGACCAACGTCGGCAAGTCCACGCTGCTAAACTGCCTGGTCGGCCAGAAGGTCGCGATCGTGACGCCGCGCCCGCAAACTACCCGTCGGCGCATCCTTGGAATCCGCAACGATCCCGACGCGCAGATGATCCTGATCGACACGCCCGGCCTGCATGAAGCGCAGCGCCCGCTCAATCGCCACATGGTCGATACCGCGCGCCGATGCATGGCCGAGGGCGAGGTGATCGTCGCGGTGATTTCCGGGAACGCGAAGTTTGGCGCGGCCGATCGCGCGATGCTCGCCGAATTGGCATTGCTGGCGCGGCCGGTGGCGATCGCCTTGAACAAGATTGACCTCTCGTCACGCGCGCGGATGATGCCGCTGGTGCAGGAGCTTCACGCGGCGCTGCCGTCTGCGGAAATCGTTCCGGTCAGCGCGCTCAAGGGCGAGAACGTTGACGAACTGGTGCGGGTGATCAAGGCAATGCTGCCGGAAAGTCCGGCGCTGATGCCGGGTGACGAGTACACCGATCAGACCGAGCGGATGATTGCCGAAGAAATTGTGCGCGAGAAGATTTTCCTGACGATGCGCCAGGAGATTCCATTTTCAACCGCCGTGCAGGTGGAGCAATTCGTTGAGGAGCCCGATCGCAACCTGGTGAAGATTTCGTCGCAGATAATCGTCGAGCGCGAATCGCATAAGGGGATGATTATCGGCGCGGGCGGACAGCAATTGAAAGAGATCGGTACCGCGGCGCGAATCGAACTCGAAGAAATTCTGGGGCGGAAAGTCTTCCTCGAGATGCGCGTGAGGGTCGAGCGCGGCTGGACCAGCGATCCGCGCAAGCTCAAAGAGATGGGTTTCTAGCATGGCCCGCAAAAGCAAAGCCGATATGCGCGCGGAGGCGAGCCTGATTGCGACGGCGGCGCATGGACTGCCGGTAGTGGTGCTGGTGGGGCGCGCGAACGTCGGCAAATCGACGCTGTTCAATCGTATCGTGAGGCGCGGGCGCGCGATCGTCAGCCCGATTGCAGGCACCACGCGCGACCTCAATATGGCGCGGGCGGCGCACGAAGGCCGCGAGTTTGTCGTTATCGACAGCGGCGGGCTCGAACTCTATGCGCATGAGCATACGACCGAGCGCGCAGTGGAAGAGGCGTTACGCGCGGTCGCTGAGGCGGACGTAGTCGTTTTTGTGATGGACGGCCGTGCGGGACTCGCGAGCGGTGACAGTGAGGCGTTGGCGTTGATTCGGGAAACCGGCCGGCCGACTATCGTAGCGGTCAACAAAATCGATCAGCCGAGTCATGAAGCGGCTGCGGCGGACGCATACGTGCTGGGCGTGCCGAGCGTGACGTTTGTATCGGCGGCGCATGGACTGGGCGTCGGCGAACTGCTCGACGCGATCGTCGAGCAACTGCCGACTCGCGACGCGGCGCCGGAGACGCTTCCCGATTTGCGGCTCGCGCTGATTGGCCGTCCGAACGTTGGCAAATCGTCGCTGCTCAACCGTCTGGCCGGTTTCGACCGCGCGATTGTTGATGACCGGCCGGGCACGACGCGCGACCCGGTGGACATTCGACTGAGCGTCAATGGCCGCGACGTATTGCTGATCGATACCGCCGGCATCCGGCGTCCGACGAAGGTCGATGGCGACCTCGAACACCATTCGGTAGGGCGTGCCATCGAAGTCATCCGCCGTGCCGAAGTGCTGATCCTGGTAATCGACGCGACCGAGGGGATTACCGATCAGGACGTGCGGCTGGCGCGGCTGGTCGAGAGCAACGATCGCGCGATGGTCATCGTGTGCAACAAATGGGACGCGGCGGCCAAGCTCGATAAGCATGTGCCGGCTTTCGTGCGGGACAATTATCGCCGCTATCCATTTCTGGAGTTCGCGCCGATGGTGTTCACGTCGGCGATCACCGGTGACGGCGTCGATCACATTCTTCCCGCGGCGACGCGCGCGGGCGTGGCCTGGCATGCCAATTTTCAGACTGCGCTTTTGAATCGCATTCTGGCCGAGACCGTCGCGACCCTGGATCCGCCGCTGGTCGGACGCCGCCGGCTCAAGCTGATGTACGTTACGCAAATCGGCAGTGCACCGCCGCGGCTGGCGTTCTTCACGAACCTCGAGCACGACATCCCGGCTCATTACATCCGCTTTCTCGAAAACCGCTTTCGCGCCGCGCTCGATCTGGAAAGCGCCGGCACTCCATTGCGTCTGGAGTTTCGGCGCACCGGTCGATCATGGGTTGAGTCGCGGCAAAAGCGCACTACCGAGGGCCGGCCGCCACGACCGAGCGACACGCCGAAGCCTCCTCGCGGCGGCGAAGTTCTCACGCCGCGTGGCGAAGGTAATCCACCGAAGCGCCGCCAACGCACGGCGCCGGGCGGTCGCACGCGCAAAAAATTCTGAATCGGCCGCGCGCGAAACATCTCACCCGCTCTTGGCATCTGCTCGTCATCAAGGTAAACAAGCACGCAATAGCTGCGACGACAGGAGTTGACACATATGAAGACCGAAGCCATCGAATATCGTGATGCCGATGTTTCCCTGCGCGGATTTCTCGCGCTCGACGATCAGAAATCCGGCCGCCGGCCCGGAGTGCTGTTGATGCCCGAGGCGTTCGGCCTGGGCGCCCAGGTCAAGCGGCGCGCACAGATGCTCGCCGATCTGGGCTACGTCGCATTTGCAGGCGATCCTTATGGCGACGGCCTCGAATTGAATGATCTTGCTGAAGCGGTCAAACGTGCAACCGCGATTTTCGCCGATCCGGCAAAGACGCGTGCGCGGGCGCGCGCCGCACTCGATAAGCTGGCATCCATGCCCGAGGTTGACCCGAGCCGGGTGGCCTCGATCGGATATTGCATGGGCGGCACTTTTTCGCTGGAACTCGCCCGCGATGGTGCTCCGATCAAAGGCGTCGTATCGTTTCATGGCGGCCTACAGACTCAGCGTCCGGCTCCCGGCACAATCGCTGCAAAGATCCTGGTCTGCACCGGCGCCGACGATCCTTTCGTGCCGCCTGCCCAGGTGAACGCTTTTGCCGAAGAGATGACCAAGGCCAAGGCCGATTGGCAGGTCATCAGCTATGGCGGCACCGTGCACAGCTTCACCAACCCGGACGCGGGCAAGATCGGCAATCCCGCGCTGGCCTACAACAAGGCTACGGACGAGCGTTCGTGGAAAGCGATGAAGTCGTTTTTCGAGGAGATTTTCGCGGCCTAGGATCTCCTCGATAAGAGTGGCGGTGCGGCGAATTCAGACCGGGTCTTTTTGCGATCGCGGTCACAACCCTGTGGAGTGTGCGCAATGAAGATTGGTTTCTTTGCAGTGGGAATCGCCGATACCTCGCGGCCCGAGATGATTACCGCGATCGCCACCAACGCGGAACGACTCGGCTTCGCAACCGTATGGTCGCCGGAACACGTCGTGTTGCTGGAGAACTTTTCGTCGCGCTATCCGTATTCGGGCGACGGTAAAATCCCCATACCTACGACCACGCCGCTGCTCGATCCTTTCATCGCCTTGACCTACGCCGCGGCGCACACCAGCCGCATCAGGCTGGCAACTGGCGTTTGTATTTTGCCGGAACATAATCCGCTCGTGATGGCCAAAATCACCGCCTCGCTCGATTACCTGAGTAACGGACGGCTGGCGCTGGGTATCGGGGTCGGCTGGCTCGAAGAGGAATTCAAGGCGATCGGCATTCCCTGGGCCAAGCGCGGGCAGCGCACTCGTGAGTACGTCGAAGCGATACGCAATCTGTGGGGTGACGATAACAGCAGCTATCATGGCGAGTTCGTCAACTTCGAGAATGCGCGCAGCTTTCCCAAGCCGGTGCAGGGTCGCAAGCTACCGGTGTTGGTGGGCGGGCAGACCGATGCGGCGCTGAAGCGCGCCGCCACGTATGGCGACGGCTGGTGCGGATTCAACCTCTCGCCTGAAGACACTGCCCAGAAAATTGCGCGCCTTCACGAATTGATGAAAGCCGCGGGCCGCACGCCGGAGACTTTCGAGATCTCGATGTCCCCTCCTGCCAGCGCCACTCCGGACGTAATCAAGCGCTATCACGAGATCGGCGTTCACGAACTCTACCTGTCGCCGGTGCTCGCTAGTCCGCCGAAGAATCTCGCTGAACTGCAAAAGATGCTTGAAAATTTCGCGCGCGACTGGATCGAACCGGCCGCAAAACTCTGAGTGGTAGCGGTTCACTGCGAAGTTCATCGAGGAGAAACGCACGATGGTAAAGTACATCATCTGCGCCCGGCGCAAATCGGGATGGACCCGCGCCGAGTTCAGTGACTACTGGCGCAACCAGCACGGCCCGTTAGTCAGAAGCGTCCCGGAATTTATGCGGCACGTGCGCAAATACGTGCAATGCCATCTGGTTGACGGCGCGCTGCCGTTGGGCGTCGAGGGCCTCTACGACGGGGTGGCCGAGCTGTGGTTCGATAATCATGAGGAGATTACGCGAGCGTTCGAGGAGCCTAGATATCTCGAAATCATACGCCCTGACGAATTGAAATTCGTCGATATAACAAACTGCATATCTTTCGTCACGGAAGAAGTTCCGATGGCATAGGTCGCGCCTTTTGGCGGGGCTGAATCGCTGCTCGGCGCGGCGATCAGTTTCCGTAGCCCGTCGATCATCCCAACAACCTTGGCCTGCCTCGTCAAGTTTCGCGATCTTCGATGCTCGCGACCGGCAGGATTACCGGCCGCGAGCGACATCGCCTCAAGCGACGACGAAGCGGAATGAATCGTCCTGCTTGATGATCTTGCCGGGCGACGGCATTGCGAAGTGCGTCCCGAACACAAGCGTCTTGCCATCGGCATAGCGCTCGCAGAAGGCGCGCCGCGTCTTCTTCGCCATCGGTCCGTCATTGTCGAAGTTGTCGTCCCATTCGGGATAGCGGCATTGCACCGGATGATGCATCAGGTCACCGGTGATCACCCCGTCCTGCCCCTTGGACGAGATTCGTATCGCGAAATGGCCGGGCGTATGACCGGGCGTCGATTCCAGCCACACTTCATCGGTCACGCGATGTTTGTCGTCAACCAGATCGGTCATGCCTTCCGCCATAACCGGACGCACCGAGTCATCAACCGGGTCCTTGAAGAAGGGGTCTTCCGATCGCGAAAAGAAATCCCATTCGGTCCCGCCAATCAGGTACTTGGCGTTGGGAAATGTAGCGACCCACTTGTCGTCCTTGAGCATCGTGTTCCAGCCGACGTGATCGATATGCAAATGAGTACAAATCACGTGGTCGATCGACTCGCGCGGATAACCATTCTTCTGCAAGTCCTGCAGGAAGGGTAGCTGCAGTTTGTTCCACGCCGGGTTGGAACGCACCTTGTCGTTGCCGATGCAGGTATCGACGATAATCCGCTTGCCCTGCGACTCGATCACCAGCGAGTGAATACTCATCACGAGTTTTCCCTTCGCGTCGGAAAACGTCGGGTAGAGCCAATCGCGCTCCTTTTGCATGTTCTCGCGCGTCGCGTTGGGCAGGATAAAAGTGCCGTCCCACGGCCCTTCCGATTCGACCACGCGTGAGATTTTCACGTCTCCGATATTCCACTGGTTCACGTTGTCAGGCTCCTTGTGTGTGCATGCAAACATTTGTCTGCATTCGGTGGAACCATCTCTAGCGTGGACGCGCTGACCCCGGCAAGCATACCGGGACGAGTGAACTGCAGGCCGCCAGATGGGCGTCAGCCGGACTAAGTCGCGCTTGCCGGATCGGCGGGCGTTTGCGGAGTTCCATCGCGAGTAGTACATGCTGGACTGGTGCGGAAACGGTGATCCGTACGCATCAATCGGAGGTGGTTTCCAAATGTTGAAGATTGGCATGATGCAGGATTTTCGTAATCCGCAACAATGGCGCAGACCCAACGCCGAACTATACGCCGCGATCCTCGATCAGATCGTTCGCGCCGAGGAACTTGGCTACGACAATGTATGGCTGACCGAGCATCATTTTGCCGAGGACGGGTACAATCCCTCGCTGATGCCGACCGCGGCGGCGATCGCCACGCGCACCCATCGCATACGAATCGGAACGTTTGTACTACTGCTGCCGTTTCAGCATCCGGTGCGCGTCGCCGAGGATGCGACCTGTGTCGATATCTGGTCCAACGGCCGCTTCGACCTGGGCGTCGGCCAGGGTTATTCATACAAGGAGTTCAACGCGTTGTGCATGAAGCGCGAGGAACGCTCCGCCCGCTTTGCCGAGGGCGTCGAGATTCTCAAGCGCTTGTGGACCGAAGATCGCGTCACCTTCGACGGGAAGTTTACTCAACTGAAGGAATTGACGTTGTCACCCCGCCCGGTGCAGACTCCTCACGTGCCGCTATGGCTGGGCGCGCGTACTGAGAAAGCGACGCGCCGGGTAGCCCGTCACGGATGTCATCTGCTCGCCACGATCGGTCCCGATCCCGCGCCGTGGTACCTCGACGAACTCGCCAAGAGCGGTCGCAAGCCGGCTGATTTCTCGATCGCCCAATTGCGCCTGGTATATCTGGCGAAAACGGAGGATCAGGCCTGGGAGGATACGCAGGATCACATCTTCAGTATGATGGAATTCTATGGCGACATTCTCGCCGAGGCCAATGATGCGCCGGGCGACAAGGATGTATTCAAGTTCAAATCGCCTAAGGAGCTGCGCAACTCCGCGATGGGCAAGGCGATGATGATCGGGACGCCGGATCAGGTCGCGCGCAAACTCGAGCAGTTTCGCAAGGAGTTCGTTTGCACCCATCTCATCATGAGCACGCAACTGGCCGGCCTCGATCCCAAGAAGGGCACGGCATCGTTGGAATTGTTCGCCCGGGAGATCATGCCGTCGCTGCGAAATTCCTGATTCTGCGGCATCGATCGCGTCAAGTGTAACTGACCTGAGGAGGTTCGAATTATGAGCACGAGCGAAATCGAAAAGCGCATCACCGTCCTCGAGGATATCGAGGCGATCAAGCAACTGAAGGCGCGCTATTGCGCCATCTGCGATGACGATCACAATCCCGACAAAATTGGATCGGTGTTCGCCGAGGACGGTATCTGGGAGGGCGGCGACTTCGGCAAGGCGCAGGGCCATCAGGCGATTCGCAAGTTGTTCGAGGGCTTCAAACAGTTGATCAGCTTCTCGCAGCACAATCTGATGAACCCGATCATCGAGGTCAACGGCAACCATGCGAAGGGGACCTGGTACCTGATGGGTCCTTTCACGTTTCGCGAGAAGAATGACGCGCGCTGGATCGCGTGCCGTTATGAGGATGACTACGTCAAGATCAACGGCGAGTGGAAGTATAAGCACCTGCGCGCGATCATCAGGATGCAGGCGCCGTACGAAAAGGGCTGGGCCAAGAACGGCTAGAGTGTCGATCACCGAGGGCGTCAGCCGAATAGTTGGTTTCGCCTGACGCTCGGCTCGCAAATGTAGTCTGTCCCTGCATTTGTCAGTTTCCCGACGCTAACCGGGTGACTGGTTTTTTGACCTCGGCTAACATCGCCGTGCAATGGACAGATTTGCCTTCCGCTACTACGTGATCGATAAGTGCGCGAGGCGGCGGGGCTCCATCAGGGGCGAGCCGGGAAATCCGGCTTGCCGCTGCCGTCCTTCACAGGTTCCGGCTTCGCGCGTAAAGATCGCTCGACGAAACCCCGGGTGCGGCAATGGCTAGTGCCGAAGGCCACACCGCCTCGAACGGCGTCAACGCTCCCCGCTCAATCGACACGGTGACGCTCATCTCGATTCTCAATCGTGTGAAAGCGCAAGCCGCGGTCGATCCGCTCAGTAATCCAATTCTGCTCTTCGCACTCGACCTGACGCTGCGCATGGACCGCGGCGAGATTAATCTTGGCGGCCTCGAAGCTGTCGTCCAGCGGCTGACGGCAGACGCCTTCGCCGATCGCGCCGCACGGCTCTCCACTTATTTCGGCGAGACCGCCCTCGCCGTAAATTTTCAGGCGATCAAGGATCTGCTTGAGCGCAAGGCGCACGGACTGACCTTCGATGACTTCAACGCGGCGGTCGCGCGCGGTGCGTTCGGCGTCGTCTTCACCGCCCATCCAACTTTTTCGATCGGGCTTGAGTTGGCCCATAGCCTGTCCGAACTGGCTACCGGACAAACCGTAGCGGGTGTGGCGCTCGATCGGGCCGGCCGTGAGGCGCGGATCGAAGCAGCTTCGCGCGTCGATCATCGGCCGCCCGCGGAACT
>Ga0302326_10017726_pt1 | contig 14823 bp, 13 predicted proteins | sample Palsa_T0_3_FD_202264 | JGI IMG/M metagenome (GOLD analysis project Ga0302326, IMG submission 202264) | Peat permafrost microbial communities from Stordalen Mire near Abisko, Sweden - Palsa_T0_3 | ecosystem: Environmental > Terrestrial > Soil > Palsa > Peat permafrost | place: Sweden: Abisko... | reverse complement strand
GAAATCTCAAATTTCAAATTTGAGATTTCAAATTTTCAACTTCAGATCCCTCGGGCAACTTCTCGATCCGGCCGTCTAGGATTTTATCAAAAATGGCGGGAATTTCGAAGATGGCGCGGTTTTGCATCGCGGCGGCGCGCGCGCGGAATTGCGCCAGCTCGCCCGGCTTCAAGAGTTCCGCCACGGCGCCCGCCATTTGGCGGTGGCTGGGAACCACGATGCCGACTTGCTTTTCGCGCACCCAGCGCGCGTTGTAGCGCTCCTGCGGCAGCGTCCACGCGTTGCAATCGATGATCACGGGCAAGTGCTTGGAAAGGGCTTCGCTGATGCTTCCCGGGCCGGGCTTGCCGATGAAAAAATCCGAGAGCGCCATGAAGAAAGGGATTTGCGTAGTAAAACCTTCGACGTGGATGGGAATCCGCGTCGGTTCCCGCCGCAGCGCCGCCGCCAGTTTTTCATTGCGGCCGCAAATCAGAATCAGTTGCACCTGCAAGGAAGATCGGTTGATCTGCCGCAGGATGTCCAGCATCTTCGCGGTGCCGTATCCTCCGAACAAAACGATGCCGATCGGCAGGTCCGGATCGAGCCCTAACTTTTTTCGCTCGGCGGCGCGGTCCACCGGGCTAGGTTCGTAAAAGCGCGGATGAAGGATCATCCCGGAAGTCCGGAAAACGGTGCCATCCAGGTGGCCCAGCGCGCGGGCCTGCTCGACGGCGTGATCCGTTCCACAGACAATGTATTTCGACTCGCGCTCGATCCAAAAATGTTTCGGATAGTCGGCCAAGTCGGTCAGAACTGTGACAAAGGGCCTGCCAGAGAAGGCCTTCTCAAAACTTTCCTGCAGCGCGCGGTTGAAGTGCGGCACGAGCGATACCACCATGTCCGGCGAGTGCTCTTTCCAGAACTTTTCCAGCACCCGAACGGAAGGTCCGTGATAGGTCCGCACAACGAGTTGCAGGACGCGCATGAGCTGGGGGCTGCCCAGCGTCCAGCCGTGGCGAAGCATCTTGTTGTACATGTCCTGAATGCGAATTCCGGTCAGCTGGCGGAGGATATCTAGAGGATCAAGAACTTCTTGAAGATTCACGAGAGACACATCCAGCGGCAGACCCAGCTTTTCGATCTGGACTTGCAACGCGGTTGCGGCGTTGCGGTGGCCCCCGCCGGCGTCAAAGAAAACAAGATGGATGCGGCGTCTTCGGTCCCCTGGGCCGGACATTCCGTCTGCCATCTACTGTTGCACCTCCTCGTGCATTAACCTATTTGTGCTCAATTAGTAACAGACAATTCTTACAATTTGTTCAACATTGCGTAACAAATTTGCAAAGTCTTTTTAGGATACTTTTCCACAATGAGATGCGATCTGCACGTCCACTCGCTTCACTCAGGTACCCTGCCTGTCGCTATCCTGCGCCATTTTTTTCTGGAAAGCTACAGCGCTCCGAGAGACGTTTACTCCACGCTGCGCGCTCGCGGCATGGACTTGATCACATTGACCGACCACGACTCCATCGGCGGCGCGGAAGAGCTGCGCCGCTACCCGGATTTTTTCGTCAGCGAAGAGGTCACCTGCCGCATGCCGAGCGGCACCGAAGCTCACGTCGGAGTTTACGACATTACGGAACGCCAGCACGTCGAAATCAACCGCCGGCGAAATGACATGGTCCGCTTGCTCGCCTATCTTTCCGAGCAGCGCCTCTTCTACACCATAAATCACGTGTTTTCTTCCGTGACCGGGAAGCGAAACGCGGACGACTACGAATGGTTTTCAGGATTTTTTCCGGCCGTCGAGGCTCGCAACGGCCAGATGCTGCCCTCCGCTAACCAGCACGCCGCCGAGTTTGCCTGGAAGCGATGCAAGACGCAGGTGGCCGGAAGCGATGCGCACGCGCTGGCCTCGGTGGGCACGACGTACACCGAAGTGCCGGACGCAAAGAACAAGGAAGAATTTTTCGCCGGACTACGCGCCGGAAAAGGACGCCTCTGCGGCGAATCGGGAGGCTATTTGAAATTGACGCGCGACATTCTGCTGCTCTGCGGCGAAATGATGCGCGAAAACCGCTGGACCATCCTGCTCGCTCCGCTCGTCGCTCTGGTTCCGGCGGGGGTCGCTGTCGACTATTTCGTCGATCTGAGTTTTATCCGCCGCTGGGGACCATCCGTTAACGGTCTGCAGCAGGCGCCAAAAGGTCTAATGGGAGCTATGCCAGTCCGGGAGAAGCAGTTGGCGTAGTGGTTTCGGGTTGCTCTTAGGTTGGTTTGAATCTTTAAGGGCAGTCCAGCAACGTATGGAGGTGCATCCATGACCGCTCGACGAATGGTCTGGGAGTTTATTCAAGCCCGCGACTATCAGGTCATGCGCAAGGTCCATCGGTGGCGCCCGCCGCGATGGCTTCGTTTCTGGATGGTGGCTTCCACGCGGCTGGGAGACGGTTGGGTCTGGTATTCCGTCGGAATTGCCTTGCTCCTGTTCGGAGGCGACATGCGGTTCATCGCCTTCGCCGCCAGCGCCTCGGCCGAAGCCGCAACGGTCGTGGTCTTTCGCGTGATCAAAAAGATCAGCAAGCGGAAACGTCCGTGCCACCTCGAATCGCACTGCTGGGCGAATGTCCTCCCACCCGATCAGTTTTCTTTCCCGTCGGGCCATGCGATGAGCGCGTTTGCCATCGCTATCCCATTGTGCATTTTCTATCCGGAGTTGCAGGCAGCCTTGCTGGCTTTATCGGTGAGCATCGCCGTGTCGCGTGTGATCCTGGGAATGCACTTCGTGAGCGACGTGGTAGTGGGATCCTTGCTGGGCGCCGGCCTAGGCTACGGCGCATACCTGCTCATCCGTTAAAGGTTCTCCCCCCCCTTCTCCGTGTCATCTCTGTTAAAGCTTTTGTATTCTTCTCGTTACGGATATTTATGCAACGCGCTCGAACACTCCCGCCGCGCCCATCCCCCCGCCAATGCACATGGTAACCATCCCATAGCGCGCCCCGCGCCGTTCCAGTTCGCGCAGAATGGTTGCCGTCAGCTTAGCCCCAGTGCACCCTAGCGGATGGCCGAGCGCGATCGCCCCACCATTTGGATTCACGCGTGCCGGGTCAATCCCCACGTGCTGAATCACCGCCAGTGCCTGCACGGCAAAAGCTTCGTTAAGCTCAATCACGTCCATCTGATCGAGGGTCAATCCTACTAGTTTCAGCACCTTGGGTATCGCGTAGGCTGGTCCGATGCCCATGATTTCGGCAGGCACTCCGGCCGTGGCGAAGCCGAGGAAACGCGCGAGAGGTTTCACGCCCAGCGCACTGGCGCGTTCGGCGCTCATCACGATGGACGCCGCCGCGCCGTCGCTCGTCTGCGAACTATTCCCAGCGGTGGTCGTGCCGCGCACGTGAAAGGCCGGCTTTAGCTTGGCTAAAGCTTCCATGCTGGTGTCGGCGCGTGGCCCTTCGTCCATTTCAAAAACGCTCGCGGACGTTTTGGCCTTCGCCGCGGCGGCATGGCCATTGCCGCCATTGGAGACGACCGTCGTACGCACCTCGACAGGCACGATTTCGTCCTTGAATTTTCCGGCAGCTATCGCGGCCAGTGCTTTCCGGTGGCTAGCGAGCGAGAATTCGTCCGCCTTTTCGCGCGTGATGGCGTATTTTTTGGCCAGGTTTTCCGCAGTAAGTCCCATGCTGAGAAATACGTCCGGGTAGTGGTCCATTAGCCAAGGGTTCGGAGAGATCTTGTTTCCACCCATGGGAACCATGCTCATGGATTCGGTGCCGCCGGCCAGGATGACGTCGGAGTGTCCGACCATGATGCGCTCAGCGGCCATGGCAATAGATTGCAAGCCGGAGGAGCAGAACCGGTTGATGGTCATGGCCGGAACTTCCACCGGGAGGCCGGCGCGCTGGCTGGCGATGCGTGCGACGTTGTTGCCTTGTTCGCCCTCTGGCATGGCGCAACCCAGGATCACGTCGTCGATATCCTTTGGATCGAGCCCCGGTACGCGGCGAATCGCTTCTAGCATAGCGACGGCGGCAAGATCATCCGGCCGCGTCGAACGCAGCGAACCCTTGAATGCTTTCCCGACCGGCGTGCGGACGGAACTGACGATGACGGCGTCTCTCATGTGGTGACTCGTGATTCGTGATTTGTAATTCCTGGCCCTGCTACCTGCTACCTGCTATTGGATGCCCGATCGGGAGAAAAAGCAACAGGGCGTGCTATGCTCATTTCCCGCCATGCGCCGGCGCACATTGATTACCTCTCCGCTAAAATGGCAGATGACCGCTCTGCCGGTGGCGCATCCCGCCGTGCCCGTGATCGCTGAGCGCGGCGGCACACAGCTTCGCACCCCCAAACCGGTAATCGTTGTCGATACGCGCGAGCAGAATCCATTTTCATTCGAACGCTTTTCCGGCTGGTTTTCCGGGATTGAAAAACGGCCGCTCGAAATCGGCGATTATTCGATTGCTGGCCTCGAAGATACTTGCATTGTCGAGCGCAAGGACTTGAACGATCTGGTCCGGTCGTTCCACGTGGAACGTTCCGTCTTCGTCGCGCGCCTGCGGCGGATGAGCGCGTTTCCCGACCGTCTCTTGGTCATCACCGCCGGGCTGAGCCAAGTAAAATCGCGCTACGAACACAGCCCCGCGAACCCCAACCAGATCACGCAATCCCTAATCGCCACGCTGGCGGGATTGCGCGTGCCGTTCCTGTGCATGGAAACGCACGAACTTGGCGAAGAAGTTGTCGCTTCCTACCTGTACCAGGTCCACCTCTACCACTGGCTCGAATCGAATGGCCACGGCCGCCGCCTTGCCGACGATGATCTGTGATGCCGCCAACGGGACGGGAACAAAGGAAGACCAGGCGATGAATTCCGCTTTTCAATTGTCAATCACATCGAAAAAACCATCGCTCGCGTCAGCCTCGAAGGTCCAGGCACTGCATTCGCCGCCGCCTACAAAACGCGCCTGAAATATTGCATTCCGAATTCGCTGGATGTATGTTGCCGGTCGCCTCGAAAGGCAGCAGGAATATCCCAGGTCGTGCCGAATTCTAGTAGGAGAAGACATGAGACGCACAATATTTGCTTCCCTCTCGTTGTTAACCCTCGGATGTATTGCCGGATGCGGCGGTGGCGGCTCCGGCAGCATCGGCAGCACTGGAGGAACCCAGCCGAACGCCTTTAGCGGCCAGTATGCATTTTCGCTGGCGGGGTACGATTCGAATGCCAATCCCATAGGTATCTCGGGGAGCGTGACGGCGGACGGGCTAGGCCATATCAACGGCGGAGAAGTTGACGTGAACGACAACGGAGTGTTTAGTTCGAGCACTTCGCTGACGGGAAGCTACTCGTTCGACTCTAGCGGGGAAAGCACTTTAGGCACGATCACGCTGACGAACACAGTGGGGAGCCTCGCGCACCCTTTGGGATTCGGCTTCTCTCTCCAGACCAGCGGTGACTTCGGCCAAATTATGAGTTTGGACGCGAACAATTTCATCGCCGGTGGGACGATGCAGCAGCAGACCGCCTCCGCGTTTACGCTGTCGGCCTTGGCCGGCGATTATATCGTTACCCTCAACGGAAGAAATTCTTCGAGTCCGACGTCGGCGCTTGGCCACTTTACGCTGGCCTCGAGCGGCTCGACCAGCAATGTCGTCTTCGATCGGAGCGTTGCAGGCGTCGGCACAGCCGGCCCGACCACTGGCGCGTCAGCCACGGTGACGTTCAGCGCCACAAACCCGGATGCGAGCGGCCGCGGCACGCTGACCCTGGCGCTCGATGACGCCTTCGCGTCCGGCACCCAGAATTTTGCTTACTACACCATCAGTGCGAAAAGACTCGTTGCCGTGGAGACGGATGCGACCGGAACCATGACCGCGGATTTCTCCGGCCAGAGCACACCGTTTACGTCCACCACCGTTGTCACCACGGGAGCCGTCTTCGGAATCGCGGGCCTCGATACTGCGGCCAGCAATGAGATCACCGCCGTGGGCCAGTTGCAGGTCACCGGCACGGGGCCGACCGGAGGAACCGTGAACTGGGATTCCAACGATGCAGGAAGCATCTTTGGGCCCGTCTCTCTGGCCAGCCAGGCCGTCACCTTTGATCCCACCACAGGCCGCGGCACGGTGACCGTCACCAGCGGAGCCGCGAATGGCCTGGGCGATGCGCTTGTCTTCTATCTGACCGCTCCTGGCACCGGCTTCCTCATGGACGCGACGGCGGCGGCGACCAATCGAGCCATGGCCGGAACGCTCACGGCACAGGCGACCGGACCTTACTCTGCCTCAACCGATCTAAGCGGCCTGGGAATCGTTCGCAGCCGGGGATCTTCCGTGAACGACGCAATCGCCATCGTCGGGCTGTTCGGTCTTTCCTCGGGTTCCACCACGAGCTACTCCTTTCTTTTCGACGACCGTTTTCCGGACGACGGAGTACAAACGGAGATGGATACGACCATTTCGGGAATCTCCCTGTTGACGTTGAACTCAACTGTGGGCAGGGGAACACTTGCATTGCCGAACGGTAGCTCAACATCTACCGAGGTTTTCTACGTCGTGGGCCCGAATCAATTCGTGTTCACGGATATAAGTCCAGTGAGCAGCGGAGTGAACGGGGCCTCGAGCCTGTTTTTCGTGAACCCGCATTAAGCTGGGAGCGCACGATCGCCGCCTTGCTGCGGCTAATGATTACAAGAACAAGCAGCCGGTTCACCGGATCGAATCCGGCTACGCCGCCTGCTGCGCCGTGCTCTTATTCTTTTCACTCCACTGGTAAATGGAAATTGCGCTCCCGGCGATGGAAACCACGATGAGCGCTATCATCACGTCCTCGAGAATTGCTGACTTCGCCTGGCGGATGATCCAGCGCCCATAGTGAATCGCCAGTGCGCCTTCGATCACGAAGCGGGCAAATCTTCCCGCGCCGACAAAGCTGAATAATTTTTTTCCGGGATACTTGAAAGCCGCCGCCGTCGCCACGATCGCGGTAAAAGGGAAAGGCGGCGGCAGCATGGAGACCACCACGAGGGTCCATCCGGCCTGCTTCTGCACCAGGTCTTGAATACTTCTAAGGCGCTTACCCGAAGCGACCTTCTTCAGGTGGGGCCCGCCCTTTCGGCCGAGCCAGACCGTCACAACGCATCCGATGAGCGATCCAAGCGTCGACATCACCGCATAGTAAAGCATGCGATCGTGATGGCGCGCGCTGAGCGCCAGCAAAAGCAGGTCGTTGCCCAGCGGCACGATCAGGGGAGAGGAATCAAACGCGCCCAGCGTCAGCAATCCCAATCCGCCCGCACGAAACAAGGCCCTCGCGATAATGCGGATGATCGGTCTCAAGTCGTTGGCATCCCCCGTTCTTATGATGCCATGAGGGAAGGCGAATCGGCTTGTCCCTTGAGATGGTTTTCGGCTCGAGTTCGAGTGGTCCAAAGGCTCGCAATGGCAAGACCACACCCGGCAATTCTACTTCCCTATGAAATAAAACAGGAACAAGCTAAAATTATGAAAGTATGGCGCGAATCTCATCAAAGAGCAGGATGCCCACCCCAAAGATGGACTTTGCCGCCCAAGTTTGGAAGGAAGGGGCGACGTTCGTGAGTTACGCGCCGGAACTCGACGTCTCCAGTTGCGGCAAATCCGTGGCCGAAGCCCGGGCGCACTTGCGCGAGGCGGTGACTCTGTTTCTGGAAGAGTGTTCGCGAAGAGGGACGCTCAACAAAATTGGATCTTTGGGATGACTCTATTATTCGTACAATTTTGCGCCTAGCACGATCTTACATGACCCACATACCAATTGTCTAGTTCGTCCGCGAAGATCTAAAACGTGATTTTTAGAAGGAAGCACAAAATATAATCTCGCAGAATAGGAATGAAAGCCAATCGCCCAGCATTCACCTCCACCGGTAAGAGCGCTCAGCCTCGCAAATCCCCTTTGAGCCTGTTGATCAACACTCCCTGAACGATTCACGTTCTGATAGACAAGAATGCTTTGATTCCGCTCCCAAAACGCGCGAATCTCATTTTCAAACGCATATTTTGCACCGAGTTTCGAATGGCGAGCGTGAGATTTAACTTCAAGACCGTTGTCCGGATCGACAAAAACCAGGACTGCTTCCTTAGTCTCGTTTAACGCCCCCAACAACCAGTCCTCGCGGGCCTTTTTCCTTTCAACTGCGCTGCGGAATTCTAAATAGCGGAGCGGTGCTTCAGAGAAAATTGTGTTTGCTGGGAGAATGCCCTCCTTTTTGATGCGAGACACTTGCCGGACACCGTTCCGAACGATCTTTCTTAAGGCATCATAAATATTTGGACTTGCGTAGCGATAATCCTTCTCCTTCGCCTCACTCAGATCGCTTGTGAATTTGCCGTCCCCGCTCTCCGCCACATTAGGGTTGAGATACCACACAACGGCTAATCGAAGGTCGCTTCCCGCCAACGCATTAAGAAGCATGTACTTCCCATAGTCTCCTATGTCCGCTGTGTAGGGATTTTGCATAGGTCACTAATTTCGTAGCGGCTTGCCTGTTTTCAAGGTGTGGGCGATGCGCTCCTGGGTTTTGCGCTGGCCGCAGAGGGAGACGAACGCTTCGCGTTCCAGATCGAGGAGGTACTGTTCGCTGACGAGCTGCGCGGAGGTGAGCGCGCCGCCGGCCAGGACGTGGGCAAGTTTGCGCGCGACCAATGCATCGTGTTCCGATATATATTCGCCGCCCAGCATGATGTGGATCGCGAGTTTGGCGGCGGCGCTGAACTCCTCGCCGAGGACGCGGATGGACGGCTCGCTTGCGGCCGGGGCCGTTTGGCGCCATTCGCCGCGGACCAGGCCCAGGGCGGTTTGCTTCGCGTCCGCCACCAGACGGTCGAGATTCATCGCTACCAGGTCGGCGCGGCGCAAGTAGCCCAGGTCGCGCGCTTCTTCGCCGCTCGTCGAAACCTTGGCCATGGCAATGTTTTCAAACACGGGTTTCATAGCGTGGAACAGGTCGAGGTCTTCTTCGCCTTCGGCGCGTTCGTGGGCGCGCAGGACCATTTCCTTGGAGCCGCCGCCGGCGGGGATCAGGCCGACGCCCGTTTCGACCAGGCCGATGTAGGCTTCGGCGGCGGCGTGGACGCGCGTGGCGTGCAGCACGACTTCGCAGCCGCCGCCGAGGGCGAGGCCCTGCGGGGCGACGACCACCGGCTTCGGGGAATGCTTGATGGCCAGCGTGGTGTTCTGGAACTGGCGGACCATGACGTGCAGGTCGTCCCACTCCTGTTCCTGCGCGGTCATGAGGACGAGCATCAGGTTCGCGCCGGCGGAAAAATTCTCGCCTTGGTTGGCGATCACCATGGCGTCGAAATCGGCGCGTAGGCGGACGAGGCCTTTGTGGATGATGGAGAGCAGGTCGCCGCCGATGGCGTTCATTTTTGAGTGAAATTCGCAGCAGATTACGCCGTCGCCCAGATCGATGAGGCTCGCGCCGGAGTTTTTCTCGATTTCCTTGGAGCGCTCCTTGAGGGATTTCAAAATGATGATTCCCTCGGGCCGCGGCGCGGGCTTGTAATCCTTGCCGGCAAGATCGAAATACGTAGTGTCGCCTTGCGCCGATTCGTAAAACGATTTCTTCCCCGAAGACAGAAGATCCGTGACAATGGGCGGGAGCCCTTGGCCTTCTTTCTCAAGCTGCTTCGCCATGGGCTCGACGCCGATGGCGTCCCACACCTCGAACGGGCCGAGTTCCCAAACGAAGCCCCAGCGCATGGCGCGGTCCACGTCCACGATCGAATCCGCGATTTCGGGGACGCGCCGCGCGGCGTAGAGGCACATGCCGGAGTGCACGCCCCAGATAAATTTCTGCGCCTTGTCGCCTTCTTTTCCTTCGAGCGCCGGGGCTACCAGTATGCGCAGGCGATCGCGCGTCGATTCGATGGCTTTCCCGGCATCGATGGAGGCGAATCGGGCCTTCTGCTGCGGGCGATATTCCATGGTCGCGGGATCGAGCGTGAGGATTTCGGATTCGCCGCCGGATTTTTTCACGCGTTTGTAGAAGCCGCTGCCTGTTTTGTCTCCGAGCCAGCCGCGGCGGGCCATTTCCTCGATGAGCGGCGGGACGGTGTAGAGGTCGCGCGATTCGTCGTTGGGAATATTTTCGTGGATGTTGCGAATCACGTGCAGAAGAACGTCGATGCCGACGATATCGGCGAGGCGGAACGTCGCGGACCTCGGCCACCCGAGCGCGGGGCCGGTGCAGGCGTCCACTTCCTCGAACGTCATGCCCAGTTCGCCCATCAGGCGGATGGCATTCAGCATGGAAAATGTGCCGATGCGATTGGCGATGAAATTGGGCGTGTCCTTGGCGATGACGACGCCCTTGCCGAGTTTGCGGTCGCAAAAATCGGAGAGCGTTTCGAGCGTCTCGGGGCGCGTCGCTGTTCCCGAAATAATTTCGACGAGTTTTAGATACCGGGGCGGGTTGAAGAAGTGAGCGCCCGCCCAGTGCTGTTGCCACTCCTCGGGCATCCCTTCGGCGATACTGTGGACGGGCAGGCCGGAGGTATTGGTCGTGACGATCGTGCCGGGCTTGCGGAACTGCGCTACGCGGGAGAGCAAGGCGCGCTTGATTTCGAGATTTTCGGCGACGGCTTCGACGATCCAGTCCGCCTCGGCGCAAAGTTTCAGGTCGTCCTCGAAATTGCCGGTGACGATGCGATTTTCCAGGCCGGGTTTGAAAAACGCGGCGGGCCTGGACTTGACGGCGGCGGCGAGGCCGGCGCGAACGATGCGATTGCGGACGGCGGGATTTTCCAGGGTCAGGCCGCGCTTCTGCTCCTCGGCGGACAGCTCCTTCGGAGCAATGTCCAGCAATGCGCACCCGACGCCGGCGTTGGCGATGTGCGCGGCGATGCGCGCGCCCATGGTGCCCGCGCCTAAGACTACGACTTTTTCGATCGCTCTCTTCGTCATATCTGGTACGTTAAGCCCGTCGCGGTGGTGGAACAAACCGCTTACGATCGGATTTTAGTAGGGCAGCCACTCTTGGCTGTCCTCCGAGGCCTCGCCAAGATTGCGCGGGACAGCAAGGACAGCCAAGAGTGGCTGTCCCAAGACTCGGATGTGTTTGGGCGCCCATGAAGGTTACAGAAGCGACAAACCTGGGTCAACGAGAAACACCAGGCATCTGTTTTGGAGTTAACCTTGTCTTATTCCAACAATGGACGAGATTAATACAAATAAGGTCCTGAACTGGCTTCAGAGCGCGGTGGAGCGTGTCCGCGAGTTCGCCTATGCCGAGCCGCCCGCGACGGCGCCCGTGCCGCAACGGCCCCGCATCGGAGTCGCGCTGGGCGGAGGGTTCGCGCGAGGAATCGCCCACTTGGGCGTCCTGCGCGTGCTTCAGGAGGAGAATATTCCCGTGGACTATGTGACTGGAACGAGCGCGGGAGCCATGCTAGCCATCTCCTACGCCAGCGGACACACCATTGCGGAAATCGAACGGCAGGCGCGGGCGACGCGGTTCAAGGATTTCGGAAGCTGGAAGCTTTCCTGGCTGGGACTGGCCTCGAACCAAAAGCTGGAACATTATCCGCGAAAATTTCTTGGGGTGAGCACGTTTGAAGATTTGAAGATTCCGCTGGCGATCGCGGCAACCGACCTTGGCACGGGGAAGGCGGTGTATTTCTCACACGGGCAGTTGGGGCCGGCGCTGCGGGCCTCGTGCGCGTATCCCGGAATGTTCGTGCCGGTCGAAATCGAGGGCCGCATGCTGGTGGACGGATTCTTGGCGGCGCCTGTCCCGGTGGACGCGGCGCGGAGCCTTGGGGCCGATTTGGTGATCGCCGTGTTTCTGGAAGCGGCCAACAACCGCACGCCTTCCAGCATCGTGGATGTGATCGGGCTTTCCTTCGCTATTTTGCAGCGGCACGCGGATCTCGAATGGAGGGCCAGTGCCGATGTCATTATTGAACCGATCGTGAAGGATTTTTTGTGGGACGATTTCGACAAGACTTCCGAATTGATCGCCGCGGGCGAAGCGGCGGCCCGGGCAGCGCTGCCGAAAATACGCGCCGCGATCGCAACGAAATCCGGCGAGCAAGCATCCGAGGTGACTTCGGGGCAGGATTGAAAAAGTGCGTGAGAACCCCGAATTGCGAGTTTCTGTAGCGCCCGCCTTTAGGCGGGCATCTGCTTGATCCAAAAATGCCCGCCTGAAGGCGGGCGCTACGGAAATCGCGTTCTCATGCACCCATTGGTCGCCGCTTCGAGAGTTCTCATCTCCGGGATGTTGGGTTTCCGCCACATTCTTTTTTGGCGACGCCTTGCCTTCATCTCTTTCGTGTCTTAAACTTTGTGCTTCGGTGTGCGTTCGCTGATTGACCCGTTACGCAGTGCTATCCCAGCCGTGGTGTCCCCCCGCTGGCATGCCGAAAATTTTGGAGGAGGCTCCGTGTCGACGCCCCTGGAACAGTGGGTGGAATCTGTTGCGCGCCTGACTCGCCCCGCGCAAATTCAGTGGTGCGATGGGTCGGAAGGAGAAGCCGCGCGGATCGATGAGCAATTGATTCGCGAAGGCCGCACGTTTCCCCTGAATGACAAGACGTATCCGAATTGCGTGCTGCACCGCAGCGATCCCACCGACGTGGCGCGCACGGAAAAAGTAACGTTCATCTGCACGCAGAAAAACGAGGACGCCGGACCGACCAATAACTGGATGGCGCCCGCGGAAGCGAAGAAGGCCCTCGGCAGCTTGTTTGACGGCTCGATGAAGGACCGCACGATGTACGTCGTTCCGTATATCCTCGGGCCGGCCGCTTCGCCGCAGAGCCGCATCGGAGTGGAAGTCACGGACAGCGCCTACGTCGTGGCCAGCATGCGCATCATGTCCCGCATGGGAAAAGTCGCGCTGGAACGGCTTGGCAGCTCCGCCGATTTTGTTCCCGGCCTGCATTCCCTGGGAGATTTGAATCCTGACCGGCGCTACATCGCACACTTCCCCGAGGAAAATTTAATCTGGAGCATTGGATCCGGCTACGGCGGGAACGCGCTGCTGGGCAAAAAATGTTTCGCCTTGCGCATCGCCAGTTGGATGGCGCGCGAACAGGGCTGGATGGCCGAACACATGCTCATCCTGGGCTTTGAATCGCCCGGTGGAAAAGTGACGTACATGGCGGCGGCGTTTCCGAGCGCCTGCGGAAAAACAAATCTGTCCATGATGGTCTCGGCGCTGGAAAATGAGGGCTACCGCGTGTGGACCGTGGGCGACGACATCGCCTGGATGCAGATCGGCCCGGACGGCTACCTGCACGCTATCAATCCCGAAGCCGGATTCTTCGGCGTGGCGCCGGGGACGAACGAAAAAACGAATCCGAACGTGATGACGGCGGTGCGGAAAAACACGATTTTTACGAACACGGCGATGACTTCCGCGCGCGAGCCGTGGTGGGAAGGGATGAGCGACAATTTTCCCACTGACATGTTGGACTGGCAGGGGCGCGCGTGGGCGCCGACGAACGGGCCCGCGGCGCAAGCGAATTCGCGGTACACGGTGCCGGCAATTCAGGCGCCTTCGATTTCTCCGCGCTGGGAAGATCCGGGCGGCGTTCCCATTTCCGCTTTCATTTTTGGCGGACGCCGCGCCCGGCTTGCTCCGCTGGTGTATGAAGCGAAGAATTGGCAGCACGGCGTGTACGTCGCCGCGACGATGGCGTCGGAAACGACCGCGGCCATCACCGGAGCGGTTGGCGTCACGAGGCGCGATCCGATGGCTATGCTTCCCTTCTGCGGATACAACATGGGCGACTATTTCGGGCACTGGCTCGAAATGGGCAGGAAAATCCCGCATCCGCCGAAGATTTTTCATGTGAATTGGTTCCGCAAGGGCGCCGACGGGAAATTTCTGTGGCCGGGCTTTGGGGAAAATGCGCGCGTGCTGAAGTGGATGCTCGAGCGGATTGAAGGAAAAGCTTCCGCGACGGAGACTCCCATTGGCGCTGTTCCCACTCCCAATTCGATTACGCTGGATGGCATTAACGTGCCCCGCGAAACCATGAACGAATTGTTGCGTGTGGACCCCGCGGATTGGTCCAAGGAACACGCCGACGTTGGGGATTTCTTCAAGAAATTCGGCGATCGCTTACCGCAGGAAATCAACGAAGAGCACAATCGTCTTGGGGAGCGCCTCCAGCGCGTGGCGGCCGTCCCGAAATAGGCTTGGCGCGCGATGGGTTGTGGCGCCGGCGTTGCGCCGGCGCTTTTGCGACGCGTGGAGGCCGAAAAAACCGCCGGCGAGACGCCGGCGCCACGAAAAGCTTGCCTCAAATGCTGACCTGAAAGCTTGCTTTTCGCCGATCAGAATTTTGGGAAGAAAAACAGGCTCGGGCAAGTTCAGCTTGTCTTCGATTCTGCCCGCTGTTAACATCCGCGGCTTAATAAATTCCTTTTGATTGAACATGCGAATCATTCAAAAATTCGATCCGGGCCGAATTGCGATTTGGACATTGCTGCTCTTCGCCAGCGGAGTGACCCTCTTCGGATGCGGCATGGGCAAAACGGATGCGGCCACGCGAGGCCAGGAAGTTTTCGAGACATGCGTCCCTTGTCACAATGCGGACGGGTCGGGGAATTCCGCGGTTGGCGCGCCGAATATTGCCGGGATGAAAGACTGGTATGTCGAAAGAGAGCTGGACAAATTTCGATCCGGCGTGCGCGGCATGCATTTTAGCGATGTCGAAGGCATGCGCATGCGGCCGATGGCGCTCAGTCTGCCGACCGATGAAGACGTCAAATTAGTAGCTCACTACGTGGCGTCTCTGCCCCCTGTTCGGCATGCTCATTCGCTCCCCGGCGATCCCAAG
>Ga0302326_10017725_pt1 | contig 14823 bp, 13 predicted proteins | sample Palsa_T0_3_FD_202264 | JGI IMG/M metagenome (GOLD analysis project Ga0302326, IMG submission 202264) | Peat permafrost microbial communities from Stordalen Mire near Abisko, Sweden - Palsa_T0_3 | ecosystem: Environmental > Terrestrial > Soil > Palsa > Peat permafrost | place: Sweden: Abisko... | reverse complement strand
TTCTTTCGACTTTCACGTTCCCGCAGCCTACGGCCGATAACAAGCCTGGGCCGCAGCTTCAGCCAGAGCCAGATTTGCCGCTGGCTACAGCGGCGCAGATGTCGGCGACATTTCCTTATGTTTCCTCGGCTGCGCGCGTACCAATGACGGTTGATAACGATATTAACAGCGTGCATTTTGTGGATGGGGGCTACTACGATAACGACGGCACGGTTTCGGCCATCGAATTTATTCGCTACGCGCTCGGTCCTCCGAAAGACGACTCCGCGAATTCAAGCGATTCTGGAAGCGATCCAGTTGCCCAGCTCGGCAAAGATCGTCCTTTGCGGATCTTGCTGATCGAGATTCGCAACAGTGGCGACATCGGCCCCACCGATCCGAATACACAAGGCGATGAGAGTGACGGCAAAGCTCCATGGAATGTGCTTTCTCAACTGGGGGGGCCTTTGCTGGCGTTCTGGCAAGCGGGACACGAGAGTGTTACAGGCAGAAACCGCAACGCGCTGGGGTTGATGGAGCAAGCGCTCGCCGACAAGCTGCAACTTCATCGAGTGGTTTTTGCCGACGGGAACTCGCAGAAAGTGGCGGGGACGGACCCGCTGAACTGGTCTCTTACACCCAAGCAGCGTGCGGAGGTTCGCACATCGGCGGTTGCACTTCCATTGCAGGAAGAAGAGGCGCAGTGCTGGTTCACGCAATGGGACAAAATGTGGACGAACGCACGGGATAAGAATCCCAAACCCTTGGGTGTCTGCGACTGCTTCGCCTCGGCGACTAACGCTCCTGCCAGCAAACAACCTCAGCGTCCGGATCCGGCAAGCAAGCCCATTCGCTGAGCGACGCGAACCAGTGTTTCGAGGGCGCGATCGAGTTGCGCGCGGGTGTGCTCGCTGGTCACGATGAGTCGGATGCGGGCTTTGCCTTCGGGCACGGTGGGGAATGCGATGCCTGTACCCATCACACCTTCTTCGAAGAGAGCGCGGCTGAAGTCCATGGCGGCGCGGCCTTCGCCAACGATGATGGGTGTGATCGGCGTTTCCGTCGCAGGCGTGCTGATGCCGCCGATGTTGAATCCGGCGCGCTTGAGTTCGGCTTGAAAATAGCGCGTGTTCGACCAGAGGCGCTCGATGCGGTCGGGCTCGTTCTCCAGGATGTCGAACGCCGCGATGCAGGTGGCGGCAACCGATGGAGGATGCGACGTGGAAAAGAGAAATGGTCGGGCGCGGTGATGGAGGTAGTCAATCAGTTCACGGGTGCCGCAGACGTAGCCGCCCAGCGCGCCGATGGCCTTCGAGAGCGTGCCGACCTGCACGTCTACTCGCCCGTGCATGCCGAAATGATCAATGGATCCGCGGCCGTTGCTGCCTAAGACGCCCGAGGCATGTGCGTCGTCGACCATCATTATGGCTCCGTATTTCTCGGCCAACGCGGCAAGCTTATCGACGGGGCCGATGTCGCCGTCCATCGAGAAGACGCCGTCGGTGATGACGAGCTTGTGTCCGGGTTCTTTTTCTATCTCTTGGAGTAATTCCTCGCAATGAGCGACATCTTTGTGGCGAAAGACTTTGATTTTGGCGCGAGAGAGACGCGCGCCGTCGATGATGCTGGCGTGGTTGAGTTCGTCGGAGAGAATGAAATCCTCTTTGCCGAGGATGGCGCTGACGGTGCCGGCGTTGGCCGCGAAGCCGCTTTGGAAGACGACGCAGGCTTCGACATTTTTGAAGCGGGCGATTTTTTCTTCGAGCTCCATGTGGATGCGCATGGTGCCGGCGATGGTGCGGACTGCGCCGGAGCCGACGCCGTAGGTGCGCGTGGCGGCGAGTGCGGCTTCAATGAGCTTGGGATGATTGGCGAGGCCGAGGTAGTTGTTGCTGGCAAGATTGATGACTTCGCGGCCATCGTAGTGGCAGACCGGGGCCTGCTGATCGTCGAGGACGCGCAGCTTGAAGTGGGTTCCCTGCACCCGCATCGCATCAAGCAGGGTGGTCAGGTAGGCAAGCTGCTGGCGCGTGGCGGTTTCGGTCATGGCGGTGCACCTCAAGGAGAAAGGATAGCTGAAAGGCAGCGGCTAGGGACTAGGGACTAGGGAACAGGGAACGGATAGGCACTCGCTGAGCTTCATCCCGAGACCACAACTTGCTTGGGTGGTCGCGCGTCTATATCTGTAGGAACCTTGGGGGAGAGTTGTGCGGAGATTTGCTTTTTGCTTTTCGTTAGGATCGATTGCCTGGGCTCTTGTCGGCGCGTCTTCCGCTGCTTCGGCGCAGGAAGCGAGTTTCACTGTAAGCCAGCACGGCAAGCCGGTTGGTACGGCGAGCTTTCATTTTGCGGCGACGGCTGATGGCTACGATTCTTCGTCGGTGGTGCGCGTGGCGATGCAGGGGCTGGCTTATGCGCTGTCGAAGAACGAAGAGCTTTCTTCGGCCAACGAGCTGAAGCACGTGCAACTGAGCGCGACGGTGAACGACCAGGCGGTGAACGTAACGGCGGCGCCCGACTCGGCGCAACTGCTGATAAATATTTCTGCCAATGGACGGAGTAGCACCACGCGGCTCAATGCGCACAGTATTGCTGTTTTTCTGCCGGATTTCGATCCTGGTGCGTTGGAAACTCTGCTGGCGCTGGCCGTGAGCCATAACAATCGCGACCTGTGGGCGATTGTGCCGAAGCAAGCGGGGTCGGTTGCGCCGATTAGCCTGGCGACGTATGCCGATGAGCAGGGCACGCTGGATGGCAAGCCGATCACGGCGCATCACCTGGTGGCGACGATCAGCGGCTCGAACACAGATCTTTTCTTTGGTGAGGAGAGCCAGCTGCTGCAGGCGGAGTTGCCGCAGGCGGGGTTTGCGTTGGTGCGGAAAGGATTTGTGCTGAAGCCGCCTGCGAAGCCAATTGTGCCGGCGGAGTAGCTTGCGCGCGAAAACGCCGGGGCGGCTCAGAGAGCGCGACCCGCTGCGACCGCGGATGCCCACGCCCACTGAAAATTGAAACCGCCGAGATGACCGGTGACGTCGACGGCTTCGCCGATGAAGAACAGGCCGGGCACGGCGCGCGCCTCCATGGTGCGAGAGTTGAGGCCGTCGGTGTCGACGCCGCCTGCGGTTACTTCGGCCTTAGCGAAACCTTCCGTGCCGGTGGGATGAAACTCCCAGTGGTGCAGCCGGCGTTCGCAGGCCTCGAGGGCGGCGGTGGTCCAGCCATTGGGGGCGGCGACGTCAACCAGTCGATCTGCGAGGCGTTGTGGGAGCACGGTGCGCAGGGCCAACCGCAGAGCCGCCGGGTCACGCCGCGCACCGATTGCGAGGAGGGGACGGAGCATTTCCACGTCGGGCGCGAAATCGACGAGGAGCCGTTGGCCGGGCTGCCAATACGACGATGCCTGCAACACGGCGGGGCCGCTGAGGCCGCGATGGGTGACGAGGAGTTTTTCGCGAAACTGCGTCTGGCGGGCCTGGACGATCGCTTCGGTTGAAACTCCTGCGAGCGTTGTCCATCCGGCTTCCGCGCCACCGAGGATGAGCGGAACCAGACCCGGACGCGGCTGGATGACACGCAGACCGAGTTGGCGGGCGAGATCGTAGGCAAGGCTCGTTGCGCCTAGTTTGGGGATGGAGAGGCCGCCCGTGGCGACAACGAGTGCGGGGGCCTCGAATTCGCCGTGTGACGATCCAACACGAAAGACGCCAGAGGTGGCTTCGACGGCAATGTCGCGTGTATTCAGAATGAGCTCGACGCTTCCGTTTGTCTCTTTCGCTTTCTCGCATTCGGCGAGCAGCATGTCGAGGATCGCCTGCGCGGAGTGGTCGCAAAAGAGCTGGCCCAGGGTTTTCTCGTGCCAGCGAATTTGGTAGCGCTCGACGAGTTCGAGGAAGTGCTGGGGCTGATAAAGCGCGAGCGCAGATTTGGCGTAATGAGGATTGGCGGAGAGGAAGTTGACAGGGGTGCAGTGAATGTTGGTGAAGTTGCAGCGTCCTCCGCCAGAGATGAGAATCTTGCGGCCGGGCTGGGCGTTGTGTTCGAGGAGAGCCACGCGGCGGCCCCGCTGGCCTGCCACTGCGGCGCACATCAGCCCAGCCGCGCCGGCACCGAGCACGAGGAGATCGAAGCAGTGCAATCCCGACGGAGCTCCTTCGACTGGCGCAGGCATAGCACCATTCTCTACGAGACTTACGGCCTTGAACGGTCATCCAAGAGAAAAGGTGAGTTTCGGCCGGATCAGCCGATACGCCAGATTCTTCCTATCAAAAGGAGCGTTCATGTCGTCAGTCGTAACCAATCCCATCACGCCGCCGTTCACGCGCGAAACTGCGACCTTGAAAGTGCGTGCGGCGGAGGATGCGTGGAATACACGCGACCCTGAACGTGTGAGTCTTGCGTATTCGATCGACAGCCGGTGGCGGAATCGGTCGGAATTTATCAATGGACGCGAGGAGATTATCGCGTTTCTCACCCGCAAATGGGCCCGCGAGCTGGACTATCGACTAGTTAAGGAATTGTGGGCATTCAGCGATTCGCGGATTGCAGTCCGCTTCGCATACGAATCGCGCGATGCGGCAGGGCAATCGTTCCGCTCGTATGGGAACGAGAATTGGGAGTTCGGCGAGGATGGGTTGATGCATCGCCGGTATGCCAGTATCAACGATCTGCCGATCGATGAGTCTGAGAGGCTTTTTCATTGGACAGATGGCCGCCGTCCCGAAGGACATCCTGGCTTGAGCGAACTGGGGCTGTAAGAAGACGCATCGCTCGATGCAGCGGAGGGCGCTGCGACGCGCTCGATCAATGAAATCGGCTACAGCAGATTAGGAAATGGTATCGCCGGAGGGATTGGCCTGGAGTTGACGCGACCACTAGAGAGCGGCGACCCTGTACAATCTCAAAACGGACACGGATTTTCCTAATCTGCTCTAGCGATGCGACTCGACCAGTTTTGCCAGGGCCACTGTGCGCTCACCGGTTCCCGCGTTGCCGAGAATGCTGATGGCGACGCCGCCCTTGGGATCGAGAATGCTCATGTTGTAGCCGCCCTCGGTTTCGTCACTGCCTGCGGTGCCCACTGCGCTGGTGCCGATACCCGGCAACTGCGTGGCTCCGGATTGCAATTGGGACTGCATGGTGACTTGCATGTGCGACGCGTCTGCCAGGGTGACGACTATTTTGGTGCCATTGCTCCCTTGCCACGTGCAATTCGACAGCGAGCCGGAGATGGGAGCGCCTGGTTTGCCTTTGGTCACTTGAAGGCCGGTTGCTTTGGCGATGGCGGCGCGAGAAAGCAGGCTGCACGCATTGGTGTTGGATTGGGCAGAGGCGGCAACTGCAACGGCAAGCAGGGTAACGATGAGGATGATGCGGGGAAGACGAGACATTTGATTTCTCCAGCGCGGATGCATGCGGCCATGAGGTCAGGCGCAACAGCCAAGTGCCACAAGGAATTGGATGGGCCTTGCCCGCCGCCGGATGTCTTCAGCCTTCATCGTCGCGGAACATGGGATGGGGGATGAGGCGGCGGTAGTCTTCCTGATCCGCGCCGTCGAGGCAGGCCTCGATGATGCGATGCCCAAGGGGATCGAGGTCGGGCACCTGGAACGGCTTGAGCTCGCGCGCGAAGAACTCGCGCCACTGGCGCGCGCCTTCTTCATAGACATCAATGCCGCCTTGGATCTGCTCCTCGACGCGAAGGAAGACGCGGGCAATCATGGAGCCTTCGATTTTTAGCTGACGCGGGATGTAGCCGAGCAGCGAGAAGAGCGCTTCGTCGACCTGCTCGCGGCCGAAGCGGGCGCTGCCGCGGCGCGCAAGGTATTCGCGGGCGATCCACTCGGCCATGTAGCCGACCTTCCAAGCGCCGATGTGCTGGTTGGGCAGGAGGACGTAGCGGGTTTCGGGCGTGGCGACAATTTGCTGCAGAAGCAGGTTGGCCTGGTCGACGCGACGGCCGGTGGCGAAGGCCCAGTAGGAGCCGACGCCTTCGGATTCCATGGGTGTCTCCCCGTTGAGACTTTCCTCCAAAAGCCTGCCGCCCGGCGAGGGCTCTAGACCCGGATCTTGGATGCTGGGGTTGGCGTGGCCGCGCGGGGCGACCAAGCGCCAGAGCCACGCGAGCGCGGGGCTGAGGACGTGCATCATCGCGAGGATGCCGTAGAGGCGGCTTCCGCTATGCGTGGGCGGACAGCGCACACCGAAACTGCGTACGTCCACTGGGCGAGGGCCGGTGGTGATGTCTTCGATCATTTGACGCGGCAGAATGACCCGCGGGTTAGGACAAAGCTTGCCGGGCGCGTCTTCCACGTGCTCCCAGGTGAGGCAGGTGCCGCCGGGAACGACGTAATGGTTGAGAAAGAGCAGCGGCTCAGGCGGATCGATGCAGAGGCGCTCGAGGTTGGGTGCGGTGCCGTAGCTGTGGATGTGGTCGACGCGCACGAACCAGGCATTTTCAGCGTCGGCGACGACGAGGCGCTTGCTTGCGCCCTGGTAGCTGGGATGCGCGCAGGCCATGTCGTCGGCGATGGGGCGCAGGTGGCAGGCCTTGGGGCAGATTAAGGGTGCGCTGCTCGTGCGTGACGACGTTTTCGCCGAGGAGCAGGCGGCCGTCTTCCATGCGATGGATGTGTTCCGTCATCTCACTTTTGCCGCCGCCGCTGGCGCCTTCGTGCATGAGAATGAGTTGGTTCTCATAGGGCGTGACGACGGAGACGGCTGCGCAATGGTTAGTGGTCCAGCCTTCGCGCTCGCCGATGTCGAGGAGCATGGAGTAGACGCCTTTTTTCGCGCTCGGGCCGGGATAGAGGTTGTAGGCGAAGACTTCCTGATGCGTGACAGAGCGGTCGTGGACGACGAGTTGGCGGCCGCCGAAGTGGTGTGGCGAAAGGGCGGCGCGACAAAGAGAACGCCACCGGTGATTTTGAAATTCTCCGGAACCTGGCTGCGGGGAATCATGCCTTGCAGGTCGGCGAGCGCGGCGGCGAAGAAGGCGGCCTGACGCGGCACGATCAATAGCGAACCGTAGCCGAGCGCATCGGGCCCGGCGTAGAAGGGCATGGCGACGAGTTCCTGCGTCTTGAGCCAGTCGAGGGTCTGCTGGCGCGTGTTGTCGAAGGGTTCGCCGAAGCGCTGATCGTAGGTCGGCTTGTCGGTGGGCAAGCTGTCGCCGATGACCATGGCATCGGGATCGCGGCGTCGCATGGCGGGATCGGGGAAGTTGATGGCGAGGCCATTGCGCGCCTTGGTGATGACGGCTTCGACGATGCGGCTTGCGCCGTTCGAGTTTCCTGGAAGATGGAAGACGGCTTCGTAGACGCCGTGGTCGTCGCGATTGCCCAGGGTCCAGTCTGTGGTGCCGGTGGAGCGGCCGAGAGCCCAGTCGAGAAGCTGTGGGCGATTCTCAGGCGTCTGAACCAACGGAGCGGCAGAGAGGACTTCGCGTACGTGCGCGGGGAGGTCGAGGGTAGCCCAGGCGGCTTGGAAGTCGATGACGGGATCGCTCGCGGCGGTAGTCATGAAGGCTCACTTTCCGGGGAGGGGATGTTGCGACTGGTCTCAAGAAGCCAAAGAGACCCAAAACCCTTTATCGCATCGGCCAATACGCTTGGCAGTGCGCTTCGTCACGTTTGGGGAAATCGCTCGCGGATGAGGGCCATGGCTTCGTCGGAGTTGGCGATGTTGCCTTCGAGCTGCGCGTCTTCCACGGTGCGTAGCATCTGCTGGAACTGCGGGCCGGGTGCGTAGCCGGCGGCGAGGAGCTCGCGTCCTGTGAGCAGCGGCTTGGGGCGGACCACCTCTGCGGGGGTGGATTCGTAGCTCTCGCGAACGAAGTCGAAGATGTCGAGATCGGCGTGGGCGGCGAGGCAATCCATGCGGTGCAGCGCGAGATGCTGGTCGAAGTTTTCGAGGCGGAAGAAGCGCTTGAGCGCAGAGGCTTTCATGCGCGGTGCGTCGGCAAAACGCATGTGGTTTTCGATCAGCGCGAGGATCATGCGGGTCTCATCGTTGGAGAAGCGGAAGCGGCGACAAATCTCGGCGCCCATGGCGACGCCGACGTCGACGTGGCCGTCGAAGCGGATACGGTCGGGTGCGATGCGGAAGGTGGGCGGCTTGCCAACATCGTGCAAGAGCGCGCCCCAGGCGAGGGTGAGTGGGCAGCCGGGTGGAAGCTGAGCCAGGAGCAAAAGCGTGTGCACCCAGACGTCTCCCTCGGGGTGAAATTGGGGCGGCTGCGCAACGCCCTTCATGCGCGCGATCTCGGGTAGAACTTCGACGAGGAGTGCGGTTTCATCGAGCAGCTCAAAGGCTCGTCGGGCATGGCCTTCGGTGAGCATCTTGGTCAGCTCGTCGCGGACACGTTCACGGCTGACGGCATGAATGCGCGGGGCGAGAACGCGGATGGCGGCATGGGTAGCGGGTTCGATTTCAAATCCGAAGCGCGCGGCGAAGCGGACGGCGCGCAGGAGGCGAAGCTGGTCCTCCTGGAAGCGTCGGCTTGGATCGCCAATGGCGCGGATTGCTCCGGCATCGAGATCGGCTAGGCCGCCGACATGGTCAACTACTGCGGATCGCAGGGAAGCCGGATCATCGAGGCTCCCGTCCAGTGGGTCCAAGAGCAGGCCATTGATGGTGAAGTCGCGGCGCTGCACGTCTTCGGCGGCGCTGAGGGTGTAGTGGACTTCGTCGGGATGACGGCCATCGGAGTAGACGCCGTCGGAGCGGAAGGTCGCGACCTCCACGTGCGCCACCTGCGGTGGGGCTGACTCTTCGGAGGAGGGCTGTGGCAGATCCGCCACCAGCACTACCCCGAAGTGCGCGCCGACGGCAAAAGTACGCGGAAACATGTTCAAAACGACATCGGGTGTCGCGCTGGTGGCGACGTCGTAATCGGCGGGCTCGCGGCCGAGGAGCAGGTCGCGGACGCAGCCGCCGGCGAGGTAGGACTCGTAGGCTGCTTCACGCAGCGTAGTGAGGATGCGGAGCGCAGAGACGAATTTGGGTGAGGCGGCGGGCATTGCTTCTGAAGCTATTGTCGCGCGGCCCGCTCGAGGAGTTGCAAGGCGATCCCATTAAACTGAAGAGATGAGCGGACGCGGCCTGATTCTGGGCATAGAGAGCTCGTGTGACGAAACGGCTGCTGCGGTGGTGGAGCGTGGCGCGCGCACACTATCGTCTGTCGTGGCCTCTCAAATCGCTACGCACGCGAAGTATGGCGGCGTGGTACCGGAATTGGCGAGCCGGGAGCATTTGCGCGCGATTGTGCCGGTGGTGCGGGCTGCGCTGGCGGAAGCTGCGGTTGGGCTGGCCGATATCGATGCGATTGCCGTAACCAGTGGGCCTGGATTGGCCGGGGCGCTGCTGGTGGGTATCACTTATGCGAAGGCGCTGGCGTTTGCACAGGGGCTGCCGTTGATTGCGGTGAATCATCTGGAAGGGCACATTCATGCGGTGCTGCTGGAGGAGCGGCAGGCGAAGACGGCGGGGGAAAGTCCCGAGAAGCAGGTCCTTCGCTCTGCTCAGGACGACAGTGAGGTTGAAGATTTGGAGGCGGAGCCTGCGCTCGCGTTGGTTGTGTCGGGGGGGCATACGCATCTGTATTTGGCGCGGCCGGAGAAAGGAACCTGGAGGTATACGCTGGTTGGGCGCACGCTGGATGATGCTGCGGGCGAGGCCTTTGACAAGGTTGCGAAGTTGCTGGGGCTGGGTTATCCCGGCGGCCCGTGGATCGATGCGCTGGCGCGCTTTGGCGATCCGCGGTCGGTGCCGTTTTCATTTGCGCAGTTCAAGGCCAAGGCGCATCTTGGCGGCAAGGCTCCTCGGACCAAGGGATCGGCGAAGGCGCCGATCGCCGCGCTCGATCCGCATTTTCTGTTTTCGTTTTCGGGGATCAAGACGGCTGTGCTGCGATACGTCGAGTTGCATCATCTGCGCCCGGAATCTGAAGCGCGGCGCGAAGCGCTGTTTACGGGACCCGATGCGCCCGAGCGGCCGACGATCGAAGAGGCTCTCGCAACCTGCGATCCGACGACGCTTGACCTGATTGCCAGTTTTCAGCATGCGGTGGTAGGCGATTTGATGAAGAAGACATTTGCCGCAGCAGAGGCGCTGGATGCGGAGCGGATCCTGGTGACGGGGGGTGTTGCTGCCAACCGAGAACTGCGCGAGCGGTTTACGGCAGAGGCGGCGCGGCGCGGGATTGGAGTGGCGTTTCCTACGCTGGCGCTGTCGACGGACAATGCGGCGATGATTGCGGCAGCGGCGTGGCCGCGCTATTTGGCCGGAGAGTTTGCTGCGCCGGAGCTGACGGCCGATCCGTCGCTGGTGCTGGGACGGTGACAGCCGCATGAAGGCGACTGATTTCGAGCGCCGCCATCCGACTTTGATTCGGCATGGATTGATTGCCGCGGCGGTTGCCACCTATCTCTTCGATCCCGACGATGTGGTTTGGGGATTCATCAAGGCGGGCCCGAATCGGCGACCGCTCGAACATGGGGCCTTTCTTGTCGCCACAATATTGATTGGCACGGGTGCGGTGCTATGTACGAAGGCAGACGCGTTCGATCGGCGCGAAGAAACTGCGGGCAGCAATCAATGGATTCCAGGCGAGCAGGACTTGGGACGGATTCGCCGGCGATCCCTCGGCGAGTTTCTGTATGCCGTCGGATTCGCTTCCCTCGTACCGGTCGCAGGATTTGTTCTGCTGGTGTGCGGCGAGTTGATGCGTATTGTTCGCCTGGTGCGGCGCGAAAATGCGGAGATGCGGCTTGGACAAACTTCGAATGCACGACCTGCGGAAGTTCAGCCGAACTGGGAAACGGCAAAATGGGGCGTAGCCATTCGCCAGCAGGCAGCAAAGTGGGGAATATTTGTGAGCATGATCGTGTTCACCATTACGCTCAGGGACCGGCAGGTGGAGATTCTGGCCTGTGCAAGTGGAGCAGTGTGGGCGATCTTGAATTTGCTCACACTGTGGAAGCCCAGAGCCTAGCGGCGAGTGCCTATCGAACGGGGACGGGTGGTTTGCGGAAGGTGAGGCAGTAGAGCTTGCCGTCGGCGATTTCGCGGGCCTTGATTTCCCGCATTTCTTCTGGCACGAGATCGATGGGGCAGCGGACGGCCTCGGTGCCCGGCGGAAAGTATGCCTTGGCGGTGGGGTTGTTCTGGTAGTGGTCGCGAACGACTTTTTCGGTCTCGTCGACGATCACGATTTTGGTTCCGGGTTTGGCGACCCAGATCATTTCGCGGATGGAGCGGGCAGGGTCGGAGAAGAAATTGATGCCGCCGACGTGAAAGACGCAATCGAAGACCTCAGCGCGAAAAGGCAAGCGGGAGGCCTCTCCCTGGAAAAGCCGGGCATTGCGACGCCATTTCTTGAGTTTCTTGCGGAATTTGTGCAACATGCCCCAGGAGAGATCGAGGCCGTAGAAATCAATGTCCTGAGGGAGATAACGGAGGTTTGCGCCGGTGCCGACACCGACTTCGAGTACCCGCGCACCGGGAGCGATTTCGAGTTCGGCGACGACCTCGTGGCGGTAATTCGGTTTGCGCTTGATCCAGTAGTAGAGCGTTTCGGCCAGGTCGTAGCCAGGGGCAATGCGATCGTACAAAGACTGATATTTCAGATTCGATCCGGTTAACGTACTGACAAACAAAGGAATGCCATCGCGTATGGGATAGACGCGGCCGGTTGCGGTGTTGCGGAGAGTACTCCCTTCCAACTCGAACTCGTAGCGCGTATCAGGATCACAGAGCAGAGACAGAACTTCGCTTTCCATATCCTCCTTTCAGGTGGAGAGACAATGATGGGGGGAGTCTCAACACATCTATACACCAGGCGGGGTGTGCAATTGCAGGAATTGAATGGAAATCACGCAATATTTTACGCTGCTACAATCGGAGTGAGTATTGCACCAAATTACCGTGAATTCGAGCGCCAGTAAGACGTAATGACTCTCCGCCTCTTCAACACCCTCTCGGGACAACTGGATGAACTGGCGCCCTCGGATGGCAAAACGCTGCGCATGTATGCCTGCGGGCCGACGGTCTACGACTACGGGCACATCGGGAACTTTCGCACATTTCTGCAGATCGACGTGCTGCGGCGTTTTTTGAAGCTGACGGGCGTGCAATTACGCCACGTGATGAACATTACAGATGTGGATGACAAGATCATCCGCAATGCAGCGGAGCAAGGCGTCCCGATCGGCGAATATACGGCGCAATACGTCGCAGCATTTTTTGAGGATCTGGAATCGCTGCGGGTGGAGCGGCCAGAGGTGATTGCACGCGCCACCGAGCATATTCCGAAGATGGTGGAGCTGGTGGAGAAACTTGCCGCTGTTGGCGCCGCTTACAAAGTGGACGATGGGAGCTGGTATTTCCGGCTTTCGGCGTTTCCGGAGTACGGCAAGCTGAGCAAGAAAGATTTGAGTGGCATAGAAGACGGCGCGCGGGTGGACGTGGACGAGTACGAAAAGGATTCGGCACGCGATTTTGCTTTGTGGAAAGCGGCCAAGCCGGGCGAGACTTCGTGGGACACGCCAATTGGGCGCGGGCGGCCGGGGTGGCACATCGAGTGCTCGGCAATGGCGATGGAGTACCTGGGCGAGAGCTTCGATCTGCATGCCGGTGGCGAAGACCTGATGTTCCCTCATCACGAAAACGAAATCGCGCAGAGCGAGAGCGTGACCCACAAGACTTTTGCGCGGCATTGGATGCATGTGCGCTTCCTGCTGGTGGATGGGCGGAAGATGTCGAAGAGCGAGGGCAACTTCTATACGCTGCGCGACCTGCTGCTGAAGGGGTACAAAGCTTCGGCGATTCGGCTTGCTCTGATCTCCGTGCCCTATATTCATCAGCTGAACTTCACATTTGAAGGCCTGACTGAAGCGACGAATGCGATTGAGCGGCTGCGGACGTTTCACCAGCGCCTCATGACGGTGACCATTGCGAGCGGGAAGAGTGCCGGCGCCGGAGGATGTACGCCTCTGCAGGGAGTGGCGGAGAAAGCGCAGGCAGCCTTTATGGCTGCGTTGTCTGACGACCTGAATACTGCGAAAGCGCGGGCGCCGATCTTCGACCTGATTCGCGCTGCGAATACCGCCATCGACCGAGGAGAATTCTGCGCAGGGGATCGCGACGCGATTCTCAAAGCGCTGGGAGCTTTCGATGCAGTGTTCGACGTGATCGAGGATCGCGATGCGGGGCCGACACTGCGTGCATTGGAGTGGGCGGAGAAGGCAGGCCGGATGGCCGATGTGGCGCCGGAGCTGCTGGCGCGGGCATCGGTGGGTGACGCGGAGATCGACGCGCTGGTGGCGGAGCGCGATGTTGCGAAGAAGCGGCGCGACTTTGCGCGCGCGGATCAGATTCGCAAACAGCTTGCGGAGCAGGGTATTGTGATTGAGGATTCGAAGGATGGGGCGCGCTGGAAGAGAAAGTGACGCTGCCCAAATCGTTTCGCCAAGGAGGAGGTCACTCGCATATGGAAGCGAACGAAGCGCAGGAATTGCAAGAGAACGCAGAACACGGGTCGCACGAGTCTTCGCTGCGGCCGGTCGCCTTCACCATGAGTGTTCTGGCTGTTCTGGTGGCCGTCACCACGGTGCTGGGTCATCGCACGCATACGGAAGCAGTGCTCGATCAGAACAAAGCGACAGACAAATGGAATGAATACCAAGCGCACAAGATCCGCTCGAACGATACGTTGCTAACTGCCGATTTGCTGAGTGTAGTTGCCATCTCGGACAAGGCTGCCGCGGAGAGAATTCAGAAGGCGTATGCCGACCACCAGGCGAAGTGGACCGAAGACTTGAAGAAAGCGAAGGACGAAGCCGATGCGCTGGAGAAGAAGGTAGAAGTGGCAGAGGCGCGTGCCGATCGCTTCGATCTGGCAGAAGCGCTGCTCGAGATCGGGTTGGTAATTACGTCGGTCACCTTGCTCACGCGCAGCCGCGTCTATTGGTATTTTGGGATGGTGTCTTCGCTGTGCGGAGTGATTTCGGCGGCTTCCGCGTACTTTCTAAGTTAGACGGGCGCTAAGTTAGATGGACGGTTCTCGATGTCGAAAGATGCGCGAGCGACTTCTCCGATTTTTGAGATTTTGTCAATTATTAGAGAAGTCTCGACATCATTAAGGAATTCGGACGTTACTAAAGCCTCATAACGACGTGGCACTTTAGCGGCAAGTTACGCGAAAAGGCTTGAATTCGCTTGCTTAATCGCGAACAGAAAGCTACGTTAGTCTCATCTATTGGGGAACAACCTTCACTCTAACCAACGGCCTTGTACTTGAGGTCTGCACGAAAGCCTGCCTCCAACAAGGGCGGGCTTTCGTGCGTTTGGGCCAAAGTATGAAGTCACGCATGTGGGGACATGGTGGAGTCGTTGCGCACTTGAACACGCGGTCAACGCTCCCACAGGACGAATCGCCGCGTGGTAGACTTGCGGGAAAATGAAAGCGAGCTCGATTGCGTTCGCACTATGGCTAAACGTTGTTGCACTGGCAGCGCAAACTCCGGCTGCGGCTTCGCTGGCACACCCTAGCGATCTCGGCTTCAGTTACTCTTTGCCGTCCGACTGGGAAGTGGTGAACGCCACTCCGACGCTTTCGGGTGTGAAGGAACAAGCGCAGCAGAACGCATCGACAGAAGATGAAAAGAAGGGCGTGGCCTGCGTGCAAATCGCTCTCACAGCGCGGCACGGTGGTCCAGGGACCGTGCTTGTGATTGTGGAATTGCCCTTCGCATGCTTTGGGCAGACGATGAGTGCAAGGGATCTCCCGGGATTTGCTCAAGGCGCTTCGGAGGGTATCAAGCAAAGTTTCGATGTCACCGATCCCGT
>Ga0302326_10017724_pt1 | contig 14824 bp, 10 predicted proteins | sample Palsa_T0_3_FD_202264 | JGI IMG/M metagenome (GOLD analysis project Ga0302326, IMG submission 202264) | Peat permafrost microbial communities from Stordalen Mire near Abisko, Sweden - Palsa_T0_3 | ecosystem: Environmental > Terrestrial > Soil > Palsa > Peat permafrost | place: Sweden: Abisko... | reverse complement strand
CCGTCCTCGTGACAGGCCGCCGGCCGCTGGTCGCGGGACATTTGCGGGATGAAGCTGCCAGCGTTTCCGCAGGTCGAGGTGGATGCTGGGACGCCCGCAGGATGGCGGCGACCGGCGTTGATGGCGCGGGACCAGTTCCTCCCGCTGCCGGGCCGCCTCGTCAAGGTCGCCGACGAGCACTACGACATCATCGAGGCTGTGATCGCGGGGACCCCGCTGCGGCCGGGCGGATCACCCGCGACCACTTCCGCTTGCGTGGGCGGCGGTCGAGTCGGCGGGGGCCAGTGTCGCGGGCGCCGACCATACTCGGCGGTGACGGGGCAGGGCAAGACGATGACAGGGCGCCAGGGTCATGTGCAAGAGGAGCAACGGCGGCGGAGGTTGCCCGCCAGCCGTGCTGAATCCTTGACGTGCGCTCCCCGTGCGGTGAGCCTACGGTCAGCGCAATCGCCGGTTGTCCAGGATATTGCGGCGTTGGCGCGGGTGACGGCGCGGCCTTCTTGGCGTAGACCTACGCGCAGGAGCGAGAAGTCGTAGGTGCGTGCCGAGACCCCGCAAGCTGCCCAGAAATGACAGCGAGGACCATGCCTGGGCAAGCTCATGGCAGTCCGGGCGCAGGCCCGCCGGGCGGGCGGCGCCGCTGCCTCCTCGCTGGCCAGGTCCGGGATCGTGTCATCAGCGCTGTTCAGGGGATGGGCGGCAATGGGGCACGCCCGCATGCTTACCGGACTCATCAGCGCCGCTGGCCGCAAGCGGCACGAAGGGGCAGGCACGCACTAGGACCACTCGGCAGCGCGCCGCATGCCATGACCGCATCCGTGCGAGCCCGGATCGTGAGCGTCCGCCCGACAGGCCCTCACTGACGTTCACCGGCTGTCGGCCGGAGACGACGGCCGCCGTCCCGCTGACGGCACCCTGATCCCGAGTTCGACCGCGCACCTCGCCGACCCGCCCGGTACCTCGCGAATCGCCTCGGTACCAGTACTCAGACAGTGATTGCTGGCCCACCGCGCCCCTCGCCCACGGTCCCGACCTGTGGTCGCACCGACGGGTGGATATCCCGTAGAAAACGTCAAGCATGTCCTGAGAACGAACGGTCAAGGAAGTCCTGAGACCGCACAGCGACAACGCGGAGTGCCGACCGGCCGGGGCCCTGTGAACGCCCGCTCCGCGGGCGGGCCGGCCCGGTTTTCCGCCTTCCCGACCGGCCCTGGGAGCGCTACGGAATGCGAGTGCCTGGCGCCGGGGGCGCCGGGCCGCTATGCCTTGTCCATGGAAATTTCCCGAATTGGGGAAATTTCCCGCGTTTCCGGGTTCAAGTCCCCCCTCGGACACCCAAATCAGTTAAATCTCCCCGAATCGGGCGGCGCTTTAACACCCCGTGGTGGCTCTCCCCTAACGGAGGGCAAATCACCGCGCGGCGGATTCAAGTCCCGCCCCGGATACTCAAGTCGGTGAGCGGTCCCTAAACACACACCTGTTGACCACGCCCGCCGCCGGCCCTGCCCTCCTGATCGCCAGGAGGCGGCCGTGACCGCGCAGCCTCTCGCTCCCGTCATTCACTCCTCTGGCCTGTCGGCTGCCCGCCGCCGGGCGGCGGCCGCTGCCGCTGGCTGGCCCGGTCCCTGTGCCGTCCGCGCCCGAGGACGTGGTCTACGGGATCGGCCGCATCGACGCATCTGGGCGGATCGCCGACCGGACCGTCATCGGCGCGTGGGCTGGCAAGGCGGTGACCGGCTGACCCTGACCGCCGACGCGGGTGTGGTGACCGCGCGCCGCGACCCCGGCGGCATGATCACCCTGCCCGGCCGCCCCTACGTCGCGATCCCCGCCGCGGTCTGCGTGACGAATGGCAAGGTCGTCGCCGTCGGCGGCAGTCCATCCGTACCTACCTCTTATAGTGCCGGCCCATCAGCGGTGCAGTGGGCCGGCCGGCGCATGAAGCTCGGCCAGGAATTGGCAGGCCCGGCTGGCGGCGTCTCGCGGCGGGGGCGAGACCGCCGACACGTCGCTGCCGAGACGGGTCCGCAGATCGCTAACCGCTGGAGCGAGCGTCGCCGGCGGCGGCCGGTCACCCCGGCCGCGGATCGAAGCGGCCGCGGCGAGCAGGTTATACAAGGCAGCCTCGCCCTGGGTGGCGGCGCCAGCCGAGTGCAGTACGAGGGCGGCTGTTTCCAAGCCGATAGCGAGAGGTGATTCGATAGACATCGTCAGCGCAGCCTGCAACGCCGCAGTGGCCTGCACTGCCGCAGCGACGTAGTCGCCCTGGGCCAGTAGCGCCCGGGCCAGCACGGCCCGGATCAGCGGCACCTCCCGCTCAACGCCGAGTTCGGTCGCTTCCCGGTTCGCGGTGCTGGCGTGATCGGCGGCGGCGGCGGCATCGGCGTCGGCGAGGGCGACTCCGGCGGCCGCGGACAGCAGCACGACGCGGGCGATGCGCGCCTGCCCGGTGTTGAGCGGCAGCGCCTCGGCGATGTAGCGGCGGGCCGAGTCAAGGTCGCCAACCTGCCAGCAGATCATCGCCGCGGTGGGCATCGCGATGGCCAGCTGCTCGGCCGAGCCGCCACGCCGGCACAGGGCGATCGCGTCGTGGGCGTAGCGGGCCGCGGCTGGATCGCATCGCTCAGCCAGCACGCTGCCCATGCCCATCGCCGCCGAGCACTGCAGGTCAACATCGTGTGCAGCGGCGGCCTCGATTGACAGCCGGACGTGCTCGATTGCCTCGGTTCCGCGGTCGGTGTCGTCGAGCAGGCCGGCCAGATAGATCAGCGCTCGAGCCCGGTAGGAGTCGCGGGAGCCGTCGAGCACCGCGACGGCCGTCTCCAGCTCGCGCATCGCCAACGCGGTGTCGCCGGCCCAGTAGCTCAGGTATCCCAGCGCATATGTGGCGTACGGTACCCACGGACCGGACGGGCTGGCGGCGATGAGCCGGTCGAGCCAGAAACGCCCCTCGTGCAAACTGGTGGCGGCGAAGTAACGGTGCAATCGGAAGGCCAGCTCCTGGCAGTAGTCGATATCGGCGCGTCCGGACAGCCCGGCCGCGAACAGAGATCGCACCGAGCCCAGGATCCTAGTGATCTCGTCGCGGAACGCTCCTGGTGCCGCGCGGGCGTCCTCTGGCAGCCGGAGGCGGACGGCGTCCGCCAGCCGCTGGTAGGCGGACTGCTCTTCGCCGCACGAGGCGAGCAGATCGCCAGCGAAGCGGTGCAGGTCATCGTCTTGCTTGTAGCGCCAGTGCGCGCCGGTGCGGTCCACCGTGAGCAAGCTGCGGACGGTAAGCTCGCGCAGGATCCGGACTACCCGGATGGGGGTGACCTCGCCGTCGGAGACCACCTCGCGGACCAGCGGCAGCCCGGTGGGCCCGTCGAGCACAGCCAAGCGGCGGAACACGGCCGCCTCCTCGGCGTCGAGTTGCAGGTAGCTGCTGCGGGCGATCGAGCGCAGAGCGTCCTCAGGCCCCGGGCTGATCTCGGCGAGCTGATCGACCAGGTCGCCGGGGGGCATCGCCGCCAGTTGCGCGGCTACCAGTTCCAGGGCCAGCGGCAGACCGCCGCATCGACGGCACAGGGTGATCAGATGCGGCGCGACGGCGTCATCGACCGGCAAGGTCGCGCCCGCTTCGCGAACGCGGTCGGCAAGCAGCCGCACCTGGCCATTGCGGCCCAGTTGCACGCCTGTTTCCGGTGCGGGGAGCGGGGCAAGCGGCAGCACGGTCTCGCCGTCGACGGACAGCGGCACCCGGCTGGTGGCCACCAGCGTGAGCATGGGCGCGCGGCTGAGCAAGGCGGCGGCCAGCGAGGCAACTCCGTCTACCACGGGCTCGCACCCGTCCAATATCAGCAGGACACGGCCGAGCGGGGCGAGGTAATCGGCGATCGCGACGGCAGGATCGTTCGTCCCGAGCGTGACGCCTAGCGCCAATGCGACGCTCGAGGCGACGATGGCGTCATCGGCGACTGGTGCCACCGGGACCCACAACCGACCGCCGTCGAACTCAGCCCGGCTGGCCGCCACGTGAGCCGCCAAGCGGGATTTGCCCACCCCGCCGAGCCCGGTGACGGTAACCAGGCCCGGTTGGGTGATAGCAGCCGCCAGCTCGCGGCTTTCCCGTTCCCGCCCGACGAAGGAGGTCGTCGGCACCGGGACGGGGGCGACGGCGGAGCCGGCCTGACCGCGCAGCGCCGTCAGGTAGACCTCGACGGTCTCGGGACTGGGATCGATGCCCAGTTGATCGCCGAGGACCGCTCGGCACTGCTCGTAGGCCCGGACGGCGCCGGCTCTGTCTCCAGAGTGGTCCAGTGCGGCGATGAGGGCCCGGTGCAGGCTCTCCTCGAACGGGTGGACTGCCAGCGCGCGCCGTGCCGTCTCGATCGCCTGGTGATGATCGGACAGCTGACTGCACGCCTCCACCAAGAGCAGAACCGCGCGCAAGGCGGTCGCGTCGACGCGGTAGCGGTAGGGACTGATCCAGTCGGGATCCTCGCCCGGGAGCAGTTGGTCGCCGGCCAGCCGGGTGATCGGCTCGGCGACCTGCACGACCGCCCGGTAGCGTTCTTCGGCCAGCAACTCAGCCGCGCGGGCGACATTCTGCGCGGCTCGCACAACATCGACCTGCACGCCATCAGCCAGCTGGTATCCCGACGGGACGGTCGCGATCAGCTGCTGTTCGCCGCCGCCGGCCGGCCCGCACACGGCCCGCAGCCCGCGCACCACGCCGCGCAGCGCCACCGGCCAGGTGGGCGGCAGTTCCTCGCCCCATACGACCCGGGCCAGCCGGTCTGCCGTGACCGGGCCGTCCGCCAGAGCCAGCGCGACCAGGACCATCCGCGCCCGTCGGCCCCCCAGGGCGTGCCCGGCGATGACCACGCCTCCGCCGCGCACAGCGACCGAGCCCAGCACGTCCACCATCATCGGGAACGCCGGGAAGTCAGTACTCCGTGAGACACGCCGCTTCCGGCCGAGCTGCGCGGGTAGGGACTTTGCGTGCTGCGCACAACCGAATTCTATAGGAGGCGTTAAGATCGCCGCGGACATAAGGATCGTGCGATAAGCCAGCGTCCTCCGCTCGCCGAACACCGGCATCCGGCCGATATGCATAGACGTCGAGTGATTTGCGTCCAACGGAAATACACTAAATAGCCCATTTACTTACGCCGGCTCTCAGCCGGCCGATCTGTGCGCAGCGGACCGCTTCGCGAAATGCGACGGCATTACACAGCCGTTACCGCCGGCTGTTTCTGTGTGGGCATGACTACTCGAGCGATCCGCCGGAACATACCACTCGTCGCGGTCGGCGCCGGCCTGTGCCTGCTCGGCATGACCGCCTGTTCCAGCAGTTCATCGACCAGCGCCGCCGCCGTAGGCAGCTCATCCGCTGCTGCGGCGGCTGCGGCCGCGGCGACCGCACCAGCGGCATCCGGAGGGTCGCCGGGCAAGACCGCGGACCCCTGCACCATGATTACCGCGGCCGAGCTGAGCCAGGCCGTCGGCGTCCAGTACACGGCCATCACGGACCCCGGGGGAGACATCTGCGACGTCAAGGGGCCGGGTTCGGCCTCGTTCGACTACACGGTCCAGAAGGAATCCCCGGCCAACACCTGGAGTCAACAGGTCGCCGTCATCAAGGGAGACGACGGGCAGGCTTTGAGCGAGCCGGGCATCGGCGACCGGGCGGTCTGGGGCGGTGAGGAGTTCGCGGCCGAGGCTAACGGATACATCGTGGGCGTCATCGGCGCCGACTTCCCCAGCACTCCCCAGGGGAGCGGCTTCGTCCGGACCGGGAAGATCGCGAAGCTGCTGATCAGCAAGTTGTGAGTCGGTGAGCCGTTGCTTTCTCGGCGACAGGTCGCTAACTGCCCACGGTGAGATACCACGCGCAAAACGACCCGCCCGGAAACGCCGAATGCCCCCGCCCACAACGGCGGGGGCACCCTGGCAGCGCCCTGCTAGACAGCCAGCTCCTCAGCAAGCTCCTCCAGCAGGCGCCACTCCACCGCCGGCTCGTGCCCCGCGTCGAACGCCTCCTGCACCCCGAAAACGTCGACCGCCCCGCGGCAGTGCCGCCAGGTCAGATCCTCCGGAAAGAGCGCGACCATGCTCCCGCACCGCCCGCACACCGCCACCGGCTCCCCCAGCTCCGCCTCCGCACCGGGATCCGGCCGCGCCGCCGGCAGCGCCACCTCGAAGCCCACCGGGTCGACCACCAGCAGCAGCTCCAGCCCCGCCCGCATCTCCTCGGACGTCGCCCTATCCAGCCGCGCCAGCTGCCGAAGCGCAGCCAACTCCGAACAGGCCTGCTCCTTAGCGGTGAAAAGAGGAATGATTGTGCCCACGATGCCTCCAACAGCGATTGGCAGGTGTCGAGGGCCGCTCTCGGTGTTTGCCCACCGGGGCGGCCCGCCTTGCTTACATTGACCATAATACAGCATTAGAATCGAATGCTCACATTTGATAGCAGCTATATCCGATATTGCTCTCTAACTACCGCATCACTAGCACCAGAAGACCAAAACCGTCGTTTCGAACGGACCGTGGCGACTCCGGTCCGCCCCGATCGCCCGCAATCCGATGGGTCACGCCCGACGCCGGCCGGATACGGTGCACGGGTGAAGATCGTGATTCCTGGCGGTACCGGGCAGGTGGGCACGGCGCTCAGGCGGGACCTGCGACGTGCCGGCCACGAGGTCGTGGTGCTCACCCGTCGTCCGGCCGGGACCGGGGAGGTGTCCTGGGACGGGCAGCGGCTGGGACCGTGGGCGCACGAGATCGACGGCAGCGACGTCGTCATCAACCTGGCCGGGCGCAGCGTCAGCTGCCGGTACACCAAGGGGAACCTGACCGAAATGATGCGGTCGCGGGTTCTGTCAGCACGTGTGGTCGGCCAGGCGATCGCTGCGGCCGCCCGGCCGCCGACCGCCTGGCTGCAGATGAGCACCGCGACGATCTACGCGCACACCTACGCCGCTGCTAATGACGATCTCACCGGGGTGATCGGCGGCAATGAGGAAGGTGTCCCCGCTTACTGGGCGTTCAGCATCGACATTGCCCAGGCCTGGGAGCGCGAACTGGACGAGGCGGAAGTTCCGGCGACTCGCAAGGTCGCCCTGCGGGCCGCCATGGTGATGACCGCCGACCGGGGCGGGGTGTTCGACGTGCTGTCGCGGATGGCGCGACTCGGGCTGGGCGGCCCGGTGGCGGGCGGCGAGCAGTACGTGTCATGGATCCACGAGGACGACTTCACCTCCGCAGTCCGCTTCATCATCGACGACGGCGCACTGACCGGGCCGGTCAACCTCTCCTCCCCCGGGCCGGTACGGCAGCGTGACCTGATGCGGGAGCTGCGAACGGCCTGGGGTGTCCCCGTCGGGCTTCCCGCCACCAGGTGGATGGCCGCGATCGGCGCGCTCGCCATCCGCACGGACACGGAGCTGCTGCTCAAGAGCCGGCGAGTCATCCCGGCCCGGCTGACCGCCGCGGGATTCGAATTCGAGCACCGCACATGGCCAGCGGCCGCCCGCGACCTGGTTCAGCGCTCAAGAACCCGCGCAACGCCCGCCTGACGTCACGCCGACTCCATCCAGGACGCGACGGCATTGGTTCTTTAGGGCACAGCCAACTCTTCGACCCGGGAAGAGCGTCGAGAACTCACCGCGCGACCGTAGCCGTCTCCGGTCGTTGACGGAGAGTAGGCACATCGCTACGTTACGCGCAGGCATCTTTACCTGGATGCCGCGATGCGCGTCTGCGGGATGCGCTGGACGATTCCCTACCGAAGGGGCCTTCATGGATCTCCTACTCTCCGGGTGGCGGCTGAAACGAGGCTTGGCTTTCGGGTCGGCCGCCGCGCTCGCAACGGGCGTGATGGCCTTGACCGTCAGCCCCGCCAGCGCGGCATCGCCGCCGCCCCCTTCCGTCTCGATCGCCTCGGAGATCGCGCACGGCGCGCATGCCTCGCAGCCCGCCTTGACCAGCGCGAACTCCCGCTCCACGCGCGTGTGCGGGGCCGTGATCGTCGGCCACCACCCATGCTTCGTGCTCAAGCGCGGTGGCTTGCAGCCGATCCCCGCGAGCGCCTCGCCGGACGCGATCCCGGCGGGCGTCGGCTACGGACCCTCCCAGCTGCAGTCGGCCTACGAACTCACCACGGCCTCGGCCTCCGACGGTTCGGGCCGCACCATCGCGATCGTTGACGCGTACGACGACCCGACCGCCGCGAGCGATCTGGCCGCCTACCGTTCGGCCGCCGGGCTGCCCGTCGTCCCCAGTTTCAAGAAGGTCAACCAGAACGGCGCGACCTCCCCGTTGCCGGGCGAGGCGCCGGCCGACGACGACTGGACCCTCGAGGAGTCGCTCGACCTGGACATGGCCTCGGCGATATGCCCGCTGTGCAACATCGTGCTGGTCGAGGCCACCAATGACAGCGGCACCGGGCTGTACGTCGCCGAGAACACCGCCGCCAGCCTGGCCGGCTACGTCTCCAACTCCTGGGGCGGAACCGAGGCGTCCACCGACACCAGCCTCGACTCGGAGTACTTCAGCCACCCCGGCGACGTCATCACCGCCTCGGCCGGCGACTCCGACTACGGCGTGAGTTACCCGGCCGCCTCCCCGAAAGTCGTCTCGGTCGGCGGCACCACGTTGAGCACCGCCTCGAACTCGCGCGGCTGGAGCGAGTCAGTGTGGAACACCGGACCCGGTGAGGGCACCGGGTCGGGCTGCTCTGCCTTCGAGCCGCAGCCGTCCTGGCAGACCGCGCTCGACCTGTCTGGCTGCTCCAAGCGGATCGACAACGACGTCGCGGCGGACGCCGACCCGAACACGGGGGTCGCGGTCTACGACACCTCCAACGGTAACGGCGGGTGGAACGAGGTTGGCGGCACCAGCGTCTCCTCGCCGATGCTCGCCGCCATGTTCGCCCTCGCGGGCAGCCCCGGCACCACCCCGGCCGACGACATCTACACCCACACGGGCAACTTCTTCGACGTCACCACCGGCAACGACGGCTCGTGCAGCCCGGCCTACCTGTGTACCGCGGAGACCGGGTACGACGGCCCGACCGGCATCGGCACCCCGGACGGCATCGGCGGCCTAGTCACCGGCGCCAGCGTCGGCAACACCGTGACGGTGGCCAACCCCGGTAACCAGACTGGCACCGTCGGCACGGCGGTCAGCCTGCAGATCGGCGCCGCCGACTCGGCGTCCGGCCAGACGCTCAGCTTCACCGCCAGCGGGTTGCCCGCGGGCCTGTCGATCAGCTCCTCCGGCCGGATCTCCGGCACGCCCACCACCGCGGGCACCTCGAGCGTGACGGTGACCGCCACCGACACGACCGGGGCGCACGGCTCGGCCTCCTTCAGCTGGGTGATCGGCAACGTCGGCGGCTGCAGCACCCACACCCAACTGCTGGGCAACCCCGGGTTCGAGACCGGCTCGGCCGCGCCGTGGACCACCACGGCCGATGTCATCAACCCGAACGGGGCGGGCGAGACCTCGCACTCCGGCACCTGGTACGCGTGGCTGGACGGGTACGGCACCACCCACACCGACACGCTGTCCCAGACGGTGACCATCCCGGCAGGCTGCAGCGCGACGTCGTTCAGCTTCTGGCTGCACATCGACACCGCCGAGACCACCACCACGACCGCGTACGACAAGCTAACGATCACGGCGAATGGCACCACGATCGCCAATTTCTCCAACCTCAACCACGCCAGCGGCTACCAGCAGCACACCTACTCGCTGGGCAGCTTCGCCGGCAGCACCGTCACCGTGAAGTTCACCGGCACGGAGGACTCCTCGTTGCAGACCTCCTTCGTCGTGGACGACACCGCCATCAACCCGAACTAATCAACTGCACGGCCCCTGGGCGTCGGGTCACCCCCGCCCAGGGGCTGCCGTGTTTCGCCGCGCTGAAGACGGGCGAGGTACCCGCGGTCACGGTGCCGTCGCCGGCCCCGTCGTCGGACTCGACCAGCGTCAGCGGCACCTGAACCTTAGACCGGTGCGCAATCGCGCCCGGTCGGTCCCGTTCCTCGAGACTCGTTACGGTGGACGCGAAGGGCACGGTCCGTTCGAGATGACGGGTTCGCGGGTTTGACGCGGGCGGCGACCAGTTGCTGGCATAGGTCCCTCGTCGCGCGGCGGGCGCGGGGGCCGATGACACCAACGCCTGGCTCGTAGCCGAGGAAATGCAGTCCGGCTGCGACCGCCGATCCGCCGCTGCCGTGCGGCATGCCTTCGTCATCGAGCACGTCGAGATGGCCGACGAGCGGCTGCAGTCCGGTCCTGAATCCGGTCGCCGCGATGATCGTGTCCGGCGACAGCATGGTTCCGTCATCGAGCCGAACGCCATCGACGCCGACCGAGGACACCCCGGCGACGATCTCTATGCGCCCGCCCTTGATCGCCTCGACGACATCCAGGTCGACGATCGTGGGCTGCGCGTCGTCCCGGCGGAAGGCGGAAAAGGTTCCCTCCCCCGGGAGGTTGAGCCCGTGGGGGGCGAGATCGCCGACGGTCTTGCGCCTGATGAACGCGTCGACGGGGTCCGCGATCCACGTCGGCAGTCGCTGCAGCGCCGTCGCGCCGATCTCCTCGCGGCTCGACGTCCCCGACCTGTCGCTTACCAGGCGGATCGGGTCCTGCTGGTTGACCAGGTAGTGAAGGCAGAGTTGTACCAGTTGCCGCATGGCGTTCTCAACCGGCTCGAGAACAATGCTCTGGCCTTCTTGGCGCCCTCTAGTCTTGGACCTACTTGCGTCCGCGCTGACGTCTGCCTTCAGCCACGGGAACAAAGCGGGCAAGCCCGCGCTAAGGCTGACTCCGGTCGATTTCTCCGACTGCTCGTTCTGGCCCGCTGAATCTTTCAACTGGACGGTCGAGTTCCTCCAGGCGCTGCGCGAACTGGGCGGGACCTGACGCTAGAGCGTGGCGGGAATGTCATCGGCGCCTTTGCGCCTGTTGCAGGGCCCACACAGAAGCTGGATGTTGGCAATCGAGTTGCTGCCGCCCTTACTCCACGCGATCACATGGTCAAAATGGAGTTCATCGCTGGACCCGCACTGACGGCATCTGCCGCAGTCGCGGGCGGCGACGGCGATCTTGACGTCCTGGGGGATGGAGCGGGTGTTCCGCTGCCCCACAGGAGCGTGCTCGTCCGGAATCCAGAACTGCCAGCCAGGCGGAGCGACTGGCCAAGACGGATCAGGCCGCCAGTTAGGGTCCGGCGCCCACCCGGTCGGGGGTCTCGGCCAGCCAGGGGCCGGATTGAACCGCTGCACGGCGGGCGGCCTGTAGGCCGGAGCGTTACGGCCGTAGCTAGACCCGGCGACCACAGGGCGGAGGTGCGTAACCCGGGCAGACGCCGCCTTCAGCCCAGAGGGCCTACTGGAGGCGTGGTGACATTCACGGGACGCTGGGAACGACCGCTGGCCCGGTCAGCCAGCGTGAACTCCGTGGTCAGGGCCACAGTGATTGTGTGCGTAAGGTCCGTGTCGGCCTCGTGAGCAGAAGGCAGTACGTGGCACGAGGAGTCCCGGGTGGCTACCGCATCTGGGACAACAAGCGGCGCCGATGGTGGGGAGACCTTTACCAGCACTGCCCCGATGACCTCCTGGACGAGCTGAACGGCGAAGCCGACTACCAGAAGATCACCGCCTTGCTCAAGCGCTACAGGGCGGAAAAGCGGTAGCCTGCGCCTCAAGGAAAAGCATCGATGACCGCGATGTCGGCTTGGGGGTCAAAGCGATCCGCCGCAGCTCCAGGTTGCGCTGCTGCTTACCAGTGGGAGAGCCACGCGGGAAACCGCCGCCGCCCTGTTCCTCGGCCCTAAGACCGTCGAATACCACCTCCGCCACGTCTACCAGCGACTCGGAATCCACTCCCGTGAGGAACTCGCGCAATGGCTCGGCCGCAATGGCGGGACGCCATTAACTTGACGTGCGCGCGGCCGGAGACGACGACGCAGGCGCCGATGGCAGCGCCTGGCGGTCCTGTGCTAGGCGCCTAGCGCGAGCAGCGGGAATGAGCGCTGGCTGCGGGCCGGCACCACGTAGTTGCCGCGTTGCAAGACGAAGATGAACTCGTTGATGCCGTTGTTGACGGTGTCGGTGATCGACGGGTTCTGCAGTTGCGCGCTGGTCGCGTTCATCGCGGTCCGGGTGGTGACGAAGTCCGCGATGGTGCGCTGGAGCGAGACGAAGTGCAGGCCGGCCAGGCCGCCGTCGGTGGTGTCGAAGTCACGGCGGAGGATGATCGGGCTGCCGTTACGGCGAGCCCGGGCGCAGGTCTGGGCGTGCCCGATCACGCCGTAGCGGGTGATCGCCTGGCCGAGCAGGTTCGGGTCGCTTTCCGCGTCGGTGGTGAACTCGCTTACCTGCTCGGGCGTGACCTGCGGCGCGTACATGCGGGCCACGCGCTCCGGCTGCGACAGCTGCCCGTACCAGGTGCCGAGCCGCAGCCGCAGGTAGCTGACGTGCATGGTCGCGCCACCCGCGAACGGGCCGTCGGGGATCGTCACGTCATCCTCGCTGGCCTGGTTGCGGCGCAGGGCCGACTTGAACCCCATGAAAAGCGGCGAGCCACTGGGCACCGGCTGGCCGGCCGGGATGCCGTTGACGTTCTGGCGCTGGGCGGGCAGCCCGGTTCCGGTGAACCCGGTCCGGGACTGCCGCCAACGCAGGACGCTGGAGATGTCAAGCTGCCCGCCTGCCTTCGCGGCGGGGAGCGGCGCGCCCCGGGTGAGGGCGGCCTCGACCGCCGCGAGCCGCGCCTCGTCATCGGAGGCGAGGTGCAGGCATAGGTGGTAGTCGTCGATCATGGGCTGCTCGAAGTCGGAAAGCGCCGTCGCGGGCGGGACCGGCGCGGGGACCCCGAGCACGTCCCGGAAGTACCCCGGTCCCCAGGCCGCGGTGAACAGCAGCCCGGACGGCTGCCACGGGTAGCTGCGCTCCAGCGTGCGCAGCGCGGCCTCGAGCAGCCGCGCGTACGCCGGGGAGGGGTCGCCGGCAACGTCGAAGAACAGCAGCCGGTCGAACTTCGGGGGGACCGGGTCGCCCTGGGCGTCGGCCGCGAGGTAGGCGTCCCACGCGTGCTGCCGCGGGGGCAGCCCGGCGGGCTGGGCGCCGAGCGGCACGACGGGGACGGTGACGCCAGGGGCGCGGGCCGCGCCGTCCCCGAGGGCGTCGTGGATTCCGGCCCCGGCGATAGCGCCCGCGCCGACCGCGGCCGCGGCACCGAACAGCAGGCCGCGCCGGCTGGGCCGGGTGAGCTTCCGGGGGGCGTCTCCGCTGCCCGTCACGACGCCGGGTGCCAGCGGAAGGTGAAGGGCACCGTGTGCGGCTTCAGCCACACGTCCTGATACTCGAGGTGGCGGGCGGAGACCGGCGGCGAGATCAGCAGGGTCAGCTGGTAGGTGCCCGCTCCCGGGAGCGCGACGTCGTTGCCGTAGTGCGGTCCCATGTACCGGGAGATCATCGGCCACAGGCTCTCGTCGAACGGCGTCTCGCCGCCCCGGTTGATGGTCGCCCACACGCTGGCGTACGGAATCGCCACGTTCGTCTGCGCATCGCTGAGGTCCACCATGAGGTGGAAGCTGACGTCCTTCGGCGGCTTCACCTCCTGCATGGTGGTGCCGTTGTAGATCAGGAACGGGACCGGCGTCATCGCCTGCGCGGTGATCTTCATCCCCTGCCAGACGGCGGTCCCGAGGACCTGACTGGGCACGGGCTTGACGCCAGCCACCTCCGCCTCGCTGTCGGCGGCCGCGCTGCTGGTGGCCGCCGGGGCTGCGCCCATGTCCATCCCGCTCATCCCGCTCATCCCGGCGGGATCCCCGGTGGCGGTGCTCCCGGTACCAGCCGTGGCCGTGCTGCCGGCGGCGCCGCACCCAACCAGGGCACCAGCCAGGGCAAGCGGCCCGGCGAGCCGCAGCGCACCGCGCCGATCAGTCGTGAACATGAACTCCTCCAGAACTGGTTTGACAGTGATCCCGCCGGGATTTGCGCCGGCTAGCTCGAGGGCTTCGCCGCACGAGCGAGCGCGGCGCGCACGTCCTTGTCGAGCGCTGCGGTGGACGGCCAGCCGGAGACGGATACCTCCCGTGACCAGAGGACCTTCCCGTCCGCTGATGTCAGCACGAACCAGGGCACGCCCTGCACTCCGTAGCCGTCCGCGGCCTGCCCGCTGCCGTCGATCGCGACCGGATAGGACAGCGGCCGCTGCAGGGAGGCGAGGAAGCCGGGCAGCGCGGACGCCGACGGTTCGATGCCGCCCTCGTCGATCGCGGTCAGCCCGGGAAGGCCGGCCGCGGCCGCGGCGGACTGGTAGGCGTTGAGCGTGTCGAGCTGGCCGCCGAGGGTCGTGATCTCCTGGTCCCAGGTCGCGAAGAAGAGGTACAGCCGCGGGCTGCCCTGCCCTGGCTGGCCGGGGCCGAGGCTGACATACCCGCCGTCGGCCGAGGGCAGGGTGGCGTCCGCGGCGGGGCTGATGCCGCTGATCGTGGCATAGGACAGGTGCGAGTGCACCGCCGGATGGCTGGGCAGCAGGCTGGAGACCTCATCGGCGAGGAGCTGCCCGAGCTGCCCGACGGCGGAGTAGGCGAGCTGGGTGAGGTACAGCTTCGCGAGCCTGCCCTGCTGGTTGATGACGAAGATCGCCGGCTCGTGGTCGGTCTGGCTCTGGCTGATGGTCACGCCGACGCTGTAGGCCTTCCAGACGTTCTGCAGCTGCGCTAGCGACCCGGTGAGGTACTGCCACTGGTAGGTCATCCCGTGCAGCTGCGAGTACGACAGCACGTCCTCGACCTCGGTCGCCTTCGGGTTCGCGC
>Ga0302326_10017723_pt1 | contig 14824 bp, 10 predicted proteins | sample Palsa_T0_3_FD_202264 | JGI IMG/M metagenome (GOLD analysis project Ga0302326, IMG submission 202264) | Peat permafrost microbial communities from Stordalen Mire near Abisko, Sweden - Palsa_T0_3 | ecosystem: Environmental > Terrestrial > Soil > Palsa > Peat permafrost | place: Sweden: Abisko... | reverse complement strand
TTGGAACACTTTTGGTACACTTTCGTTCCCAAAAGGCCTGCATCGAAAAATTGGCTTCTATGAAAACAAAAGATTTGAATGGTGGGCGCGCAGGGACTCGAACCCCGGACCTCCTGCGTGTGAAGCAGGCGCTCTAACCAGCTGAGCTACGCGCCCGAACCGTGGGCAAACCTCAATTCTAATACATATCCTTTCACCGTCCGGACACATTCACGCCAAGAGCCCAGGGTTGTACCCCCGGTCACTCAGATCAGCTTTTCCACAACCTCGCCATGCACGTCGGTCAGCCGGAACGGACGGCCCTGGAATTTATAGGTCAGCTTCGTGTGATCGAAGCCGAGCAGTTGCAGCATGGTCGCGTGCAGATCGTGCACGTGCACTTTATCCTTCACCACATTGAACCCCAGATCGTCGCTTTCGCCCAGCGTGATGCCGCGCCGCACACCGCCGCCCGCCAGCCACATGGTGAACGCATTCGGGTGATGATCGCGCCCGTCGGTGCCTCCCTGCATCATGGGCGTGCGCCCGAACTCGCCGCCCCAAACCACCAGCGTATTATCGAGCAGTCCCCGCTGTTTGAGGTCCTTCACCAGCGCCGCGCATGCCTGGTCGGTGTCCCGGCAATTCCCGGTCAGATCCCTGACCAGCGCCGAATGCTGATCCCACGCCTCGTGGTACAACTGCACGAACCGCACTCCGCGCTCCACCAACCGCCGCGCCAGCAGGCAGTTGTTCGCGAACGACGGCTTACCCGGCTCCGCGCCGTACATATCCAGCGTCGCCTTCGATTCTTTCGACAAGTCCATCAGTTCCGGCGCGCTCGACTGCATCCGGAACGCCATCTCGAAGGAGTTGATGCGGGTGGCGATTTCCGGGTCGCCCGTCGCGCCCAGACGCATTTCGTTCAGGCGCTTGATGGCATCGAGCGAGTCGCGCTGCAGTTCGTTGTCGACGCCCGGAGGATTCGAAAGATACAGCACCGGATCGCCCGAGGACCGGAATTCCACGCCCTGGTACACCGTGGGCAGGAATCCGCTGCCCCAGCAGGAGTTGCCGCCGCTCGGACCTTTCTTGCCCGAACTGAACACCACGAATGCGGGCAAATCCCGCGATTCGCTGCCCAGACCGTACGTCACCCAGGCACCCATACTGGGACGGCCAAACTGCATCGTCCCGGTGTTCATCAGCAATTGTCCTGGCGCGTGGTTGAAAGCGTCGGTAACCATCGATTTCACGATGGCGATATCGTCCACAACCTCCGCGAGGTGCGGCAGCAAAGGGGTGAGTTCGGCGCCCGATTGCCCGTAGCGCTGGAACTCGAACTTCGGTCCCAGCAGCTTGGAATTGGGATTGATGAACGCCGCCCGGTAGCCCTTCAGAAGCTCGGGAGGCGGCAGCGTGCCATCGAACTTGCGCAGCATCGGCTTGTTATCGAAGAGTTCCAGATGGCTGGGCGCCCCGGCCATAAACAGGAAGATCACGTTCTTCGCTTTGGCGGGGAACTGCGGCGGCTTGGGCGCCAGCGGATCCGTTGGGGCCGAAACCGCCGCCTGCGCCGATTCGGCCAGCAGCGTCTTCAGCGCGATTGCGCCCAACCCCACGCCGCACTGCTCGAAGAACCACCGCCTGGTTATGTTGCGCCGGGTAATGTTGTTCATCCGTCTATTCCTTTGTGATCGCCTCGTCCAGATTGAGCAGCACGCGCGTGACCGCCGTCCAGGCCGCGGCCTGCGCGGGCGTTACGTTGTTCGGCACGGCGGGCTCGAATGCCAGCGGGTCATGCTTGCCGTCCGCGAATTGCTGCTGCTCTTTTTCGAGAAGGCCCAGCAATACGCTGGCTTCCTCCTGCGAGGGCACGCGAGAGAGCACGTGCCGCGAGGCGTAGTTGAGGCGTTGCCGATCCGTCGCGCCACCTTTATCGAGCGTCTTCAACGCCAGCGCGCGCGCCGCCTCCAGGAACAGGGGCTCGTTCAGCGTGGTCAGCGCCTGCAGCGGAGTATTCGAGCGCGCGCGTCGCACGCAGGAACTGTCCCCGGTCGGGGAATCGAATGTCTGCAGCATCGGATATGGCACGCTGCGGAAGCGGAACGTATAGATCGCACGCCGATACTTCTCGTCGCCCTGGGAATTGTTCCAGACCTTGGGACCGTAGCTTGTCGGTGGCACGAACAGGAACGCGGGCGCGGGCGGATAAACGCTGGGGCCGCCCACCTTCTGGTTCAGCAGGCCGCTCGCCGCCAGCGTAATATCGCGGACAATCTCCGCATCCACGCGGAAGCGCGGCCCGCGCGCGAGCAGCCGGTTATACGGGTCCTTCGAAAGCAACTCAGGAGTGACGTTCGAAGCCTGCCGGTACGTCGCCGAAGTCGCGATGAGCCGCTGAATGGCCTTCACGTCCCAGTTGCGGTCCATGAACTCCACCGCCAGCCAGTCCAGCAACTGCGGATGCGAGGGCGCAGAACTCTGCGTGCCCAGATCTTCCGCGGTTTCGACTATGCCCGCGCCGAAGTATTCCAGCCAGGTGCGATTCATGAACGCCCGCGCCGTGGTGGGCGCATCCCGGGCTACCAGCCACTTCGCGAAGGTAAGCCGGTTCACCGGAGCGCTGGCGGGCAGCGGGTTCAGGAACGAGGGCACTCCCGGCGCGACTTCTTTTCCGGGGTTCAGAAAATCGCCGCGCACCAGCTGATGCGTGGGGCGCATTTTGCCGCGTTCATCCAGCACAAGTTGCGATGAACCTTCGGGATATTCGCGCCACAACGCGGCGATGGTATTGTTCTCGTCGCGCCACTCCGGCACGGTGGTCCGCCAGTAGCTGAACACGGTCTGCTGCTGCAGAGCCGAACGCTGCGCGCGCGGAATGGCGAGGAGCGCACGTACATTGCGAGGTAAAGGATCGGCCGCGGCGTTTTCGGCATTCGTAATCGAAAGGCGAAAACGTCCGAGATTATTGTTCTGGTTGTCGTCGCTGTTCCAGCCGCCCGCATTCTGCCGCAGGTAAAACGTGAGGATCGTATCCGCGGAACTCACGATGGGTTCGGCAGCGTTAAATACGGCATTATGAGGCAGGTTACGCAGTCCCGGCCCGGCGTCAATGCCCCACGCCGTCTCATCCTTGCCGTCGATCGCATACTCAATCGGTCCGGCCACCCGCTTCTTGTTCGATTTGTCGAAGAACATCGGCTCGAGCGGCGTCTCGGGCAAGTTGAGATCCGCCGTAGCGTGCGCGATGGCGACTTTCGCCGATTTCTCCGGTGCATCTGCGGGAGCGGCTTCCACGATGAACTCCGAAAGCGCGCCCGTGCCCTTGATCGACCGCCCCGGGCCGCCCAGCGGCAGGTTCGGATCGTTCATCAGTTCCAGGCGGAAGGCGCGAATGTTCTTCATCGGCGTTTTCACGGTCAGCTTCACGCTGTGCTTCGTGGGCGCATAGCCCTGGGCCAGCAACGAGCCGTCTTCCTGCGGGATATAGCGCTCGCCGCCCGTCGAAATGTCGTCGACCTCCGGACGCACCACCGTCCATTCAGGCTGATCGTGCGCGACTGCGTCTTCCCACTTCGCCATGCGGTCCTGCCAGCCGGGCGTGCGGTGCTGCAGAGCGCCCTCGATCTCGCGCTCGCGCCGCAAAATTTCGCCGATCTTCATCTGCTCCGCCGGCGAATAGGTGGCGACGTTCGCTTCGTTCGAGTTATTCAGGAACGCGAACATCCGGTAATACTCTTCCTGCGTCAGCGGATCGTATTTATGGTTGTGGCATTGCGCGCATTGAATTGTCACGCCGAGAATGCCCTTGCCGATGGCGTCCATGCGGTCGAACATCGATTCCATGCGGAACTGTTCGGGCTCCACGCCGCCTTCCTCATTGATCATGGAATTGCGCAGAAAGCCGGTGGCTACTTTCTGATCCTGAGTGGCATTCGGCAGCGTGTCGCCGGCAATCTGGTCGATGATGAATTCGTTGTAGGGCAAGTTGCGGTTGAAGGCGTTAATCACCCAGTCGCGATAGAACCAGACGAAGCGAGGCTTGTCTTTTTCGTAACCGTCGGAATCGGCATAGCGGGCGGCGTCGAGCCAGTGCCGGGCCCATTTTTCGCCGTAGTGCGGGGAGGCGAGCAGACGGTCGACCTGCTTTTCGTAGGCGTTCGGAGCAGTGTCGGCAACGAAGTCATCCACTTCTGCAGGCGTGGGCGGCAGGCCGGTCAGATCGAGCGAAACCCGCCGCAGCAAGGTGGCGCGGCCGGCTTCCTTCGAAGGCTGCAGACCTTCGGCTTCGAGTTTCGCGAGCACGAAGGTATCGATGGGATTGTGCGCCCACGCGGCGTTCTTCACGGCGGGCAGGGCGGGACGCACCGGGGGTACGAAAGCCCAGTGCTTCGTCTTCGGTGCTGTATCGATCCAGGTTTTGATAAGCGCGATCTGGTCGTCGGAAAGGTGGCCGCCCATGGGCATGCGGGCCGCATTGCCAAGGCCCGCCACGCGCCGGTAGATTTCAGGATTTGCCGTCACCTGGCGGTCGAGCCGCAGACCGCCGCTTTGCAGCTTCTCGCCATGGCACTGGTAGCAGTCCTTTTCGAAGATGGGCTGGATATCGCGGGCGTAATCGGGAGCGGTGCCCGGAGCGTTCTGGGCGCGCAGACAGAGCAGACCGAGCAGGGGTAGCGCGACAGCGGCGATTTGGACCTTGCGCATGGGGACCTGGTAATACTTTATATCGGTGCCCGTGCAGGCGCGGCTGCGACCCGTGGGGCCGGGTTTACAAAACGAACTGCGGTTCTGCTCGGTTTAGCTCTGGCGAGGCAGAAGTGCAAGCGCCGCAATCGGAGTGGCCGTGAGTTCGGACTTCTCCGACTACGGCTCGAGTAATCCGGGCTCCACGAGGTCGTAGAGGTGCGCGAAGAGAAAGGCCGAATCGTCATCGAACCGGTACGGCAAAAAAATACGCCCTGAACGATTTGCTGAAAGGGATTACCGCAAAGAACCTGCACAAGGCGGTTGATTTCGGAATTCCGGAAGGCAAGGAGATATGGTGAGGTCGACGCGGTACGTGCCCGACGCCGGCGAGATTGTGTGGATGAACTTCACGCCGCAGGCTGGTCATGAGCAATCTCGGCAGGGGAGCTCGGCAGGGTCCGGCGCTCGTTTTGAGTCCGGCGGTGTGCAACGGCAAGACGACTTTGAGTCGGGATGCCAAACCCAAAGGCCGCGTCTCGGCGGAGTAATTGACCGAAGTGCGAAGATACGCGCGCTTATTGGATAACCGCCCTCGCCTACCGGAGGGCTTCGGATACGGAGAGGCGGAACCGCCCAATTCCGCTTTGTCTTCGATGCGATCTGTAGGGCCGGGGCTTGCCTGCGCCGCCGGTCTTGAGGTCAACGGCCCGGGGTGGTTTTGGCGGTTTCGGGCCAGTGGTCCACCAGATAGCGGACTACTTTGTCGCCCACGATCTGCGCAGTTTCCAACGCTGGCATGTAGGCCGAATAGGCGCCGAAGACCAGACCCTTCAGACTTTCGGCGGCGGTTGAGCCGGGAGCTTCGCGATCGAAGTTGCTGACGGTGCGGAGAACCAGAACGCGATTGAGATCGACGCGCCCGGTTTGGCTCAGGAGAGTCAGCGCCTGCATGGTCCCGGTGTCTTCCATGGCCGAAATCATGTAATTGCCCTGCCCCCTGGTGTAGTAGCGGGTCCAGGCGTTGGCCCATTCATCCATCTTCGATCCGTGCCAGAAGGTGCTGCCGGAAATGGTGTCGCCTTTGGCTACGAAGGGCGGCTTGAGCGCGTTGGAGAAGCCCTGGAAGCGGGCTCTGGACTGGCGAATCTGATCTGTATCGGCCAGTGCGGTGTGTTGCGTCAGACGGTAGGCCCAGTCGACCAGCCGGGGGTTGAGCGTATACATTTCGCCTTCGAGCTCGGACTTGACCGGCTGTTCATAGGGGACGTTCTTGCGAAGCGGCACGTAGCCGGTCGGCCAGTCTTTGGGGATATCGCGGGCGTCGAGTTCATAGGCGAGGTCGCCGTCGATGACATGCTCGGCCCAGACAGCGGAGCCGAGGGAGACGTCGGCCGGATCACCGCCGCCAATACCGGCGACAAGCCAGTAGGCGTGGGATAGGTCGAAGCGGGAGTCTAAGCCGAGGGCCATTACTGACGCGGCGGCTTTGGCAGTGCCGACGCCGGTCAGCATGCCGAGTACCCCGTCCTTGTTCATGCGGACGTGGTGGTAGCCGGTGGACGGGAAGATCTGGTCGAGGTGTTCGCGCTGGACCCAGAGTTGATATTCGCCGGGCGCGTCGCCGGTGTCTTCACCGCGTTCGAACATGGCTACGACGACGACTTTGACCGGAATGGGTTGGGCTGGCGCGGGTTGGGCAGAAAGGACGGAGGTTACCGCGAGAGCAACGAGAATGGGTTTGATCATTGCAGGCTCCAGGTTCTCTTTGCATAGCCGGAGAGCAGCGGCTTTATTTTTTTCAGTGCCTCGCGCCAGTCCGTAGTATCGTAGTTCGTTTCAAAAGCGTTGACCGCGGCATCGTAGTCCCGAAGCATCCTTTCCTTGAGGGGCTGCTCGGCGAAGGAATACAGCAGGCTGTTTCGACCTAAAGCCACGATTTCGTCCCAGGTGAGATGGAAATTTGTAACGGCTGTGTAATATTCGTCGGTCATGTTGGAGTCCCAGGATCCGCGATCGTCGGTATTGAGGCAGACCGGGATCCCGAACCGAAGGTATTCGGGAAACGGGTGCAGGGCAGTGTCGGGCGCATAGCCAAGCAGGCGGTTCGAGACGAGGTTGATCTCGACCAGGTAGCGATTATTGCGCATGAGAAGCATGGTGTCGGGGTCGGTGATGAGATTGACGCCGTGTCCGATGCGGGATGCGCCTAAGAGCAGGGTATCGCGCACTTCATGGCCTGGGCTGTCTTTCTCGCCTGCATGGATGGAAAGGGGAATGTCACTGTATTGGCGGCGCATTTTCCTGTACGTCGATAGGAATCGCAGAGCATATCCTTTATCGTTATCTTCGCGTCCGGCCATGTTAATACCCACCCATTGATCGCGGTGGGCAGCTACCCAGGCGTAGAGAGTTTCAAGGCGCTGTTCGGCGTCCGGAGCGAACCGGATGATGACGCCCTGAAAGCGCATGGTTACACCGGTTGCGATGGCGTCGGGCTGGCGCAGGCGGTCGCACAGAATTCTGTTGGCGTCTTCGGGAGCTACAGGATTTCCGGCGGCATCGATGAAGTTACCGATGGGCGTTTGCGCTTCAATGTAGCGCACGCCTTCGGCGCCGAAGAGGCGCATGTTTTCAACCATCGCGTCGGCCAGGAGCCAGGGGTCGCGGCTGAGATCGCCGAAACGCGGAACGATTCGCTCGAAGAATTCATCGCGGCCTTCATTCGGAGCGTCCATCCTGGGCAAACCAACGACAAGAGAGGAGATCCAGGCTGCGCGAAGGGCCGGAGTAAGGGCGGTTAACGGCTGATACAGCGATTGCTGGCACGCAGATAAATGTTCAAAGTGCGAGCGCTGGATGGTGTAATAGCGCGGCTGCGTGTCTGGAGTATCGGAGCAATTCCCTAGCTGTGTCATGGTGTAGAACGCGTTTCGCTGCAAAGTCCTGGGAGCGGTAGCCGCGGCGTACCAGACGGAGGCGTAGATGGAGAGGCCGTTGTGGTGATGCAGGTCGCCACCTTTCGGAAGGGCGAACAGGAAGGCATACAGGTCGGCGGGCGAGCTGGATTCGCGGATGTTTTCGAATCGCGACGAAAACCCGGCTGCAGTGAGCTGCCATACCAGTACCAAGGCGAAGGTAAAGGTCTTCATTTTAGATCAAACCACTATTTACGCACGGAGCTACAATGCCGGAGCTACAATACGGATGTCGGCGATGTCAGTCGCCACTTTCCGTCCCGTCACGCGGCAAGTACCCCTGTCCGGTTTCTCCACTAATTCCAGCGTCAGACCTTATTTTCGTGTGATGGATCTCGTCCTACTAGGTAATCGTGCGCTGCAGATGGCGATCCGTCGCAATCTTGTCTGCTTTCCCTCTCAGGTTCCCGTATTCGGCAAGCTGCCGAGACGCGATTTGCAGTGGCGTCTGGCGGTGCTTTATTTCATCCGGGGATGGTCCACACGGGAGATCGCGCGGCGCTATGGATTGACGCGCGAACGGTGCGGACAGATTATCTCGGATTGGCGAGTAAGGGCCGTGAATATGGGGTATATTCAGGACGTCACGCCGAACGGGGTTGAGGAAAAGACGATTGAGACGTCGCTGGCGGAAGTGGGAATTGAGATGACGCTGGTTCGCGGATAGCTACAGGGCACCAATGCGCTCCGCTTCGCGGGCGCGTTCTAGACAGGCGACAGCGCCTGTACTACCTCCTGCCCTGCGAGGATGGACAAGAGGTCTTCGGTGATCGCATCGCGGTCGCGGTCGGCTTCGATGCGGTGGTAGGCGGCGCTTTTGTAGTAGTCGATCAACGGCGCGGAATAGCTTTCGAAATCTTTGAGGCGGTGAAGAATAACGCCTTCGGTATCGTCATCCCGCTGGACAAGCGCGCCGCCGTCATTCTCGCAGCGCGAACCCCGGATTGACGGGCGCGAAATCAGGTTATAGATGGATCCACAAAGGGCGCACTGCCTGCGTCCGGTGAGGCGCCGCAGCAAACCTTCGTCTGAAACATCGAGATGAATCACCGTGGGGCGAGGCAGTCCAAGATCGGCAAGCAGGCCGTCGAGAAAAGCAGCCTGACGCACGGTACGCGGAAAACCGTCCAGAATCAGACCGTTTTCCGTTGTCTCGCGCTGGAGGCGGGCCCCTACGACCGCGCACACCATATCATCGTTGACCAGCGCACCGGTAGATAGAATCTGGCGGAGCCGGAATCCCGCCGGCGTGTTCCGCTTTGCTTCGGTGCGCAGTACTTCACCCGTTGACAAGCAGGGTATACCGAGCTGTTTCGACAACCACGAACTTTGCGTCCCCTTCCCGCTGCCCGGGGCGCCCATCATGAGGATGACCCGAGCGCGTGACTGGTTTGAAAGTGAGTTTGCCATCAGCATCGCCATTTCAGTAAAGCGGAAAATTGTTACCTACTCAAGAGGCATGGGATGGTCCAGGCGACTGGTCCGTTACGGACTACTATTTGGTACGCTAATACCCACATGGTCACCGCAACCCGTACCGATCTGCTGGAGACGCTTCGCGAGGATCTCGGCTTGCGCCGCATCGGCAGCGGGATGGCGCGACTGGACGCGTACTGGGAGCAAACGGGACGACTGGACCCTCTCGATCCGGACGCCGCGTCTCTGCTCTGCTACGTAGCGCAATGGGTGGATGCGGGATGGCGGGAAGTCGATGTGGTGCAGGACGGTCTGACGCGGTTTCCGAAGGGGATGCGCGCGAAGCTGAGTCTGGTGGATTACGTTCACGTGCTGATGGCGGAGGGCGTGGTGTGGGTCAACGAAGAGCACATGGAACGGGCCCTGGAGAACTTCGGGCTGGTGCTTTCGTTGAAGGAAGAAGTTCCGGATCTGCGGATTCTGGCGCTGGCGCATTTCTGGTCTTCGCGGTGCCACCGGAAGATTGGTGAATACGACAATGCACTGATTCACGCGGGCGCCGGGCATCAGTTCGCGACACTGGCGGGGATGGAGCCGATGGCGGCGGCGATGCGGGTGGCGGAGAGCTGGCTGCTTTTCCAGAAGGGCCGGACCAAGGATGCGCTGAAGCTGCTCGCGGAAGCGGACGCGGTGCTGAGCCAGACGGACGATTTCATTACACGGGGCAATATTCAGTCAAGTTACGGGCGGATGTACCGGCGGGAAGGGCGATACGACCTGGCGCTGCGGCATTTTGCGCAGGCGATTACGGAATACGGCAAGCGCGACGCGGCGCATCGCAACCTGGCGCGGTCGCTGGCGAATATGGGGTATGTGGAGCGGCTGATGGCGCTGCAGTTGAGGAAGCGCATCGATGCGGATGCTGCGCAGCGCCGGAAGAGCCAGCCGGAGCTGCGCCGCGAATACGAGGCGATGGGCGAGCAGGCGCTGGCGCATCTGGACCGGGCGACGGAGATTTATAAGATCCATTCGCACCACAGGGGCGCGGGGACGGTTTGCGTTAATCGGGGGCATCTCCATCTGGACAGCGGCGACCTGGCGGGCGCGGCTGATGAGGCGCGGCAGGCTTACGCGCTGGGCGAGGAGAAGAAAGATTACATCCTGATGGCGCGGGCGCGGCTGCTGGAGTGCATGGTGGAGAACACGAAGCTGGAGGAGGAGATTGAGGATCCGGCGTGGGTGGCGCATCAGGCATTAGAGGCGGCGCGGGAGGCGGTGGAGTTGTCGCGCCGTACGGAAAACAGGCGGTTGCAGGCGCGGGCGCTGATCTGGCAGGGTCTGACGATTTGTAATACGACTTCCGCGAACACGGCGCCGGGCAGCACGGACGCGGCGCGGGAGATTTGCGATCTGGCGGGGGCGCTGCTCAAGAACGAAGTGCAGGATCATATTTGGGAGGACCTTCAGGCGCTGAAGGCGAAAGTGGTGCGGGGAGGGAATCTGGATACGACGCTGCAGGCATGGTCGCAGGGCGTGGTGGGGGAGCGGACGTTTCAGCAGCTGACGGAAGATTTCGCGGATCTGATTATTCCGAAGATCTGGGACCACGAGGGGCGGAAGGTGGCGCGCGTGGCGAAGAGGCTGTCGATATCGCCAAAGAAGGTTCGGCGCGTGCTGGCGCGGCTGGGACTGCACGGCGCATGACGGGGGCGCTGGAGGGCGTCCGTGTGCTGGATTTTTCGCATGCGCTGGCGGGGCCTTATTGCACGCTGCTGATGGCTGATTATGGGGCTTCGGTTTACAAGCTGGAGGCGCCGGGAGGCAGCGATATGGGGCGCGGGTGGGGGCCTCCGTTCGTGGGCGGGCACGCGGCGTTTTTCATGGGACTGAACCGAGGCAAGCAGGGGATTTCCATCGATCTGAAAAAGCCTGAGGGGGTGGAGTTGTGCCTGCGGCTGGCGGAGAAGATGGATGTGCTGATTGAGAATTTCCGGCCGGGGACGATGGCTCGTCTGGGGCTGGGGTACGAGGCGGTGCGGGCGCGCAATGCGGGGCTGGTTTACTGCTCGATTTCCGGGTATGGGCAGGATGGGCCGTCGCGCGATGAGGCGGCGATGGATCTGATTGTGCAGTGCTCAAGCGGGCTGGTGAGCATGACGGGGACGGAAGCGGGCGAGCAGGTGCGGTGCGGGTATTCGGTGGCGGATGTGACGGCGGGGATGCATGCGGCGATCGGGATTCTGATGGCGCTGCGGGCGCGGGAGCGGACGGGCGAGGGGCAGTACGTGGATGTCTCGATGCAGGATTGCATGATTTCGGCGATGTCGTCGAATTACATGACGTATCTGGGATCGGGTGTGGCGCCGCGGCCCTTGGGGGCGGGGTTTCCAACAGTTGCTCCGTATACCGTGTTCGAGGGCAGCGATCGGGGATTTGCGGTTGCGGTGGGGAGTGAGAAGCTGTGGTCGACGTTTTGCGCGACGATTGGGCGCGCGGATCTGGAGCGGCATCCCTTGTATGCAACGAATGCGTTGCGGTGCGTGAATCGTGCGGCGATGGAGGCGGTGCTGGGCGAGGTTTTTGCGGCTCGGCGCGCGGCGGAATGGATTGTGTTGCTGCGGGCTGCAGGGATTCCGTGCAGTCTGGTGCGAACGTTCGATGAGGTGGCCGAGGACGAGCAGTCGGCGGTGCGGGAGATGTTTCCGGAGGTGGAGGGGCATCGGGTGACGGGGACGCCGGTTAAGATGTCGGGGACACCGGGGACGCCGTCGCGCGGGGCGCCGCGGCCGGGGGAGCATTCGTGTACGGTGTTGCGGGAAGTGCTGGGGATGGATGCGGCGGCGATGGACGGACTGGTGGAGCGCGGGATCGTATTCGCTATAGTTTGACCGGCGTTCCGGGCGACAGAGGAAACAATGGGCGGCGAAAAAGCGGCTGTAGCTGTGCCCCCTGTAGCTTCAAAGAAGGCCGCGCCCCAAAACCTCAATTTACGCCAGAGGGTCTGCAGAAGCTTGCAGACGCAATGAAACAACGCTGGGCCGTCAGGAGGGCCGCAGCCGCGGTCAAGAAGACCGGTCGCAAGCGCGCAACGCAGAAAGTGGCCTAAAACCCCGGTACGCGGGCGTGTTCTATCCGCCAGGGGGGAACTCTATGAACCGAACATCTTTATGAACCGAACATCTTCCGAAACTCCTCCTTTAGCGCTTTTTGCGCCAAAGGTATCGTGGCTTCAAAGGCTGTGACTGCGGCCACGAAAGCTGCCATTTTTTCTTTTTGCGCGGCACCGTCCGCCTGGTCGCCGGCGCCATTATCGACGGAGTTCCCGCTGAGAGACGTTTTAAGAGCGATTACAGTTTTCTCCAGCAGAATGCATAGGCGCTCGGGAAAATAGATCTGGCTGGTATCGAAGAATAAACAGAAGTCCGAGAGTTTCCCGGTCAGTTCGCTCAGGTCCTCCTGCCGATTGCCCCGCTCCAGCTGTGGGACGTGGCGCTCACACATGGGCGAGAGCTCCGCCATGCGCCCATAGAGATCGGCAATTCTCTCAGCGCGTCTCTCATAAAGGTTCGAAACGCGCATCTGCCGCTCAGCCGCATGTATCTGAAGCTCGCTCTTCAACGCTTCAAGTTCGCGCTTGGCACGAACTTTTCCCAGGTAGTTCGTTAGTCCAAGGACGACTCCTCCGGCTCCAAAGACGACCGGGACCCAGATTTCCACCATGTCTTCAAATATCATGCTCTTCCCGCTCGGCCGGTAAAGGGCCGGAGACTCATCGCGCGGATAGCAGGCTGCTTTCAATCGTCTGCGACGCCGGCGTCAATATTTCGACGCGCTTGAGGTTCGCGGAAGCGGGAGGCGTTCACCCGTTCATTTCGAATGCCATCATGACGGAAGTGGCGCCGGCGCCAGTGTCACGTTGACAAGACCCGACTGACGAGCCCTTGTTTCATCCGCTCATGCGTCGAGTAAGCGCCTGCAATTCCGACCGCGAATTCATCGACCGCTACGGCCCGGCCTCTCAAAAGGCAGCCTGAAAGCCCGCGCCACACCTTCGCAGAAATATCGTCTTACCATCGATATGACGGCAGAATTCGCGATAAACCATCGCTTCTTATAGAGAACGGCCCCGATAACCGCGCTTTCCGCCTTCCGTGGCATCCGTCGTGTTCGTTATCCTGAGGCACACGTTTATGATCGGCTCACTCGAAATCTCCGGCCAGCCGTTTACCCTGGAACAAATCGCTCAGGTAGCCGCGGGAACCCTGGCCCCCGTTCTTTCCGAGCCGGCTCGTCTCCGCATCGAATCGTCTCGCCGTGTGGTCGAAAAGCTCCTCAGTGAAAGGAAGGTTGTTTATGGGGTCAACACCGGTTTTGGCAAGCTGGCCGATGTCCACATACCCTCCCGCGAACTGGGACAACTCCAGGTTAATCTGGTCAGAAGCCACGCATCCGGTCTGGGAGCGCCGCTCGGCGAACGCGAGACGCGGGCTCTGATGTTGCTGCGCGCCAACGTTCTCGCCACCGGACACAGCGGTTGCCGCTGCGTGGTGGTCGAAACCATTATAGAGATGCTGGCGCGAAGCGTTTCACCGCGTATCCCCGAAAAAGGCTCGGTGGGAGCCAGCGGCGACCTCGCTCCTCTCGCACACCTGGCGCTGGCCATGATCGGTGAGGGCAAATGTCTCTACCGGGGCGAATGGATCGCGAGCGGGGATGCGTTGCAGGCGGCCGGCATCGATCCTCTGCGCCTCGCGGCCAAGGAAGGTCTGGCACTGCTGAACGGCACACAAGCCATGGTCGCCGTCGGATCTCTGTCGCTGCTGCGCGCCGAGCGCGTTGCGAAACTCGCTGACCTGGCCGGCGCCATGTCCCTCGAAGCGCTGCGTGGTACGCCCGTGGCATTCGACGCCCGCATCCATTCCGCGCGCCCGCACCCCGGTCAACAGGCTTCCGCGGCACATCTGCGCGAAATTCTGCGGGACAGCGCCATCCGCGATTCGCACCTTCATAACGACCCCCGGGTGCAGGATGCGTATTGCCTGCGCTGCATGCCGCAGGTGCACGGAGCGGTCCGGAATGCGCTGGCGCATGCCCGCGAGACCGTCGAGATCGAAAGCGGGTCGGCCACCGATAACCCCCTGGTATTCGCCGACACCGAAGAAATCCTCAGCGGGGGCAACTTCCACGGCGCGCCTCTGGCGCTGGTGTGCGACTATGCCGCCATCGCGCTCACGGATCTGATGAGCATCACCGAGCGGCGCATCGACCGCCTGATTAATCCCGATCTCAACGAAGGGCTTCCGCCGTTTTTGAGCGCTCAGCCCGGGCTCTCGTCGGGTTACATGATCGCCCACGTCTGCGCCGCGTCGTTGCTCAGCGAAGCCAGAGTCCTGGCGCATCCCGCCAGCGTCGACAGCGTGCCCACTTCGGGCGGTAAAGAGGATCATGTATCGATGGGCATGACGTCGGCTCTTAAGCTCCGGCAAATCGTGGCGAATGCCGTATATGTTCTTGCGATCGAACTGATGACCGCGGCCGAGGGGATCGACTATCGCCGTCCCTTGCGCTCGTCGGTTGCTATCGAGAGGGCCCATGAGATTATCCGCGCGGCCGTTCCCCGGCTCACTGCCGACCGGCCGCCTTCGGACGATATTGAAGCACTGACGCAGACCATTACCGATGGACAATTCGATGAATTCCTCAACTGACGCCGCGAGGCCGGCTGCGGTCCTCAACTGCGGCGAACTCGTCACACTCTCCGG
>Ga0302326_10017722_pt1 | contig 14824 bp, 12 predicted proteins | sample Palsa_T0_3_FD_202264 | JGI IMG/M metagenome (GOLD analysis project Ga0302326, IMG submission 202264) | Peat permafrost microbial communities from Stordalen Mire near Abisko, Sweden - Palsa_T0_3 | ecosystem: Environmental > Terrestrial > Soil > Palsa > Peat permafrost | place: Sweden: Abisko... | reverse complement strand
CGCCGTCGTGTTCTTTCAGGTCCTTGTAGGATCGGTTGCCGCGGTGGGCGGCACGTACGCGCTTATCGCTGGGGAGCGGGAACGTCGAAGCTGGGACCTCCTCCAATGCGCGCCGATTTCGTCGACCGAAATTGTCGTCGCCAAGTTTTGGGGGGTATCCCGAGTCATCCTCGGCCGGTTGCTCGCGTTTGTTCCGCTGATCGTGGTCGCTGCGCTCGGCCACGGGTTCTTCCCGACAGTTTTTGGCCCTGAGGACGCGAGGGATTCCTTTACCAAGATTCTTCTAAGCGAGCTGGTGGTCTCCAGCTTCACCCTGGCAGCGATCGCATTTTCGCTCAACAATTCTGCGCGGCTCAAATCCAGCATGATCTCGCTGGTCACGTGCATCGCTACCCTCGTGGGAATGCTGATCGTGATTCCGTTGCTCTTGCAAATCCCTGAGCCGCAGGCGAGCTCGACTCTTGCGGATGTTCTCTTGGCCTGGCACCCGTTTTTCGTTCTCGTCCGGATCGCGTTCGGCGGGCCGTACGGAGACTCCGGAGCGATGAATCTCTGTTACGCACTGTCGGTAGTTCTTTTCTTCTTGGGCTCGGCCGCCTTCTTCCTCCGCCAGGCGGTCAGGGCCGTGCAAAAACTGAGGGTGGCTTAACGATGCTTGACGTAAAGGAACTCAAAAAAAGCTACGGGGACTTGGAGGCGGTCAAAGGTATCTCTTTCAGCCTCGGCGCGGGCGACATCTTCGGCTTCATCGGCTCCAACGGAGCGGGGAAGACCACCACCATCCGGATGCTCGCCACCCTTCTGGAACCGAGTTACGGGACCGCTTTCCTTAACGGCGTCGACATCCGAAAAGACCCGATGCAGATCCGCCGGATGCTCGGCTACATGCCGGACTTCTTCGGGCTATATGACGATGTCAAGGTGACCGAGTACCTCGACTTCTTCGCCTCCCTCTACGAGATCCCCGCCCGAAAGCGATCTCTCATCATCACCGACGTTCTCGCGATGACGAACCTGACGGGCAAGAAGGACGCCTTTGTACAGTCGCTTTCCCGAGGCATGCAGCAGCGGCTCTGTCTGGCTCGCTGCCTCGTCCATGATCCCATGTTGCTGCTCCTGGACGAGCCCGCCTCTGGTCTCGACCCAAGGGCCCGCGCAGAGCTCAAAGACCTCATCCTCGAGCTCGGTAAGAGCGGGAAAATTGTGATCGTTTCATCGCACATCCTCCCGGAGTTGGCCGATTTCTGCAACACGGTCGGCATCATTGAGCGTGGCGAACTGCTTGCCTTCGGCTCAGTCGACGAGGTCGTAAGGAACCACCGTCCAACCCGCATCATCGAGGTCAAGCTGATTGCCCGTGCCCCCGAGGGCGCCAAGCAGTTGATCCATATGCCCGGTGTTTTGGATGCACAAGCCACCGCCGACGACGAGTTGAAGATCGACTTCAACGGCGATTTGGACGGCCAGGCGGAGCTTGTCTCCTGTCTGGTCAAAAACGGATTGAGGGTTACCGCCTTCCGAGAGCTCCAAGCCGACCTAGAGGACGTCTTCCTAAAGCTCACCAAAGGAGCCGTCAATTGAACGAATTTGACCACGAGACTTCCGAAGAAATGCCCCATTTTGAGCCCGTGCTCCGGCCCAAAACGGAAGAGGCGCAGGAGCCGTCAATGGGACAGAAGTGGAAGAGTGCTTCCAAACGGTGGGCAAAGGAAAGCAGCCTGGCATACTTCAGCAATCCAGCTGCGCGCCGCGACTTTAAAGTCCAGTTCCGCGGCGGAAAAAGCGGCTGGCTGATCGCCATTTACCTCTTCATTCTGTCTGCCCTGACGTTGTTTGAGTATCAGCAGGCGGCCAGCCCGTTCAACCCGATCGACAACATGCAAAGACAGCTCCATGAGCTGTATCAGGTCATCATGATCGCCCTCGGCGTCGGAGTCGCCCTCGTTGCGCCCGCTCTGTCCGCCACTGCGGTGGTGATTGAGCGGCAGCGCCGTTCCCTTGACTTGGTCTTCTGCGCACCAGTCCGGCCGCGGACCTACCTGATCGGAAAGCTCCTCGCCAGTTTCCGGTTCGTCTGGATCCTCCTTGCTCTTTCCCTCCCGTTTACCGGTATCTGCATCATGCTCGGCGGTGCGACGTGGCTCGACGTCATTGGCTCCTTCTTTATGATGTCGGTCCTCGGGCTCATTTACACGTCGATTGGACTCCTGTTCTCGTCTCGGGTCGAGAAGCCGTTAACCGCCGTTTTCTACACTTACACGACAGTAGTCGCTTCGATCATTGGAAGCGTCACAGTGGCGTCGATGAGTACCAATGGCGATCCGTTTAACAGCTTGCAGAACGCGCTTGCAACTCTCTTCAATCCGTTGACCCTGACCCAAGGCGTCGAAGGGTTCACCCCCATTTTTGGTATCCCGATTCCGAATCTGGCCCTCGCGGCTGTCATCAGCCTTGGCATCATACGGCTGTGCCTCGGGGCCGCCGGCTCCGTCTTGGCGCCGCAAAGCGCTCTAGAGCGCTCGAACTTGCGTCTTTCTGCGGCGGGCGCCCTGGCGATCGCGACGGGTATCGCTACTTACAGCATACTGCCGGTCGTTGGATTTACGCCTGGCTTGATCCTGAACTGGATTCTGTTGCCACTCGCCGTCTTTGTCCCGTTCCTGAGCTGCTACGGTTACGACGGGGAGCAAAGGACCCTCCCCAATGGGCTCTTCAAGCTGGGCGAGATTTTCAAGGGAACCCCGGCAGGCGGACTTCCTCAGATTCTGCTGACGGTCCTGCTCTGCGGTGGGGCGGCCGCGGTCGGCTCGATCATGGCCGGGGCGGGGCTAGGTCTTGGCTTTGCTACCTACGGGCTCTACGCGGTCGGTCTCTGGACGTTTGGATGGGCTTGCGGCCGGGTCGCTTCCTCGTTCCTTGGAGGCGTCCGGGCGTCCCAGATGCTCCAAATCGTGATCTTCGGAGTGGCCCTCGCCGTGCCAACGTCGATCGTCGGTTACATTGCGGCGCAAAACGCCGACCGAGCTGGCGGCGCGTTCGGGAGCGCCATCCTTAATACCATCAACCCGCTCTACCCATTTGTAAATGCGGGATCCCCCATGCATGCCCTCGGATGGGGCGTCGTTTTCCTGATGACATCAATTGGCGGGGCCGCTTGGTCCGAGTCGAATCGACGCCGCCGATTGATCAAGAGAGCGAAACGCGTCGTGCCAAGCGACGCGGTCGGCGCTTAGCTTTCCTGGCTCTCGTACTTGTCCTTGAGGGCGGCGACTACAGTCGGATCCGCGAGCGTCGTAGTGTCGCCCAGCGCCCGCCCTTCGGCCACATCGCGAAGAAGGCGTCGCATGATCTTTCCGCTGCGCGTTTTGGGGAGCTCGGCTGTAATGAACACATCATCCGGCCTGGCAATGGCCCCGATCTTCGCGGCGACGTGCTTCTTGAGCTCATCTGCCAGTTGGGGGTCCGGCTCGACCCCGCTGCGCAAAATCACGAACGCGGCGATTGCCTGGCCCTTCACGTCGTGGGTCTTGCCAATCACGGCCGCCTCCGCCACCGCCGGATGGTCCACTAGCGCACTCTCCACTTCCATCGTGCTGATGTTGTGCCCTGCGACCAGCATGATGTCGTCCACCCGCCCCAGCAGCCAAAGGTAGCCGTCCTCGTCCAGCTTGACGCCGTCACCCGCGAAATATCGCCCCGGGAATCGGCTCCAGTAGGTCTTCATGAACCTCTCCGGATCGTTGAAGATTCCGCGCGTCATACTGGGCCACGGTCGGTCGATCACCAGGAATCCTCCGACGCCAGCGTTTTTGCCAGGTGAGGCTGGCCCCGTCACGGTGACCCCGCGACCCTCTTCCGTCAGCACCTCGATCGCGACCCCTGGTATCGGGTGGGTCGCGCTCCCGGGCTTGGTAGAGGTGATGCCGGGGAGGGCGGAGATCATGATGGCGCCCGTTTCGGTCTGCCACCAAGTGTCCACCACCGGACAGTTCCCGTGTCCGATCGTCTGCTGATACCAGACCCATGCCTCAGGATTGATAGGCTCGCCCACGCTGCCGAGGAGGCGGAGACTTGACAGGTCGCAGCGGTTCGGATATTCGTCGCCCCACTTCATGAACGCGCGGATCGCGGTCGGCGCGGTGTAAAGGATCGTCGCCTTGTGCTTCTCGATAATCCGCCAAAACCGATCCTTGTCCGGCGTATCGGGAGCCCCCTCATACATGAGCACGGTGGCCCGATTTGCGAGGGGGCCGTAAACGATGTAGCTGTGGCCGGTCACCCAGCCGCAGTCGGCGGTGCAGAAATGCAGGTCGTCTTCACGCAGGTCGAATACGAGCTTGGTTGTCGCGAGCACCCCCGTCATATAACCGCCGGTGGTGTGTACAATGCCCTTCGGCTTTCCGGTCGATCCACTGGTGTAAAGGATGTAGAGCAGATCCTCGCTATCCATCGACTCGCAGGGGCATTCGATGCTCTGCAGGGGCACCAGGTCGTGCCACCAGATGTCCCGCCCTTTCTCCATCGCGGGCTTAACCCAGCCGGGCGGAAGCGGAGTCTTACCTCCGCTGATCCGATCCAGCACAAGCACTCTATTCACGCTTGGACACCCCTTGCTTAGAGCTTCGTTGACGATCTGCTTGAGTGGCACGGCGCCGCCTCGGCGCCAGCCGCCGTCGGCGGTGATGATCACCTTCGCCTCCGCGTCGTTCGTCCGCTCGTGCAGCGAGTCCGCGCTGAATCCTCCAAAGACCACCGTGTGGGCAGCCCCGATTCTTGCGCAGGCCAGCATGGTGATTGCCAGTTCCGGCACCATCGGCATGTAGATGCAGGCCCGATCGCCCTTGCCAAGCCCGAGACTCTTCAGTGCGTTGGCGGTTTGCGAAACGAGATCCTTCAACTCGCCAAACGTGATCTCGCGAACATCGCCTGGTTCACCTTCCCAGACGATCGCCCGCTTTTCTCCGTGACTCGCGGCATGGCGGTCGACGCAGTTATAGCAGGCGTTCAGCTTCCCGCCCAGGAACCATTTCGCATTTGGCGCCTCAAACTCGCAAATCGTGTGATAGGGCTCAAACCAGTCCAGCTTCTTGGCCCATGAGCCCCACCAGCCTTGCCAATCCCGGTCCGCCTCCTCGTAGACAGAGGGGTCTTTTGCCACCGCTTTCTCCGTGAACTCCGCGCTCGGTGGAAAGCTGCGATCCTCCTGGAGCAAAGTGCGAATGGTTGGGTTGAGCGGAGTTTGAGACATCTTTGTGGAAACCTTCCTCGGAGCAACAAAAATTTTAGCCAATCGCGCTTGAACCAGATTCGGTCTACACTTCTTTCACTCCATGACGTTGCAAGTCCCCTTCGACGCTTTCGCCGAAACTGCAAAGCGCGTGGCTGACGTGAACGAGGCTTTCGTCATGAGCAGGGGCAAGGGCTGCGTGATCAGTTGCGCGAATCCGGCCAAATCCGTCCACATCGTTTCGGCCTCACCTCGCCCGGCCGACGAGATCAAAGCCGAACTTGGGAAGGCGATGACCGTAACCGACGGCATCTGGACGGAGGACCCGAGTTTCGACTTGGAAGCGGACCCAATCACCAGTGCCCATGTCGCTGCGGTTGCCTACGAAAGCACCGAGCATGTCCCGGGGATGTGGATCGACGTCTTTGCGGATCATCCAACCCACGTTCAGGTGCTCCGGTCCATGTACGACGAGTTCCGGCAAACCGGCGAGGTGAGCGATGTCAGTTTTGAGGAGTTCATCCGCCAATCGAACCCAAATGTGGTGGTTGTCACGCCTGCCCAGCTTCGCGGGTTCCTTGACGCGAACATGGCAAAAGTCAGGACATAGACCCGGAACCGGCGAACGGTAGAATGGGTTGTCTTGTCCGTGCCAAGCCTGAGCATAGTTGTGCCCGCCTACAACGAAGAGGAAAGGTTGCCGAGATCGCTCAACCGGCTGCGCGAGTACTACGATCAGCAGTCCTACTCGTACGAGGTTCTTATCGTTGACGACGGTAGCCGGGACCGCACTTCTCAGATCGTCGGGGAGTTCGCCGCCGCTGCAAGCCATTTCCGGCTTATCCGCTACGACCAAAACCGAGGCAAAGGATACGCGGTAAGGCTGGGCATCATGGAAGCTCAAGGCGATCTCATTCTGTTCTGTGATGCGGATATCGCCACCCCTCAGGAAGAAACTGAAAAGCTGCTCCAGCACATGAAGTCAGGCGCCGATGTTGCAATTGGGAGCCGGCCCCTCAAGGGAAGCACCTTGGAGCGCCACCAACCCCTCTACCGGGAACTTCTTGGCCGGTCATTTAACAAGGTGGTCCAACTTCTTGCAATCTCCGGCATCCAGGACACTCAGTGCGGGTTCAAGATGTTTACCAATGGATCCGCAAAGGCTGTCTTTCGGCGGTGCAAGCTGGATGGATTCTCGTTTGACTTCGAGGCGCTAATGGTTGCCCGCGATCTGGGCTACCGGATCGACGAAGTGCCGATTCGCTGGTCCCACATGGAAGGTTCCAAAGTTGTTCTTCTCCGGGACGGTCCTCGGATGCTGAGGGACCTCGTCAAGCTTCGGCTGAAGGGCCGCGCGGCTCGCCTCAAAGAGGCATAGACCTCCTTGAACGCCGGCGAGTACACCAAGATGTTCAATCTTGAGGACCACTATTGGTGGTTCGTGGGACGTAGACGGGTTGCCCTGGCCCTCCTCAAATCGGCCATGCATGGCCGCCCCAACCCGACCGTGGTCGATCTAGGCTGCGGGACTGGGGTCGTACTCCGCGAACTCCAATCGTGGGCCTCTCCCACGGGGGTCGACATGAGCGAGCTAGCCCTCGACTATTCCCGCCAACGCGATATCCTCCGACTGGTCCAAGGAGACGGAACCCACATGCCGTTGGCCCCAAACTCGGTGGATGCATTCGTGGGCTTGGACGTGTTCGAGCACATCGAGCAAGATGAGGAGGCGTTCCGCGAGGCGTTCCGAGTTCTCAAGCCAGGCGGAACCCTCGTAATGAGCGTCCCCGCCTTCCAAGCCCTTTGGGGCCCCCACGATGTTGCGCTCATGCATTTCCGCCGCTATCGGCGTCCCGAGCTGCGCCGGAAACTCCAGGCCGCCGGATTCACGGTGGATCGGGTGAGCTACTCGGTCTTCTTCCTGTTCCCGATCGTGGTGCTGTGGCGGATCGCAGAAAAACGAAAGAAAGGCCCCGCAACCGCATCCCTCGTCCGGGTGCCCGAGTGGATGAACCGAATGCTTATCGGCCTCCAGACGCTTGAGGGCAACCTGATCCAGAGGATCGATCTACCAATCGGCAGCAGCGTCGTCGCGGTCGCGACGAAACCGTAGCGGGCAAGGAGTTGCCATATTGGCGCGTTTTCCGTTGCTGGCGCAACTTGATACGGCATGGCAACGCTTTTCGATACCGCTGCACACGGGTTACGGCGGCCAATCTAAGTAGCCCCGCAGGGGCGAGACGACGGTAGCCGTGGGTGAAACCCACGGACAGGCGCCAAAGGCCCCGCAGCCCCGGTAGTGGGCGAGACGAGACCTACCCTCGGCCATCGAGAACGTCCCAGGCAGGACGACCGCCCTGCGGACCAATCCCGTTGCGCCGCAACTTTGAAGGATTCGGGCTGACAAGCCGTCGGACTTGCGAGTCACATAGATCAAGTCCGAGCCCATGGACGCAAACCGGACTGTCGACTTTGGGAGGTCCAATGGCGGGGTGCCTGGTGGAAACTTTAGCTTATTGTTGTTGGCTTGTAACTTGAGCACAAAGAGCCCCGGATCTGCCAAAACGATGGAGAAGGCCACCAGTAGCACGATGGAACATGACCCGAGCGATGAATCCACGGCACCGCGCACATCCGTGTCGAACATCGAGGCGGTTCTCGCGTTGCTGAAATCCTGGCAAGTGGATTGCCCCGCCGATGCGGACCCCGAAGAACTAGCTCGCGAACTACAAGCTGGGCGGTCAATGAGCTGAAGATTCCTGGGCGGCACGCGCCCGGCCGACACCGCGCTATACTAATTGCACGATCTTTCAATCATTTCTGAAACTTCGCGTAGAACAAGTCGTGAAGTACCGCGTCGCCAGCGTCCCCTATCTCAATGCGAAGCCGCTCGTTAAGCCGCTAGAGTGGCTCGGCGATAAGAGCCCCGTGCACGTCGACTACCGCGTCCCGTCTCAACTCCCCGATCTCCTCGAATCCAAAACTGTGGAAGCGATCATGGTTTCTTCCATCTTCGCTCTCAGCAACCCCGGACTCACCGTCGCCGCCGAGCTCTCGATCAGCACCCAGAATGAGGTCCAGAGCGTGCGGCTGTTCAGTCGAGTCCCGTTCAAGAGCATCGAAACCGTCGCGTGGGACGCCAGTTCCTTGACCAGCAACGCCCTGACCCAGATTTTGCTGTCCGAAAACTTCGGGATTCGGCCGGGCGGCGTCCACTTGCCCCCCGAGCAGGGCCGCATGCTGTCCGCGTGCGATGCCTGTGTGATGATTGGCGACGCCGGCATGGCAGGCCACTCCCAGGACCTATATGTAATGGATCTTGGGAGTGAGTGGCGACGCCTGACCGGGCTGCCGTTCGTCTGGGCAATGTGGGTCGGCAGGGAAGACCTCAAGCCGGAGCTGGTGGCGGAACTTCAGTGGAGCCACGAGGCATCGTGGCCCCAACTTGACCGGGTCGTATCCGAGGCGTCCGCAGAAACAGGATTCACCTCCGACCAGTGCCGGTACTACTTCACCAAGATCATGGATTACGGCCTCGGCTCAAAGCATCTTGAGGGCCTTCGATCTTTTGGCGAGAAGGCTCACGAACTGGGCTTGATCAAGCGCCTGTATCCTATTCAATTGATCCAGGCGCCGATCTCCGCAATCCGCTAGTCACCGACCACAGTACGCAACTCCTGGCCCGGGTGAATGTGAACGCTGTGACCAACCACGAAGTATCCGCCCACCAGTCCAAGGGGTCCGAGAACCAGCGCCGCGCCGCCTGAAGCTGCCGCCGCCTCGTCCGTGCGGGTTCCTCCAAACATCTTTCCCTTGTCCCGCGGCTGAAGGTGAATCCCGTTCACCGGATTGATGTCGATTCGGATGCGCGCATTTTTGCCAAAGTGGTCGTTTTGATCCACCTTGTCGATGACCCCTGAAACCGGAGTCCCTTGGGCAATGACTATATGGCCGCTCGCGTCTCGGACGTTTTTGGTCACAACGAAATGGATAACGTCGCCGGCCTGAGCCATTTTGCTGTTGACCGGATCTCTGAACGTCAGGAACACCTCGGCTCCTTTTGACAACTGGCCCGCGAAGACAGGCGTGATCAAGGCGAACGCCGCCAACGCGGTTATTGAACTTCGAAATCTCATGTTTTGCTCTCCTTTTATGTGTTAGCTGTACGGCTTTGACTTCTCCGGGACACCCGGCGGTTCCTCGGGACCAAGACGTAGACTTTAGGAGCCAATGGCCTATCGCAACTTCAAGCACTTCCTCGACGCCCTGGAAGGCAAGGGAGAGCTCAAGCGGATAAGCCAGCCGGTTAGCCCCGAGCTAGAGATAACCGAAATCGCCGACCGCGTAATGAAGTCGGCTGGCCCGGCATTGCTGTTCGAGAACGTTGTGGGTGCGCCCTCGAGGTTGGGGACAATCAACCCCCGCAGTGCCGTAATGGGAGAGCCGAGCATTCACCGGCAGGCTACGGGCACTCCCAAGCCGTACGAAATCCCAGTTGCGATCAACACGATGGGCAGCCGTCGCCGGATGTCGCTTGCCCTGAGCTGCGAGGATTATGAGGAGCACGCGAGCCGTATCGAATCGCTTCTCAAGCCCGAGCTTCCAAAAGGGCCTATCGAGGCGATCAAGATGCTCGCCCATGTGTTCGGAGAGCTCAAGGGAGTTCCTCCGAAAGATGCAGGCCGCGGCGCGTGCCAGGAGCAGGTTCTCATGGGCGAGGATATTGATCTCACTCGGTTGCCGGTGCTCACCTGTTGGCCCGAGGATGGGGGCCCGTTCATAACCCTTCCCTTGGTCTTCACACACGATCCCACGACGGGAAAGCGGAACGTCGGTATGTATCGCATGCAGGTCTATGACCGGAACACCTGCGGCATGCATTGGCAGATGCACAAGACGGGCATGCGTCAAATGGAGGATGCCGGCCAGAAAGGGAAAAGGCTGGAGGTCTGCGTCGTGCTCGGCGGCGATCCCGCGTGCACCTTTAGCGCGATCGCTCCTTTGCCGCCGGGGATCGACGAGATGCTCTTCGCGGGATTCTTGCGCCGCGAGCGAGTTCCGCTCGTCAAGGCGAAGACGGTCGACATGATGGTGCCGGCCGACGCTGAGATCGTGATCGAAGGGTTCGTTGATCCCGCCGAGAAGCGCCTTGAGGGGCCTTTCGGCGATCACACCGGCTACTACTCGCTCGCCGAGCCGTTTCCGGTCTTCCACGTGACCGCTCTCACCAGCCGCACCCACCCTATCTACCCCGCCACTATCGTGGGACAGCCGCCGATGGAGGACGGTTGGATGGGAAAGGCGGTGGAGCGCATCTTTCTCCCCCTCGTTAGGCTCAACGTGCCGGAGATCGTCGACATGAACCTGCCGGTCGAAGCAGCGTTCCACAACGTCGCGTTCGTCAGTATCCGCAAGAAATATCCTGGGCATGCCTACAAGGTCATGAACGCGATCTGGGGCCTGGGAGGGCTCGCGTTCACCAAGTTCGTGTTCGTCTTCGACGCAGACTGCGACGTACAAGATCTGTCGGAGGTGCTGTTCCGGCTCGGCGCCAATTGCGACCCGATGAGGGACACCCTTGCCAACAAGGGGCCGGTCGACCAACTGGATCACGCCAGCGTCGAGGAAGGGTTCGGCGGCAAGCTCGGGTTTGACTGCACCCACAAACTGCCCGGTGAGAACGGCTTCAGCCGGGACTATCCGAAGCTGATCACGATGGCGGACGACGTTAAAGCGAAGATCGACTCGCTCTGGCCGTCACTTGGCCTCTAGTCCCTTCCTGCTAAGCCGATCAAGGGTCGCCTCCATGATCGCTCCCGTCTGAGCGCTTACGGTATAGACCAGCGCCTCTCGATACACCCTCTGGGCCGGGTGGTTAATGCTGTTGGCGCCTCCGCTGGAACTGGCGACGGCCGCGTGCGCGCATCTCACCGCGAACTCGATTTGCCACGCCCTTAGCTCCAAACGCTCCTGGGTCGTCTCCTCGCTTGAATCGGCCCGTGCGACCTCCGTTGCCGCGCGCAGTTGGGTCAGCTCCTCAGTCAACCTTCCGTGGGCTTCGCGGGCAAAGCTGAGGTTGCGTCGCTCAGCGTTTGTCAACAGAATCTCCAGGCCCGCTTCCGCGCAACCGAGTGCGAAACTCCCTTGCTGAGCGATGTTGATCTGATCGTTGTTCTGAATCCAGCCTCGGTCGCGGATCATTGTAACGCGCTCCTCCGGCAGGAAAAGACCCGTGAAGTCTACGCTGACGGTGTTCGCAGACGTCATCGCCGCCAGTTGCATGGGGGCCGAAACCTTGACCAGTTCCTGGTCGACGAGCGGCACCGGAGCAAACAGGGCGCGACCATCCGGCAGACTTGCGCCAATCATGAACTCCGGATAGATCGCCCATCCCGTGACCCACGGCACATTGCCGCTCAATATGTAGCCGCCCTCCGTTGGCGTTGCCGTCATAATCGGCGGCCCGGGACGCCGGAGCTGGCTGAATCCAACCCCGATCATCTTCTCCCCGTTGCCCATGCCCCGCAAGTATTCGTCCTTCAGCATCTGGTTGGAGCTGGAGGCGATCATCCCGGCGACACCTTGATGCTGGGTCTGAAGGAAGGCCAAGGCTCCCGAGTAGCGAGCGATCATTTCTTGGAACGCCCGGACCGCCGGATCAGAAATATTAGGCCCCCCGTACGCCTCCGGGCGCTTGAGGGCAAGCAGGTCCCGTTCGGCTAAGCCGTTCAGCGCTTGGATTAGGGCCCCCGTGTCGTGGTCGATCAGGTTCGCGACTGGGGCGACCTCAGACTTCAGATACTCTTCGGCAGCAGCTAGTACTTCGGAATCTCGACTCATGGGACCAGGTCGCCAGAGCGTACACCGTAAACGTAAAATACAGGTTCTCGTGCGAAAGCGACTCCGTATGGCGAAACGCAAGCGTGCCCTGAGAGTGACTCACTCTCGGGAACTCATTCGCGCCGCCACAGATCAGGCGGTCGAAATGCTGGACAGCGGGGAATCTGCTGGATCGGCAACCTACCAACTCGCTCAACTGCTCGGAGATCGCGAGGTCGCGGAGGCGATCGTCTCGTTCGTGCAGACAAAGAGCCGACCCTCGACGAGGATGGGAAATTCCGAAAAACTTGGCGGGGTGTACATCGGCGCCTTCGCCTTTTTGTGTGTATTCGCCTTCGCCCACGTCGCCCGGCTCCTCTACGGTTGGGTTTATTCGGCCGGATCGGACCCGATTCCACCGACTGCTGCTGCAATTGGTCAGTTGCTGTTGCTCAAACTCTCGTGGTCGCTGCTGAAGGCCTCGGGGATTTGGCTCGACGATTCTCTCAACTTCGCCTCTTATCCGACCACTTTGCACATTCCCACCGCAACCACGTCGGCCGAGGATCGGGTGCGCTACGAGCGAATCAAGCGGATCATCGCGGAGATGGTCCTCCGGCGTGCTAGACGACAGACCTTCGCGGCGCTCCACTCGGAACTGACCAGGATCGAGTTCACTCCCTCCGCATCGGTTTGGATCCTGGTCCAGGCTCAAATCGGCCTATGGATCCGGGCCAACCTTCCGCCCTACACCGACCGATCGAGGGCCTACATCCTGGCTGTCACGGCAGGGGTGGCGGGGCTCACCGGGATCTGGCTCCTTCACTCCAAGGTTACAAGCCCGGCCCAACTCACTTATCTCACGACCTGGACAGTTCTGTTCAGCGTCGAGTTCCTCAAGATTCCGGGTCGCCTAACACTCCCCAAGGCAGCCTAGTCCCAATCGGATAGGACCAACGGGCAAGCACGGAAAACGCCGATCACGGGAGAACGTGCGTGCAAGTTGGGACAACCCTCCCGTCGCTCCGTATCCAGGGCAAAGCCCAAAGCAACCACGGCATCGAAAGACCCCTCAATCACAACGAGAAGAGGGTGGCACTCGGATAGGACCGACGGGCAACTACGGCAAACGCCGATTACAGGAGAACATGCGTGCCGGTCAGGACAACCTTCCCGTCGCTCCGTATCCAGTGGAAAGCCCAACCGGCAATCACGGCATCCAAAACCCCTCGATCACATCAAGAAGAGGGTGGCACTCGGATAGGTCCGACGGGCAACCACAGTAAACGCCGATCACAGGAGAACATGCGTGCCGGTCAGGACAACCTTCCCGTCGCTCCGTATCCAGTGGAACGCCCCATCAGGCAATCACGGCATTCAAAAAAAACCGATCAGAAAAGGAAGAGGGTGGCACTTAGATAGGCCTGACGGGCAACTATCGTTAAGCGCTGACTACTGGAGAAAGAGCGGGGAAGACCCTAATCCCCGGCGATCACGATCTTGCTCACGTCAGCAAGGGTGAAAATGTGGTCCATCACCTGCCGGTTGAGCGCGAGTCGCGCGGTGCGCGTTGGAACGTCTTCGACCATCATCATCGTTTGATCAAAGAACGCGTCGATCAGTGGGCCAAGTGTGCGTAGAGACTCCGCGTTGGCCTCTCTCGGCAGGAAATTAAGCCGCTGGAGCAGGACAATGCCTGAATTTACGCCCTCGGAACTATTTGATCCTGAATTTGATTGAATTAACTCTGGATCGGGGGCACCCTCCCCGACGTCGATTCCCTTTTCAATCGCGGAGCGAACGATGTTGATCGGCCGCGTCAGGGTTTGAACAAGACTGACATCCTTGGCAATCTCTTCTGTCACGGCACACCGCTTGAGAACCGACTTCGGTCTGGACCACGCTCTTTGTCCGCCTAGCACCGCCTCAAGGACGTCGTATCGGACATCCGGAAGCAGTGCCGAATAACGGCTCGTGAAGAGGCTTTCGATGCCCGCGAGGATTCCTTCGCGATCGAGTTCGTAGCCTTGATCGGCATAGAGGGTTGCTATGCGATCGGGCCAGTCGAGGTAGTCCACCCCTTCATCGAGCAGCCATGCGGCATCGATGAGCTGTGACGCCGCCCTTCGTAGCGCAAACGGGTCGGATGACCCTGATGGCGCCTGGCCGCGTCCGAGATAGCCGACAAGTTTGTCAAGTTGATCTAGGATCACCAGCCAAATCGCAGTCTGGCGGGCATCGCCATCCCCGGCCGCTCCAAGCGCAAGGTTGTACTGCTGAGAGATCGCCCAGCAAACCGGTTCTGGCAAACCTTCCCTCCGCGCATATTCGCCCCCAATAATGCCCTGCAGCGAGGCTAGCTCTCCAACCAGACCGCTCGAAAGATCCGCTTTGGCGTACTTGGCGGCCAGTTGAAGATGTGACGAGCCGAGTGCGAGCCTCTCCATCCGTTCGGCATGCTCCAACACCGTTCCCAGACCCTCTCCGAAGACGATCCGCGAGGTCAGTTGGCGAAACTCGTCAAGGCTGGTCTTCTTGTCCTCCTCAAAGAAGAACCGCGCATCGTTGAATCGCGCGTTGAGCACCCATTCGCATCCGGCGGTCACGCTCTTGTCCTCTCCGGAGTTTCTGACGAACACAAACTGGTTGGTGAGCTTCCGGTCACCATCCCGAACCGGAAACATCTTTTCGTGCTTTGCCATTGCCGTGATCAACACCGGCTCCGGAAGCTCCAAGAAGCTGCTCTGAAAGTGCCCGGCGATGGGAGTGGGCCATTCG
>Ga0302326_10017720_pt1 | contig 14824 bp, 8 predicted proteins | sample Palsa_T0_3_FD_202264 | JGI IMG/M metagenome (GOLD analysis project Ga0302326, IMG submission 202264) | Peat permafrost microbial communities from Stordalen Mire near Abisko, Sweden - Palsa_T0_3 | ecosystem: Environmental > Terrestrial > Soil > Palsa > Peat permafrost | place: Sweden: Abisko... | reverse complement strand
TGCCGGCGGCGATCGAGGTCTGCTCGGAGCCGGTCAGCCGCCAGAACAGGCTGGCGCCACACTCGCCGCAGAACCCCCGCTCGCGGCCGTCGGCGACGTACCAGCGCAGGCCCCGCTCCTCGATCAGGCTCAGCGCCTCTGACGGGGCCGCGGTGTAGGCGGCGACGTGGCCATGGGTGCGCCGACAGCGACTGCAGTGGCAGTTCTCGACGTCGCGCAGCGGCCCGTCGAGCTGATAACGAACCGCCCCGCACAGGCAGGCACCGGTCGCCCGGCGCTCAGAAGTGTCGTCCATGCCATCAGTATCGCGTCGCTCGCCGGGGTCGGCAGCGTTGAAGGCGGGCGGGCGCTAGATTCGCGAGGTCGTCAGCGGCAGTGGTGAGGCCAATTCGGCCGGCCCATCGACGGGTTCGGTCGGGGTCGGCTCGGGGTCCCCGGGGGCGGGTTCCAGTACCCGGCAGAGCGCTTGCACGACGACCGGATCGAACTGAGTGCCCGCGTGGAGACGGAGCTCGGCAAGCGCGAACGCACGGCCGGGAGCCGTGCGGTAGGGACGGTCTGACGTCATCGCCTCGAACGCGTCGGCCACGAGAACAATGCGTGATTCCAGCGGGATGGTCTCAGCGGCGAGCCTGTTCGGGTAGCCGTTGCCGTCGTAGCGTTCATGGTGATGGCGGATCCAGCGCGCCTCTTGGGGCAGGTCGCCTGCGGCGACGATCTGTTCTCCGAGGATCGAGTGGCGTTTCATGTGGTCGTATTCAGCTGACGTGAGGGCCGCCGGTTTGTTGAGGATTGCGTCTGGTATGCCGATCTTCCCGACATCGTGCAGCAACCCGGCCAGGCGCATCTGCTCGATCCGTCGCGGTTTGAAGCGCAGTTCGGTGGCGAGCAGGGCACACAGCTGCGAAACCGTCTGGCAGTGGCTGCGGGTGTAGGAGTCTTTGGCGTCGACGGCGAGTGCCAACGCGCGGGATAAGCTGGTGATGTGCTCGGCATGGCGAGCGCCGCCGGGAGGCACGGTTGCGAGTTCGAGTTCGGGTGAGTACAGAGTGATGTCGTGGTGGTTGCGCTTCCCCGTGATGAGGGCTAGGTCCGCTTCGCGGATGATGCTGTCGATCCGATCGGGGTGTGCGCCTTCGGCGATCCCCGCCGTCACGCCAATCCCTTGCGCGGCCATTGCGACCTGCAGCCGCTGGCTGGCCTCCACGGCATCCCAGCTGCGTGCCCCAGCGCTGATCACGGCGAACTCGTCCCCACCCAGGCGGTACGCCCGGTCGTTGGCACTAAACGTGCAGACCAGCGTGCGGGCCAGCGCCGTCAGGCGTTCGTCGCCGGCTTGATGGCCGCGGGTGTCGTTGACCGTCTTGAGACCGTCGAGGTCCAGCATGCTGAGTGCGAGCGGACGTCCGGTCCGCGCCGCCCAGGCCAGATTGCGTACGAGATCCTCGTGAAAGGCCCGGCGGTTGCGAAGACCGGTGAGGGAGTCGATCAGAGCGGCCTGCCGGAGACGGTCAATCTCGGCGGTGTGGACGACGAGAGCGCGACGGCGAAACCCCTTGGCGATCAGGCCGAGGAGACTCAGCAGCACAAGGGCGAGGCCGAATGCGATCACGATCGCCCGCGTCGCCGATCGCGTATCTCGGCGCACGAGCTCCGTCTCGCGACTGATGTCTTGAGTCGACGACACGTTGTCAGCGTCGACGACGGTGAGCATCGCCCGCATGATGGGTGTGCTGACTGCGCGGTCGTGGTTAATCACCTGGCGCGGGTCGTGGCGGTCAACCGCCACGAACAACCTCGCGCTCGCCCGTACGTACGCAGCCTGCTGTTGCTGCAACGTCTTTACCACCTGTCGCGACGCAGTGGCTCGATCGGCGTCGAGGAGTTCTTGCAGGTCACCACTGAGCTTCCGCTCCGCCTGGGCGTGCAGTTTCAGGACAGCTTGCCCAGGCTGCTTTCGGTAGGTGCGCGCAAGCGATTGCTCTTGACCCAACCAGTACCAGGCATCGCCGTAGAGCTGGCTGTTCGCGGACACGCTCTTCGCGTGAGCAGCCTGATCGGCGACACGATTCTCGGTCAAGATCGAGAACCCAGCCAGGCAAGCCAGGACAGCGACGATGGTGCCGAGAAAGGCGCGACTCGCCCAGCGACTCGCGGTCTGATTTGCGCCATTCATGGGCGTCCGCTCCGGGGGTGCATTGATGTCGAGGCTTTACTCCGGCTAAGTACCCATCGGCGGCGCGGCGTGAATCCTTGAACTGCGCCGCCGGTGCGATCTTCCGCTACTGGAACCAGACCTCTATGTCATAAGGGAACTCGCGCGGACCGCCCAGCGGCGATACGTCGTAGGCGGACACGAACGCTTCGGTATTGAAGGTCGCCGGCGTGCTCGACGGACATCCCGTAGCCATGGCATTGGGGCCAACGGAGATGAACGTGCGGTTGTTCGTCGCCGACCCGTAGACGGCCACGGGGCTGGCGATCATGTTCTTGACGGTGAAGCCGAGGTCGTGGAAGCAGATCACGCCCGGGTTCGAGGTCGCGGCGCTGACCTGAGATTGAGAGAGATTCTTGGAGTCGCTCAGCGTGACCGAGCCGCTCGCGACGGTGATGCGGGCGTAGGCCACCGCGGTGCCCGCCGCACCGGTCGCGCCTGGAGCTCCACGGGTGCCAGCCGGGCCCTGGGGACCCGGGTTACCTTGTGCCCCACGTAGTCCTCTCGGCCCGGTCCGGCCCCTCAGTGCCAACCTGGCCTGCTTGCTGAGGCGGTCAACCTCGATCGTGCCTTTCTTGATCTGGTGACCGTCCAACAGATTGACGATCTGGCCGGCGTAGCCCAGCCCTCCGAGCGAGAGAAACAGCGCCAGCAGCGCCACCAACATCGCCGCCGATGGACGGTAGGACCACATCCTCCGGAACATCTGCCCTCCTAGCACGTCAGTCCGCCTGGCGCTGGGATTAGCGCGACTCCGGGCATGCCGCCGCGGACCAGGTCGTCGATGCCCACGGCGATCTGGTAACGCACCACCGTGCGCTTACCGACACGGACACGCCGCGTCCGGATGACCGCAAGGCCGGCGTCTCGTGGACCTGTGGTGCCCAGGACCGTGGTGTTGCGCCCGATCGTGGAGTAGGTTGCTCCACCGCTGCTCACCTTCACGTATGTCGCGGCGTTGTTGTTCGGGATGATGTACTGGCCCGGCTGCCTGGCCCCGGCGATGCGCATCTCGAAGCGGTAGCCGCCACCGCTGCCCAGGGCGCGGAACGCCGTGCCGGTGAACGAGCACGTGCCGGTATTGATGGTGCCGAGCACTGGCGAGCCATCGGTCAGCCCGCGCACCTGCAGGCCGGGACCACCCCCGCCTCCACCCCCGCCTCCGCCTCCGCCGGTGGACGACTTTGGCTGTGGCTGGCAGTACTCATCCATCGAGTGGTAGAAGACCTGCCCATCGCCGGCCGACGCGCCGCCGGTGAGCGCCAGGTAGAGCTCGGCATCGCTCGGGGCGCTGCGATGCGGCGGAATCGACGACGAGTCCTCGTCGGGGGGGCACTCGCACTTTCCAAAGCAGAACCACTCGTCGTGCACGGGCCCGAGGTCCTCTCCGCTCGTGCCGGCTCGGAGGGTCCCCAACACGCCGACGACGTTGACGAGCGGGGCATCGGGGTCGGGAATGACCTTGTACTCGTGGAGCGCGTACGGGGCTGAATCAAGCCGATCACGGCCGGTGATGGCGGAGAACGGAACCGCAGGTTGGTCGGAGGGAAGGGAAAGCGGGTCGGTCTGATTCCAGGGTTGGCCGGCGCCGTCGAAGCGAAACGCTGCCGAGGCCCACGTGTCCACGAACGCGGCGGTGGTGCCGCCGGCCAGCGAGTATGAAGTCGCATTGTCTCCGGCGTTCAGGATTTTCGGGATCTTTGCCCAGAGGCTCCCTCGGCCGGCGGCTTCGTCGGCGTGGCCCCAGAAGCCGACGGCGTCGTAGGTACGGGAGAACAGCGGCTTGGTCGGGGTGGACATGTAGCCCTTGAGCCAATTGGTGCTGTCACGCCCAGTCACGAACGCCGCCGCCCATTCCGCCATGCCCTCCTTGATCCAGGCAGGGATGGAGGCCCAATTGGGGGCCAGGACGAACGTGTAGCAGTGGAACAGTTCGTGCGCCATCAGCCGCTCTGGATCCGAGTGGGCCGCTCCCTTCGGTGCGACACGAACCCGGCAGTAGGCCGGAGGTCCGGAGCCGGGGCCCCAGTTTCCGTTAGCGTCGACCGGCAGCGAGTTCATCAGGTCCTGGCCATCCACACCGAGGGGTTCGGAAACCGTGAACACCTTCACTGTCACGGGGGGAGCGCTGGGCAGCTTGGCCCGGTAGATCGCGTTGAACTTGTCAGCCATGGCTTGGTAGAGGGGGCTGGGGGTCAGCACGGGTTCGCCGGCGCTATGGGCCAAGCGAGGCGCGCTCGCGTCGTGCGGTGCGCCGAGGTAGCGGTCGATGGCCTGCTGTTGCGCGGAGCTCAGCTGACCCCATTCGCGGGCCACCATCTCCATTGCCCCAGTCCCGTCTGGCGGCTGCCCGCCGGGGCCCGCCGGCCGTCGTACGCCGGGCAGCGGGCCGTAGGCGAGCGCGAACGTCTGCAGCGCTAGCTTGGGGGTAATCGAACCATCCGGGCGGATGCCGTCGACCGTCCGCTGCCACACCGTCAATGCCAGCACCCGCTGCATCCGGGCAGCCAGTCCCTGGGCGTAGGCGAGGACCGCCGCGGTTGCTCCGGCGAGGCGCCCGGGCGCTCGCAGATGCACGGTTCCGATCGCGCCAGCGACCTGGAAAGCGACCGCGACATCGGTGCTGCGGCGCGTCGAGCGGGCACGCAGCCGCCCGGTCACACCTCGCCCGAGCACCACCCGTCGGCGGCCCTTGGCCAGTGCGCGTAGCCCTGCCGCCGCCCGGCCAGAACTCGAGAAGACGAACACCCCCATCGACAACCCGCGTGTGCCCGCGCGGAACGCCGCGCCGTGCGGCCGCGCACTCCGCAGTGCCTGCGGCACCGAGCCTCCCAGCGCCCCCCGCGCCACATTCGACCCTCCCCCGGCAGACCGGTAGCCGGGCACATCCGCGGTCGACGGCAACAGGCCATCGTCGACTCCGGACACCCTCACGCAACTCCACTGACCGTGGGCGAGCGCGAGGACCAAACCGCCATGGCACGGTGTGGTCGCGATCGGGGCAGGCGCTGTCGTGCCGCCACCGCCCGCCCCGCCGCTCGCAGCATCGCCGATCAGACGCGCAACGACGAAATTGGCGCCGGAGCCGGTCCCCGCCACGACGATCTTGCCATCGGGCTGCAGCACCACCGCGCGGGCGATATCGTCGTCTCCGCCGAAGTCGACGGTCGTCTTGCCACCGCTGCCAAACGCGTTATCGAGTAGGCCGGCCGAGCTCAGCCGGGCAATCGCGAAGTCCTCTCCGCCGGCGCCCGCCGTGGTCCCCCCGGCGACGATGATCGCGCCGTCCGCTTGCAGCGCGGCGCCCCGGCCAATCTCCTGTCCGCCAAAGTCGATCGTGGCCTTCCCGCCGGTGCCGAACGAGGTGTCCAGGCTGCCGGTGGCGTTGAGCCGGGCCACCGCCAGATCCCCGGCACCGGCGCCATTGGTCGTGTCTCCCGCGAGCACCACCTTGCCGTCCGGCTGTGCCACCACTGCGCTGGCCCCGTCATCGCCGCCAAAGTCGATCGTCACCTTCCCGCCTGCGCCGAAGGACGAGTCAATCGAGCCATCCGGATTCAGCCGTGCCGCGGCGAAGTTGTGCCCACCGGTGCCCGCGGTCGAGTCGCCGGCCACGACGATCTTGCCGTCGGACTGGAGCACCGCCGCGCGGGCATTGTCGTCGCCGCCGAAGTCGACGATCGTATGGTCGCCGGTGCCGAACGACGGATCGACTGTGCCGTTGGCTGTGAGCCCCACGATGGTGAAATCGTCCTGAGTCAGCGCGGTCTGCGTGTTTCCGACCACGATGATCCGGCCGTCCGCTTCGGGCAACACCGCAACGATCGCCCCGGGGCTGGCGCCAAACGTGATGATCGACTTGCCGCCGGTGCCGAACGATCCGTCGAGAGAGCCGTCGGAGTTCAACCGCGCGAGGGCAAACGTCGCGATACCGCCCGCGGGTGTCGTCTGTCCAGCAAGCAGAATCTTGCCGTCTGGCTGAACCGCGACGGCAAACGCCGTGTCGTCGCCGCCGCCGAAGTCGACCGTCGCCTTGCCGCCCACGCCAAACCCTGCGTCCGGGGACCCATCGGGGTTCAACCGGGCCACCGCGAAGTTATCGGGGGTCGCTCCCGCCGATGTCTCCCCGGCGACCAACAGCTTGCCGTCAGGCTGGCGGGCAGCCGCGAACGCGAGATCGGACCCGCCGAAGTCCACGATCGCCTTGCCGCCACTGCCGAACGTGGAATCCAAATCGCTCGGGGCGGCCATCGCCGAGGCTGAAAATCCACCCAGCACCACGCACGTGATCACGACAAGCCCCATCAGACCAGCCTGGTGCAGGCAAACAAATCGGGTCAGCCGTTTCGCGATCAAAGCATCACGTTCCTGTCGTGCCGTTAGTAGAACCAGCCTCACCCGCACCCTCGGATCACGATTGCCCGGGCGCCACAACCCACCGATCTACCTGCCCGGACGGATTCGCACCCCCGAGCTCTCGCCAATACGCGAGCGCTCTGTCCCCGCTGAGCGGCCACCAACGAAGCCGTCCTGACTGCTAGGTAGCTAACCTACCATGCGATCTGTGGCCCGTCAACGAGGAGGTTGTTTCTGTCCGCAGTGGAGCGTGGGGCAGGCGGCGCGCACACGCTGTCCCCACCTTCAATTTATACCGACAAAAAAGTCTGCGCGAAGTCTCGGGGCCCGCCGCATAATCGCTCGCCGCAAGCCAGAACCTACGGGAATGGAGGAGCGAATGCGCGTGTTGTTCTCGACGTATTCGACGGGAAGGTGGCGATGATCGACCATGCGGTGGTGATCGCCGGAGGCGGGCCGGCGGGGATGATGCTGGCCGCTGAGTTGGCGTTGGCGAAGGTCGACGTCGCGGTGCTGGAGCGGCGTCCGGATCACGTGCTCGTCGGCTCACGGGCCGGCGGCTTTCACTCGCGTACGATCGAGGTGCTGGATCAGCGTGGGGTCGCTGGTCGGTTCCTCACGGAGGGACAGGTGGCTCAGGTCGCGACGTTCGCCACGACCGTCTTGGACATGAGCGACTTCCCGACCCGACATCCGTACTCGCTCGGGATCTGGCAGAACCAGATCGAGCGGATCATGGCCGCCTGGATCGCCGAGCTGGCGGTGCGGATCTATTACAGATGTGAGGTGACGGGCTTCGCGCAGGACGACACCGGCGTCGAGGTTGAGCTGTCCGATGGCCAGTCGCTGCGGGCGCGGTATCTCGTGGGTTGCGACGGAGGACGCAGCGTCATCCGTAAAGCCGCCGGCATCGAGTTCCCCGGATGGGATCCGACGAGGAGCAACCTGATCGCCGAGGTCGAGATGAGCGAGGAGCCAGAGTTGGGCATCCGCCGCGACGACAAGGGCATCCATGCTCTGGGCCGGTTGGACTACGAGATCCGCGACGGCGAGGTGGTTTACATGGACGGCGGTCCGGTACGGGTCATGGTGACCGAGCAGCAGCTCGGGCCGAGCAACGAGCCCACCTTGCGCGATCTCAGTCAGGCGCTCATCAGCGTGTACGGCACCGACTTCGGGCTCCACAGCCCCACCTGGATCTCCAGGTTCACCGACATGACACGTCAGGCCGCCGCCTACCGCGCCGGACGAGTCCTACTCGCCGGCGACTCGGCGCACGTGCATTACCCGGCTGGTGGACAGGGGCTCAGCCTCGGTGTGCAGGATGCGGTGAACCTGGGATGGAAGCTGGCCCAGGTGGTCAATGGGACCTCCCCGGAGAGTCTCCTGGATACCTACCACGCCGAGCGCCACCCGGTCGCTGCCCGCGCGCTTCAGTACACGATGGCTCAGACCGCGCTCCAGCGCCCGGACGAGCGCATGAAGGCGCTGGTTGCCGTGGTGTCGGAGCTGGCGACCATGGAGGAGCCTCGCAAACGGCTCGCCGGGATCATCTCCGGGCTGGACATCCACTACGACCTCGGCCCGGGACATCCGCTGCTCGGACGCCGGATGCCCGATCTGGATCTCGTGACCGCCGACCGCCCGCTGCGAGTCTTCGAGCTCCTGCACGGCGCCAAGCCGGTGCTGCTCAACCTCGGAGAGCCCGGCGGCTTCGACATCACTCCATGGGCTGACCGGGTGCAACTGATCGACGCTGAATATGTCGGCCTGTGGGAGCTTCCGGTCATTGGCACGGTCACCGCTCCCACTGCCGTGGTGATCCGGCCCGACGGATACGTTGCCTGGGTGGGAGAGGGCACCCACCGGGGGCTCCCTCAGGCGCTCACCACCTGGTTCGGACCACCCACCGCGGCGTCGCCACCAGGGCCCACCGCATGGAACTCAATGCGATAAACGAGCGTGTCTTCGTCGATCGGCCCAGCGTGCGCTGCGCGCCGGCGCAGCGCCTCACGGTCGGGTTCGCCCGCTCGTCGGACGTCCTCGCCGCTGACCGCCGCGAACGGGACAACCTCGATCGCGTCGACCTCGATCTGACCGGGGCCGACCCGGTAACGGCCGCCTCGCTTGACCCGCGGCCGCTTCCACAGTCGGACCGAGAGCGTGATATCTCCGGCCAGAACGTCGCTGCGCAACTCGCGGCTGAACTCCACACCCAGGACGCTAGCTTGTGATGCGCCTGGCGAGGCCGCGTCGTCGTTGCACCAGTCAAACGGATGGCTGAACGGACGTTCGCCGCCGGCCTTGAAATGGAGGCGCCGCGGGTCTCAGTCGCAGCCGAGTCAGCCGGTTCAGCGTCGGGATCTCGGGCGCTGGTGAAAGGTATTTGGTCTTCGCTCATTGAAACGTTCTCTCGGTTCGCCAGGCTCGTCGCACAGCCCGCTCCGGGGTCCCCACAAGTCTCGCGAGCTGGCCGCAATAGCAGGTCGTTGCTGTGGTGAACACCCGCAGGGTATCGGCACCGGCCGAGCGAAACTCAACCCTTCCGGGCTCAAACCCGACCGGAAGGTTGGTCGGTTTCGGCAGTCATGGCGAACGATCGTAAAGTCGATCTGGCGCCATCGGAACCGGGCTGGAGGTAAGCCTAAAGTTGCCGGGCTCGCGAGCCGATACAGACGCATTGATGACAGGGCGGCATACCCAGCGACCGATGGCCTCGGTCGATTCTCATCAGCATTCGCGGATGCGCAAGGCATCGCACTTCCAGTGAAGGAATCGATACCCAACAACAGGCCTGACCGGCGCGTCCAACGTTAAGGGCGACTCTGCCGGCGCGGCCACAGCAAGAGGAAAGGTTCATGGCCATCGTCACGAAGCCGTTTGCGAAGCAGGAGGCAGCTCCCCAACTGGCTGCGCTCCCTAAGAGTCCAACCGGGATCATGGGTCTCGACGAGGTGACCCAGGGTGGGCTTCCTCGTGGACGTCCGTCTCTGGTGTGCGGCCCAGCCGGCTGTGGCAAGACGCTGCTGGCGATGGAGTTTCTCGTGCGCGGAATCATGCAGTTCGGTGAGCCTGGCGTGTTCGTGGCCTTCGAGGAGACCCGCGACGACCTCGTGGCCAACGTCGCGTCGATGGGTTTTGACCTGGCGAAGTTCGAAGCCGAGGGAATGCTCGTGGTCGATCATGTAAGTGTCGTTCCCATTGAGATGATGGAGACCGGCGACTGGGACCTCGAGGCGCTGTTCATTCGCTTCGGCGCCAGTATCGACGCCGTAGGGGCGAAACGCGTGGTGATTGACACGATCGAAACGTTGTTCGGTGCGTTCAAGGACACTGCCACGCTGCGCTCGGAGCTGCGTCGTCTGTTTCTCTGGCTCAAGGCCCGGGGAGTCACCGCGGTGATCACCGGCGAGCGCGGCGGCGGCACGTTGACTCGTCACGGGATCGAGGAGTACGTCTCTGATTGCGTGATCGTGCTCGATCATCTCGTCACCGAGCAGACCTCGGTCCGGCGGCTTCGCGTCCTGAAGTACCGCGGCTCTCTGCACGGGACTAATCAATATCCGTTCTTGATCGGCGAGCACGGTGTCTCGGTACAGCCGATCACCTCGCTCGGTCTGCAGCATGGAGTATCGACCGAGCGGATATCGACGGGCGTTCCGCGCCTGGATTTGATGTTGGGGGGCCAGGGCCCGTATCGAGGTAGCTCGGTGTTGGTCAGCGGGACGGCGGGCACCGGAAAGTCGACCCTCGCCGCGCAGTTCTGTGATGCGGCGTGCGCGCGCGGTGAGCGGGCGATCTACTTCGCTTTTGAGGAGTCTCAGGACCAGATCATCCGTAACATGGCCTCGGTCGGCATGTCCCTCGGAGCGTGGGTCGAGCAGGGCCTGCTGCAGTTCAGATGCGTGCGCCCCAGCCTTTTCGGCCTCGAAGCTCACCTCTCAGCCATGCAGACCGAGGTCGAGAAATTCAATCCCTCGGTGGTCATCCTCGACCCGATATCCGACCTGATGGGCGTCGGCACGGGCCATGACGTCTCCTCGATGCTGACCCGCCAGGTCGACTTCTTGAAGGGCAAAGGTGTGACCGCGATGTACACGAGCCTCGGGTCCGAAGGACAAGGCGAGCCCACTGACCATCTGATCGCGTCGCTGATCGACTCCTGGCTCTTCGTCCGGACGCTGGAGGGTAACGGAGAGCACAATCGCGCCCTCTCGGTGCTCAAATCCCGGGGCATGGCCCACTCCAACCAGGTGCGTGAATTCCTGATCACCGACCGCGGAGTCGAGCTCGCCGACGTCTACGTCGGACCGCAGGGTGTCCTGACGGGCTCGGCGCGAGCGGCGCAAGAGGCGCAGGAACGCTCGGATGCCGTCAAGCGCCAGGAGGATTTGGAGCAGCGGCGAGCGAACCTCGAGCGCGAGCGGCAGTCAGTCGAGGCGAAGGTGGCCGTCTTATGGCGAGAATTCGAGGACGAAGCCGACGCCGTGAACCGGCTCCTGAGCCGAGGTACCACCGGTCGTGAGGAAGGCGCGGAGCAGCGTCTTGAGCAGGGTCGCCTGCGCCGCAGCGATCCTCTGGTGCACGAAAATCGCTCGAACGGCGCTGATCCGCAGCAGGTCACCCGATGAGCTACGAGATCCCAACCGGCAGGTCTGAAGTCGTCGACGAGCCCGAGCATTGGCACCTGCGGCTGTACGTCGCTGGTCAGTCGCCCAAGTCGCTGATCGCCTTCGCGAACCTGATCCGTCTCTGCGAGGAGTATCTGCCGTCGCGATACGACGTGGAGGTCGTGGATCTGCTTGAGAATCCGCAACTCGCGGCCGGCGACGAGATCATCGCGATTCCGACTGTCGTGCGGAGGCTCCCGGCGCCGATGCGAAAGATCATCGGCGACCTTTCGGACATCGACCGCGTGCTCGTGGGGCTTCAACTGCGACCTAGTGCCAGATGACGGCGCCGAGAGCCGATCGCTTAGACGCCCTAGATCGATCCCCGACGCAGCCCCCGCGTCCGTCCGGGCAGGCATCGCCGGCGGAGGCGGTCACGATCGGCCGCCCGCACATTTTGGACCCTCTGGCCATGGCGGAGGAGACGCTGCGTGCGATTCGCAGCGGCGAGGTGGACGCGCTCGTGGTCGGCGACGGCGCGTCAACCGACCGCCAGGTATTTACGCTCGCCAGCGCGGACCGGCTATACCGGATGTTTGTCGAGAACATGCGCGACGGCGTCGCGACCGTGTCGGAGTCGGGAATCGTGCTGTATGCCAACCGTCGTCTGGCCGAGCTGTTGGCCCTTCCGTTGTCGCACATTCTGGGCTCAGCGATCATGTCGTTCGTCCCGGACCATGACCCAGCTGAACTGCGGGAGATCGGCGAGCGCGCCGGGGCCGGAGGGACCGTCGAAACGGATCTGCTGGCCAGCAGCGGGGAGCGAATTCCGGTTCGCGTCAACGCCTCAACGCTTGAGGTGGATTCTGCAGTGGTTTTGTGCCTCACGTTTGCCGATCTCACGCACCAGAACGCGCAAAGGCGCGAGATCGAGCGGCTGGGCCGGGCCCAGACCAAGCGCATGCTGGAGCTCGAGATGGCGCAAACGGCGCTGACCGAGCAGGCCACCCACGATGCCCTGACCGGGCTTCCCAACCGTATCCTGCTGATCGATCGAATCACGCAGACACTGGCGCTCGCTCGACGCTCAGGACAGTCCACGGGCTTGTTGTTCGTCGACCTCGACCGCTTCAAGCTGATCAACGACACTCGGGGTCACGCGGCGGGGGACTCAGTCCTGCGTCAGGTCGCCGAGCGGTTGCTCTCTGTTGTGCGGCCCATGGATAGCGTGTCGAGGTTAGGTGGCGATGAGTTCGTGGTGCTCCTACCCGCTGTTGACGGCGCCGCCGGCGCGGCGGCGGTGGCAAGCCGTATCGCCGCGGCGATCAACGTGCCGGTCCAACTCGACCACGGCACAGTGCCCGTGAAGGCCAGCATCGGCATATCGGTCACCGACACCAAGCGTTTCGAACACGATCCCAGCCCGGATAGCTTGCTCCAACATGCCGACACCGCGATGTACTACGCCAAGTCCCTCGGAGGATCACGTACGGAGCTGTTCGATGCGGAGAGCACGTACAACATTCTTGAGAACGGCCCCGACGCGTGGAGCGTTCGGATCCGCGAAGCGCTCGATGAAGGCCGCTTTGTCCTCCATTCGCAACCGATCGTCGAACTGGCGACCGGTTATGTCACCCAGGAGGAGCTGCTGCTACGCATGGTCGATCGCGCCGGCGAGCTGATTCCGCCGCTGGCCTTCCTGCCCACCGCCGAGAAGTGCGGTTTGATCTCGGAGATCGACAACTGGGTCATCACGCAGGCCACCAAGATCGCCGCTCGTGGACCGACGGTGGCGGTCAATCTCTCCGCGACGTCCGCCGGGGATCCCGGCGTGCTCGACCTCATCGAGCGTGAGCTCCACTGCCACGGAACGGATCCGGGAAAGCTCGTGTTTGAAATCACCGAGACCGCCTTGATGCAGAACTTGGATCGCGCCCGGCTGTTCGCCGAACACTTGGTCGCGCTGGGCTGCCGCTTCGCCCTCGATGACTTCGGGACCGGATACGCAAGCTTCACCTACCTCAAGCGGCTCCCGGTTCAATATCTGAAAATCGATATCGACTTCGTGCGAGAACTGTCGCACAACCTGCAAGACGTGTCAGTCGTGAGGGCGATCGTAGGCCTGGCCGGCGACTTCGGTCAGTGGACCATCGCCGAGGGCATCGAAGACGAACAAACCGCCGAGGCGTTGCGAGACCTGAACGTCAACTTCGGTCAGGGCTACCTTTACGGACGACCCAGCCCAATCAACCAGAACGGTGTCGGGAACGCTGTGGCGTCGACTCGCTGAATCAATTCGGGCCACGCACCGCGACGGCCATCCTGGTCCCATCAACGAGAACCGCGCGATTTGCGGGCACTTCAACGAGCGGGAGCGACGGGACTCGAACCCGCGACCTCCGGCGTGACAGGCCGGAGAGGAAGAGGTGGTTCCCGTAGGTCCCGGCGATTTGGGGGCTCAGAAATGCCGATTTAGCGGGAATTCTGGCGGAGAAGGTTGCCTGGGGCCGTTGCCCGGTGAGGCGGTTGCCCGCACCGTTGCCCGGGATGATTGCGTCCGATCCTAGGCGTATCTTTGGTCGTGCGATGACCCCTAATCCGAGTGCTCGTCCCTTCATTCGCCAGCGGTCCACGGGCCCGTTCTGGTACGGCAAGTGGTCCCGCAACGGCCAGCCCGTCGTTCGCGCCCTCGGACGCGCTTGGGCCGAGTCCGACGGCAACGGTGGTTGCCGCCTGAAGCGTGGGCGTCCACCCGAAGGAGTGCTCACCGAGGCGCAGGCTGCTGAGCGAATGCTGGCGCTGGTGCGTGAGCACGACGCTGAGCAGACGCTGCTCGAACGTGACGCCGAGGAGCGCCGCCGGCGGGGCGTCACGTTCCGCGAGCTGGCCGCCGAGTATCTGCGGTGGCTTGAGGACATCAAGGCGGCCAAGCCCTCGACGCTCCGTGACCATCGTCTACTCCTCGCCGAGCCAGGGACGGCCTACCGCCGTGGCGTCGGCGTGTCCCGCGGTCCCGTGATGACCGCGCTTGGCGACCGTCCGGCGCGCGAGGTGACCACGCGTGAAGTCGAGGACCTGCTGCGGTCCGTCGCCGCGACCGGCGTCGCTCCGCGTACGGTCAACAAGGTGCGCCAGCTGGTCTGCGCGGTCTTCAACTACGGGTTGCGGCCGAGCACGTATGCGCTACCGACCAACCCGGCGACCCACGCGGACCGTCGTACCGAGCCCGAGCGTGCGGTCCTTGCTTTCTTCTCACCGGAGCAGATCGAGGAGCTGGCGCGCTCTCTCACTGCCGGCGCCCACCGCGATCCGTCGCGTCCTGCGCTCGGCGAGCACGAGATGGAGGCCCGCCGCCGCGAGGACGCCCAGGACGCCGAACTCGTTCGCGTTGCCGCGTACGCCGGACTTCGTCGTGGCGAGCTCGTCGCGCTGCACTGGCGCGACGTCGACTTCACCGGCCAAAAGCTCGTCGTCCGCCGCTCGCTCTCCGGCGACACCGAGGTCAAGTCGACGAAGAGCCGGCGTGTCCGAGAGGTCCCGCTGCCCGACCAGGCGGCGGTTGCGCTCGAACGCCTGAGCCGCCGCGACGACTTCACGGGGCCAGATGACTACGTCTTCTGCAGCCGCCTCGGCCGCCGTCTCA
>Ga0302326_10017718_pt1 | contig 14825 bp, 17 predicted proteins | sample Palsa_T0_3_FD_202264 | JGI IMG/M metagenome (GOLD analysis project Ga0302326, IMG submission 202264) | Peat permafrost microbial communities from Stordalen Mire near Abisko, Sweden - Palsa_T0_3 | ecosystem: Environmental > Terrestrial > Soil > Palsa > Peat permafrost | place: Sweden: Abisko... | reverse complement strand
GCTGCTAGTGCAGGTAGCGTGCGACGTTGGCGTTGTGTTCAGCCAGCGTTCGCGAAAATGCGTGATGTCCATTCCCCATGTAGACGTAGAACAAAAACTGGGATTTCTTTGGATGAAACGCCGCCAGCAGGGACGCACGCCCAGGATTGGCTATCGGCGTCGGCGGCAGCCCCGTGTGTTTGTAGGTGTTGTACGGTGAGTCGCGCGCAAGATCGGCATACGTGATGACGTCTTTGTGATGCGCGAACGTATATTCGATGGTCGCATCGACTTCGAGCGGCATGCCGAGCCGCAAGCGGTTGTAGTAGACGCCCGCCATCAACGCGCGTTCGTCATCGGCCTTCGCTTCTCGCTCGACGAGTGACGCGAGCGTCACGACTTGCGGAATGCTTAAGCCCAGGTGTTTTGCCGCAAAAGGCGCGTCGCGCGGCAGTTCGCTCGCGAACTGGGCGGTCATGATCTTCGCGATTTCCGCCGGCGTTGCGACCGTCGGAATCAAGTACGTGTCGGGAAAGAGATAGCCTTCGAGCGTCGGCGTCCGGACGTTCCCGAAGGTCAGCGAATCGTGAAGGAAGACGGCTTCGAGCGCCCCGGTTTCTCCCAGGTCGCGTTCTGCCAAGGTCTGCGCGATCTCCGTCGCGGTGAAGCCCTCGGGAATCGTAACCCACACCGCCACCTGTTTGCCACCGGTCTCAACCTCGCGCAGCGTTTCGACGGCCGTCTGGTGCGGCGGGAAGGCGAACTCGCCGGCCTTCAGATCGTTGCGCCGGCCTTCAACACGCGCCATCGCATCGAACGCAAGCGCCGAACCGATAACGCCGCGCTCCTCGAGCAGCCGTGCAATCTCGCGTCCGGTCGCACCGTCGGGCACGATGACGTCCGTCGGCATCCGAGGATAGGTGCGGTCGACCTCAACCGTGTAGCCAAACCAGCCGAGCGGAATCGCGGCGACGATCAGCACCGCAAGCCCAAACCACGGGAGCCACTTCATTACGACAGCCTGCGGCGCCGCGCTAGAAACGAATCGAGGATCAATGCTGCCGCGAGCTGATCGACGACGCGTTTGCGATCCTTGCGCTTCGCGCCGCCGTCGATCAGCGAGCGTGTGACTTGCGCGGTCGTCATGCGCTCGTCGACCCGCTCGACCGGGCCACCGTATGCTTTGGCGAGCACTCCGGCAAACGCATCCATCTTCTCCGCGGCGATGCCGCGTTCTCCCGACAACGACACCGGATCGCCGACCACGATCGTCGTCGCACCGTACGCTCGTACGATCTCGAGAATCGTCTCGAGGTCGTCGTGCAGCGAGCCCATCCGTTCGATCGTTCGCAGCGGAAGCGAATAGGCTTCGGAGGGATCGGAGATGGCGACTCCGATGCGGCGTTCGCCGACGTCGAGCGCGACGATCATCGATTACGCGTGGGCGAGTTCGTCGAGCAACTTGCTCGACTTGGTTCGCTTGCCGAGATTCCAGGTCACGAACGCTTCGACGGCACGAGCGGCCGCGGGCGTTGCGTGCAGCACCGCTCGCACGTCGCCTCCCGAGGGCGCCGCGAGCCCCTGGAAATTCACGACGTCGGCGGGCGACAACATAAGCGCGTCCGCACTGCGCGGCCGGCAGCCTTCACAAGCCAAGCCGCCGGCCTCGAGATCGGCGAAGGCGGCCTCGCCGGAAAGCGGCCGGTCACACCGGATACACGCTTCGGACACCGGCGCATAGCCGAGCGTCCCGAGCAGGCGCAGCGCGAAGCGTGGAACCAGGCCGGCCGGTTCCGGCGCGTCGGAGAGCGCCCGCAGCACGCCGCGCAGCAGCGCGTATATCTCCGGCATGGCAAGGTCGAGTTCGCAGAACGCATCGACGAGTTCCGCGATCACGTGCGCGGTCGCAAAGCCGGCGGGGGCAACCACGGCGGCCCAGTGTTCGCGCCCGATATCGGCGCTCGTGATGATGTCGAGATTGCGGCCGCGGTGCATCGTGAGTGCGGCCTCGCTCATGAACTCGAGTTTGCCCGCGAGCCTGCTTCTCGCGCGCCGCACGCCCTTGCCGACGGCGTCGAGCTTGCCGCGTTCTTGCGTGAACAGCGTATATATCTTATCGGCCTCGCCCAAATTGCGCGCTCGCAACACGATGCCGCGCGTCTTATACGCGCGCTCCGGAATGCTCACAACTCGAAACGCGCAGGCAACAGCGCATCCGCCGTCGTGACCTCAACGCTGCCGCGACTCGTATACAATACGCGCATCTCCGGCGCGAACTCGACGAGCACTTCCCGGCAGGCACCGCACGGCGACGCGACGGCATCCTGCGGGCCGGCGACCGCGATCGCTACGTACTTCCGCCGCCCGCCCGCCACGGCGGCGGCCACGGCGTTGCGCTCCGCGCAGATCGTCAGCGCATACGATGCGTTCTCGACGTTGCATCCCGAGACGACCGTTCCGTCGTCGCACAACAGCGCCGCTCCGACCGAAAATGCCGAATACGGTGCGTAGGCGTGCTCGCGGGCTGCCCGGGCCGCTGCGACGAGCGCTTCGTCATCCATCGCTTTCGCTAGACCCGTTCGGCGTCGAACGCGTCTTCGTGCGCCGGTTCCGCGTCGCCCGGAGCCGCTTTAACGCCGTTCACCGTGGAGATGAGCACCGAGAGTATCCGGCGTCCGCGCGTGCGATCGATGCGCAACTGCACGCCCGCACCGGCATCGATTTCTTCGCCTTCGTGCGGGAGGCGCCCAAAGAGCCCGACCGTCAGACCTCCGATCGTTTCGAAATCCTCGTGCGGCAACGTCAAGCCTAAACGCGCGTTGACGTCTTCGATATTGGTCTTCGCATCGACGATCGCTTCGTGCGGTCCGAGCACGCGGATCGACTCTTCTTCACCCTCATCGTGTTCGTCGCGAATCTCGCCGACGATTTCTTCGAGGAGATCTTCCATCGTCGCGAGGCCCGCCGTGCCGCCGTATTCGTCGACCACGATCGCAAGCGAAAACTTACCCCGCTGCATTTCGCGTAACAGTTCCGAAACGCGTTTCGTCTCGGGCACGAGCGTAATCGCGCGCATCAGCGCGCGCAGCGTCGATTGCGCGAGCGTACCGTCGGCGAGCGCGATCAGCAACTCACGGTCGTGCACGACGCCGACGATGTTGTCGATCGATTGCTCGTAGACGGGGAGTTTGGAATACCCTTCGGAGATCACGAGATCGAGCGCGCGGCGTGCCGAGGATGAGATCTCGATCGCGACGACGTCCGGCCGCGGCGTCATGACCTCGCGCACGATCGTGTCGCCGAACTGGATGATCGAATGGATCATCTCGCGCTCTTGCTCTTCGAGGACTTTTTGCTCGGCGCCGGCGTTAACGATGTTGCGGATGTCGTCTTCGGTGACGAACGGACCGCGCGCGATCGGCGACACCCCGAACGCACGCACGATGAGGTTGGTGAAAAACAAGAAGGCCGCGTTGACCGGGGTCATCAGCACCGCGACCCGCTCGAGAATCGGCGCCAGCCGAACGGCCCAGCGCTCGTTATTGGCGACCGCGATCGTCTTGGGGATGATCTCGCCGAACGCGAGCAGCGACACGGTCATGATCAGGGTCGACCACACCGCCGGGTTCGGCACGCCGGAGCGCACGAACAGCACGGTCGCTAGCGAATCGGCCGCCAGCAACACGACGGTGTTCCCGATCAGGATCGAGGTCAGGAAGCGGTTGCGGTCCTCGAGGAGGCGCAGCACGGCCTCGGCACCGCGGACTTTCCGCTCGACCATGCCGCGGGCGTGCAGGCGCGAAAGCGAGATCAGGGCCGCCTCGGAACCCGAGAAGAACGCCGAAGCGCCGATGAGCAGCACGAGCGCGGCTACTTGCGGCCAATACTGGCTCCATGAATCAGGGATCATCGGGAGGTCGGTGCTTGCCGGAGGACCCGAAATGCCGAGCGCGGAGCCGGTAGGGGGTCGGTACTCAAATTGGGGCCATTATACCACAGCCCCGCCAGGGAGCAGTTCACCCTCGGATCACGAGGAACAGGCCCAGGGTGACGCAGGTTCCGAGCACGGCTCCCGCCGCCACCTCGCCCGAGCTGTGGATCCCGCCCTCGACCCGGCTCTGCGAGACCAGGAAGGCCAAAAAGTACGCGAGCAGCCCCACGATGAAGTTCGGCGCCAGCAGCACGATGAGCGTCGCCCCGGCGAAGGCGAGGGCCGCGTGGCCGGAGAGCGCCCCACCCTGGAGCGGGGTCCCGTGGCGACCGGCAAACGCCTTTGCGAAGATCGTCCCGACCCCCACCACGACGAGGGCCACGAATGCGAAGTTGCGCGGAATCCCAGCGACGGCGCTCGCCACCTTGGCACCCGATGCGGTCACGCCTTCGTAAAATACCAGATACGCGACGATGACCGCGCCCATTGAAACGACGAGCACGGCGCCCGCCGCTGCGTCCTTCGCGATCTTAGCGAGTGGATGATGGGCGACGGTCATCAAGTCCGTCACCGCCTCGATCGCCGTGTTGACGAGCTCGAGCGCGATGACCAAGCAGATGCACAGGACCACGATCGCGACGTAGGCACGCTCGAGGCGTAAGTACAGCGATGCGAACATCGCAAGCGCCGCCGCCAGCAGGTGGATGCGCATGTTGATCTGCGTGCGAGTCGCGTAGAGGATGCCTTGAAACGCGTAATCGAACGAGGCCCACACGCGTTGCTGGTGGACACGCTTGACGCTCGGAGGCAGGCGCGTGCGGTGCATCACGCACAAGGTTCGTCCCTCGCCGACATTCCACCCGGAGCGTGACACCGGCGTTTCGCCCTTCGACTCGCTTCGCTCGCTCAGGATGGCTCAGCATGACGAGCGCTAGGCTTCGTATGGCCAGGGAAGCCCGATCGCGGCGGCCAGCCGGCGCTCTTCGCGCCGCATCGCGGCCCGCTCGCGGGGCTCCTCGTGATCGTGTCCGAGGAGGTGCAAGAGGCCGTGGATCAGCAGGCGCTCGATCTCGGCATCGAGCGCTGCATCGTACACCGCCGCCTGACGCGCCGCGACGTCGACGCCGACGACGATGTCGCCGAGCAGCAGTTCGGGTGCTCCGTCCGCCGCGCGCTTGGGAGCGGCGAACGGCTCGTATTGCGGAAAGCTCAGCACGTCGGTCGTTCGATCCTTGCCGCGGTGCTCGCGATTGAGCCGTCGCATCTTGGCATCGCCCACAAAACTCACCGAGAGGGTCGCCGTCGGCCGGTCGATCGCAGCCAGCAAGGCCCGTAGCGAGCGCAGGATACGGCGGGTTCCGATCCGGTGCTTGCGCGTCGCATTCTGAAGATAAATGCGCCCCGGCATTAGGGACGCGGGAGGCGGGAGTATGCTCCGACGATCTTGGCAACCAGCGGATGACGCACGACGTCGCTTTCATCGAACTCCACGATCGCGATGTCGTCGATCCCTCCGAACAGTTTCGGCGCGTCGAGCAACCCTGAACCGACCCCGCGCGGAAGGTCGATTTGCGTGACGTCGCCGTTGACGATCATCTTCGCGTTCGGCCCCAAGCGCGTCAAGAACATCTTCAGCTGCTCGCGCGTCGCGTTCTGCGCTTCGTCCAGTATGACGAACGCATCGCCGAGCGTGCGCCCCCGCATGTACGCGAGCGGGGCAACTTCGATCGTGCCGCGCTCGACGAACTTCGCCGTCACGCCGTCGTCGAGCAGCTCCGAAAGCGCGTCGTAGAGCGGTCTCAGATACGGATCGACTTTCTCTTTGAGATCGCCCGGGAGAAACCCGAGTTTTTCGCCCGCCTCGACGGCCGGACGCGACAAGAGAATCCGCGAGATCTCGCGCGCTCGTAGCGCGCGAACCGCCATCACGATCGCAAGAAACGTCTTGCCCGTGCCGGCCGGTCCGATTCCGAAGGTGAGGGTGTTGTTTTCGATCGCTTCGACGAGCCGCCGCTGACCCTCGGTCTTGGGACGCACGTCTTTGCCGCGCGCGGTCGTGAACAAGGTCTTGGGATGCGCGCGCGGCGGCGCCTCCGCCAGCGACTCGCGCGCGGCGAGCGCTACATCGTCGGGCGTCAACTGTGCCCCGCCGTTGGCGGCGTCGCGCATGCGGCCCAAAATTTCGGCGGCCGAGGCAACCGCTTGCGGGGCGCCGCGGAGACGCAAGCGGTCTCCGTCCAAGTTGACGACCACCGGGACGAGGCCCTCGAGCGCGGTGAGGTTGCGGTCGTGATGGCCGCAAAAGTTGAGAGGATCCCGCACTCCGTCAAGTTCGAAAACCCGTTCCGTGTTGGGTTCAGGCAGCGTCGCTCCTCCGCATCGTACGGCTTAAGAACGCGCACCGAGTCCAAAGAGTTGTCGGGTCCCGCGCACGCTACTCGTGGCTTGCGCTCCCCGGCCGGCGCAGCGCGATGGGAGGCGCGAGCGCCTCCGAAAGCACGATGCCCGAGAGCAACGCGGCGCCTCCGCGAAAGGCTCGCAACAGACCGGCACTCGAAGGCGCCGGAGACCCCGGTAGCCCCGCCAGCGTCGCAATCTGCGCCGGGTTGCTCAGCGCATCGAGTTCGGCTTGTTCGGCGGCCGCGGCGGCGTCGCTCGCGGCTGCCGATTGCGCGCGAGCGATTGCTCCGGCCGTGGGCGCCGCCGGCGCGGGTGGGGCCACCGGAGCAGGTGGGGGCGGGGGTGCTGCGATGCGGTTCTGGACCTGCGAGGCGAGCTGGCCGGCCTGCTCTAGGGCCGCGCGCGCTTTCTCGGCGCGCGCCTTCTTAATGGCCTCGGCGATGAGGACCGCGAGGTCCGTGGCCACCCGCTATTGACCCGGCGGCCGCGTCGGCGGCTGTGAGATCGGGGTCTGAGCTTCGGGCGCGACCCCGGTTCCGATGGCCGAGCGCATGTCCGTGTCGGCCTTGATGTTGTTGAGCCGGTAATAGTCCATGACGCCCAAATGGCCCTCACGGAAAGCTTCGGCGATCGCCTGCGGGATCGCGGCCTCGGCCTCGACGACTTTGGCGCGCATCGCCTGCGTTGCGGCCTTCTGCTCTTGTTCCGCGGCTAGCGCGCTGTATTGACGTTCGGCAGCTTTCGCTTGCGCGATACGGCGATCGGCTTCTGCTTGGGATGTCTGCAACTCGGCGCCGATGTTCTTGCCGACGTCGACGTCGGCGATGTCGATCGAAACGATCTCGAAAGCGGTTCCCGCGTCGAGCCCCTTCGCGAGGACTGCCTTGGAAATGCGATCGGGATACTCCAGCACTTCCTTGTGATCGACGGCCGCGCCGACCGCCGAAACGACGCCCTCGCCGACACGCGCGACGATCGTCGGTTCGCCCGCGCCGCCGACATAGCGATCGAGTGCCGTGCGCACGGTGATTCGCGCTTTGACGTTGAGCTGAATGCCGTTTTGCGCGACGCCTTGGAAGATCGGCGTCTCGATGACTTTGGGATTGACCGAGGTCTGCAGCGCTTCGAGGACGTTGCGTCCGGCCAGGTCGATCGCAGCGGCGCGCTGCCATTCGAGCGGAATCTGCGCGCGCTGAGCGGCGATCATCGCGAGCGTCACATTCTCTACATTACCGCCCGCCAGATAGTGCGACTGCATCTGATCGACGGTCAAATCCAATCCGGCCTTGCGCGCGCGAACGAGGTTCGTGACGATGACGCCCGGTTGAATGCCGATGAGCCGCATGCGGATCAGCGACATCATCGAGAGCGGCACGCCGGCCGCGATCGTCCTGATCCACAACCCGAACGGGAAGTAGTACAGGAACAAAAAGAACCCGATGATGACCGCAAAAATGATCACCACGAAACCAAAACCGGCAGCAGCCACTCAATTTCTCCTTAAAGATCGGGTCTGGGCGCGGACGTCCGAGTCCGATGCTTGTAACGACGCTTTTCTACGCCGGCAGTTCGGGTCTCTCGCTTACCCGCGTTACGAAGATGCGTGCACCTTCGACGCGGTTCACGCGGATCGGGGAACCGGCGGGTACGAAGTCACCTTCCGTAAGGACGTCCACACGCCTACCGTCGATCGTAGCGACACCGGCGGGGCGCAGGAACGAGGCAGCGATGCCCGAGCGCCCGGTGAGGGCGTGGTAGTCGCCGCTGGCGACGTATTCGGGGCCTTGAACGCCCGCGAAGGCGACGCGGCGATAGAAAGCGCCCCCCGGTACGATGCGCGACGAGATGTAGGCGAAGATCGCTGACAGCACGATCGCGATCGAGATCGCTTGGACGGCGATGAAAATGAACGCGAAACCGAATGCGAGCACGACCGCCGTCATCAGGGCGAGCGCACCGAGCGTGCCGGCCACTCCGTGTCCGGGAAAGACGTGCAGCTCGAAGAGAATGCCGAGCACGCCCGCGATCGCGAGCGCGACGACGATGCCGTTCGAAAAGCCCGCGTAGACGTGCGTTCCGAAAAAGAGTCCGAGTGCCACGATTGCTACCGCGCCTCCGATGCCGTGCAGAGTCTGAATCTCGATGATGAGCCCGAGAACGCCGATGGAAAGGAGCACGCCGCTCACTTCGGGACTCGTGGCGAATCGCGCGAGCAACTCGCCCCACGTGTACGACGCGTGCGCGACCGCACCGTGCACGTGCGCAGCGTCGAGCGCATCGGCGAGCGTCGGTTCGATCGCATCGGTAAAGTGCGCGCGCTCGGCTTCGTCCGCGGTCAGCGAAAGAATCGCGCCCGCGGCCTTGAAGTTCGGCGCCGAAACGCTCTTGTCGACCATCGCAGCGGCGAGCACCGGGTCGCGATGATTGCGGGCTGCGGTTGCCGCAAACTCGGCGCGCAGGGCGGATACGTGCTTCGGGTCGTTGGGAATCGGTTCGGCCGCGCCGATGCTCGAGCCCGGCGCCATGACGATCGTCTTCGCCGAAAGCGTGATCAACGCGCCGGCGGAATAGGCCCGCTCGGAGACGTACGCGACCGTGGGCACCTTCGCCGCGAACATCGCGTCGCGAATCTCAAAGGCGGAGCTGACCAAGCCGCCCGGCGTGTTGACGTCGAGCACGAGGGCGCTTGCGTGATCGGCATCGGCCTGCGCGACGGCGCGCTCGACGAGATGGGCCATCCCGTCGTCGACGGTGCCTTCGATCGGCACCACGAGGATCTCACCGCCCACCGGCTGAGCGGCGGCGGCAAATGCGTAGCCGGCGAGCCCCAAGAGGACTGCGCAACCGAAGACGAGCGAACGAACCTTGCGGATCATGCCCCTTGCTACCCTAGGCGCGCAACAAAGTTGCGCGCCCGTGTCATCCTGAGCCTGTCCCTTCGGCAAGCTCAGGACAGGCTTTTGAGCTCTTCGAGAACGACCTCGCGGATGACGCCGCCGTCGGCTTCCCCCTTGAGCGCCGGCATGACGACCTTCATCACGCCGCCTTGGGTGCGCTGTTCGGGCGCGAGTCCCGCAATCGCCGCCCGCACGGCCGGCCGGATGTCTTCCGGACCTTTTTGTGCGGGCAGCAGGGCTGCGAGGATCTCGCGTTCCCGGGTTTCCTTCGCCGCGAGCTCGGGGCGGTTGCCCTTTTCGTACTCGGCGATCGAATCGGTGCGCTGTTTGATGAGCTTGCGTACGACGTCGACTTGATCGGCGTCTTGGAGCTCCCGCCCCGCCTCGATCTTCTTATAGGAAAAAGCCGAAAGCGCGGACCGAAGGGTATCGAGCCGCACTTGATCTTTCGCCTTCATCGCCTCTTTGACTTCGGCGCTGATGGTGTCTTTGAGGGCCACCGCGACCGCTAGGCGCGGCGCTTGCGAGCCGCTGCGGACTTCTTCTTCCGGCGGACGCTCGGCTTCTCGTAGTGCTCGTGCTTACGAGCCTCGGCGAGAACGCCGGCTTTCTGGGTGGCCTTCTTGAAGCGGCGCAGAGCACTCTCGATAGTCTCGCCCGGTGCAACGCGAACTTCCATGAATCAACCCCCCTTTCGAAACCCGCCTGGAACGCGGTGGTATAGGTCCCCGAATAGCCGAGAACAACTGCTAGAATGTACCACACGCCAAAGGAGGCGTCAATTTGATTGCCCGCTCTCCCGTCTTCGAACCCGCGGCCGAACTGCAGCGGGACGCCGAATTGCTCATTAAATACTGGATTTTGGCGATCCCGACGGCCGTCGCGTCGCTGGCGTTCGCAATTATCGTCTTTATCTCGGTCATCGGAGTCGTGGCTGGGGCTATAGCCGGCAGCGCGGCGGCCGGCCATACCGGCACGGCGCTCGGCCTCACCTCCGGCATTCTCGTGGCCTTCGTGGCCTTCTGCCTCGGAATCATCGCGCTCTACGTCGCGAGCGCCATGGTCATAGCGGAGGCTCCCGCCGTGCTCGAAGACCGGCCACCCGATCTTGCTGCCGGTTTGGCCAAGACGCTGCAGCGGCTGCCCGACCTGATGGTCGCGATGCTCGCGACCTTCGCGCTCGCGTTTATTCCGTTCATTCTGTGTTTCGTCCTGATCGGAATTCCGCTGTTGCTGGTGCTCGGGTACTTCCTGATGTACGTACCGGCCGCGGTCATCATCGGCAACGAAGGCGGAATCGCAGCGATTCGGACGTCGTTTCGAATCGCGACGCAGCAGGTGAGTGCAAGCCTCATCGGCTGGCTCGGATTGTTCTTGGTGATGGTGGCCGGGAGCGTTGCGAATTCGATCCTGATTCACATCCCGCTCGTAAACTTCGTCGCTGCGTTTGCAATCGGCGGATTTACGTCTGCATACAGCGCGCTCGTCACGGTGAGTTTCTATCTGAGGCTGCGCGATTTGCCGCCACCGCAAGCAAGCGCACCAGCGCCGTATATGAACCTCGGAGCGACCGCGCCGCCGAGCCCGCCGCCGGGCGAACCACCGCTCGCACCGGGCGGCCCGCCAACCATCATCAGGTAAGGCGGCGTACGCAGCGAACCGATAGATCGGATATGCTGCGTTCGATCCTCGCCCTTTGCTTCGTGGGCTGCGCCGTCACGGCATCGCTCGCCGAAACGGTCGGCCCCGTGACGCTCGACTTCACGCCGCTCGGCGTGCCGCGCGCCGCAAGTTCGAGCGAGCTCGCGCCGGCCGACACATCGTTCGGACACTATCCGATGAGCGTCTTCGGCATCCAAAACTCCATCAAGAAGTACGATGGGACGGCGAGCCTGGACGATGGACCGATTGCGTACTGCGTGCTCGCGATCCGCGACTGGGAATCGCGCTTTCCGCACGATCCCGCGATTCCGCGCGAGATGCTGTACCTGCAACGGGACTACGAACACGCGAACACGAGCGAAGGCTTCGAATACGCGCGACGTCTCGCGACGTGGCTACAAACGGATTATCCGCGAACGGGATACGCAGGCCTCAGCCGCGGCGAGCTTGCAAAGTTCGTCGCTCCGGCCGACCCGGATCGTGAAGCGCCGGCGCATCAAGAGCCCGTTGCTGCCGCAGCCGTGCGCCCGGCGACGCGGCCCTCGCCCGCCTCCACCTTTGACGCCTGGTCCCGCTTCAACCACTAAGCGAGCTAGCCGGGCGGCCACTTCATGCGGCGGCCCGCAAGCACGTGCAGGTGTACGTGAAAGACGGTTTGCCCCGCCTCGTGACCCTCGTTGACGACGACGCGATAGCCGTCGGGCGATGCCTCACGGCCGGCCTGCGATGCGAGCGCGAAGAGCGCGCCGACCTCGTGCGCTTCGGCTTCGGCGACGAAGTCGCCGAGGTTCGCGGAGTGACGCTTCGGCACGACGAGCAGGTGGGTCGGCGCTTGCGGATTGAGATCCCGAAAGACGAGCGCGTCTTCGGTGCGGATGACTTCCTCCGACTTGATGTCGCCGCTAAATACCTTGCAGAAGACGCAGTTCTCATCGCGGGTCATGGGCCGCCTCCCGGCTTCATGGTGATGAAGTTGAACGAATTGTCCGGTCCCGCGATGATGCCTTGGATCGACGATTTCGCCACGAACGACACGACCGAATGCGTGAGGGAAACCGCGGGCTCCTGATCGTTCACCATAGCGTTCGCCGCGCGATAGATCGCCGCCCGGCCCGGACCCTCTGGGGCTTGCTGGCCCGCGAGCATCAGTTTGTGGAACGCCGGGTCGCGCCAGAACGAGTAGTTCTGCGCGGTCCCCTTCACGGCGCTGTCCTGGTCGAGCAGCGGATAGAGAAAATCGTCGGGGTCGCCGTTGTCGCCGGACCAGCCGATCAAACACATCGGATGTTCGCCGTTCTTGACCTTCGTGAGAAAGATCCCGAACTCGTACGGTTCGAGCGTCACGTCGATGCCGACGGCGCGCAAGTCCGCCTGAATCGCTTCGGCGACGCGCTGCGGTTCGGGCATGTAGGGGCGCGGCGACGTCGGATAATACAACTCGGTCGCAAAGTGCGCCGCGCCGGCTTGCGCGAGCAGCTCCTTCGCCTTCGCAACGTCGTGCGGAAACGCTTTGATGGCAGGGTTCTCGCCGAGCATACCGACCGGCGTCCAGTTATCGGCGACGGTGGCGCCTTCCGCGTAAAAACTCTTGGCGATCGCTTCTTTGTCGATCGAATACGCCACCGCGCGCCTGACCAGCACGTTGCCGAAAGGCGGCTTCTCGACGTTCATCGCGAGATACGTCAGGTTGTTGCTCGCCGGATGAAACAGCGCGATGCCTTTTTGCGAGGCGAGATCGCGCGCGTCGTCGGGCCGCGGATCGATCAGCATGTCGATATCGCCGCGCTTCATCGAGAGCACGCTCGTCGATTGATCGGGAATATCGCGAATCACCACACTGTCGTAGGCGGGCTTCGGGCCATCCCAGAGCGGATTGACGGCAAGGGTTACGTGATCGTCGTGGACCCATTCCGCAACCAGGTACGGACCGCTCGCCACGGGCAGCTGATTGAACGCCTGCGCATCTTTTGCGATTGCCGTGGGCGACCCGATCCCGAGCGAGGGCAGCGCGATGTCGCGCAAGAGCGGCGTGAACGCATTCTTCAGATGCAGCACGACCGTCAGCGGCGCGGGCGCGTCGACGCCCGTAATGATGCTGTTCTGATCGAACCCGCCGAGCATGTCGGAGTAATATCCGAAGGGAAAATTCCCGCGCGTCGGATTTTTCGACTCGCGCCACCGATCGAAGTTGAACTTTACCGCCTTCGAATCGAGCGGGGTGCCGTCGGAGAACCTCTGTTTCGGGCGCAGCGCGAACGTCCAGGTCTTTCCGTCCTTCGATGTCGTCCACGACGTGCTGATGTCGGGAATGATGTCGAACGTGCCGGGCTTGAAGCGCACGAGATTGCGAAAGACTTCTTGATCGATCGTAAGTGAAAGCCCGTCGGTTTGCACCGCCGGGTCGAGCCCGACCGCGTCCTTCACGCGCGCGACGATGAGCTGCGACCCGCCGCTCGCGGCCGGTCCGCCGCACGCCGGCAAGCACAGCGACCCCGCCAGCGCCACGAGCACTATGATCCTCAAATCGTTACTTTGCCTTGATCGTGAAGGTCCAGGTCTTGGTCGCCGTATTGCCGGCGGCATCGGACACCTTGACGACGACGTTCACCGGTCCTTCGGGAATGTCGACGCCTGGACTATAGGTGATGAAGCCGGTGCTGCGCGTCGCCGATGACGTCACGTCGTGGCCGTTCACGACGATCGTCACGCTCGAGGCGTTGATCGCAATTTCCGTCGGCGCCGTGTAGGTCGCGAAGATGCTCGGGCGCGTGTTGTTGACGGTCTGGCCTGGCGGCGGTGCGACCTCGCCGATCGCGGGCGGCGTCGTCGCCGCCGAGAGCGTTTCCGTCGCCTCGGCGCGCGGCGCATCGTTGCCGCCGACGCTCAGGCGCCCGTAAATCGGTACCTGCGTGATGTTGAAGCGGTCGGGAATCGTGTAGCTGCCGGTGTAGACGCCGGGCGACTGTTCCTTCATCTCGAGGCTTGTCAGGTAGTCGCCGATATCGAAGGTCGCGTGCCCGCCGGCCGTACCGCGCATGACCACGTCGAAGCTTTCTCCCGCGCGCAGCGGACGATTGACGGACAGCTCGACGCTTTCGATTTTCGTCGGCGGCGGCGTGCCGGGCTGCGGGCTCGGCGTTACCTCCGCCGACAGCGGGCGGGTCGCAACGATGGCGCGCAGTTCACCGCTCTCGGGGTTGCTGCGCACCGTAACGAAATCGCCGACCCGCAGATCAGTCACCTTGGCGACTGCGCTGTTGAGCGATATCTCCGTAGCCGTCGCCGGCGTGACGACGCGACCGTTCTCGAGCACAAATGCGGTCGGAGCGATCGCGGTGACCGTACCGCTCGTCGATTTGTAAAAGTCGAACACCGAGACCACGCGACCGTCGGGCGAGAGGATGGCGTGCACTGCATCCCCGATGCGAATGTCGGAAAAATCGCCTTTGAGCTGGGTATGGATCGTCACGTCCTCGGTCCAGATCTTCGCATCCGAGGTGATCGAGATCGTGCGCGAAGTCCCACCGCGCACGACCGTGAGAGCGGGCGGCTGCGAGTCCGCGTCTACCGCTGCGATCACGCCCTGCACGTCGGTCCCGCCGCCGGCGCGCTGCTGCTCGGCAACGCTGTTGCGACCGATATACGCCGAAATGATCTCGACGCGCTCTTCTTTTTGGTCGTAGTTTGCTTCGGCACCAAAAGCCGCCACGAGCAATTTGAGCGGTCCGAAGGTCGTGCCGTCCCGATCGATCACGGGCGCATCTAAGTCGACGGAGCGACCGTTCACGGTTGCCTCGGAGGAGTCGACCGTAAAGCTTACGCTACCCGTTGGCAGGCGAGCGCTGATCACGCTTCCGTCGCGGCGGACCACGATCCCGAGCGCATCGAACACCTCGCGCAACGGAACCAGAACCCGGCCTCCGACCACCCGCGGCGGCGTATCGGTTGAGAGCACT
>Ga0302326_10017717_pt1 | contig 14825 bp, 9 predicted proteins | sample Palsa_T0_3_FD_202264 | JGI IMG/M metagenome (GOLD analysis project Ga0302326, IMG submission 202264) | Peat permafrost microbial communities from Stordalen Mire near Abisko, Sweden - Palsa_T0_3 | ecosystem: Environmental > Terrestrial > Soil > Palsa > Peat permafrost | place: Sweden: Abisko... | reverse complement strand
TTGATTACACGAGTGTCACCAAAACCGTGAGCCTGGTTGTTTCGAACGCTTGCTTGATCGTGACGGCTTCCAATGCGAGCCGGCCTTATGGTCAAACCAACCCGGTCTTTACGGGATTCATCATGGGCTTGACCAACAACGACAGCATCGGACTTGGTTCCTTTGTTTGCGCTGCATCCAACACCAGCCCGCCAGGCCCGTACCCCATCACTCCAACACTGGACGATACGAACAACCGGCTTTGGAACTACACGGTGACGACCAACCTTGGCACGCTGACCGTCACCCAGGCCGTTCCGGTCCTGACTTGGACTCCCATCAACATCACTTATGGCACGCCTCTAGGTTCCTACCAATTGAACGCCTCGGCGAACGTGCCCGGCATCAATGCCTATACGCCGACCAATGGCGCTGTGCTCAACGCGGGCACTGACACCCTATTCGTCACCTTCACCCCAGCCGACATGGTTGATTACGCGAACGCCACCAAAACCGTGGGCCTGCTCGTTTCGAACGCTTCCTTGATCGTGACAGCCTCCAACGCAAGGCGGCTTTACGGACAGGCCAACCCGGTCTTTACGGGATTCATCATGGGCTTGACCAACAACGACAGCATCGGGCTTGGCCCCTATGTTTGCGCGGCGTCCAACACCAGCCCGCCAGGCGCGTACCCCATCACGCCAACATTGATCGATACGAATAACCGGCTTGGGAACTACACTGTGACGACCAATTTTGGCACGCTCACGGTAACTCCGCCGCCGGGGCAACTGGTTCAGAACGGTGGTTTTGAGACTGGAGATTTTTCCTTTTGGACGCTCACGGGCAATGCCATCCTAATTGGCAAGTTCGCAAACTTCTTTGTCAGTACTAACTCTCTCTACGAACACTCCGGCCAATATGGGGCGCAAGCGGGGCCGCCCAACAGACCGGGCTATCTTTCCCAGGCGCTACAGACCACTGCGGGGCAGCTCTATTTGATCTCACTCTGGCTGGATAGTCCCGTCCCCGTGGAGGCGGCCTCCAATATCCCCAACGAATTTAAGGTGAAGTGGAACGGAACCACGCTTTTCGACCAGACCAATATGGAGGAGATCGGCTGGACCAACTTGCAATTTAACGTGACTGCGACAACGACTAACACCGTATTGGAAATCGGATTCCGAAACGACCCGTTCTACTTCGGTCTGGACGATGTCAGGGTGCTTCCTCTGCCTGACTTGCAATCCGTGACGCATGGCGGCTCCACCATCACATTCACCTGGAGCGCGGTGCCTGGATCCCTTTATCAAATTCAATCCACGACCAACCTGGCCGCGGCCAATTGGACTAATTTCGGCGGCGTCATCACAGCCACCTCTTTCACCGCGACCGCCTCCGATTCTATTTCGACGGCCCAACAATTTTATCGCATCGTGTTCATGCCGTAATTTTCCGGATTTAACGCAATGGCTCTGGTTTAGGGCGCCCCGTCTTCCTCGGCCAATTTGCGGTACAACGTGGCGACGCTCACGCCCAGCATTTCGGCGGCCTTTTCCTTGTCGCCGTTGGTCTGGGCCAGTGCGCGGTTCACGTAGCCCAACTCCTGCTCGCGCAGAAAGTTGCGCAACGAGCCGACGGGTTGCGCAAAGGACGGTTGCGGCTGCGCGTTGATGGCGCCTATGGCCGGGCCCGTGCCGCTCACGACCGCAGTGGACGGAGTCTCGACCAACTCTTCGTCGCTGTCGCCGGAAGCGTAACGGCGGAGTATCGGCGGCAGATCAGCCATCCGGATGGTGCTGTTTTCGCACAAGGCGGCGGCGCGCTCGATGGCGTTTTCCAATTCACGCACATTGCCGGGCCAGTCGTGGGCGCTGAGGACCTCCAGGGCTTTGCGTGTGATGCTGTACAATTTGCCGGTGCGTGGATGGACCTTGTTGCGCAGAAAGTGCATGGCCAGCACGGGCACGTCCTCGCGCCGCTCGCGCAGACTGGGAAGATTGATCGGAATGACGTTCAGGCGGTAGTAAAGGTCTTCACGAAAGGTGCCGTCCTTGAGCTTCTTTTCCAGTGGTTCGTTTGTCGCCGCCAGCACCCGCACGTTGACGCTGACCGCGACGTTGTCCCCGACGCGACGGACTTCCCTCTCCTGCAGGACGCGCAAAAGGCGGCTTTGCAGGACGGGCGGCATGGAGCCGATCTCATCCAGGAAAATTGTGCCGCCATCGGCTTCCTGGAAGAGGCCTTTTTTGTCGTTGATGGCGCCGGTGAAAGCTCCTTTGCAATGGCCGAACAACTCGGATTCAAGCAGATTCTCCGGCAGCGCGCTGCAATTGATGGGGACGAAGGGCGCGAATTGGCGGCGGCTGTTGAAATGGAGCGCGCGGGCCACCAATTCCTTGCCTGTGCCGCTTTCGCCCAAAATGAGAATGGTGCTGTCGGTGTCGGCCACCCGCTCGATCATTTTGAAGACATCCTGGATCATGGGCGAATTGCCGATGAGCTGGTTGAACTGGTACTTTTTCTTCAACTGCTTGCGCAGGTAAATGTTCTCCGAAACGGCGTCGTTGTAAGAGAGCGCGCGCTGGACGCAAAGCCGCAAGTCGTCCACCTTGAAGGGCTTCTCCAAATAATCGAAGGCCCCCTTCTTCATCGCTTCCACCGCCGTTTCAATGGTGGCGTAGGCGGTGATGACGATGACGGTGGAGGGCGGATTGAGCGCGCGGGCTTTCTGCAGGATTTCCAGGCCGTGGGTGCGGGTCTTGTCCAGATATAGGTCAGTGATGACCAATTCGGGACACTGGGCCTCAAGCGTTTCGATGGCGGCGTTGTAGTTGCTGAACGGGAAAACTTCGTGGCCTTCGCGGCGCAAAAGTTCGGTCACCATTTGCACCATCGTCACTTCGTCATCAATCAACAAGACTTTCGCCATGGCTCAACAGTAGCTGATACGCTTCTTCACGGCAAGCCCCGGCGAATGATCTTTTCATGGTTTCTGCGACACCAAGTCGCTCAACTTGAAGATCGGCAAGAACATGCAAATTACAATGCCGCCCACCACCACGCCAAGGAACACAATGAGCAATGGTTCAATGAGCGACGTCAGCCCTGAAAGGATGGTTTCGATTTCCTCGTCCAGGAAACCGGCGACCCGTTCGAGCATCAAGTCAAGTTTGCCTGTTTGCTCGCCGGCCTGCATCATGCGAATGATCATGGAAGGGAAAATGGGATGTTTGCCCAGCGCGCCCGATATGCTTTCACCGCGCTCGATATCCGCGGCCGAAGATGCGATGGCGGCCTCCATGATGACATTACCCACCGTGTTTTGCACGATGGAAAGAACTTCCAGGATGGGCAGGCCGCTGCGCACCAACGAAGCAAACGTGCTGGCGAAGCGGGCCAGGCAGATTTTATGGGCGATGTGGCCGAAGACCGGCAGTTTGATGCGGCGGTCATCCCAAAACCTGCGCCCGGCGGGGGTCTTTATATAGTAAAACCAGCCGAAAATGAGACTGGCGCCGCCGATGAAAAATAGTGGGAAATAATGCACCAGCGCGTCGCTGAACATCATCAGGTATTGCGTTGGCGCCGGCAGTTGGACCTTGGTGCCGAAGCTTTTGAAAATCTCGGCGAATTTGGGCACGACCACGATCAGCAGAAACGTAGTGATGCCGAGCGCGACCACAGTGACCACCGTGGGATACATCATGGAGGATTTGACTTTTTTGCGCAGCCGGGCGGTGTTTTCCTGGTACGTGGCCAGGCGGCTGAGAATCTCGGCCAGCAACCCGCCTTTTTCCCCTGCGCTGACCATGGCGCAATAGAGCTTGTTGAAGACCTTGGGGTGCTTGAGCAGCGCATCCGAAAAGCAGTCCCCGCCTTCCACACGCGTGGTGACGTCTTTGATCACGGCGCGCATGAGTTTGTTATCAGATTGTTCAGCCAGAGCCTGGAGCGATTGCACCATAGCCAGGCCCGCGTCGATCATCGTGGCTAGTTGACGGGTAAAAACGACCAGGTCCGCCAGGGCAACTTTGCCGCCGCTGGTGGTCCCCTTCTTGGACATTTTTTCAGTGATGGCGACCACCATCATATTGCGGTTCAAAAGGGCGGCGATGGCGTTTGCCTCCGAGGAGGCGTCCACGGTGCTGCGGATTTCACGGCCGGAGCCGGAATCCCGCGCTATGTAAGTAAATGAGGGCATTTTGACTTAAATTTTTGCTGGCCCGCTTTAGCGGCCATTTGCTGGATAAACTGCAAGCAATTCGCGGGCCAATCGCAGCTCTGCTTTTTAGACTAACCCCTGAGCGGCTATCCATTGCCGGGGTTCATACGGATTTCTATCGGCGCGCCTGAGGAAAAAACCGGCGCTGCCTTCAGAAAAGTGCCCAAATTGGGTTCGTTTTTGACCGTCTTTTCTTTGATTACCTTAATTTTTTTGGTTGTAAGTCATTGATAATGCGCCACTTTAATCGATCTTGGAGAAAATCCAAAATGGGTTCGTTTTTCCAAAACGCCCATATTTCGCTCCTTGCGCCTTTTCCGGCACGATTTTTCTGGGAGCCTTCAATAATCTGCAAGATATTGCAGGATAACAACTTACAAACTAAAAACCCAAAAACGTGCACTCTTAACTATTTCCCTGCGCGGTAGCGAGTTCGCGCCGGGCGAAGAGGATCATTCCGAGCACGCAAAAGAAGCCGCTTAAAAACAACACAATTTGCAACAATGCCAGTCCCAATTGCGTCCAGGTGATGCTCCGCCCGGAGCTAAGCGAGTCGATGGGCGAAAAGCCTTGCACCAGATTGATGACCCACTGCGCGCCGCGGAAAATGGGCACAACCACATAATCCACCAGCGTGTGGCCGTATCCGCCTTTGGCAGGGTCGAAGCCGGTGATCGTGCCCTGCTCTACCACGGTGGACACAGTCCCGCTGGACAAGCCGATGAAAAGCACCGCCAAGGACACAAACGCAGCCACCGGAAACGAAAGAAAACTGGCCGACGCCAGGCCCACGGACGCCAGCAAAGCCAGCCAACAGAAAATGATCGCCAAGCCGCGCGCGAAATTGATGGTGAACGTGCTTTCTGGATACAGCAGTTCCAGGCCCTCCTCCATCGGGAAGGTCAGGCTCACGTCATTCGGGTTGCCAACCTCGATCCAGAGGCGTCCTTGGTCGTCCAGCAAGTTGGGTGGCAAATCGAATTCCTGGAAGGAATCCGCCGGCAACGTTTCCTCCAGCACAACTTGTCTGTTGGAGTTGGTCGGACCGACCCGCCAAAGCGTGGCGTACTGCTTTTCGGTGTTGACGTCTCCGGTGAGGAATTTGACGCGCAACTGCAAACGTTCGTCGCGCAAACGGTCCTTGAGGGAGTGAAGGTCGATGCCCCACATCCTGGATACGCCGGGAGGCAGGTCCGTATAGCGGGATTTGATCCGCGCGGTAATCTGCTTGCGCATTTCCGACAAATCGAAGCTGCTCAAAGCCGATGGGTCTTTGACGGCCCGTCGCATATACTCGTCCACCATAGGTGTGAGGTTCCGGGGCGGCTCCTTGGCGGAGGCGCGTGAGACAAAAATATCCTCGCGCAAGATTTTCTGCTGGACAGGTGGAAGGCGTCCGGCGCGCCATTGCAAAAGGGCGAAAATAGCGGCGCCCGCCAGGGCCAGCAACACGGCATCGAGCGAAATAATGCCCAGCCACTTGCCCAGCCAGATTTGCCAGCGGGCAATCGGTTTGACCGCCACCATTTGCATCTGGCATTCCTCGACGTCTTTGGCCAGGGAGCCGCAGGAGAGCCATAGCGTGGCGAAACCAAGCAGCGCCGCGGTGGCGCTCAAGGTGTATGTCAATAATATTTGCACCATCCCCTGGGCCGTCCCGTCGTCTTTGATGATCAACGGCAGTCCCACTACGGCGCCCGCCAGCAAAACGCAGAGAATCCAAAACAGGCGATAGCGAAAAGCCGCCTTCCACGTCAACCCCGCGATGGTCGCGATCTTGTTCATTTCCCGTCCGGCTTGCCGAGCAAGGAGGAAAGCTTGTCATTGGCTTGGCTCAGGTCGGCGGGGGCTGTCGCAGGCGTTGTCGGCGGTGAAGGCGGCGCGGCTGGCGCTTCGACGTGTTTGGCCAGGGCAGCCAATTTGGTTTGATCGATTTTTGGCTCCGGCGCGGCGACCGGGGCAGGCGCCTCGGGTTTGGGCGCGGCCATGGTCAAACGCTCCAACATCTTGTCTTGCGCGGGAGGCGCTTCGGCGTCGCCGCGCAGGTAGGCGGCCACGCGGCTGCCGGAGGTCGCGCCGGAAGTTTCGGACAGGGATTCCTTGGCTTTGCGCACCACGTCCAGAAAATAACTCTCCAAATTCTGCGTCGGGTTGTCGATCTGCACTTTGTCGGCGGCGACATCGAGGCGGATGAGGTTCAAAACTTTCTGCATGCTTTCCCGTTCCAGCGCGGGCATGGTGATGCGGACGGAATCGGGCTTGGCCAGCAACTCGCGCAATGGGCCTTGCGCGTGAATGCGTCCGCCATAATAAATGACCACTCGGTCGCAAACATCCTCCACGTCGGCCAGCAGGTGGCTGCTGAGAATGACGGTCTTGCCGCGGCGGGCCAGGGCCAGGATCAAGTCCTTGACTTCCCGGCAACCGATGGGGTCCAGGCCGGCGGTTGGCTCGTCCAGGATGACGAGATCGGGGTCATTGATCAGCGCCTGGGCCAGGCCGATGCGCCGCTGCATGCCTTTGGAAAATTCGCCTACCACCCGCGTGCGCGCCTGGCTCAGGCCGACCATTTCCAGGAGTTGGTCGTTGCGCTCATTGCGTTTGGCCGGCGGCAAATCAAACAAGTTTCCGAAAAAATCCAAAGTCTCGTGCGAATCCAAAAACCGGTAGAGATACGATTCCTCCGGCAAATAGCCGATGTGCGCCTTGCTGGCAACATGACGAGGAGAATGGCCAAAAACCTCGATATGGCCGCGCGTGGGATAAAGCAGGCCGAGCAACATTTTGACGGTCGTCGATTTGCCAGAGCCGTTGGGTCCGAGCAATCCAAAGACCTCGCCGCGCTTTACTTCGAAATCGACGTTATCGACGGCCTTGGCTTTGGGTCGGCCCCAGAAGTCCTTGAAGATCTTGGTCAATCCGCGGACGGAAACGATGACCTGCCCGGCCTTAGGCTCGGCTGGGCTGACCGGTGGTTCGACGACGGCACTCATGCGTTGACGGTCGCAGGCGTCAGTCGCGCCGGCGGCGGGTTGGGCGGTTCGGGGGCGATGGGCGCGAGATGAGGTTCCAATTCCTCGCCTTGACGCACCAACCGGGCGCTGTTGAACACCACAATCAACGACCCCACCACATGCAGAACCGCCGCCACAATCGGGTCGATGAATTTCATCGCGGCCAAAATCAGGCCGCCGATGACAAAGAGAATGCCAACGAGAAAATTCTGGTTAATGACCGAACGTGTCTGGCGTGAAAGCCGCACCAGGAACGGCAAGCGGCGCAGATCATTGTTCATCAACGCGATCGTCGCGCTGTGAATTGCCACTTCGCTCCCGGCGGCCCCCATGGCTATGCCCAAGTCCCCGGCGGCCAAGGCGGGCGCGTCGTTGACGCCGTCGCCGACGACCGCGATGCGGTAGCCTTTGGATTTCATTTGCCGGACGAAATCCACCTTATTCTGAGGCAGACAATCGCCTATGACTTCTTCGCAACCGATTTCGCGCGCGACACGGGCCGCGACAGGCTGACGGTCGCCGGAGATCATGGCGATGCGGCGCACGCCGCAGGCTTTCAAGCCCGCCAGCGCTTCGCGCGCCTCGGCGCGAGTTTGGTCCTGCAAGCCGATCCAGCCGATGCATTTGCCTGCGCGAGCGACATAAATCAGGCTGAACCCCTCGGTTTCATTGAGATCGACTGACTTGAGGAAATCATCCGGCACTCCCTGGTCCTTGAGCCATTGAGCGCGGCCGACAAAAACCTTTGCGCCGTCAATGGAAGCGCCGATGCCGCGCCCGGCGGTTTCGGCGAAGTCTTTCGGCTCGGTCAAAGGGACGCCTGCCTCGCCAGCCAGTTGGGCCAGGGCCTTGGCGGCAGGATGGTTGCTATATTTCTCAGCCGAAGCTGCCATGCGGAGCAATTCAGCGGGAGCGGTTCCGCCCAGCGGCGCAAGCCGGCTGACGGCCAATTTGCCCGTGGTCAGCGTGCCGGTTTTGTCGAAGACAAAGGCATTGATGCGCGCCGCCAATTCGATGTCTCCCACGTTTTTGATCAGAATGCCCAGTCGGGCCGCTGCCGAAAGAGCGGCTACCATGGCGCTGGGTGTTGCGAGGATGAAAGCGCATGGGCAACTGACGATGAAAACCGCAATCACGCGGCTCAAGTCGCCCGTGAACGCCCAGACCAAGGCGCCAATGACCAGCACCAGCGGCGTATAAAAGCCCATGTACTGGTCGATGATGCGCATGATCGGGAGCCGGGTTCTCTCGGCCGCCAGGATCAGTTCGCGCACCTTGCCCAGAGTCGTGTCCTGCCCCGCGCGAGTGACTTTGATCTCCAGCGCCCCGGTCAGATTCTGCGTCCCGGCGAAGACTTCGTCGCCCGGCTTTTTGTCCACGGGCAGCGACTCCCCGGTAATGGTGGCCTGGTTGAATGAACCCTGGCCGCTGATAATCACCCCGTCGGCGGCGACATTGTCGCCAGGACGAACGCGAATGATGTCGTTGACAGCGAGAAACCTTGTTTCCACTTCCTCCTCGCCGGCGGCAGTCACGCGGCGGGCTTTGGGCGGAGTCAATTTGATAAGGGATTCGATGGAAGCGCGGGCGCCCTCGGCGGTGCGGGTTTCAATGATCTGGCCCATCAACATGAAGAACGCGATGACACCGGCCTGCTGATAACCGCCCAGCGTAAAATTGGCCGAGCCGAAGGCGGCCAGCACGGCCAGGGCGACCAGTTCATTGGTCGTCAACATGCCCCGCCGCAAATCCTTGATCGCCGTCAAAACAATCGGATAGCCCAGAATAATTGCCCCGATCATCGCGCTGCCAGAGGCGATGGAGTTGGCGCTGTCGGAAAATATCCAGTTGATGAAGAAGGAATTGATGACAAAGACCACGCCCACCAATGTCCATACCAAAGGCAGGCCGGCATGTTCGTGATCGTGCCCATGGCCGTGGTCATGATCGTGATCGTGCCCGCAACTGGCGCAGGAAGGATCGTGTGGGTCTTCGTTGCTTAAAAGTTGAGTAGTGACTTGCATAGGATTAGGGTTGATTGGGAACGCTTCCACCAGTGGGTTCTTGCGGTTCGCGGCTCAAATTGAAGCGCAACTCGTGCGAATTCGGCGGCACCATGATCTTTTGTTCCGCATTAGTATAAACATTTTCCAAAACGGCCATTTGTTTGATTCGCCGGAACAATTCCGGGTTGCTCTGGTACTGGGCCAGCAAATTGGAAAAGGTGTTCGCCTGGGCGGCCATCATGTCCACCTTGCGCTTGCGCGCGGCGTCGGAGACGTTGACGCGCGTGGCGGCTTCACCTTGCGCCATGGCCAGGTTGGTGGTGGCGTAGGCTTGGGCTTTTTCGATCGTGCTTTTGCTTTTGACCATGGCTTGATCAACTTCGTTGAACTTGGCTTGCAAATAAAGGGGCGGCGAGGCCACGACTTCCACTTGAGCCACCGTCACGCCAAGATTTTCGGACTCAATCAAATCATGCACCCGCTGCTGCACCCGCTCGTGAAACTCGGCGCGATTGCTGGTCAGGATGCCATCGACGGGAAACTCGGTGGCAGTTTGAAGCAAAGCGTCGTTGAGCGCATTGGTGATCAACGTGGCAGCGTCGGTAAAATTAAAATGAAAAACCTTCAGATCCGTGATCCTGTACTGGGCCGTCGCTCGCACGTGAATGATGTTGGTGTCGCCGGACAAGGCGTAGGTGATGTTGGCCGGATTGAGCTTGGCCATCGGCGGCGGTTCGGGCATCCCTCTGGTCCGATCGGCCGCAGAGAGATACCATCCCACCGAGGAATCGGCAGTGGTCAAAGAAGTGATGCGGAGTTTGACCACTTCATCAATGGGACGTGGAAAGGCAAAATGCAGTCCCGGTTCATATAAACGCCCTCCTTCCGCCGGTTTGCCCATGTGCAGGATGATCGCCTTCTCTTGGGGCCCGACGGTGAAGATGCCCGAGCTGAAAAAGACCAGCACCAACGCCACCATAATGATCTGGACGATGACAAAGCTGCTTCGCAACGCCTCGGCCAGCGCTTGCGAGCCAGCGTCCTCGGGGGGCGGAACGCCGCCGGCGGGCGGCATGTTGGGGTCTTGGGCGTTCATTGTTTTTTCTCGGAGGGTTGATCCATTCGCAGCCATTGCAATGGCGTCGTGCTCAAATCCAGCACCAAGGTCGTTTTCTTCTTCAAGAATTGTTCCAACGCGGCGATTTGCATGTTGAACGTCGCCAAATCAGGATTCTGTTGCAGAACGGCCAGCGATTTCATCATCTGCGCCTCGCCTTCTCCGCGCTTGATGAAAGCCTGGGCATCCGCGTCGTACAACATCTTGGCCGCGGCGCTGTCGGCGGCGGATTTGATCTTGGTCGCTTCCAGTTCGCCTTCCGACTGAATCTTGGAGATGTAGGTCTGCCGCTCGGCTGTCATGCGGTCGAATACGTTCTGCGTCACGCTCTCCGGCAGGCCGATCTTTTGGATTTGGAGGAATTTAACCTCCACCCCGTATTTTTTGTCGTTGAGCCGTTTCTGCACCTCATCCAGGATTTCCTGCTCGATCTTGGCGAATTTCAATTGCTGCGGGTCGGTCGAAACAAAATCGGAAAAGTCGTGCCGCCCCACCACTTCACTCTTGGCGCTGCGGACAAGGTCGTTGATCTTCTGCTCCGCCTCGCTGATCGAGCCGTTGAGGAAGTTTTGGAAAAACACAGCCGGTTGCGAAATTTGATAGCCCAGGTAGAGCGACACAAAAATGATGTTTTGGTCGTGCAGCTTGATTTGTTCGAAATTGTCCTGGAAATTCTGGATGCGTTGATCCAGTACGAAGACTTGTTCAATGGGGTAGGGCAAACGCAGGCCGGGGCCGGCGTTGGTGTTGACGCCGACGACTTTGCCGAAGAAGGTAATCACGGCCACTTGGGACAGGCGCACCTGGTAAACAAACAGCATCAAGCCGAAGATAAGGAGCAATACAGCGGCCACTGCGAGTGTAATGGGCTTTTTCTTCATATCATTTGTTGGTGGAGACGGGAGGTATATCGTTGATTAGGTCCGTGCGAATCTTGTCTTCAAGATCAAATATAGGGATGTTTGGGGCATTGGTGGTGGCCATAATGTATTTGCGGGCGGCGGCGCTGTTTTCGGTCAGAGCCTCGAGGTAAGCCTGTTGTTCATAGATTCCTTTGGCGCCGGGCGCGGCCGAGTAAGCAAGGGCCTGGTTGGAAAAGAGCATCGCCCGCGCAACTGCGTTGGTGATTTCGCCATGCTGGTATCCTTCGGCTGTTGTGATCCGCTTGAAACTTTCGCCAGTGGCCCAGGCATTGGTGACCGTTTCATGGGCCTTGGCTTGCAATATCTTGGACTCACGCGTTTCAGACGCCCCGACCACCTTCTCGAATATCTCAGCCACCTTGGTCGGCGGATGAATGTCTTCCAATCCGACGAAGATGATGCGCGCGCCCATCTGAAAGTTGTCCGCCTGCTGTTGGATGTTCTTCCGCAAGGATTCCGCGGCCGCGCCCCGCCCGCGCGACATCAAGTCGTCAAAATCGGCGTTGGCCAGGTACTGAACCACCTCGTGCTCGGCGATGTTGGTCAGCAGCGTCTCCGGGTCTTCGTTGATATAGGCCCAACTGTGCAGATTGGTGATTTGATATTGCACCGGGATGCTGACGGAAAGGAGGCTGACTGGCGGGCTGTTGCCGCCGGATGCCGGATTAGTGGTGGAAAGTGAGTTCAATGTGCCGGCCACCAGAAACTTCTCCTCTTTGGCATGGCTGACGGTCCAGGCGATGGTCTCGGTTTTCTCCGGTTCGGCGCCGACCAGGAACGTTTGAATGCGCTCCGTGTGGTAATTGGTGGTCCTGCCAATTGGCCACGGCGGCTTGAGATGCAAACCGGGGCCGATCACCCCGTCTTCACCCATCGGCTTGCCGAAACATTCCAGCAAAGCCTCGTCCCCTGCGTCCACGATGACGAAGCAGGTGGAAAGAGCCAGGATGCAAACTTGCGCCAGGATCAGCCACAACAGCGCCTTTTGCAGAAATCGGTAGAACCAGGTGTCGGAAACCTTGAACCCGAATTGATAATCCAGCGCGTGTCCCGCAGTGGTGATGATCGCCTCCGGCTGGCCCAACAGGCCGACCAGGCGGCTTTCATAGAGCAACCGCGTCTCCCGCCCCTCGACACGGACGCGATAGCCCTCCAGCACTAGCGCCAACAACGTCTCCACCGCCGCCAAACCGGAAACCACGCACAACACGTGGGCAACAATCAAATCAACTTTGAGGACGCCCGCCAAAACCGCGGCAATCGCCGCGATCACGGCCAAATTGGCGTACGCGCTCAACTGCATGTAAGCCGCGCTTGGCCGCAAGAGCTTCAACCCCTTGAGGCGCGCCAACCCGCTGGAGTATTTGCCCAGCAAGAAGAGAATCAGCCCCATCAAACCAAGCAAGGACATGGCCAGTTTGGCGTTGTCCTGGATGATCGGCGGCTGGGCGGCCAGCCATTGCCAGGGAAAATACGCGCCGGCCGCTTGCAGGAGGAATAGCAGCCCAGTGAAGGTCGGGATGAAAAACCGTTCGAATTGCTCCCGCGAACGTTTGGCCGGAAATGTGTCGCCGCCGGCGGTCGTAAAAAGGGATTCGCTGCCGCGCGATTTGCTCAATTCCTCCATTTCCATCTTCTCGAATTGCTCCCGCTCCAGCAGACCGATGTGGAAATAGCCCAACAACGCCACGAGCAGGCCATAACCAGTCAGGATCGTTCCCATAACCGCCGCCGCCGAACTGACGTAACGCGCCACCAGCAACATACCTATGGTCGCCCCCAAGAGGACGAGCCAGTTCATCAAACCTGTTCTTTTCGTGTTTTGGTCCATGCCAAATTTAGTTCATTTAATTCAAATCAATTAAGTTCGCGGTCTTCAAAAAGGAGCAGCGCCACGGCCAGAATTGCTCCGATGTAAGCGCAAGCGTATCCAAAGGCCTCGGCCAAATAACTCATCGGTATCTTACTCTTACTCTCCAACGCGTCCGCAAGCCAGAACAATTGCCAGTTGGGCGTCACCGCATAAAGAATGGAGGCCCACCAGGACCCGGCCTTGGCCCGTTCCCCAAAGAAATAATCGGACATTAGCCCAGTCAAAAATAAGGCGGAACAGATTGCCAGCGTCGGGATCACGTCCACGCGCGTCGAACAAGCCAGCGCCAGAGCGGCCAGGATGAGCAGCGCCATGTAGATCAAACCCGAAGCGGGAATGACCCGCCAATCGATTCCTTTGTAATCCGCCCCCATTCTTCCGGCTTCGCGCGGAATATATTGCAGCAGCGCAAAGGCCACCACCGCCATGATCACGACCGCGAAAACGGCGTCCGAAACAAAGGGCCGCCGCAGAAAATAATTGGTAAACCCGGCGACGATGTAGGCCAGCAACAATGCCCCGCAAAAGACGCTCAACCCCGGAACATCAACATCCCCATAAGCGTCAAAGGCCATGCGGGTGTTCATCAGGACGCCGATGCAATCGACCAAACACAGCAGGGCCAGCGCCAGGGAAAGCCCTGCGTATTTGGCCAGCAGGAATTGGCCGCGGCTGACGGGCTTGGCGAGCACCGCCAGGGCGGTGCCGCTGCGGATTTCGCGTCCGACCGAAGCCGAGGCGCTCAGGACGGCCCCAAAGAGGCCCGCCAGCAGCATGACCGCCAGAGCGGTATTTTTGGCCAATTTAGGCTCATCCCCGAAGCCGAAATAGTTGATGCAAGCCAGGAAAACCTCAAACAAAGTGGAGAGGGTCATCAGCAGCAGGAAGACCGGCTGCCGAATCAACTCCATGAAGGCGTTGCCGGCGATAGTTATGAATTGTCGCATGTTGCTTGGGCAGACAATACTGCCGGTAGCCGGCTACAGATTACGCAGACTTTGTTCATTTGCAACGGGTTATTCCAATGTTCATGCCATGTACTTGTAACCCATTCTGACACGGCTGGTGGAGAAAGATTCAACATTTTGAGGGCGCAAGGGGTGAGCGTTTGAATGCACAGGCGGCTGAGGGGCGGCAAATCGATTCTTGAAGACTTGACCCGCGCCATTTTTGCGCGCAAATGATGGAATGATTTTGAAGTGCCGCCACTTTGCATTGCTCGCGCCAATTTTGCTCGCGGGTTGCCTCTGCCATCCGCCGGGAAGCCACGAAAAAAGAAAAGGGGATGAAATCGTCGTTGCTGGTCAGTTTTTTCACTCGGGCACGCCGGTCGTGCTTTGGATGGACCCCGGCGGTTATGACGCCTACCGCGTCGAACGCCGTTTTGTGCCCTATACCAATGCGGATTATGAAACCTCGCGTCCCTTTTTAGACGCGCCCCGCACGCCCAACCGATACAGTATCCGCGACGCCAAACTGACCCCGGAACAATTGGAACGAGTCCGCGGCGGCGGTTGGGATCTTCCCACCCTGCAATCCAACGTGGATCAGTTTGTGCTTCATTTCGACGTGGCGGGCATTTCGCGAACGTGTTTCAAAGTCTTGCAGGACTCGCGCGATTTGAGCGTCCACTTCATGCTTGATTTGGATGGGACGATTTATCAAACGCTCGATTTGAAGGAACGGGC
>Ga0302326_10017715_pt1 | contig 14825 bp, 9 predicted proteins | sample Palsa_T0_3_FD_202264 | JGI IMG/M metagenome (GOLD analysis project Ga0302326, IMG submission 202264) | Peat permafrost microbial communities from Stordalen Mire near Abisko, Sweden - Palsa_T0_3 | ecosystem: Environmental > Terrestrial > Soil > Palsa > Peat permafrost | place: Sweden: Abisko... | reverse complement strand
GCGCAGCCAGCGAGTGCGCCTTGCTGACATTGCGGGTCCAGATGCCGGCGGCGAGTCCGTAAACACTGTCATTTGCCGCCCGGACCAGATCCTCATCCATCTTCGAGAAAGGCATTGCTGTCACCACAGGCCCAAAGATCTCCTCCTGCACGATCTTCATGTTCGGCTTGGTGTCGACGAACACGGTTGGCTCTACAAAGTATCCGGCCCCGTCGCGCGCCTTGCCACCAGTGACCGCGCGGGCGCCCTCCTTCTTGCCCGCCTCCAGGTATCCGCAGACCCGGTTGCGTTGAATCTCGGAAACCATCGGTCCCATCTCAGTCGCAGGGTCGAGCCCCGGACCGACCTTGATAGCCTTGGCGTGCGCGGCCACGCCTTCCACGACTTGATCGAAAATGCCTTTTTGCACGTACAGGCGCGAACCCGCACAGCAGCACTGGCCGTGGTTGAAAAAGATGGCGCTCGCTGCGCCGGGGATCGCTACGTCAAGATCCGCGTCCTCGAGGATGATATTGGGCGATTTGCCTCCGAGTTCCAGCGACACATGCTTCAGATCGCGGGCGGCCGCGCTGACGATCAGTTTGCCAACCTCGGTTGAGCCTGTGAACGCCACCTTGTCGACGCCCGGATGACTGGCGAGCGCCGCGCCTGCCGTTTCGCCAAAGCCCGTAATGATGTTCACCACACCCGGCGGAAGTCCGGCCTCCTGCAGAATCTCGCCCAGCCGCAATGCCGATAGGGGCGTTTCCTCGGCAACCTTCAGCACGACCGTGCAGCCTGTTGCGAGCGCCGGTGCGAGTTTCCACGCCGCCATCAGCAATGGAAAATTCCAGGGAATGATCTGTCCAACGACGCCGATCGGCTCGGGCCGGGTATACGAGTGATACTGCACTCCGGGCGTGTACAAAACCGATAGCGGGATCGTCTTACCCTCAATTTTGGTACACCAGCCAGCCATGTACTGAAAGATGTCCGCTGCGAGTGGGACATCGGCAGCTTTGGCAATCGTCATCGGCTTGCCGTTGTCGAGCGATTCCAGCTCGGCGAGCTCATCCGTGTACTTTGAGATCAGGTCACCGATACGCCAAATGATCTTGCTCCGATCGGACGGTGTCATGGTGGCCCATGGCGCAGATTCGAGCGCACGTCGCGCGGCCACGACTGCAGCGTCCACGTCTGCCTTGTCGCCCTCGGCCACCCGGGCGATTACCTGACCCGTAGCCGGATTCGTAACCTCAAAGGTTTTGCCGGAAGCGGCGGCGACCCATTTGCCACCGATCAATAATTTTTTAGCGGTAGCCAGAAACTGCGTCACCGGACTTGATGTCGGAATTTCTTTGAGAACTGCGTTCATATCAATGCCTCCTGATACTGAATTGGACTCGCTCGACGTCGGCGCGGTACTCAAAGCGCTACGGTTAACGCACCCCTAGTGACGCCGGAATCGCGGATTGCCACAGTGGGCGTCCATCCGACGGCCCCGATCCTCGAGCGAGGAGCGAGTCTACTCCCCCTGCATGTTGACGGGGTCGCGGCAAGAGCCGCACAGGTTCGGAAAACGTGCGCTACGGATAAGCCTAGGCCATATGGCGCCGAGGGTAGGTTTGAATCGACGGGCTGTGCGATAGTAGAGTACCGCCTGGATTTTCAGGTGCTTACGCCGACTTTTTAATCTCTGTCGAGGGCAGCTTTGGACCTCAAAACATGCAGAGTTCGACCGAGCATTTTTAATGTGCAATTCGGAGTGCCGGAGCCTTGGGCGCTACAACAGGCCCGGACTTCGACAGCCGCTTACGCACGTCGAGACTATCCGTCCGAATGATCGTGCCGTATATCCGCTGATGTAAACTCATCGGCGAGTAAAAAAGCGCGGGTGAACCGGGCATTGCCTTAAGTGTAGGTGTCGCGACTTTTCCCAGTCGGAGTCTTGGTCGCTGCGGTGTGGGTTGGACACGCTGAGGCCCAGCACCACGACCGCCAAACTCCTGCTTTGGCCAGAAGTGTCTATACTCTTTCGACGACTTCCGGAGACGCGAGCCTGCCAATCGAATGCTCGCTGGTCCTAAACAAACAGCATCCTGAGATTACCCGCCTGGCCGTCGTTTTTCACGGCAAGAGTGGTGACGTGGAGGGCTACTTCCGGGCGCTTGTGCGCGCCGCAGAGACGGCGAGCCATGAGGAGACGCATACACTGTTGGTCGCCCCGCAGTTTTTGCGCGAGGAAGACGTCTCGGCGGATCGTCTTCCAAAGCAAATTCTCCGCTGGCACGGCGGTTCGTGGTCCGCGGGCGGTCCAGCTGCCGGACCGGTGCCGATTAGCGCATTCGAGGTCATTGACAGGGTTCTTACCGCGATGGCGGATCCCAGGATGCTCCCCAATCTGCGCTCGATCGTGCTGGTCGGACATTCCGGTGGCGCTCAGTTGCTGAACCGCTACGCGATCGTTGGCAAAGCGATTGGTGGCTTCGAGCGGTCGGGAATTCACCTGCGCTTCGTGATTGCCAATCCCTCGTCATATTTCTACTTCAGCGATGATCGTCCGCAGCCGGATGGTTCCTATGCCCCGGCGCACGGCAACGCCTGCCCGCAGTTCGATCATTGGCGCTACGGCGCGTTGGATGCGCCCTCCTATGTTTCGGACACATCCTCTGGCGCGTGGCTGCAACGTGAGAGCGACTACGCGCGCGACGATGTGATTTACCTTCTCGGGACTGACGACACCGATCCCGAGCAGGCGGACTTAGACACCTCATGCGCAGGGGAGCTGGAGGGACCGACTCGACTTGCGCGAGGGATATCCTATTTTCACTACCTTCAAGGTCGCCATCCTCGAGACCTGCACCACCAGCTATTGTTCGTTCCGGGCGTGGCACATTCAGGCAGTCGCATGATCGATTCCGCATGCGGTATAAGCGCAATCTTTGAGTACGGACATTGCACCAATCCGTAGCATTACTTTTCCGTTCTCGACAATTTGCGCATTCGTGAGATGTCGAGAAGGGCTGCGTGGCGTCGCCCTGATGGCATTGTTTGGTGCTGTGAGAGGGCATGTGTCTTGCATCTTACAAGACACGACCCGAGCATCTGTGGTAGAGCAGCCTGCGTCGTAGAATCGCAAGGGGGAGCACGACGATGAGTAAGCGCAAGCAGGCTGATATCATTGTTGAAACACATCAACATGCAGGTGTGTAGAGCTGCTGCGGCGTAGCCACGGCGGTTGCTCATTCGCTGAACACTTGGAGGCTCTTGTGTCTATCCGTCCAATCAAGCGGCTCATCACGTCACAGCCGACGACCGAAGGCGCAGGTGTTCATTTGCGCCGCGCATTTGGCTTCCATGACACATCTGAATTCGACCCGTTTCTCCTGCTGGACGATTTCCGCAATGACGTGCCTGAGGACTACCTGGCGGGATTCCCATGGCATCCGCATCGCGGTATTGAGACGATCACCTACGTACTGGCAGGGGCCGTCGAGCATGGGGACAGCATTGGCAACCGCGGCACGATCTCTGCAGGTGACGTTCAGTGGATGACCGCCGGCCGCGGGATAATTCATCAGGAAATGCCTAAAGGCGATCCCGAGGGCCGTATGCACGGCTTCCAATTGTGGGCAAATCTGCCCGCATCGCTCAAGATGACGGAGCCGCGCTATCAGGAAGTCACCGCAGCAGAAATCCCGGAAATCATCGACGATGATGGCACCCGCGCGCGCATCGTCTGTGGCACTTTCTGGGGAAAAAAAGGTCCGATCGTCGGCATCGCGGCGGACCCGGTCTACATCGACGTGTCAGTGCCCCCGGGCAGGCGCAAGACTCTGCCGGTCGAGGTCACGCGCCACGCGTTCGCGTATGTCTTCTCGGGCACGGGGAAGTTCTGCAACGTGTCGGGTCCGCTTGCCGTGCCGACTGAATCGGTCGGCTGGCTCGATACCGCACCTCCGAAGGAAGCGGGCGACCACTCGCTCGTACTCTTTGACCGCGGTGACGAGGTCGTCGTGCAGGCCGGGCCCGACGGAATGCGCTTCCTCCTGGTTTCCGGCAAACCCCTTCAGGAGCCGGTTGCGTGGTACGGTCCGATTGTAATGAATACGCAGGAGCAGCTGCGCGAGGCGTTCGCTGAGCTTCAGCAGGGAACGTTTCTCAAGTCGGGCGAGGCACAGCGAGCCCAAAATTGGCGCTAGCACGTGCACTGAATCTCAGGGTAATGCAGCAATACCGACAAGCTCGCGTCCCGGGTGGGCATGGGTGTGCCCCGTTGACCGTGCAATGCGCGCCTTGCATGTGAAGCAGCACCTGAGCATTCTGTGGTCCTCTCAACAATAGCTATCGCCGTGGCCGAGGGAGGAGCATTGCAGTCTGCTTTGCCATGGCACGCGGGAGTGCTCGATCCTCAAGGCGCGATCGGGGTAGCGGAGCGCACCATCCTGCTGAATGCGACGGCGATCATGCTCGCCGTGATCATACCGGTCATCGTGCTGACATTGGTTTTCGCCTGGTGGTTCCGGTCGGGCAACCGCAAGGCGCGCTATCTGCCCGATTGGTCGTATTCGGGGCGAATCGAATTGGTCACCTGGTCGATTCCAGCGCTCATCATCATGTTCCTGGGAGGTATCGCCTGGATCAGTGCGCATGATCTAGATCCAGCCGTGCCGATCCGCTCTTCCGTCGCGCCGATTGACATCGAGGTCGTGTCGCTCGACTGGAAGTGGCTCTTCATTTACCCGGATCAGGCGGTCGCCTCGGTCAACCTCCTGGTAGTACCCGCCGGTACACCGATCCGTTTCCGCCTTACCTCGGCGAGCGTCATGAACAGCTTCTTCGTGCCGCAACTGGGAAGCCAGATCTATACGATGCCGCGAATGACAACACGGCTCAACCTCATGGCCGAGCGACCTGGCAACTTTAGCGGACTGTCTGCACAGTTCAGCGGCGACGGTTTTTCGGACATGCGCTTCGACGTCGTCGCACTCCGGCCCGACGCATTTAACGAATGGCTCATAGCGACGCGTGCGCACGGTGGGATGCTCGACGCTGCAACCTACACGCACCTTGCGCAAGCCGGCAGCGCCGCAGCACCAGCGACATTCGGCAACGTCGCGCCGCATTTGTTCGAGGTCGCGGTCATGAGTGGTGCGACCGCGTCCGCCATGCCTCCTATCGCTCCCTCCTCCGGCGAAATGGCGCCACAGCCGGGGAACTGACGTGCTGGGTAAGCTCACCTGGGCGGCCATTCCGTATGATCAGCCCATCCCCATGGCTGCGGCGCTCCTCGTCGTCCTCGGCATCGCCGGCACGCTTGCGCTCGTGACCGCAAAGGGCTGGTGGCCCTACATCTGGCGCGAATGGATCACCAGCGTCGATCACAAGCGCATCGGCGTCATGTATCTGCTGCTCGGGCTTGCAATGCTCGTCCGCGGCTTTATTGACGCCATCATGATGCGCTCGCAGCTGGCGATCGCCGCAGGCGGCGCCCAAGGCTACCTGCCGCCCGAACACTACGACCAGATCTTCTCCGCGCATGGAACGATCATGATCTTCTTCGTCGCGATGCCCTTCGTCATCGGCTTGATGAACGTGGTGCTGCCGCTGCAACTCGGCATTCGTGACGTCGCCTTTCCGGTGCTCAATTCCGTGAGCCTGTGGCTTACTGCAGCCGGAGTCCTGCTCGTCAATCTCTCACTCGTCGTCGGCGAATTCGCACGCACCGGGTGGCTTGCCTACCCGCCGCTGTCCGAGCTCGCCTACTCGCCCGGCGTCGGCGTCGACTATTACCTGTGGGCGCTGCAGATATCGGGCGTGGGAACTCTGTTGACCGGCATAAATTTCACGACGACGATCCTGAAGCTGCGCGCACCCGGAATGGGTTATGGCCAGATGCCCATCTTCTGCTGGACCGCGCTCGCGTCGAGTCTGCTGATCGTCGCCGCCTTTCCGATCCTGACCGCAACCTTTGCGATGCTGTTGCTCGACCGCTATCTCGGCTTCCACTTCTTCACCAACGATCTTGGTGGCAACGCGATGATGTACGTGAATCTCATCTGGGCGTGGGGCCACCCGGAGGTCTATATCCTGATCCTGCCCGCGTTCGGAGTATTTTCCGAAGTGATCGCGACGTTTTCCGGCAAGGCTCTGTTCGGCTACCGTTCGATGGTGATCGCGACACTCGCAATCTGCGTGCTCTCCTTCATGGTGTGGCTGCACCATTTCTTCACGATGGGCGCCGGTGCCGACGTCAACAGCTTCTTCGGCATCATGACGATGATCATCGCCGTTCCGACCGGCGTGAAGGTCTTCAACTGGCTGTTCACGCTCTATGGCGGGCGCATCCGCTTCAATGTTCCGATCTACTGGGCGCTCGGATTCATGGTGACGTTTGTGATCGGCGGCATGACGGGAGTTTTGATGGCCGTGCCCCCGGCTGATTTCGTACTGCACAACAGCCTCTTTCTGGTTGCGCATTTCCACAACGTCATCATTGGAGGGGTGCTGTTCGGAGCATTCGCGGGCTATAACTACTGGTTTCCAAAAGCTTTCGGCTTCACCCTCGATGAGCGGCTCGGCAAGGCCGTCTTCTGGTGCTGGTTCATCGGATTCTATCTCGCCTTCATGCCGCTTTACGCCCTGGGGTTGATGGGTGCCACCCGGCGCATGCAGCATTATGCCGACACGGGCTGGCAGCCCTTGATGCTGGTTGCGCTGGCGGGCGCGCTCGTCATCCTGGCCGGGCTCGTGCTCACGATCGTGCAGCTCGTGGTCAGTATCCGCACCCGCGAGCGCCGGCGCGATTTGACCGGTGATCCCTGGGATGGGCGCACGCTCGAATGGTCGACGTCCTCGCCGCCGCCACCTTGGAACTTCGCGCGCCTGCCGCAGGTGCAGGGTATCGATGCGTACTGGCAGGTGAAGCGAGGAGGAAAAGGGCCGACCGCGGAGTCCACAGAGAGCGGTTACGAGGCGATCTCGGTGCCGAGGCCGAGCGCCACGGGCTTCGTGACAGCGTTCTTTGCTGTGATCATGGGCTTTGCGCTCATCTGGCACATCTGGTGGATGGCTGTGGCGGGCCTGGCTGGAATCGTGTCGACAGCGCTCGTTCACGCCTGGCGCGTGGACGGCGAGATCGAGATTCCGGTCGAGACTCTCGCCGCAGTGGAGCGCGCCCGCCCTGAAGCCGGAGCGACCACGTGAGCGCTCTCGAGGCGACGGGCACGCCCGAATTTTTGACTGATGACGACGTGCCGGACTCGAGGCGCGGCCCCGCCGCGAGGCGTGATTTCGTCGCGTTCGGGTTTTGGCTATTTCTGTTGAGCGACGTCGTTATCTTCGCAACACTCTTTGCAGGCTACGCCGTGCTCTCGGGTCAGACGGCAGGCGGACCTGCGGGAGTCCAGCTTTTCGACCGCGGCAAGGTGCTCCTCGAGACGGCCTGCCTGCTGACGTCCACACTCACCTGTGGACTGTGTGCACTGTCGTGCGTACAGCGCAGCACCGCAGCAACCTATGTGTGGGGTGCAGTTACCTTCCTCCTCGGAACCTCCTTCATAGCCCTTGAGCTGACGGAGTTTGCGCGGCTCATCGCCCAAGGGGCCGGGCCCACGCGCAGCGCTTTCCTGTCAGCGTTCTTCGCACTCGTCGGCACGCACGGATTGCATGTGACTCTCGGTCTCGGATGGCTGCTGGTGATGATGGCGCAGGTTGCAACCCTTGGCTTTCGGCCGATGATCATCCGCCGCTTCCTCTGCTTCAGCCTGTTCTGGCACACGCTCGATATAGTCTGGATCGGCGTGTTCACCATTGTGTACTTGGGCGCGCGCTGATGGGCACGCACAAAAACGCACAGGATCACGAGGCAGGGGCCGAACCGGCTGCCCACGGCAGCGCGACCCGATACCTGACGGGGTTCGGATTCGCGGTCCTACTCACACTCGCCTCCTTCTGGGCAGCGGGAACGCACATCGTCTGGGCACCCGGGCTGCCGGTCCTGCTCGCTGCGCTCGCGATTGCCCAGATGGGTGTGCATCTGGTTTTCTTTCTCAATATCTCAAGCGCGCCGGACCAAACCAATAACTTTCTTGCACTTGCCTTCGGAATCTTCGTCGTCGGGCTTGTCGTGTTTGGTTCGATGATCATCATGGCAAACTTAAATGCCAACATGATGCCGGTGCAGCAGCTCCTCCAGATGCAGCGTTGAGGCAGCCTGACGGTCGCTGTTGCGCTCGACTCTCTCTATACGACCCTCGACGCGGCGTACCCGTCGCCCGGCGCTCAGGTAAGCGTGTGACCAAACTGGGCCAGATACCATTCCTGAAACGTTACGACGCGTCGCTCCTGCTCCGAGTAACGGCCCGGCTGGTAACGCTTGGACAGAATGCCGGCCTGATTATTCTCGGTGATCTTCTTGTCCTGTTTCGTTGTTTCATCCCAGCCCCAAATCATTCTTTTGACATCTACTTCCGTCGCCCCTGCGTCTACGAGCCAATAGAGATCCACGTCGGTGTGCATGGTGCTGCGCGGAGTGAACAGAAACAACACGGCGAAGTCATTGGTCGCGACCAGCTGTGTAAAGGGGCTGAACGATAGGTACATGCGCCCCTGGTCGAAGGCGCGACGCTTGCCCATCAATGAGGAGGCGGGGCGTCCGTCGGGCGTCTCGCTTTCGTAGCCCTCGCGGATGGTCCGTTGCAGTAGCAGGCGCAGGTGCGAGGACTCCGGGCCGTCATCAACTGTGCCGATTGGACGGCCGAGTGCTGCGGCACGCTCCTCCCATGCTCTTACCGTCGGCAGGTACTTCTCCACCGCAGCGCTTGGACCGGAACTCGGCCCCGCACCGAAGGCCACGAGTGCCTCGGGGGGATGCATCGAGCAGAACTCGGGGTGTGCCGACGCACAGTGATAGCACTCGACAAAATTCTCGACGACGAGTTTCCAGTTCGCCGTGGTGGGATAGGACTGCGAGTAGGCGATTTTCGCGTCGGCGAAGCCGTGAAAGTCAAGGTACGGGGCGAGGTCAGAGAACGAGGCGTCGAAGTCGACCGGTTCCTGGTCGGACAGGTTGATGAATATGAAACCGTAAAATACCCTGACATGGCAGCGGTGCAGGCCGAAGTCCTTCTTCGAGAAGTCCGCTGGCATCAGCCGCGCGGCAATCAAAGCGCCATCCAGTGCGTAGGTCCATGCGTGATAGCCGCAGGTCAAACGTGCGACTCTGCCGCTCGGCTCGGTGCATACCAATGAGCCACGGTGCCGGCACACGTTGTAGAACGCGTTGATCGTCGATGCGTCGCTGCGAACAATAATGATCGACTCGTTTCCGATCTGGAACAGAAAATAATCACCTTTGGTGCGCACACGGTCGACGTGCCCGGCGACGATCCACTTGCGGCCGACGATTTGTTCCATGTCCGCGGCGAAGACTGCATCGTCGCAATAGAACGGGCGATCCAGGCTATAACCACGCCTCGTCTGCGCGGCCAAGGGTGCGATTACGGAATTCTTCATCGGGTTCGTCTCCGATTCGCAGTAGTGCCAACGCTCACCGTTTGATGCACTCGTTCTGCGGGTCATACATGGGTCGTAGCGAGGCGATTGCCGGGTAACGTATGCCCGCGACCTCGATTTCGTAATCGCCGGCGCCGATGGCATCGGGGCTTCCCGGCGGCACGCTTACGTACCCGAGTCCCACGGCCGCGCCCAACGAGTGGCCGTACATCGCGGAGCGAATAGATCCGACGATCGAGTCGCCCCGCCATACAGGCTCATTGTGGTACAGCAAGGGTTCAGGGGATTTGAGCTTGAATTGTACGAGGCGTCTGAGTAGCCCCGATTGCTGTTGCCGCAGGAGTGCCTCGCGCCCGATGAATCCGCCCGGTTTGTCCAACTTTACCGCGAAGGCGAGGCCCGCTTCCAGCGGCGTGTCCTCGTCGGTCAGGTCGTGCCCCCAATGCCGATATGCCTTCTCGATTCGCAGCGAATTCAACGCGTGATAGCCTGCGTGCACCAAGCCGTAGTTCACCCCCGCCCTGACCAGGGTGTCGTACACGTCCAGCATGAATTCGGTCGGGATATAGAGTTCCCAGCCCAATTCGCCCACGTAGGTGATGCGCGAAGCGCGCACCAGGGCATAGCCCAGTTCGATTACCCGGCTGGTGCCAAACGGAAAAACCCGGTTGGAAACGTCGTTCGGGGTCAGTGATTGCAGCAGTTCTCGCGCCCGCGGCCCCATCAGCGATATGACGCCCATGGCGGACGTCACATTGGTGAGGACGCAATGCACGCCAGGATCGATATACCGTTGCAACCAGGCGAAGTCTTTAGTCTCAGTTTCAGCGCCCGTGACGATCAAATAGGCCGTCTCGCTCAAACGTGTCACGGTGAGATCCGCCTCGATGCCGCCGCGCTCGTTCAACCACTGGGTGTAGATTATCCTGCCAGGTGCAACCGCCACATCATTGGCGCACACCCGGTTGAGCACGCGGGCGGCATCGTTGCCTTCGAGGCGAAATTTCGCGAACGATGATTGGTCGAAGAGACCCACCGCCGAACGAACCGCCCGGTGTTCATGGGCGCTGTACTCGAACCAATTCTGGCGACCGTAGCTGTACTCGTATTTCGGCTCGATGCCTGCCGGCGCGTACCAGTTGGCGCGCTCCCAGCCGAAGGCCTCGCCGAAGCAGGCGCCGGCGCTCGCCAAGCGGTCATGCAGCGCCGATTTGCGCACACCCCGGCCCGACTCGTATTGCCGGAACGGCCAATGCGTGGCGTACAGCAGGCCCAGGGTTTCCGAGACCCGCGCCTGCAGGTATTTGCGATTGATCTGGAAGGGCATGTTGCGCCGAACGTCCACCTCCCACAGATCAGGCGGCGGGTGACCGTCACGGATCCATTCCGATATGACCTTGCCGATGCCGCCTGCGGACTGCAGGCCGATCGAGTTAAGGCCCGCGGCTATAAAGCAGTTTGCAAGCTCCGCTGATTCGCCGAGCTGGTAGCGCACGTCGGGAGTGAAGCTTTCCGGGCCGCAAAAGAACTTTTGAATTCCTGCTTTTTCCAGCGCAGGCACTCGACGCATGGCATCGAGCAGCACCGGCTCGAAGTGGCCGAAGTCGCCTGCAATCTCACCGAACGAGAAATCATCCGCAATCCCACCGGCGCCCCACGGTCGCGCGTGGGGCTCAAAGGCGCCGACGAGCAACCTGCCGGCGTCGTACTTGAAGTAACTGCAATGATCATAGTCGCGCAGGACCGGAAGGTTTGCACTCAATCCCGGGACATCCTGAAACAGCACGTAATAGTGCTCGCAGGCATGCAGCGGCACGGTCACGCCGATACTAGAGGCAAGATCGCGCGTCCACATGCCGCCGCACAGAACAACATAGTCCGCGGCAATGCGTCCCTCCTTTGTTTGTACGCCGCTCACCCGAGCTCCGTCATGCAGGATGGCGATCGCCTTGGTGTCTTGAAAGATCTGCGCGCCGCAGTGGCGAGCGCCTTTGGCGAGCGCCTGCGTAATATCGACCGCGTTGCCATAGCCGTCGCTCGGGATGTGAATGCCGCCGATGACGTCATCCAGATTGGCAAGCGGATACAGTGCGCCGATTTCGCTCCGGCTCACCACGTTTACAGCGAGGCCGAAGACCTTCGCCATCGAGGTATTGCGCCGCAATTCTTCCATGCGCCCGGCAGTGGTCGCGACCGACACGGAGCCACATTGGCGATAGCCGGTGGCCTGGCCCGTCTCGGCCTCGAGTCCGCGGTACAGCTCACTCGTGTATCGCGCCAGCTGCGTCATCTTGACGCTCTGGCGCAATTGACCGATCAGGCCGGCTGCGTGCCAGGTTGTGCCGCTCGTCAACTGTTTGCGCTCGAGCAGAACGATGTCGCTCCAACCGAGCTTGCCTAGATGGTAAGCAACGGAACAGCCGATGACACCCCCGCCCACGATGACGACCCGCGCACGAGCGGGCAGATCGGTGGCCACGAGCTAAGCCTTCATCCGCAGGTTATCTGGATCGTAGGCCGCCCGCGCAAGCACGGTGGCGCGGCGGCGTTCGCCCTGCACGAGCACATCGAAAACGCTGCCGGGTGCGGCGAACTGCGGCTCGACACAGGCAAACACAAGGCTCTTCTTGACTCTGTGACCATAGGCGCCGGAAGTGGTGACGCCGATACACCGATCACCATCAAGCGCAGGCTCGCCGCCGCGCGCATCGGTATCGGTGGCCTCGAGTTCGGCATAGGCGATTTTGAATGGTCGCGGCGCCTGAGCGAGCGTCGCCGCCCTACCGACGAAGTCGCCCTTGCTGAGGTTCACGAAGCGCGACATATCCGCTTCCAGCAAGCTCAGCTCATTGGTCAGCTCCGTCGACCAGGCCTTGTAGCCCTTCTCGATACGCATGCTGTTGACGGCGTACAGACCGTAGTTCGCGATGCCGAACGCCTGACCCTGCCTCCAGATGGCATCGTAGAGAGCCGCGAGCGAGGCAAGCGGCGCGTGCAGCTCCCAGCCAAGCTCGCCGACGTAACTGACGCGCAACGCGCGCAGCGGATGCCCCGCGACGCTGATCTCGCGCGCGGTGAGCCAGCGGAACTGCTGATTGCTCAGATCCGCTTCGGTCAGGCGACCGAGCAGCTCCCGGGAGCGCGGCCCGCTCAAAACGAGTACTCCGCGAGCCTCGGTGACATTGTCGATCTGCACGGCCTCGTCGGGTTGCAGGCTTTGCGCGAGCAGGTCGCCATCGCGCAGCTCGGCGGCGGCGGCCGATAGTGCGTAAAAGCGATCCTCTGCCAGGCGGCTAACGGTCATCTCGCCGAGGATGCGTCCGCCCGGGGACAGCAGATGCACAAGCGCGATGCCACCCACTTTTCGCGGAATCTGATTGGCGCAGATGCGGTTCAGAAACGACTCAGCCTGTGGACCGCTGATGTCGAACTTGGCGAAGCCTGTGAGGTCAAGGATTCCCACGCGCTCCCGCACGGCCGCAACTTCATCGCCGACGACGGCGAAAACATTATTGCGCGCATACGCGTAATCTTCGACGCGGCCATCGAGGGAGAACCATTTCGGACGCTCCCATCCGAATGTTTCCGTGTAAACGCAACCCTGCGCCTTAAGTCGCTCGTACAGGGGACTCGTCTTTTGCGGGCGCCCCGCATCTTCCTCTTCGGCGGGTCTGCGCGTGGTGAACGTCTGGCGATAATCGAGGAACACCTTGTCGCGTACGTACGTTTCGTCGGCAAACTTGCCGAAACGTCGCGGATCGAACTCCGTCATATTGATCTCGGCGTCGCCGTGCACCATCCACTGCGCGAGGTACTTGCCGCAGCCGCCGCCCTGTGCGATGCCGAACGATGTGCCGCAGCACATCCAGAAATTTTTCAAGCCCGCCGCCGGACCGAGGAGCGGAGCTCCATCGGGCGTGTGCGGAATGGCGCCGTTGATCACGCGCCGAATGCCCGCTTCTCCAAAGATAGGCATGCGCTCGATCGCCCGTTCGAGCCAGGGAGCGATGCGATCCAAGTCGTCCGGGAACAGCTCATTCGATGCCTCCCAGGAGGGAAAGCCGTGCGGTGCCCAGGCTTCCTGCAATCCCGTGCGCTCATAGACGCCAATCAGGCCGGACTTCTGCTCCTGCCGGAAATAGCCGGACACATAGGGGTCGCGCATGACCGGAATCTCTTCGCTGCGCTCGACGAAGGCCTGAATGGGGTGCGTCACGACATAGTGATGCTGCATATTGGTGATGGGTGCGTCGCTGCCCACCATCTTTGCGACCTCGCGTGCGTAGCAACCGGCGGCGTTGACGACCATTTCCGCGAGAATCGTGCCGTGCTCGGTGATGACCTCCCACTCGCCGCCACGACGTTGACGGATGTCGAGGACGCGGTTGTGGCGCTGCACGCTGGCACCCAGGTCGCGCGCAGCTTTTGCGAGCGCATTGCACAGACCGGACGGATCGCCGTGCCCGTCATCGGTAGTCCGCGCGGCCGCGATCACATTGTCGGTAGTCAGGAACGGATTCAGGCGCTTGATTGCGTCCAGGCCGACGATTTCCATGCCGAAGCCGATGCTCTTCGAATAGCCGTAAACATACTTAAGCCACGCGAGTTCATGCGCGTTGGTCGCAAGACGCAGCCCGCCACACTGATGCCAGCTGACGGACTGTCCGGTCAACGCCTCCAGCCGCGGATATAACCGGTTACTGTAGGCGTGAATCTTCGCGAGGTTGTAGCTTCCGGTGATATTCGGGCATTGCCCGGCCGCGTGCCATGTGGAGCCTGATGTGAGTTCGCTCTTCTCGACCAAAAGAGTATCGGTACAACCCTCCAGTCCCAAGTGGTAGAGCAGGCTTGCGCCCATCATGCCGCCGCCCACGACTACGATGCGCGCGCTTTTGGTCATCGGGAATGAGTGAGGTCCGCGCCAAGACAGGGGCCCGCTCGGCTCCGCGATTGCCACAACCCGACATTGCCCATCATGAAATGCCCCCGGGGCGTACTTGCTCGCAAACTTCACCCGTGAAACTCGCCGGCGCGGCACGCCGTCAAGCAGCTTCGACCGTCTGGACGGTCGCAAACCCCCCGAGCGTAGCTCCTGCCCGCAAATCGGGATTCGCGGCGCAGGTGGATCTTACCTCGGGCGAGCTTAAGGCAATCCGACTCGCGTGGCTGAGTGTTCCGCGGCTCAGCGTCGCTCGCCGGTCGCCCGCCCGTTACTAGACCGCGCTGTGGCAGAATAGCGCGATCATGGTTGACGAACGCTGGCCGGCACTGCCGTACGATGCCTGGAAGGAGACTTACGCGACGCTGCACATGTGGACGCAGATCGTAGG
>Ga0302326_10017714_pt1 | contig 14827 bp, 11 predicted proteins | sample Palsa_T0_3_FD_202264 | JGI IMG/M metagenome (GOLD analysis project Ga0302326, IMG submission 202264) | Peat permafrost microbial communities from Stordalen Mire near Abisko, Sweden - Palsa_T0_3 | ecosystem: Environmental > Terrestrial > Soil > Palsa > Peat permafrost | place: Sweden: Abisko... | reverse complement strand
ATCATCGCCCGCGATGGCCGAACGCTCGTTTTCGCCGAAGTGAAGACACGCGAAGAGGATGACCCCTCTCCCGAGGATCAGGTGAACCTCCAAAAGCAGCACCAGTTGACCAAAGCCGCGCGAACCTATCTGTCGCGCTTTGGCTCTCCTCAACCGCCGGCCCGCTTTGATGTCGTGGGCATTGTCTGGCCGCCGGGACAAGCGCCGCAGATTCGTCACACGATCGACGCCTTCGAAGCGACGTTTTGAAATCGATGATCGACGAGCATCATGATTGACACGCACTGCCATCTCACCGATCCGCGTTTGTTTGGGCAGGTAGACGGGGTGATTGCCCGCGCCAAAACCGCGGGCGTTTCGCATCTGATCGCCATCGGAACGGATATCGAGGATGATCAGCAGGTCGTGAGCACCTGTCAGGGCAGGGATGGGGTGCGATGTGCGATCGGTATCCATCCCAATTATTGTGCCAAGGCAGAGGTGACGGCCCTGGATCTGCTTCGCGCTGTTGCCTTGTCGCCCAGCGTCGTTGCGCTGGGAGAGATGGGCTTGGACTATCACTATCCGCCGATTGACCGTGCCCGCCAGACCATGTTTTTTCAAAGGCAACTGGAGCTGGCCATCGAGCGGCATTTGCCGGTTGTGATTCACTGTCGCGAAGCGGTTGAGGATACGCTGGCGATTCTCAAGGATTTTCCGACGATTCGCGGCGTGTTCCACTGTTTCACAGGCACTTTTGCTGAGGCGATGCGAATTCTGGATATGGGCTATTTGCTGGGATTTGACGGGCCGGTGACGTTCAAGAAATCCGACGAATTGCGCTCGATCGTCAAAGCGATGCCAGCGGATCGGCTGCTGGTTGAGACCGATTCGCCCTATTTGTCGCCCGAGCCTTTCCGAAGTCAGAAAATCAATGAGCCGGCGATGGTGATGCACGTCGCTGCCCGCATCGCGGTCGAGCGGGGGATCACAATTCAGGAAGTGGATGAATTGACTACCGCCAACGCATCACGCCTGTTCGGTTGGCCGAGTTAGAGACTGTTTCAGAACCGTTGGAGACCTTTCATTCCGGGCCGACACGGCCCGGCTCGGAGAGGTTGTGAAACAAACCTCTTAGCGGACAGCGGCTTGGGGGGATGCGTTGTGGTTTGGTAAAACGCGCCATATCGTCTCTGGCCGTGTTCACGTTCCCTGTATTGGCGATGATCGCGGCGACCGTCGCGCTGGGAGCGTGCTGGTCGCTGGGATTTCTTAGAGGCCAGCCTGTCGCTCTTCGGATTCTATTTGCAGTTTCTTCCCTGGGCTTAGCAGGGATCCTGCTGCGCGTCGTGGGGCTAACCGCCTTTTCCCCGCTTCGTGAGTGGAACGGCGCGAGATTGGCTCCGCTCATGGCCTTTGAAAGGGGCGTTCCGCTATACGGCGATCCAGCCAGCGGTGTGCTCTCCGCTTGGATCTACGGACCCATCCCAGCGCTGGTGTATTTGCCAACGTCGCTGCTCCATGAACCGACGGGATGCATTATTCTGGGAGTTATCCAAAGCGAGTTGATGTTCTTCGCGCCGGCAATCTGCGCAATCGGGCTGGCCTGGCGTCGCATCGGCAGCGCGGGGCGAATGATTGGACCGCTAATGCTGGCGGTCTTGTTCTGCATCGCCCTGCGAAATCAGAGCCTGATCGATGGCGCGTTCTTCATCCTCTCCGATGCGCCGGCGATGGCGCTGATTATCAGCGCGTGCATTCTTCTGATGGGCCGCCGGTCGCCGCCGGCGGTGGCGGTGTCGGCGGTGCTGACGGTGTTGGCGTGCTGGTGTAAGCAGACAATTGTGCCGCTGGCGATTGTTCCAGTGCTATTCCTTTTGCTGGCTGAGGAACGCGAAGCGGCGACGACCTACATCAAGTGGCTGCTCTGCTGGGGCGCGGCGATCAGTGCCGTGCTTGTGTGGCAATTTGGTGCGCGGGCGATGTGGTTCAACATGGTCACGATTCCATCGCGTCAGCCATTCCGATACGGCGGGCAATCGATCCTGCCCACGCTGTGTTACGGCCTTTGGGAATGGATGAAGCAGGCGGTTGGCCCAGCGCTGCCGATGATGGTGTTGCTAACAATGGCAGCCTTGATACCAAGCCGAGCTCCCACGCCTCGAACAAGCAGCCGGCGGCTGGGCGAACTTTGCAGAAGACGACCGTGGATCATCTTGATTCTCGCCAGCGGAAGTCTCCTTTTGCCCAGCGTTCTAGGATTTATTAAGACTTCGGGAGATTATAATAATTTCGCGCTGAGCCAATTCCCTCTGCTTCTTGCCGGCTGCTTGGGGATCGTCGACCTCTGGCCGGAACTCACCGCCGCACGGCCGGTAATGGCGAATGTCATCGCGGCCATCGGATGCTCGTTTGTTTTTGTGTGCGGCGTAACCGCCGACGCCACGCGGCCGGGGGCCTTGGATGCCATCAGCGCGCAACTGAGCGACCCATCGGCAAGTCGCCAGCAAATTATCTTCAACTTTGAACGGCTGCATCCGGGCGTGGGATATTTTCCCTGGGAGCCACTTCCGGCCTTGCTGGCCGAGGGAAAGCTGTATCACTTCGAGTGGGGCTTCATCGATCGAATTACCGCGAACCTGCCTCCGTCGAGCGAGCAGGCGATGGCGCACGTCCCAACCAAAATGCAGTTCATCGCGATACCCACGGATGCCACGATCTACGCTTTGAAATTCTTCCCGAGGTTCACCGTGTCGGGAGAGGTGCCAATGCTGCCCGGCTTTACGGTATTTAGCATTGGGGCGCCATCGAGAAAAGGCTCGACCATGGCAGTCACCATCGACGACGTCAAAAAGTTGTTATGCGTCAGCCCCGGTAGGATGGCGAGACGATTGCTGCACATTCTCGAGCCGTCCCAACCGGCGTCTTGCCTGCCCCCGCCCAGAAGCTCATAAGACTCAATCAGGTGCGCGATCGTCATGCCAATTATTCGTCACCTTCTTCGCCAGGCGAGAGCATTTCCAGCCGGCCGGTCTCAGGGTCCATGATCAGGCCGTGCACCGCGACATCTTGCGGAAGGAGAGGATGATCGCGAATCATCTTGACGCTGGCCAAGACGCCGGCTCGGGGGCTCTCCATTCCGGTGAGCCATTGCTGCAGATCAACACCGGCGTGCATCAGCGTCTGAAAAGTGTCGGGTGAGATGCCGCGCTGGCGCGCTTTCTCCAGGACGGTGCCGGGACTCAGGCCGGTCATCCCGCAGCCGTGATGACCCACAACGGCGATCTCATCGGCTTCCAATTGATAGACCGCCACCAAAACGCTTCGCATCACCGAGCCAAACGGATGGCTCACAATCGCGCCGGCGGTCTTGATCATCTTCACGTCGCCGTTGCGAAGTCCCATCGCCTTGGGCAGCAACTCGACCAATCGCGTATCCATGCAGGTGATGATCACCAGCCGCTTGTTGGGCAGGGGGCTGGTGAGGAAGGCTTCATACTCCTTGTTTTTCACGAACTCGGTGTTGTGGGCGAGGATTTCGGGGAGCGCGGACATCGTTCCGACAGTGTAGCGGCGTGTGCGGTCGTCGCAAACGTCCATGGTGATCCTGGCGGAAACCTGGGCGTTTCTCTGGGCGAATCGCATTTGACGAGCCGCGACCGTCAGGGAGCGATTTTCAGCCACGGGAAAACGCTCCCTGACGGTCGCGGCTCGGGAGGTCCGCCAAACGCGATCACCCAGAGGCCGCCTTCTCGCGTGATTGCTGCGCATCCCTATACTGTCCCGCTCGTTCAACCGCTACGGAGACAATCGATGGCAGAAAAAGCACCCCCCAAGAAAATCGTGCTCGCTTATTCAGGCGGTCTGGATACCTCGGTCATTCTGCCCTGGCTCAAGGAGCGATACCCGGGCGTGAAGCTGGTTGCCTATGCGGCCGAACTGGGACAGGGCGACGAGCTCAAAGGCATCGAAGCCAAGGCGTACAAATCCGGGGCGGATGAAGTGATCATCGAAGATCTCCGCGCGGAGTTCGCCGAGAAATATTGCTTTCCGTTGCTGCGGGCCCATGCGATTTATGAGCAGGATTATCTGCTGGGCACGAGCATTGCCCGCCCGTTGATCGCCGCCAAGCAGGTGGAAGCCGCCCGCCAGACGGGGGCCGATGCCGTCGGTCACGGCGCGACCGGCAAGGGAAACGATCAGGTGCGTTTTGAGCTGACCTATCTCGCCCTCGCCCCGGACCTGAAAATCATCGCCCCCTGGAAGGATCCTTCATTCGAATTGCGCGATCGGGAGAGCGCAATCGAATATGCCGAGCAACACAATGTGCCGATTCCCGTGAGCAAGACCAAAATCTACAGCCAGGATCGTAACCTCTGGCATATCTCGCACGAGGGAGCCGAGATCGAACATCCCGATCAGGAGCCCAATTGGCACAAATGCCTGACCATGACGACGCCCCCGGACAAGGCTCCGGATGAAAGCGAAATCGTCGAGGTTGGCTTTGAGGGAGGGAATCCCATTTCGGTCAATGGAAAGACGTTCGCGCCGCACGAGTTGATTGCGGAGTTGAATAAAATCGGCGGCCGGCACGGCGTGGGCATCGCGCTTCTGGTCGAGAATCGCCTGATCGGCATGAAATCGCGCGGCGTCTACGAGACGCCGGGCGGAACGATTCTCTACGAAGCGCACAAGGCAATGGAGCAGATCTGCATCGAGCGAGATACCTTGCATTACAAACAGCATGTCGCGCTGAAATATGCGGAGCTGGTCTATTACGGTCAGTGGTTCCATCCGCTGCGCGAAGGGCTTCAAACCTTCATCGATCACACCAATGCAACGGTGACGGGCATCGCAAAGGTGCGATTGTTCAAGGGCCGCGCGATGGCCATCTCGGCGACAAGCCCGCACACGCTTTACGACAGCAAACTGGCCAGCTTCAGCATGGAGGGATATGACGTGACAGCCGCGCGCGGGTTCATCGATCTGTTTGGATTGCCGATGAAAGTAGCTCAGCAGGCGAAGAGATGGTGATATGGGCTTGCTCTACTTTCCGCGCGCCGCTTGCCGCTGAAGCGGCAAGCCCGGTGGCTTGCCGGCGCAAGTTCCAGCCGAGGCTGGACGCCCGGCTTTTTCTCGACACGCAGCTGTAGGAGATCGCTATGGCCAAACGCCGACTGGCTGCCTCCGCAGTCGTGATCGATCCGCGCCGGGGGGTGCTGCTGGTGAAGCAGGGCCGCACGCGCCACGATTGGGAACTGCCGGGCGGCAAGGTGAAGAAGGAGGAATTTCTTCTCGATGCGCTGCTTCGGGAGGTGCGCGAGGAGACGGGGATCGATGTCGAAGCGCAGCGGTTGATCGGCATCTTCTATATTCCGGCCGAGCTGATTTATGACTTTGTTTTCCTGGCCCGCCCCTCGCGCAAAGCCGATGTTCCCCATCCCAACCCGCCGGAAATTGCCGCCTGCGATTTTTTCCCGATCGATGATCTCCCCAGTCCCATGCAAGGCTTCACGCGGCAACGGATTCATGATGCCCAGCATGGCAGATCGCATCTGCTGCCGACGACGCTTGCGCCCAAGCATTGGATTGAATAAAAGCTACGACATCTGATATTTCATTTCGATTTGCGGCCCCATGATCCGCACTGTCAGTGCCGGCTCCGCGCCCGCCGTCTCGGCGACAACGCTTCCCCACGCGAGGGCGAACTGCTCCAATTGTTCCTCGGCGTGCACTTTTTCGCTGACGCCCAGCACTACTTCCGTCGCTTTCAGATCCCTCGCGGCACGCGCGATGGCGTAGAGCGGATTGTTGGTGGGCAGCACGACCGGCTTCACTTCTTTGCCTACCTCCTCCGCCACCGTAACGATCTTTGTCAGCAGGTTTCGATCTTCCTCATTGGCGCTGGTTTCTCTTTCGGTCACACCCACCGTCATTGCCGGCAAGACCTTGCAGGTCACGACCACCACATCGCGCTGGTTCGTGTCGGTCTCCTGCAGAATCTTCTGCAACACCGGCAGACTTCGCGGCCCACGGGCGGCGACGAGGATCGGATTCGGATGGGTCACGCCTGCCGCTTCCAGCGTCAGCTTGTCGCTCGATTTCTCGTTGAACTGTTCCAGATGCTGGAAATGACCGCCCCCGCGCCGGCGGGTGCTGATGTGCTCGAGAATCACAAACGCCGCCATGAACGCGACGGTGAAGCTGACTCCCCAGATAGTCGCGGTCTCCTTCGTCACCAGATTGATCATCGCCGTGCTGAGCAGAATGAGGAAGATGATCGTGATGCCGATCGGCAGATCGATCTCCGCACCGCCCTTGTTATGCGTGCGAATGTTGAACGGCACTTCGTATTCGCGATGGCGCTTGTCCTTGAAGCGCAGCACAACCATTGCCAGGGTTTTGAAGACGAACGACCAGATCACGCCGAAGGCATAAGCCTCGCCCAGTGTATCCACATCGCCCCAGCTTGCGATGATGGTGAGCAATTGCAGGATGACGACCAGATTGATCAGCCGATGCGTCGTGCCGAATTGCTTTTGCGGGTGGAGAAACCATGGCGTGAGAACGCCATCTTCAGCCAATCGGTTCATGACGCCGTTGCTGCCGACGATGGAGGTGTTGACCGCCCCGGCGAGGATCAGGAATCCTACCATGACGACGAAGCATTCCATGATGACCTTGAGCCAATTCGGGCCTACAAGGTAATGGACTAGGCCGTTAATCAAGTTGTCGCGGTATTCGCCGTTGTCTCGTTCCACATGCGTGCCGGTGCCGCTGCCGACCAGAACTTTCTGGTCAATCGTTTTGGGGTAGTCGCTGCTGGGATCGTCGAGCTTGTTTCCCCAGCTTTGACCGCTCACGCCGGTGGGGCGCAGGTAATCCACCTGGACGCTGTTGGCGTCGTAGCTCGATCCATCGGGCACCACATACGTGGCCACGCGCTTGCCATCGGGAATGATCAGGACGGCGAAGAAGCTGATCAGGCTGGTTAGCAGCAGCGAATACATGAAAATGACGAATCCGGCCCGAAGTAGATTTTTCAGCTTGGGCGCTTCGATCTCGCGGTTAACCTGCGCCAGGGATTCCTCCCCGCTCATCGCAAGTAGTGTGTGACCGAACGCCATGAGCACGCCGAGCATTCCAATTACCCGCGGCAAGCCGGTTAGCCATCCAGAAGAGTCCGCCGTGAAGACGGGCATCGCTGGGGGCATTTTTAGAGTTGAGGGATGCAGCCCCATCGTCAGCAAGCTCCATCCGATGATGATGACGCCCATCACCGTCGTGAGCTGCATGATCCAGAGCGCCTGATCGCTGGATTCGTGGATGCCGCGGATGTTGGTCCGCCAGAACCAAATGGTAATCAGAATGGCGATGATGACGGTCAGCACGTTGATCGTCTTTTGAAAGTGCGTCGGATCGATCAAGGCGTGGTGGTGATGCGCGTTGAGCAGATTGATCATGTCGATCAACAGTCCGACGATGTATTGCCCGGCGGAAACGCCGCTGATCGGCCCGGTTAGAACGTAATCGAACATGAGCGCACTGACGGACAGCTTTGCCAGCGTTCCGCCCATTGCCTCCTTGACCACGCGATACACGCCGCCGCGCGTGAACATCGTGCAGCTTTCGACATAGACCGCGCGCACGGCATAGCTGAAAAGCATCACGCCCAAGATGAACCACGGCGCAGCCTTGCCGATCGCCTGTTCGGAAATGCCTCCGATGTAGTAAGCGGTGCTCGCCAGATCGCACAGGACAATCGCCGCCGCGCGCCAGAAGCTGATGAAAGCAAGCGCCACAGAGCTCACCACCAGCACATTGGTGCGATGTCGCTGCGATGCGTCGGGCAACTGCGCGACGTCAAACCCTGTATCAGGAGCGGGTGCCATGAAAGGAACTTTCTGGCCGAACGATATCCGTGGCGAATCAGGCGGCGCTGCGCGCGGCCCAATCCGCTCATGTCGGTCGGCACGATTCAAAACAGACGGACGCAGCGAACGTCCGGTCAACAGCTAGCGCGTAAAAAGTCGAAAGCAGATGCACTACGAAACAGATTCTTCAGGCGGGAACTTGCTTCGTTTTGATGCCGCAGAACCCGAGTCCTGCGATGGGTTCCCCGTGCCGGGCCTATAGCCTGGGCTTAGGCGGTCGGTTCAAGCAGGCGAGATCGTAAGCACACAAATTGCCCTGTCAAATATCGCAACCGCCCGAGCCTGCCTCGCCAGAGAAACGGCGATGGGGTACATCTATGCGAGTTGCATAAGCCGGCTATATACAAATTTGACTCGGCCAATCCACCGGAATCGCGTCCGACGCCTGCATCCGATTCGACTTGCGTTCTTGTCCGGCGATGGACCGTCGCGCTTTGCGCTGGATTGCTCATCGCGTTTGCTGCGCTCGCAGGGTCGGCCGTCGCAGGGAAATCGCCCACGGTGGACGAGGGCTATCACGCCATGGCCGGCTGGCTGCACCTATGGAGAGGCGAGTACCGATTTGACAGCGAAGACCCTCCCCTGTGGAACACTCTAGCCGCGGTTGTGACCGGACCTCACACGATCCGAATTGATCCGCAACAATTGGCGTGGTCTTCTCTGCCGCTCGATGCGGGGGCGGAATACAAGTGGGAGATCCAAACGCTGTTCCGAACTGCCGGTAACAACCCGATTGCTTTCCTCGAACGATTCCGGGCTGTAATGCTTGCGGTCGCGGTGGCGTTTGGTGCATTTCTAGCTTTCTTTGTATGGCGGCTCGCGCGCGCCTGGGGCGCAACGCCGCTGGCGTCGTCGGCGGCGACAATTCTGGCCACGGCTTTGTTTGTTTTGGATCCGAACTTTCTGGCGCATTCTCCGCTCATGAAGAACGATGTTGCCTCGGCATTTGCGTTGCTGGGTTTGACCGCATGCACCTGGGCCGCGGGAGGAGCGCTGACCGTGCGTCGAATCCTGGCGCTGGGGGTCTGGTCGAGCATCGCCATGTCCGTGAAATTCAACGGTCCACTGCTGATTGCAAATTCGGCGGTTTTGCTTTTTTTGCGCGCGATTTTGTCGTGTCCCTGGTTGATGGGAACTCGGCTATGCATTTCGCGGACCAGACGCCTCGGAGCCGCAGCGCTGGCGGTGGCGGTCATGGGAATCATGACTTTCGTAAGCATCTGGCTGAGCTACGGCCTGCGCTTCGCCCCGAGTAGCGAGCCGGGCGCGCAGATGAATATGTCCAGAGTGGCCGACGCCTGCCTGGTTAATGTGTGGGACGCGAAACATTGGGACGGTACTGCCGTGAATGCGCCGAGCAAACAGCAAATGGATGCAATGCGGCCGCCGATGATTGTGCGGCTGGTCGGCTGGGCCAACGAGCGGCACGTGTTGCCGCAAGCGCTTCTGGCCGGATTGCTCTATGTATTTCAGGCCTCGCAGACGCGCGGCACGTTCCTCTGCGGGCAATCGAGCAGTGTTGGAACATGGTGGTACTTTCCCTTTGCGATGGCTGTGAAGACGCCCATCGCGACGCTGGCCGCCATCGCGGCGATGGCAATCGCGGCGGCGGTCGGCCTGTTCCGGCGAAAGGGCAAAGCGTCGGTTTCTTCTAACCCCACGCGGCCTGATTCTCGCGTCTTTCGAACCGAAATTTGGACAGCCATGTGCCTGGGCTTGCCCGTGGCGATCTATCTCGCCGCGGCAATGTCCTCAAATCTGAATCTAGGCATCCGCCACGTGCTGCCCGTTTATCCATTCCTGTTTGCGGCCGTGGGGCTGGCGATGTCCAAACTATGGGATTGGCACAGAGCGACGGCAATGACGCTGGGCTTGATTGTCATCACCGCCCTGGCTGTCGAAAGCTGCGCGGCCTATCCCAACTACATTCCGTTTTTCAACGTGCTGGCTGGCGGAAGCCGCGGCGGTCTTCGGCTGCTCTCGGATTCCAATCTCGACTGGGGACAGGACCTCCCGCTGCTAGCGGAGTGGCAGCGAAAGCATCCCGATCAAAAACTCTATCTGGCCTACTTCGGCACCCCCGACCCGGCCTATTATGGCATCCGCTACACAAACATCACTGACGGCTATTGGGCAGGCCCGCCTCCTGAGCCGATGAACAGCCCCGGTGTGCTGGCGATCAGCGCGACGACATTGCAAGGTACGTACGCGGACCATAGGGTCGGCATGCCGACCTGGCCCACGCTCTGGAAAATTAAGCCTTTCGAAGTGTTGGGCGGATCGATCTACCTTTTTCACGTTCCCGCAAGACCAGGAGATCACCTCCCCCCGGGACAGAGCCTGATCAATTGATTCGCGATCGGCTCGCCAGATATGCCGAGATGCGGTTACTCTTGTGGGTGCTTGGCCAACTTGGTTTCGAATAATTCTGATCTCTCCGCCGCGCCGGTAGAACCTGGCGCATCATTGAAAGAGCTGCGGTGCACCCGTGCCACGTTTTTGACAATCGCACCGTGCGCCGGGCTGCTGATGGTGTTCGCGGTTTTGGCCTGGTCTGCGGCAGGGGGAAAATCACCGACTTCTGACGAACCCTTTCACGCAATGGCCGGCTGGCTGCAATTGTGGCACGGCGAGTATCGCCTTATCAGCGATCATCCTCCGTTATGGAGCACGCTGGCAGCCGCGCTCACAGGACCGAACACGATCCAGGTAGATCCCAAACAATTGAATGGGTTCGATCTACCGATGGGAACACGGGCGGAGACCCTGTGGACAATTCAGATGCTTTTCCGGACGCCAGGAAACGACGGCGAGGCATTCATCGCGAGATTCCGCGCCGTGATGCTTGCGGTTGCAGTAATGATGGGCGCGCTGCTGGCGGGATTCGTGTGGCGATTGGCGCGCGCAGCGGGCGCAAGACCGGGCGCCGCGGGGGCGGGGGCAGTTTTGGCGACCGGGCTGCTGGCGTTCGATCCGAACTTTCTGGGGCACTCAGCTCTGATGAAGAACGATGTGGCCTCCGCAATGGCGCTGCTGGGACTAACGGCCAGCACCTGGGCGGCGGGGAGAGTCCTCACCCTTGGTCGGGTTCTGTCGCTGGGGATCTGGTCCGGCATCGCCATGACGGTGAAATTCAACGGCCCGCTATTGATCGGAGCTTCGGCGATGCTACTGCTCCTACGTGCAGTTTTGCCGTGGCCTTGGTGTACGGGGATTCGGGAGATCGCCTCCCGGCCGCGCGTTTCACGGATAAGGCGCCTTCAGGCGGCCACGGCGACGTTGGCGGTCATGGGGATTATGACGTTTGCAACAATCTGGCTTTGCTATGGCCTCCGATTTGCTCCTAGCAGCGAACCGGGCGCGAACATGGACATGCCCGGCGTTGTCACCGCTTGTTTGATCAACGGTTGGGAGGCGAAGCATTGGGACGGCGTTGCCGCGAATCCTCCGACACAGCATCAACTGGATACAATGTCGCGGCCGGCGATTGTGCGACTGGTGGGCTGGGCAAATGAGCGGCACCTGCTGCCGCAATCATTTCTGGCGGGGCTGCTGTCTGTATTTCAAGCCGCGCAAACGCGCGGCACCTTCCTCTGCGGGGAATCGAGCGGTCTAGGCACCTGGTGGTATTTTCCCTTTGCGATGGCTGTGAAAACCCCCATCACGACGCTCGCCGCCTTTGCCGCTACGGCTATCTACTCTGCCTCTTGTCTGTTCCGGCGCAAGCGGGGTTCAGCAGTTTCAGATTCCCCTGTCCTTCGGATCGAGATGTGGACCGCCTTGTGCCTCATCGTGCCGATAGCGATTTACCTCGGCACAGCGATGTCGTCTAATCTAAACCTGGGTATCCGTCATGTGTTGCCCATTTACCCGTTGCTTTTCGCTTCCGTGGGATTATTGATGGCCAGACTCTGGGATTGGCACAAAGCGGCGGCCATCGTAATCGGACTGTGCGTTATCACCGGGTTGGCCGTCGAGAGTTGCTCTGCGTATCCCGACTACCTTCCATTCTTCAATGTGCTCGCTGGCGGAAGCCGCGGCGGACTTCGCCTGCTATCCGATTCAAATCTCGATTGGGGGCAGGACCTCCCGCTGCTGGCGGGCTGGCAGCGAACACATCCCGATCAAAAACTCTATCTGGCCTATTTCGGAACGACCGATCCGGCTTTCTATGGCATCCGCTATACGAATGTCCTGGACGGTTATGGGCCCGGTCCGCCTCCTGAGCCGATGAACGGCCCCGGCGTACTGGCGATCAGCGCGACGACTTTGCAAGGACCCTACTGCGGCCAAACCTTCAACAAACCCACTTGGTACACGCTCTGGAGATTCAAGCCCTTCGAAGTGCTGGGGGGATCGATCTATCTTTTCCATGTTCCCCAATCGCCGGCAGATCTCCTTCCCCAGGGGCAGAGTCTGATCGATTGAAAGATTAGCAGGAACCCAGCCGCACCGGGGTCGCACCGGGTGGCACCGGGGTGGCGGCTTCAGCCGCTACCACTCTCATCGCATCACCACCACGGCCGACCAAACCCCGCACGTCGCCAAGCCCGCAATGAGCGCTACATACACCCAAACCATGAACCGATCGAACCGTCTGGTCCGATCGGGGTCGACGCTGAGCGCGCGCAAATATTCGATCCGATCGGAGATGCTGCCATGCGTCAGTGTTCTCGATGCGACGGGGATATTGTTGATGACCGCCACGCGGTAGAGCGCCGATCCAAAAATCGTCGCTCCATACTCGCCGACATGCGAGCCAGCCGGACGCGGCGTGATTGGCGCGGGCTCGTTCTGATTGATCCATTCAATGGTGCGAGCCGCATACACATCCGCCTGTCGCTCGAAGAATCGGCTGAGCACGCCAAACAGCAGCAGCAATCCTCCGATTATGCCAATCCCCGGCAACGCCACGTCCGCTATCCATGCGGGCAGATGCGCCGATGAAACATCCCCAACCCATTTTCCCGGTCCGATCGCGGCCAGCAGCAGAATGATGACGAACACCCCCGACCACGTCAGATGTTTGTGCGCCACATGCCCCAGCTCATGGGCAAAGACCGCTTCGATCTGCCGATCGCTCATCGTCTCCAGCAGCAGATCGCTCAGAAGGATGTAACGCACCACCGGCAGCACTCCCATCACGGCCGCATTGCCCATGTGATTGTCGGTATGCCAGAGCAGAATCTCCCGATACCCCAGCCCCGCATTCCGGCACATCGCCTCCAGCCGCTGGCGCAGCGGTGAATCCGCCAGCGGCCGGGTGTGCAGCACATAACGCAGAATTACCGGCGCCATCAGAAAGACGGTGCCGGCGGAAAAAAGCGAAACCGCCGCATCCGCCCATTGCGCCGCCGAACTTCCCGGCTCGAATTTGCCACACGAATGCACGACCAGCGATCCGCCATCCCGCAATAGCAGAATCATCGCCACCGGCACCACCGTGAACAGCACCTCCAGCCGCAAATTTGCCGACAAATACGTCCAGATGCTCGGCGGCGAGTGAACCGGCAGATCGCTCACCAATTCCGCCGGCATGTTCTGCTCGCGCATCGCACGATCCATCGGATATTGCGCCCAGATCAACCCGATCCACGCAAGCAGGGCGGGCAAAGTTCCCAGGAGCGCTCCCGGCGAATCCACTGGCCAGCGCGCCGCCGGCCCCAGCAGCGCATTCACATTCGACGGCCAATGCAAAACAAACATGCCCACCGCAAACCATGCCGCGATGGCATAGCGCATGATTGACATGCCCCAGTTGAATCGCGCGAGGTTTCGCATTGGCAGGCGTCGCGTGGTGTAAAGACCCCAGATCGACATAAACGAAATTGCGGCGGCATATCCCGCAATAAAGATCAGCCCATCGCGCAACGAGGCATGTCCGCTCGGCGCGGCGTCGCTGCCGGCCGACCAGAGCGCAAAGACCAGAAAGAGCAGAATCCGCGCCACGATGCGCAGCCTATCGCCGTTGCCCTGCCGGTTTCAAGCGGGGCGCGAACATTCCGGGGGGATACGCCCAGCTTCACATGATTTTGCATCTCTGAAACTGACAGTTTCAGCCGGAGCCGGAAGGCTCCGGGTCGATCAACGCTCTGAAGCCATTCTCAGTTCCAACCCAGGGTCTTCCGACCCCAACTAAAGCTGGTTCTTCCCTCCTTGGCGCGGCCGTTTGTTTGCCGCAAGCGCATTGCTCTATACTGCCCGGATCTTGATCGCATCCCTCACCGGCACACTCCGTCACGTTCAGGAAGACCGAATTCACCTGGCGGTCGGCCCAATTCTTTTCGAGTTGCTCATCCCCGCCGCCGATCGCGGCGAATTGCATCCCCAGCTCGGCGAGGAAATGACGTTTCATACCATCTTCTATTTCCAGGGCGATGCCGGCGGCGGCGGAAACATCGAGCCTCGCCTGATCGGTTTTCTTCGGATGACCGACAAACGCTTTTTCGAAAAATTCATCACGGTCAAGGGCATCGGCCCCCGCAAAGCGCTCAAGGCGCTCGCCAAGCCGGTGGGCGAAATCGCCCACGCCATCGAAACGCGCGACACGCGCTTTCTGATCGGTTTGCCCGAGATCGGCAAGCGCACCGCCGAGCTACTGGTAGCGGAATTGGCCGGCAAGGTTGCCGAATTCGCCTCCGCCCACGCCGACATGCCCCGCCCCAACATCCAGCGACGTCCCGGAGCCGAAGAGGATGCCATCGAAACGCTCATGGCCCTTGGCGAGCGACGCGTCGATGCCGAACGATTGCTCGATCGCGCCCGCGCGATCAATCCGACCCTCGCGGCAACCGATGCGTTGGTGAGAGAAATGCTTCGCCTGCGAACGGCGCGATCGTGATGCTTGCACTTTTGCCGATCAACTTCGCGCTGATTGTTTGCGGTGTTGTGCTGATCAGGCGAGGTTGGTGGCC
>Ga0302326_10017710_pt1 | contig 14830 bp, 11 predicted proteins | sample Palsa_T0_3_FD_202264 | JGI IMG/M metagenome (GOLD analysis project Ga0302326, IMG submission 202264) | Peat permafrost microbial communities from Stordalen Mire near Abisko, Sweden - Palsa_T0_3 | ecosystem: Environmental > Terrestrial > Soil > Palsa > Peat permafrost | place: Sweden: Abisko... | reverse complement strand
TTTGCGCCAAACTGGCGAACATCGCCAGCGACGCGCTGGTATTCCCCGTCGAAGCGCACGCCACCTTCTTCGCTCCCACCATTTTCGCGTGGGTGAACGCAGCCGTCATGCCGTTGTCTTTGAAGCTGCCGCTGGGGTTCAGCCCTTCATACTGCAGCAGTAATTTTCCCTCATCCATCCCCATTTGCCGGGCGAGCAGGTCCGCCTGTTGGAGGACCGTCCGTCCCTCGCCGATGGTGACGATCTCCTCTTCCCGCCGATAAAACGGCAGCAGTTCACGGAACCTCCAGACCCCCGAAAAATCGAGCGTCCCTTCCCCCCACTCCCTTGGTGCTCCAGCGATGCTCGAAGAATCCCAGCCCCTTGATTCTCGGAAGTTTCCCCCAGTCATACTGGATATCCAGCAGCCCGCCGCATCGAGGGCATGAAACCAGAACCTGGCCAACATCAAACGTGCCCCCGCAAGCGGGATTGATACATTTTTGAAACGCAGTCTCGCTCATTTCTCCGCGTAAACTTATGTCGGCCTTCGCCAAACGTCAAAACACGACGGATGATCCAGCGCGTATCAGACCCTCTTTTCAACTTTCAATTCTTTCGAAACTTACCACAACAAATTTGCTCTTGCCGGCCAATCCATGATAATCCCCCCGCAATGGCATTAGCGCTTGAAGCCCTCGCCGATTGCGTCAAACCCCAGCTCGACGCGGTGGAAAAGATGTTCGCCCGCGAGCTTACCAGCGGCGTCTCCTGCGTTAATTCGCTTGTGAAGCATGTCGGCCGATTCCGAGGAAAAATGCTGCGACCGATGCTGGTCCTCCTCGCCGGTAAAGCGTCCGGAAAACTCGAGGATGCCCACATCGTGCTGGCGACCGTCGTCGAGATGGTTCACATGGCCACCCTGGTCCACGATGATGTCCTCGACGAAGCCGAGCTGCGCCGCAAGGGCGCAACCATCAACCACCTTCGCGGCAACGAAGCCGCCGTCCTGCTGGGCGATTACCTCATCAGCCACAGCTTCCATCTCTGTTCCAGTCTGGATTCCCAGTTCGCCTCGCGCATTATCGGCCGCACGACCAACCAGGTCTGCGAAGGCGAGCTTCTGCAAATCCACAATCGAAATAATCTCGATCTCGACGAAGAAACCTATTTGCAGATCATCACCTGCAAAACGGCCGCTCTATGCGCCGCTTGCTGTCTGCTGGGCGCGTCATTCGCCGGGGCCGACGAAACAATGACGGAAAATCTTCGCCACTACGGCCTCTGCGTCGGGACCGCGTTTCAAATACAGGACGACATCCTCGACATCGTCGGCCAGGAATCGACCGTCGGCAAAACGCTCGGAATTGACGTGCAAAAGGGAAAACTGACGCTGCCGGTCATCCATTTTCTGCGCAGCGCACCGCGGGAACACCGCGTCCTTCTGCGTTCGCTGCTGAAAAGTCGCGATGCCGACAAGGTGGAGCGCATCCGCAACCTGATTATACCCAGCCCCTCGGTGCGATACGCATCGGCACGCTCAAAACTTCTGATCGATCGCGCCCGCGCCGCGATCGGCGCCCTTCCCGATTCCCCCGCCAGGCAAATCCTCGACACCCTCGCGGAATTCGTCATCAGCCGGCCGATGTGAACGATCCCTCGCTTTCATTCGCGTCGCGTTAATCCTGGCGGAGCCGGCAAGGGTTTTTGCCATTTCAGTTTCCCGGCGGGATAATAAGCCACTCGAAAGATGGGCTGCGCATCACCGTGGAGCGCCCGGGCATGTTGGAATCAACTGGTAAATTTTTCTGCGGCGGCTGTCAACATGCCATGACCTGGAAACAGGAATTCGCCGGCAGGCGGATCAAGTGCAGGCACTGCGGGCACGCGATGGCGATCCCGGCGCTGCCCGCGCGGTCGAAGCCCCAACCGCAGGAGGATGACCTGTATGCTCTGTCCGAGTTGGCGTCGGACGCGCGCTCTGCGGCGGTGAACCTGCCCCGCACGATCGTCGAGGCCGCCGCCGACACGCCGGTTCCGGCCAAGAAACCTTCCCGTTCGGGAATTCCCCTGACGTACCAGAGCGGCCCGACCACCCGCGACACCCAGCGCGCGGCGGCCAATTCACAGATCGATCCGAATCGCGATCTGTATGTCCCCGTCGCGCTGCTCATTGTCGGCACGCTCCTCTACATCGGATACTACGCGATCCATTACAACCTCGGTGGAATCGCCGTCATTTCGACCAGCATCGGGCTGACCGTCATGACCCTGCTGGAAACGGCCGTCCTATTTGCGTTCGCGCTGGCCATCGCGGGGCCGCTTGGCGTCAGTTTTGGCGGGGTCGGAACGGCCCTGTTGAAACTCGCCGCCATCGCCGTCTTCTGCGATGGAATGACCACCTGGGCGGACGGGCTTTTCTCGAAATATGCCGGGAACCTGGCCGGTGGTGGACTGCTGAGCTTCGGCATCATCGGCTTTCCAATCGCCATCGGCGCCTATTGGACGCTGCTCATCTATCTATTCAGCATGGATCCGGGCGACTCGTGGATGGTCGTCGTTATCCTCGCCGTGTTCTATCGCATTTTGCGAGTCGTTCTGCTGCTGCTCTTGTTGCGGTTCATCCTGAGCTTCGGAGGAATCGCGGGCTCGGCGATCGGGCTGCCGTCGTTGGGCGGCGCCCAGGTCAGCAACCCCATCATCGACGAGGTCGACAACGCCAAGGCGCAAAATGTCCTGCATGAAGCCCGCAAATACGCCGCGGACAATGGGCGTGGGGCCGAGAGTCCGAGCATCAACGCCTGGTATGCCGCGGGCGCAACCAACGTGTGGTTCCAAACCGACCGCGACATCAACGGGCACGGCCCCGCGTTCCGAATCGTCGTCGAGTTGCCGGATGACAAAATCAGCCGGGCGAAGTGTTACGACGTCGCCAGAACCTATTGCAACAACAACGGCGAATCGTTCATCGCGCAGGGATTGCAGGACAAGGGCGACCCCTATCTCCTGATGCCATTGCCGTAGCAATGCGGTATAAAAATGCGGCGAAAACATATCGGAGCGTCACTTCTTCGCAACCGCCACTTCCGTCGTCTCAGCCGCGGTTTCCACGGTGCATCGCTCCGGCGGATTGTCATTCAGAATCCGCTGGACCTCCAGCATCGTCGCCACCGGCCTGCCGGCGATCGCGGTAATGACCGTCCCCGCCGAAACCCCCTGCTTTTTCAGCGGGCTGTCGTCCTGAATGCCCAGCACCAGAATCCCCGCTTGATGTTTTTCATCATTGGCCGCCACCGGCCAATTCGCCGGCACCGGACCCAGCACCATTCCCCGCCAATACATCCGCTGGTTCTCATTATAAACCGCATATTGAACCGGCCGCTTCACCGGAACGAGGCCGACAAGCATCCGTATCCCATGGCGCACGATGCCGACATCCGTCATTTGCCCAACCGGCGCGGCCCCCACCATCCGCACAAACCGATCGGTGTCCGTGATCGTCACCCCGTTGAGCTGAACGATCAAATCCCCCGCCTGCAGCGCCGCGGCCGCGGGTGAGCCTTCCTCCACCGATTCCACGCAAACGCCAATTGGCGCCCGCAGGTCCGCATCGTGCCGCTGCTGGGGAGTGGTCGCCGCCACCGTGACCCCCATATATCCATAAACCATCTCACGCCCCTGTTCCAGTTGCTTGATCTCAAATAGAAGATCGCTCGTGATCGGGAGGGCGAAACCGATTCCATTCGTCTGCTTCTGCGGAAGGATCACCGCCGTGTCGATGCCGATCACGTCGCCGTTCAGGTCCAGCAGCGGACCGCCTGAGTTTCCGGGATTGATCTGTGCCGTGGTCTGAATGAGATTCGAATAAAGCCGGTCTTCCTTGTTGGCCAGCCGCGGAAGCGAGCGGTCTATCGCACTGATCACGCCGACGCTCAGGGCCATCTGCCCCTCCGTCGCCAGTCCATACGGGTTTCCCATCGTGACCGCCCATTGCCCGCGCTGGCACGGAGCGGCCGCGAATCGAACTGTCGGCAAATGCGCCGCGGGAATTTTCAGCACCGCCAGATCGCCGCGCGGATCGGCCCCGACCACGATCGCCGGATAAACCTTGTGGTCATCCGTCGTGACCCAGAACTGCTGCGAATCCTCGATGACATGTTCGTTGGTGACGATGAATCCATCGGAATCGACGATGAACCCCGTGCCGATCGTCCGCGTGGTTTTTTCCAGCAGCGTCTGGAGCCGCTGCGGGTTCATCTCGTCCGAGCGCACCGTCGCATCCAGATCAGTCGCCGTTTCAGCCGCCGAGATCGAAACTACCGCCGGGGCGATCCGCCGGCCGATCGATTCAAATTTGCCCTGCAGCGACGTCAGCTCCGAAACATCGGAGTCTTCAATCGCCTCGGCGGAATCATCGGAATTGACCTCAACCCGGTCCGCGCGGGGAACCATTCTGGGCGGCGTGTCCGGACCCATGGCGGCGGCCCAGCTCGACCCGGAATATCTCACCCGCGTCGAGACGCCGATCACCAGCGCAAACCCGGCCAATGTCGCGGCCCAGAGATGCTTTTGTCCGAACAGACGATGACCCATACCGGGCCATTATCGGCCATCCGGGGCCGCGCCCTTGCAATTCCAATTCCAGACGCTCGGGACGCCTATTCCTCCACCGGCGGCTCGATTCGCCGCGAATTGCTCAAAAGACCCTTGGCTTGCAACACCGCCTGGCGGATTTCCTCGGCGACCTCCTTATTATCCTTGAGGAACTGCTTGGAGTTTTCCCGCCCCTGGCCCAACCGCACGTTTTTGAAATTGAACCACGCCCCGCTCTTGTCCACGACATTGGCCAGGACGCCCAGGTCCAGAATATCCCCTTCATAGCTGATGCCGTGATCGAACATGATGTCGAACTCCGCATCCCGGAACGGCGGAGCGATCTTGTTTTTGACGACCCGCGCCCGGGTGCGGTTTCCAACCGAAACTTCGTTTTCCTTGATCGTTCCCGTGCGGCGAACATCGATGCGGATGCTGGCATAAAACTTCAGCGCCCGGCCCCCGGGAGTGGTCTCGGGGTTTCCAAACATTACCCCGATCTTTTCGCGAATCTGATTGATGAAAATGACCGTCGCCCGGCTCTTGGAGATCGCGCCCGTGAGCTTGCGCAACGCCTGGCTCATCAGCCGAGCCTGCAAACCCATGTGCGAATCGCCCATTTCGCCTTCGATTTCCGCCCGGGGAATCAGTGCGGCCACCGAATCGATCACGATGACATCCACCGCGTTCGATCGCACCAGCAACTCGCAGATTTCCAGCGCCTGCTCCCCCGTATCCGGCTGCGAAACCAGAAGATCATCCAGATGAACACCCAGCCGCTTGGCCCACGATGGGTCCAGGGCATGCTCGGCGTCGATGAAAGCGGCCACGCCGCCAGCTTTTTGCGCGCTGGCGATGATATGAAGCGTGAGGGTTGTTTTGCCGCTGGATTCCGGCCCGAAGATTTCCAGCACCCTGCCGCGCGGAACGCCATTGCCGCCCAGGGCGATGTCCAGGCTCAGCGCCCCTGTGGAAATGCCATCCACATTGGCCTTTGCATCGCCATCCAGCTTCATCACAGCCCCTTTGCCGAACTGCTTTTCGATTTGCTGGACAGCGCGGTTCAGCGCTGAATCCCGCGCAGCATCATGCGCCGCACCCTTGGGCGATTCCTTCTCCTTCATCTCCCGCACAACGGGAGCAGGCACCGGACGGGTGGCGGCCGGGGTGGACGCGGACTGGTCCTTCTTCACATCCGTCTTTTCGATGGATTTGATCACGAGAGACTCCTTTTCGCCGGGTATCTTGTTCAGCCGGCGGTAGTTAACGGTGACTTGCAGCGGGCGAATGCGACGGCGCCAGAGACATCTGGGCCATCAGAACATGCCCCGCCAACTGAACTCGACGGAAGTCACCATACCGTCCCTGTTCAGTGTTTGTTCGGGTATAATATCGAGCATCGGATGGATTGCAAATAGAAATTCAAAAAATCGCGAAATTTTTTTAAAAGCTCATCGCCGATTTGAATTGTTCCCACCGCTGGTCGATCTGCTCTCGGGTGGCGAAAGAAAGTCCGGCCAATGAAAAATCGGAAATGGTGAAACTCGCCACGACCGTCCCGAAGGCCAGTGCCCGCTTCAGCGTCGCGCTGGTCAGGCTTCCCTGCGTGACGAGATATCCCATCATTCCCCCGGCAAAGCTGTCCCCAGCCCCGGTCGGATCGACGACTTTATCCGCGGGATACGCGGGCAAAACAAACGTGTCGTTTTTGCTGACCAGCAGACACCCATGTTCCCCCTTCTTGATAACCACGAATTTCGGCCCCATTTTCAGAACTTCGCGGGCGGCCACAATCAGATTTTTTTGCCCCGTCAGCAAACGCGCTTCACCATCGTTCAGCACCAGCCCATCGATCTTCGTCAGCAATTTTTCCAGGTGCTGACGTTCCGTTTGGATCCACAGGTTCATCGTGTCGGCCACGGAGAGTTTGACCTTCGGCAACTTTCCCAGCGTTTCCAGTTGCAGGGCCGGATGCGTGTTGGCGAGAAAAACATATTGGCTATCCAGAAATTCCTGCGGAATTTTGGCCGCGCGCTCGGCCAATACATTCAGATCGACCTCGACCGTGACCGCTTCGTTCATGTCCTTGAGATATGAACCATGCCAGCGGAATGTTTTGGATCCCTTGCGGATTTCCAGCCCCGCCGTATTGATGCTGCGGCCCTTGAACGCATCGAGCAGATTTTTGGGGCAATCCTCCCCAACAACCCCCACGAGCCGGACCGGCGTAAAAAACGACGCCGCGTGCGAGAAATACACGGCCGATCCACCGATCACATCCGGCCGCGTGCCGAACGGAGTTTCCACCGTATCGATGCCGATCGAACCGGTTACCAGAAGAGACATGAAAGCTCCTGAATGAGTTGCAAGTGAATGTTCTTAACTTGCAACTTCCAACTTGCACTTGCAACTTTCCCTGTAGAATACTCGGAATGCCGCCTCCCGCATATCTCCTTCCATACCTCGATGCCGTCGGGCGGCACGGCGCGAAATTCGAATCGCTTTTATGGGCGAATCCGTCCGCCCAAGCGGCGCGCTTCGCGGCGCTGGCGCGATGGTGCGAACTTGGAGACCGCGTCGTTCTCGACGCCGGCTGTGGCCGCGCGGATTTTTTGCAATACCTGCTCGGACAGGAAATCAAACCCGCGCAGTATCTCGGCATCGAAGCCGTCGAGGAACTTGCCGCCGCGGCCCAAAGTAAGAGTTTGCCTGGCGCTATCATCATGCGCGCCGATTTCGTCGATGAGCCTCTCATATTGGATCGCGCTGCCCACGTGATCGTTTTCAGCGGATCGCTGAACACGCTTTCTCCCCATGAATTTTACGAAACCCTTCGCCTCGGCTGGGAATACACCCAAAGCGAACTGGCATTCAATTTTCTCTGTTCGCCCCGGCTGGCATCGGCAAGACATCTCACCTGGCACCGCATGGCCGATGTGCTGGAACTGGCATATTCATTAACAGGCGATGTGGCCGTCGATGATTCCTACCGCAACGGCGATTGCACGATTGTCCTGCGGAAATGACGATCATTTGGCGATAGAGCGCCAAAACAACCCAAACGGGCCGCGATTTCTCCGACCCGTTGCGGCTTTCCGAACATTAAGGCATTCGTCGATATTTATCTTGCGCGGCGACGCAAACCCAAGGCCACCATGCCCACCAAGATCGAGGCGCTGGCCGGTTCCGGCACACCTACAAGAGTGCCAAGCCCGATATTGTCGAAGTTGACTGAAGTGTTCCCGGCGAGGGGGGTGACCGTCACATCCAGGGTATCGATCGGCGTCATCGAATCATCGACGCCGGCGAAGTAGGTCGAAAAAGAGAATGGCGGGTTGACACCAGGGAATGTGCCGGTTTCGGTGAATACGGTATCATCATCAAGGATTCCCGTAATGGTGTAGTCGCTCGGCCCGTTGTTGCTTGAGTAGTCGATGGAATCAAAGGAAAACTGCGACCCGCCGCGGGTTACCTCGATCGTCGCGACTGAGGGGCTGCCGATCGGACCGTCAAATATGCTGGGGGTCGGATTACCATACATTTGGCCCTGGAACCAGTTGTTGGCGGTGGTGGGAACCACCGTGAAACCAAGCTCGGTATCACTCACAAAGTTAGCGCCGTTGAGGCCCGTCTGCGGCGAAAACGTGAGGGTTGCGCCGTAAGCGCGATCCGCGCCAAGAACAATAATTGACACGAGCGTAATCGCCAAATAAACAATCAATCGCGAGGCAGTGCTGATTTGACAGGTCATCATATTCTCCTTCTCCCGAAAGGTCTTCGCCGATTGCGCAATCGTTCTCCGATATTGCGTCTGCGGTCGTTTCAACGAAATCAAATGGGCCACATCCATTTTTCTACAAAAACTGAGTTGTACAAATGATTGACGGACCGCAGTGTAGTATTCGTTTGAGCGGGGTCAAGGAATATTTTCGCATTTCCTTAATTTAGTGGCTAATTCATTCGCCTATGCAATGCTTATTATAAGCATCGCATTAAACGCGAGTTTTGCGATCAAACAGGTAGCCGGGCGAGTTGGTAATAAAGCGCTGCGGCCGTGCGAGTGCCACAGTGGAGAGAATCCAGGTCGAATTTCTCATTTGGAGAATGCGGACGATCATCCGGCAGGCCGAATCCGATCAGCAGTGTATCAATTCCCAAAACAGATTTGATCGCTTGAACCACCGGAATGCTGCCGCCGCTGCGGATAAGGGTGGGGCGAATGCCAAAGCCGGCTTCAACCGCTTCGGAAGCCAGTTCCATCGCCGGACTATGCATCGGCACTAGGATGGGCGGCGTATGGCTATCGCACACCACATCGATGCTGACAAATTTCGGGCATCGTTGGCGCAGCGCCTCCGCGAAGGCATCGCGGATCGCAACCGGGTCCTGATCCGGAACCAATCGCATCGAGACCTTGGCGGATGCCTTGGATGGAATGATGGTTTTCGCCCCCGGGCCTTGATAGCCCGATGTCAGACCATTGATTTCGCAGGTTGGCCGTGCCCAGCTTCGTTCCAGGGCCGAGAACCCCGCTTCGCCGGCCAATTCCGGCAATTTCAGATCGGCGGCGAATTTATCCTCATCCTGGGGCAGGGTCGCCCACATTGTCCGTTCATCCGCGCCCAGCGGACGCACCTTGTCATAAAATCCGCGAATGTTGACTCGCCCGTCCCGGTCGTGCAGGGTTGCGAGCAATTGGCACAGCACATCCGCCGGATTCGGCACCGCCCCACCGTACAAGCCGCTGTGAAGATCGTGGGACGGGCCCGTGACCGTGATTTCTGTATAGACCAATCCGCGCAGGCCATACGTGATGGCCGGAATTCCGCGTGCGTATTGGTTGGTATCGCTAACCACCGCGATATGCGCCCGAAGGGCCTGCAGATGTTCGCGAATGAATTCGGTGAGATTGGGCGAGCCGATTTCCTCTTCCCCCTCGACCAGCACGATGAGATTCACCGGCAGACCCGCATGCGCCTGCCAGGCCATGATGGCTTCAACATGGGCCCAGACCTGCCCCTTGTCATCAGCCGCACCGCGTGCATAGATGGCATTCTTCCGCACCGCTGGCTCAAATGGCGGCGAGGTCCATAATTCCAGCGGCTCCGGCGGTTGAACATCGTAATGCCCATACAAAAGGACCGTCGGCCGCCCGGCAACGTGCTTATTTCTGGCCACGACAACCGGCTGCCCGCTGCCACCGCCGGTCGGCATGACCTTCACATCAAGCCCCGCGAATGCGAGGTGATCGGCGAGCCACTGGGCACACCGCCGCATTTCCAATTGGTTGTCGCGCTTGGCGCTGATGCTGGGGATCGCCAGAAACTCCTTCAGGGCCGCGACCGATTGCTCCCGGCGAGAATCAACGGTTTGCATCACGGAGGAGAGCATCCGGGAAGATTACCCGCTGCGAGCAGCTTGCTCAATTCAAGGATGACGCAGTGGATAAACAGTCCAGAAATAGAGCGCCAGAAGCGCAATCATCCAGATCACGAATATCGCGCAGAGAATCTTGAATAAAATCGGGCGAGCCGTAAGCCGGGGAGCGGGCTGGAAAGCGGGCGGAGGAGTTTTCAGCATTTCGTGGGGATGCGGTAGGCCGCGTCAAACGCCTTGGAGAATTGGTAGATGTTGCGGAAGTCTTCGATCGTGTCTTCGGCCGTCGTCTTCATCACGTTGTGGCGGGCGAGGCTGAAAACGATCCGGCCAAAATCGACCGTCTGCGTGATATTCCATCGCCGCAGCACCGTTTGAGCGAGCAGGCCCCATTGCTTCAGCGCGAGTTCGCGCAATCCATGGCAGAGTTGTTGGCCCGTGACATGCCGGCAAAGACCGGGCCTTTTCGCCGAGCCGTAAACGCGCTGGACCGTGTATTCCAGGCCTTGCTGGACAAAATGATACGCCTGCACCGGATAAACGCCCAGATCCTCGACCACCAGATCGAGAACCAACTCAATTTCCATCTTGCTCGTTGGCGGCATGACGCGAGTTTAACAAGCGGATCATAGAATCTCCAATCGCAGAAATATTTTATTGTCGAAAACTGCCCCGGGAACCGAGAAATCGGGCGACGGTTTGTTATTATGCGGGAATGCTCTTTCGAAGCCTATTGTGCGTTGGGATATCGTTGACGGGGTTAGGATTGGGAATAATCGGTTGCGACGCCGAGCCGCCCGAGGTTTTCGATCCAAGGCAGCTTCAGCAGGACGAACGCAGCCACGCTCCGGAAATCAGACCGCAAGCTCTGCGCCCATTACCGACGACGCGCGAGAACAGTTTTTCCGACCTCGCCACCGACACCGAGCCGGGCCATCCCCGGTCCGATGATTCCGGCCGCGATTTAGACACCGATCCCGTCATCCGCATGAGCCTCCAGGAAATCATTCACCGCGCGGTGATGAACAATCACGACGTGAAGGTCGCCGCCTATCAGCCTGGAATCGAAGGCGCCCGAGTGATCGAAGCCTCCGCCAATTTCGATCCGACCTTCTTCACCAATCTTCAATACGCTCAAAAGCACGACCTCAACGCGGGCACCATTTACAACAGTTTCACGGGTGGTTCGACATTCACCGACTTCAACGCCGACAGCGACCAGGGCACCTTACAGACAGGCATCCAGGAAAACCTCGGCAGCGGCGGGCAGGTTCAGCTTCAATATCAATCGACGTACAACTGGTTCAATCCGCAGACGACGCAGTTCAATCCCTTTTACGAAAGCGATCTGACCCTCTCGCTGACTCAGCCCCTGCTCAGAAACTTCGGGTACGACGTCAATCACGCCCAGATCGTCATCAACCGTTTGAACCAGCGGGTGAGCCAGCTTGAATTCCGCAAGGCCGTTGAACAAAACGTCGCGGACATTGAAAAGGCATACTGGCAGCTCGTCCAGGCGGTGAACGACATCAAGATACAGGAACAGCTTGTCGCCCAGACCGAGCAAACCTCCAGGCAGCTTTACAATCGCATGAACCAGAGGATTGACGTGAGCCCGCTTCAGGTCGCGCAGGCCGAAACCCAGTTGCAGCTCCGCCGCACCGAGCTGATCCAGTTCAAAGCCCAGGCCCGCGATCTGTCCGACCAGATTAAGGGCCTGATGAGCGATCCGGAATACCCCGTGACCTCAAGCATCGTGATTCTGCCCGCCGACGAGCCTGTCGAAGACGCGATCCAGTTCGACTTCGAAGACGAAATCAACACCGCGATGGAAAACCGCCTCGAGCTTGGCGAGCAGCAATTGAAGGTGGATTCGGCGGTCGTAACGATCGGCGTGGCCAAAAACAATCTTCTCCCGGAACTTGATTTTGTCGGTTCCACCGGCCCGCAAGGCGTGGAGGGCAATCTGGGCGACACCGTCAAAGCCAATTTCGAGTTCGCTCACGTCGATTTCACCGTGGGATTCAAACTGCAGATTCCGCTGGGCAATCGCGCGGCCCGGGCGATTTATCGCCGTTCCCTCCTGCAGCACATGCAGGCCATCGAGCAATATCGCGCGTACATCGAGGCGATCGCGGTGGATGTAAAGACCAGCGCCCGTCTGGTGGATACCACATGGAACGTGATCCGCACGAGCCGGCTGTCGCGTTTCAATGCCCAGGACGCCCTGACCCGCATCAACGCCCGCGAAACAAGCGGTGAACCGCTCACCCCCGAATTTGTGCAATTGAAGCTCCAGATTCAGGAATCGCTCGCCCAGGCTCAGCAAACCGAGGCCGAAGCGGTCGCCAACTACAACATCGCCCTTTCGCAGCTCGAAAAATCCAAGGGAACGATCCTGCGATATGACAACGTCGTCCTGCAGGAAGATCCGCTCAAGATCGAGAGCGACGGCCCTCTTCGCTATGCGGCCCCTTGAGGTTTATTCACCCCACCATCGCCTCCGCCATTTCCACTTTGCTCAGGCTGCGCGACGCCTCATGCACCGGCATCCACCGCGACACCAGCAATTGAAGGATCGCGACCGCCAGCATGGCGATAAACACCCAGTGTAAACCGCTGTCGATCATCCACCCGGCCGCGCGAAGTGTTTGCGGCGATAATTGCGACCGCAATCGCGGATCGAGAAACGTCGAGGACGTGATGTTCGCCGTTTGCAGCGTGGCCAGCTTTGGCAATGTGATGATGTTGAAGATCGCGCCCAGGATGCCGATGCCCATCGATCCGCCCGCGGTGCGGAAGAACTGAACGCTGCTGGTGACGATGCCGCGTCGTTGCCAGCTCACGGCATTCTGCGCCGAGAGGAAAAACGCCATCGACGCCGGCCCGAACCCCAGGCCCGTGACCGCCAGAACGGCGGCGAGAATCTGCTTGGACACACCGTACGCCGTGCACACCAGCAGGCCGGCGAAACCGATCACGACCAGCGCCGACCCCAGGAGCGAGGTGTTGCGAAATCCCCAGCGGATAACCAGCGGCACGGCCGCGATCCCCGACAGCGCCCATGTGAGCATGACCGGCGTCACCACCCATGCCGCCGCCCCCGCCCCGCCGCCGCGAACGCCCTGCACATAAAGCGGCACGAAGGTGTCCAGACTCAGGAATCCGATTCCCAGCAGACAACTTCCCAGTAGCGAAGGCCCGATGGCCCGGTTGAGCAGCAGGTCCACGGGCATCACCGGGTTGCTCGATTTCCGCTCGAACATAATGAAACAGAACATGGCGACCGTCGCCAACCCCGCCAGCGCCAGCGAAATCTGAACGGACCATCCGCCGGGACCGAGCCGCGACACCAGCATCAGCAGCCCCATGCACCCCACCGCCAGGGATGCGATTCCCGCCAGATCCAGATTGACTGTCCGCGGCTTCTCCTGCTCGTGATAAAACCGGATCAGCACCAGCATCGCCAGTCCGCCAAACGGCAGATTGACGAAAAAGATCGATCTCCACCCAAGGGTCGCGATGAGAAACCATCCCAGCGCGGGCCCCGCCAGGGCCGCCGTTCCCCAAACCCCGCTGAACAAACCCTGGATGCGGGCGCGTTCTTCCAGAGTAAAAATATCCCCAAGGATTGTGAGGACGACCGGCATGATCCCCCCGGCGCCCAGGCCCTGAAGGCCGCGCCAGGCAATCAATTCCGGCATCGTATGGGCCGTCGATGCCAGCATCGAGCTGACGGCAAACAGCGAAATCGAAAAGAGGATCACCCGCTTTCGTCCCAGGGAATCGGCTAGCCGCCCATAAAGCGGCATGCTGACCGTGCAGGCCAGAAGATAAATCGAAGCCACCCACGAATAATGCTCCAGACCATGCAGCGAGCCGATGATCGTCGGCATCGCCGTGCTGGTGATCGTCTGCTCCATCGACGCCAAAACCATCACCAGCATGACCGCGGCCGTCACCCACCGGCGGTCCATCCGCGGCCCGGTTTTCGCCGCCGCGACGATCTGCACCGGCGACGGGGGAACCATGTCCACCGCCACCGGACCGCCGTTTTCCTCCGGCCGAACATCGAGGGAATCAGTCATTCTTTCCAAACACTCCGGACAAAGACCCATTTGCAACATCCTTCTGTCCCGCGGCCGGCAATAACGGGAAGATCGGAAAGTATAGGATGTTAACGTGACTTGATTCCCGCTTGAAGCGCGATTACTTTCCGCTCGGCGGAGCCAAATGTCAGAATCGGAAGACCCCAGATTTGAATTCGTTGATTATTACGGCAACACTTCCCTCTTCGCCCTGCGGTCCGTCCGGCGTCACGGCGAATTCAAGGACATGAATCTGCTCAGCATCGCCTGCCTGCGGGCGCACCTCGTGGATTACCTATCGATTTTCCGGTCCGTCCATCATGTCACCATGGTGGAGACCCGGCTTCCAATTATGCCCGACCCCTCTTTCCAACTGCTCCAGCAGGATTTTTTTTCGCTTCCGTCCCTGGACGTGGACTGCGTGATTTCCCACGCGGCCATTCATTGTTTCAACGACACGCGTTACGGCAACGCCCATTCCGCCGAGGGGTTCCAAAAACCCTACCGGTTTCCCGCCAAATTGCGGCAAATTATCGGGCAAAGCAAAGTGCCCGTGATCGTCAGCATCGCCGTCAATCGTGAGGAAGGGTTTTTCGACAACAATGCTCACCTCGCGCACGAAAAATTCGTCGCCGCTTTCAAAGGCTCCGATTTTCAGCTTCAGGATTATTTTTTCGACTACCTGTGCGGCGGCATTCCCCAAAACCCGCGGTATCTGGACGTCGAGTATCGCCGATCAAAGACCCTCCCGGACGCCACCGGCTCGCGCTGGCATTATGTGATCGGCAACTACT
>Ga0302326_10017709_pt1 | contig 14831 bp, 11 predicted proteins | sample Palsa_T0_3_FD_202264 | JGI IMG/M metagenome (GOLD analysis project Ga0302326, IMG submission 202264) | Peat permafrost microbial communities from Stordalen Mire near Abisko, Sweden - Palsa_T0_3 | ecosystem: Environmental > Terrestrial > Soil > Palsa > Peat permafrost | place: Sweden: Abisko... | reverse complement strand
TCAGCTTGCGCGGGTCATATTTCTGGAGCAGAAATCCCACCAGGGGCATGCAGCAGATGATCAAGAGGCCCCCGGGCATCAATGCCAGGCCCGCTTGCGTGGCCGGATAACCCAGCAAGGTTTGCGTAAACAGCGGGATCAACAGCGTGGACCCCAACAGGACAAAGCCGACCATGAACATCATGGCGTTGGCGATGGCAAAGGAGCGGTCGCGAAACAGTTTCAAATCGATGATGGGATGAGCGTTGTTCCATTCCCAGAAAATGACCACGATCAACGCCACCGTTGCGGTCGCGGAGAAAAACAGGATAAATCGCGAGGAAAGCCAGTCGAGGCGCTGGCCCTTGTCCAGCACCAGTTGCAGCGAGCCAAGGCCCAGGGCCAAAAGGCCCAGGCCGATGTAATCGATCTTGATGCCGGTGCGGTGGCCGCGCAGGTGCGGCGGATCGGTAATCAATCTTTGCGTGAGCAGCAGGGAAATGATGCCCACGGGAATATTGATGTAAAAGATCCAGCGCCAACTGTAATTGTCGGTGATGAAGCCGCCCAGCGTGGGACCAATGGCCGGAGCCACCACCACGGCCATGCCGTAGATGGCGAAAGCCATGCCGCGCTTGGCGGGAGTAAACGTATCGGCCAGGATGGATTGCTCGCTGGGCTGCAACCCTCCGCCCCCGATGCCTTGCAGGACGCGAAAAAAAATCAGCATGCCCAGGTTGGGGGCCAGGCCGCACAGGAAGGAACTGGCGGTAAAAACCGCCACGCAGGTCATGTAGAAACGCTTGCGCCCGATCAGAGCGGAAAACCAGCCGCTCATGGGCAGCACGATGGCGTTGGAAACCAGGTACGAGGTGAGAACCCAGGTGCTTTCGTCGACGCCGGCGGAGAGGCCCCCGGCAATGTGCGGCAGGGAAACGTTGGCGATGCTGGTGTCCAGCACCTCCATGAACGTGGCCAGCGTGACCACCACGGCGATCAGCCAGGGATTGACCGCGGGGACCGGGGCCACGTAGGCCGGCTGCGCGGGAGCTGGAAGAGTGGCGACCGCTTCGCTCATTGCACCATCACCTTCGGCGTGACGGACATTCCCAGCCGCAGCAGATGGTCGTTATTCTGGCCGGGGTCGAGAACGATTTTTACCGGGACGCGCTGCACGATTTTCACGTAGTTGCCGGTGGCGTTTTCCGGAGGGAGCAGGCTGAAGCGCGAGCCGCTGGCCCCGGCGATGCTGTCGACGTGGCCGGTGTAGTCGCGCGAATAGGCGTCGGTGGAGATGATTACCTTCTGGCCCGGGCGCATGTGCTCGAGCTGGGTTTCCTTGAAGTTGGCGGTGACCCAAACGTCGTCGAGCGAGGCGATGGCCATCACCGGCTGCCCCGCGACAACGTTCATTCCCAACTCGACGTTTTTCCTCACCACGCCCGCCGCCGGTGCCACCACGTTGCAATATTGCAGATTCAGCTGCGCCTGTTCAAGCGCGGCTTTTTTCTGCTGCACCAGCGCCAGAGCGGCGCGGGCGCGCGCCTGCATCGCGGCCACCTGCTGCGGGCCGGTGTGTGAACTGGTCAGCATGGCCTGGGTCTGCGCCACGCGGCCCTCGGCCTGCTTCACCTGCTGCTGCGCCGCGGCCAGACCCTGCTGGGCGGCTTCGACCGCCGCGGTGCCGGTCTTGGCGGCGGCATCGGCCTGATCGAAAATCTGTTTGGAAACTTCGTCCTTGGCAAGCAGGTTGGTGTAACGCGCGAGGTCGTCCTGGGCGCGCTTGTTATTGGCTTCGGCTTCCTGAAGCTGGGCCGCGGCAGCCATGACCTGATGCTGCGCGGCGTCGACTCCGGCCTGAGCGGTTTGCACGTCGGCTTCCGCGGAGGAAACCTGCGAAGTGGTTCCTATGGAGGTGACCGGCACGTTCAAATTGGCGGCCTGGTAGGCGGCCTGGGCGTCGGCATACTCGGCCTGGGCCTGATCCAGGGCGACCTGATAGTCGCGGGGATCGATTTCCAGGAGTGTGGCGCCTTTTTCGACGTACTGGTTGTCGTCCACGTCGATCTTGTTGACGTAGCCGGAGACGCGCGCGCTGATCTCCTCGAGATGTCCGTCGACCTCGGCGTCGTCGGTGGATTCATAGGTGTCGAGGTAGCGCAAAACAAAAAAGCCGCCGACCACCACGACGAGCAAAACAATCGCCAGAAGGGGCCAGCGCAATTTGCGGCCTTGCGGCTTCTGCGGTTCCTGCGGAGCGCCCATGCGGGGAGCGCCGGTCAAGGATGAGCTTGTGTCGTCTGCCATGACTTAGTTTCCCTTCCAATATTCGCGGACGCTGCGTTCGGCCGAACCCATCGCGCGGGCCAGTTGGACGCGAGCGAGATTGTAAGCATACAGGCTGGAAATATAGGACTCGTTGGTGCGCGCAACCGCTTCCTGGGCTTGCACGACCTCGATGTTGTCGGTAACGCCGGCGCGGAAACGGTCGCGCGCCTGGGTGAGCGTCTGCTGCGCGAGATCCACGCTGCTGCCGGCCACCTGGACCTGTTCGGAGGCGGACTGCAAATCGAGGGAGGCGGTGCGAATTTCCTGCTCGATCAGGGCGCGCAGATCGTCGAGCTGCTGGCGGCTGCGATCGAGTTCGGAGCGGGCCACGACGGTGTCCGCGCGAGCCCTGTTGCCGGCAAAAATGGGAATGCGCACCTCGCCGGTAGCCGTAAAGGTACCGTGGGAATCCGCGGGATTGACGCCGACAACGCCGTAATCGCCATGCACGTCCAGACTGGGCAGATGTTCGGCGGTGGCCGCGCCGAGACTGGACGCGGCGGCACGCACGCGCGCTTGCATGCTCTGGAAATCGGCGCGGGCGGCATAGGCCGCCTTGAGGGCGTCCTCCAGGCTCAGCACGGCGGACGGTTCATAGGGGGCCGTTTCGCTCAAGGTGAACTCCTGGGCGAGCGGCAGGCCGATCATGCGCGCCAGGACCAGCTTCTGCTTGCTGAAATCGTTTTGCGCGGCGATCAACTGCTGTTGCTGCGTCTGCAGCTCGACCTGGGCGCGCAACAGGTCGATGCCCGCGGCGACGCCGGAATTTTTCTGATCGACGGCCTGATCGTAAAGCGCCTTGGCGGTATCGGTCTGGGCCTGGGCGGTCTGCATGCGCGCTCGCGCGGCGATGGCTTGCAGGTAGCTGTTGGTGATCACCAGGACGACGAGTTCGCGGGTGTCCTGCAGAGTGAATTTTTCGGCATCGAGGTTTCCGGCGGCGGCGCGTTCGCCGCGCAGGAGGGAAAGATCCACGACCGATTGGTCGAGACTGGCGCGGGCGTCGAAATAGTTAAAGGGGCCGATGACCGTGGGGACACCGGGGAAGCGGAAACCAAAGGAATCGAGATCAAGTTGTTCGTCGGTCTCGTGCACATTGCCGGAGAGATTGGGGAGGAGATAGCTGCGGGACTGGCCACGGCGGCCCTGCGAGGCAAGGACGCTGTCGTTGCCGGAAAGCAGTCCGAGATTCTGCTTCAGGCCGCGGTCCAGAGCGCCGGAAAGCGAAAGAGAGAGAACATCCGAGGAGACCGTTCCGGCGGGGACACTGCCGTAAAGGGGATTCTGCGTGGAAAGTTGCAAGGAAGCGCCAGGAGAAGCCACGGTGGGCGCGCCACCTTGTGCGCCGCCTTGCGGATCGGGCTGGGGACTCCGGGCCAGGGCCGCGCTGGACATCGAAAGGAGTACTAAGAAGACAGCCGATCCATGTATTGATGTTTTCATGAGGCTCTCTTATGGGAATGCGCCGGCCGGACCTTATTTTCCACGGCCGCCCAAAACAAGGCGAAGGTCGCATCCAGGGAGCGACCCAGATTTAGATTCGGATGCAGCACCCAAAGATACATGGCGCCGAAAGACGATTGCTGAAACAGGCGCGCCAGGTCGGCGGGAGCCCAGTCGCGGCGAATCTCTCCGCGGCGCTGGCCGATGGCCATGATTTCAGCGAGAACGCCGCGGCCGACAGCTAATTTTCTTTCGACGATGGCGGCGACGGGCTCGTTTCCCAAGGCGCCGAGGAGCATGCAGCGAGCCATGGCGCGGCTGCGTCCGGGCTCCTTCATCAGGTCCAAGAAAAGCGCATGCAGGACGCGGTGGAGAGGCAGGCTGCCCTTTTGGGCCGCGGCGCGCGCGGCGCGAATGATATCCAGGCGCAATTCACTGAAGGTGCTGAGCAGATGTTCCTTGGTGGGGAAGTAGTTGAAGAAGGTGCCCTTGGCGACATCGGCGGCGCGGGTGATGTCTTCGACGGTGGTGGAGACGAAGCCGCGGGTGGCAAAGAGCTCGAGGGCGGCGCGGAAGAGGCGGTCGCGGATATCGGCCTTATGGCGCTCGCGGCGGCCGCCGGCAATCGGCGCGAAGGCGCGAGAGACGCGCGCGGGTTGGGATGCGGCGGTCATATATGACCAGGAGTCATATATGACCATAGGTCATCGCTCACAGATTTGTCAAGATGTGATCCGGCATACGATCCGCAGCGGGGCCTCGCCGATACGACCTTTGGGTGAGGAGCCTCTCTGCTACTGTTCGACTCGAAGAGGGATTCCTCGTCGCCGGGCTCCTCGGAATGACGCCAGGTGTTGTGTTTTGACGCGGAGCCAGGAAGTCATTGCAACCGTTCGCTTAAATCCTTGCAACGCGGGTTTACGGCTTCGGTCAGTGCAAGCCTTTTTGGCGCGGCTCTCTGACGTGGCGGACTCCTCCGAATGACGGCGCGGAACGATCGGTGGCTGGTTTCAGGAGTAGCGGAAGAGGGCCTTGAAGCCGAAGTCCATGTGAATCTGGTTGTGGCAATGGAACAGGGTGAGGCCGGGCTGATCGGCGACGAGGTCCAGGGAGACGCGGCCATAGGCCGGGAGGACCACGGTGTCTTTCATGATTCCCGAGGTGGCTTTGCCGTTGTATTCGGTGAGCTCCCAGAGATGGCGATGCAGGTGAATGGGGTGGGCGTCATCGCTGCGGTTACGAAAGATCATGCGATAGCGAAGGCCGCGGGTGAGCACGAACTCATTCTCGTGGGGATATTCCTTGCCGTTGAGCGTCCAGTGGTTGAACTTGCCGGGGCCGCCGGGAATTTTTTCGACCAGGATCTCCATGGTTTGATCGGGAGCCTTGGCGGGGGCGGAGCGCCCGAAAATATGGTAGTCCCACGGGGTCGTGGGGGGAGTGAGCCCGGGCAGGTCGCTTTTCTGATTGGGATATTCGATCAGAACGCCCATGCCGTCTTCGCGGTCAGAGTCGCGCGTGGTACCGAGAATCCAGACTCCGGGGTGGTTCATCTCGACGATGGCATCGAAGCGCTCGCCGGGGCCGAACTCGAGGACGTCAACGGCTTTGGGGTTTGGAACGGGATTGCCGTCCATGCCCACGACCAGGAATTTGTGGGCGGGGAGAGCGATGCGATGGTTGGCGGTGGCGCTGGCGTTGAGCAGGTGCATCATGACGCGCTGGCCGGGGCGCACCTGGATGGGATCGCCGCCGCCGAGGGATTTGTCGTTGATGGAGAAGATGCGATAACCGATCTCCCAGCCGTTGGGGCGCATGTCGGGTGTGGGAGGCGCTTCGGGGAGCTGCACGCTGGGATCGGGGATGTCGTCGTCGCTATCCATGTCGCTAAAGAACGGCTCCCAATCGCGAAAGGCGAGGAACAGTTCCTGGTCGTAGTTGCCGGGATTGTTGGCGCCTTCGACAAGAACAAAGCCGAACTGGCCGGTGTAAACGCCGCGGTGCAGGTCGGTGCCGCCGCTGGTCATGGAGTGGGAGTGATACCAGCGCGTGCCTGCCGGGCCGGGGGCGAACTGATACCTGCGGCGTCCGCGCGGAGGGACCATGGGAGTGCCTTCTTCGTCGGAGCCGTCCACTTCGGAGGGGATCAGCATGCCATGCCAATGCACTAATTCCGGCACGTCGGTATCGTTGATGACGTCCACGCTAATCATCTTGCCTTCGCGCATTCTGAGAACGGGGCCGGGAGAAGACCCGTTGTAACCGATGGTGCTGAGGGCGCGCTGCGGGGCCAGCTCGACGAGCACGGGTTCGATCCGCACGGTGTAGTCGGCGGGGCCTTCGGGGGGCGCTTGCGCGGATTGCGCGTCGGGGGGCGGCATGACCATCCCCGGAGGCATCTGCTGCGCTGGGGTGACTCCCTGGGGTTGCGTTTGCCCAAGCAATAATTTCGTGGATAACGCGCCAGCGGCGGTGGCGCTGCCCAATTTGATAAAGTCTCTGCGCTTCATTTCGGTTCCTTGATTTGGAACGAAAAGTCAAAACCCGCACCCTTATAAACCAAAGGGTGCGGCAACCAAATCGTCTCTAAGCTAACTTCTGAGCCACTTGCCGCCGGCATAGACCCACACTTTGCTTCGCAAAGGATGGGCGACCCCGCACACCCAATTCTTTTCTAACCCTTAGGGCTGCGCCGGGCCTGGAAAGGATCCTCCGGAGACGCGTCAGTGCGTCATTCCGTAGATGATGTAATTGATTCCCAGGCGATAGGCAAGGGAAGAAAAACGCTCCGGGTACCACGGGTCGTCGGCGTGCTCCCAAGCGTCGCCGATATGCATATTGTAACCGATGAGCACCATGATGCGGCCGTCATCGTCGCGGATGGCGCGCCAGTGGGGCTCGAAGCCGTCCAGTTCATAGGTGCGCCCGGTGGAAATGTACTGGTAGCCGGGGATCTGCACGCGCTGGTCGAGATCGTAGAGAACGTGAAAGATTTCGTCCTTGCTGTCGAGTTCCTCGATGGGGCGGTCGGGAAGAATCTTGCGCATGCCGGTCAGGAAGGTCTGCCACTCGGCGGTGCCGTGAAAGCTGTCGACGACGAGGAAGCCGCCCTTTTGCAGGTATTCGCGCATGCGCTTGGCCTGCTCGTCGTTGAAATCCCAATCGGCAACGTTGACGGCGTACATCCAGGGCCAATTGAACATTTCATCACTGTCGGGATCCACGACCTCCTGATACGGACGGGCGTCGAGACGCGTGAGACGCGTGACACCCTGCACGAAGAGACGATCGGCTTTGGGATAGTCTTCCGACCAACCGTTGTTGGGGCGAAAGGAGCCGAATCTGTCGCCGTAGCCGCCGAAGCCGTAGCCGCCGCCATCGCCGTATCCGCTGCCGCGAGTGGGATAGCGAAGGCGCGCGAAGGCAAATTCGGCCTGGCGGTCGCCGGTATCCTCTTCATCACGGTAGTTGCGGAGCTGGCGGCCTTGCAGGGTCAGCAGAACCCCACTGGACCCCAGGAGGAACAACACTAGAAAAAGGCGTGAAGCAATCTTCATGATGCGCCCCATAAAAGGCTATCAGAATGCGGCGTTATTCTCCAGCCGAACGGTGTCCAACGCGAAGGGGTTTCACGCCTATGGCGTGGAGACGGAGGAGGGGGACGGGGCGGACTTGCCCCAGTCGAGCTGGGTAAATTCAACGCCCCAGAAGCGCGGGGCGGGAGTGAGAAACTCGAGGCCGACGCGCTGGCCCTTTTCGGGAGAATCGTCACCGAGGTAGACGACGCGGCACTCCTGTTCCTCTTGTGTGAAGGGATTGGTGAGGGCCAGCATGGCGCCCATGGCCAGCGGCTTGGTGGTGTACAGAAGGCAGCCGTGGGCGTTGATGACGATGGTTTCGCAGGCTTCGCGGAAGCGGCGGTTGGCGCTGGTCTTGCCGGCGACGACGACGCGCACGCGCATGAAGATGCGGGCGCTGCGGCGATCCTTGTCATAGACGGCTGTCCCCATCGCAAACCTATACTGTGGCAGGGCGGCGGCAAGGTCAACGGCGATGAAGGCGCGCGTTTCCAGTGCGGCACGGCGGGGGCCGCTGCTAGAATGAGGTGCATTTTTTGAGCGGGGAGGGCGGCCGATGGATCTGCATCAGTACATCGATCAGAAGCGCGAAGAGCACTTGCAGGACCTCTACGAAATCCTGCGCATTCCCAGCGTCAGCGCGCAAAGCGAGCACAAAGCCGACATCGAAAAGGCCGCGCAGTGGGTGGCGGAGCGGTTGCGCCGCGCGGGGCTGGGGGCGGTGGAGATCGTTCCGACGAAGATGCACCCGCTGGTGTATGGCGAATCGCTGCAAGCGCCAGGAAAACCCACGGTGCTTTTCTACGGGCACTACGACGTGCAGCCGGCGGAGCCGCTGGAGCTGTGGACTTCGCCGGCGTTCGAACCGGCGATTCGCGGGGGCAATCTGTACGGGCGCGGGACGGCCGACGATAAGGGACAGGTGCACATTCATATCCGCGCTCTGGACGCGCTGCGGCAGACGATGGGGAAGCTGCCGATCAACATCAAGGTGCTGATCGAAGGGGAAGAGGAGGTGGGCAGCGTAAGTTTGTGGGAGTACGTCAAGGCCAACAAGGCCAAGCTGAAGGCCGACGCCCTGGTGGTGTCGGACACCGGGATGCTGGCGCGGGGCGTGCCGTCGATCACCTATGCGCTGCGCGGGCTGAATTACTATGAGATTGAAATCACCGGGCCGGCGCAGGATTTGCATTCCGGGATCTTCGGCGGCGCGGTGCCCAACCCGCTGACGATCCTTGCGGAGCTTTTCGCCAAGCTGCACGACAAGAATTTCCGGGTCACGGTGCCGGGATTTTACGATGGCGTGGCGGCGCTCACACGCGCGGAGCGAAAGGCGCTGAACGCGCTGCCGTTTTCGGCCAAGGCGTTCCGCAAGACGGTGGGGGCCCCGGCGCTGTGCGGAGAGAAAGGCTATTCCATCGTGGAACAGCTATGGTGCCGGCCCACGCTGGAACTGAACGGGATCTGGGGCGGGTATACGGCGGAAGGGGCCAAGACGGTGATTCCGTCGAAGGCGCATGCCAAGTTTTCAACGCGGCTGGTGCCCCGGCAGGACAACGACAAGATTGCGCGGGCAGTGGAGCGGCACGTGCGCAAGCTGCTGCCCAAGACGGTGACCTGCAAGTTCGAAGTGTTGAGCAAGGGCAAGCCGTGGGTGGCGCCCTACACGCATCCATTTTTTGAAGTGGCGCACGTGGCGCTGGAAAAGGGCTTCGGCAAGCGCGCCGTGTTCATCCGCGAGGGCGGGTCCATACCGTTTGTGACGCAGATGTACGACACGTTTAAGGTGCCGTGCCTGCTGCTGGGCTTCGGCCTGCCGGACGAGAATGCCCACGCGCCGGATGAACATATCGCGCTGGAAAACTACTTTGGCGGGATCAAGGCGGTGGCCAACTTCTATCAGGGGCTGGGGCAGCTTTGAGAGATTTTCATGATGCGGGCCGCGAGCGCAGCCCGCACGATCAAAAATAGGCGGGCTGTAAGTACAGCCCGCACCCGACCGGCTAAACCGTGGCGAGCTCCTTGCGGCGGCCGGTGTGATATTCCTCAAGCGCTTTGTTGGCCGAGACGATGATCTCGAGCGCGGCGGCGACCTTTTCCAGGTCTGTTCCTGGCACGGCCACGTACAACTCATCTTCTCCCAATCCGGTATAGACGCGATTGCCGATGCAGCCGAGGCTGGAGACCGTGCCCTTGGCGAGCGCCGCGGGGAGGGCCATGCAGGTGGGGCGTCCCAGCGGAGGCAGCGCGCCACCCGAACCTACGCGCATGGCGGCTTCGTTCAAGAGCATGGCCGCGGAGGGGCGGCAGGCGAACAGGACGACGCTGGGAGCGAGCGGCGCGGCTCCCAAAGGGGCAAACACCATGGCGCCGGGAGTTTTCTCCATGCGAGGGATTCCGGGAACGTCTTCGGGGCGGATGTAACCGACTCCGAACATGAGCTGCAGGGTTTGCTCGGTCTCCTGTTCGCGTTCCTTGGAGAGCGGGATGTTGAGCGTATAAGCGCCGACGGCGCAATTGAAATGGTCGGAGGGCGAGGTGTAGAAGACGCGTCCATCGGCGGCGAGCCGCCAGAAACTGCAGCCGGAGGGTTCGGTGCCGGAAAAGTGTTCGATGCCGGCGGGCGCGCTGTCGAGAAAAGTAACGGCGACGGGACGGCGGGTGAGGCGCAAAGGAGCGGTGAGACGCGATTCGACGGATTGCCAAGACGCCATGAATTCCTCCTGGAAAGGACGCTGTGACGGCTGCCAAAAAACTAAAGCCGCAAAAGCATAGCAGCCAAATCGCCGGCGGCCAACGGTTGCAAGGAAAATAAGCGGGCCGAAGAAAAATCCGCGTTGCGCGCCCGCGACGCGGAATCCGCATTGATTATTGGCTTTTTTGAATATTTTCGCTTGCCTTGCGCGAGGAGTGTCTTTATAGTGTCGCGCGTGCTGAAACCCGAGCGCGTGATGAGAACGCGGCAGCATAACTGGAACTTTAGAGAGGAGAACGAAATTCGATGGCAGCAAAGCCGATGAGCAAGTCCAAGATCGTGGCGCACATGGCCGAGAAGGTCGGTACGCCGAAGAAGACCGCGGTAACTTTTTTTGATGAGCTTTTCAAGCTGGCGGTGAAGGAATGCAAGGGCGGGGCGGGAAAGTTCGTTATTCCCAATCTGGGGCGCGCGGTCAAGGCGCATCGCAAGGCACGCATGGGTCGCAATCCGCAAACCGGCGAGGCGATCAAGATCAAGGCGAAAACAGTTGTGCGGCTACGCGCGGCCAAGGCTTTCAAGGACGCGATTCTGAAGTAACAGCCCGCGAAATCTTCCAATCGAATCCCGGCCGTGCTTGCCGGGAGGAGGCCCCGGTTGCGGCGTCGCTGCAATCGGGGTTCTGTTTTTGCGCTTCATTTCCATGCTTGCTGGCCCCGCATTCCCACGGGGTGGCATAATGCAGCCTGGAATATCCATGCCCACCGATCTTCCCGCATCCTCCGGCCTGCTCGCCGATCTGTACGAATTGACGATGGCGGCGGGCTATATCGAGACAGGATTCGAGGCGCGCGCGACCTTCGAGCTGTTTGTGCGGACGCTGCCGCCGCAGCGGAATTATCTGGTGGCGGCCGGCCTCGAGCAGGCGCTTGCATTTCTGGAGACGGTGCGTTTCCAAGGCGCGGAGATTGCCTACCTGCGCGCCCATCCGGCGTTCCGGCATATCGGCGCGGCGTTTTTCGATTACCTGGCGACATTTCGCTTTTCGGGCGAAGTGCTGGCAATGCCCGAGGGCACCGTCTGCTTTCCGGACGAGCCGCTGCTGCGGGTGACGGCGCCCATCGCGGAAGCGCAAATTGTGGAGACGGCGCTGCTGGCCATTGTCAGCTTCCAGACCATGGTGGCGTCGAAAGCCGCGCGAATCGTGGAGGCCGCCGCGGGGCGGCCGGTGGTCGAGTTCGGAACGCGCCGCGCGCATGGGATTGAGTCGGGCGTTCTGGCGGCGCGCGCCGCGTATATTGGCGGGTTCCTGGGCACATCGAACGTGGAGGCAGGGTATCGGTTCGGGATTCCCACGTACGGGACGCAGGCGCATTCCTGGATCATGGCCCATGAAACGGAAGAAGAGGCGTTTGCCCGTTTTCTAGACGTTTTTCCGGAGCACTCGGTTTTGTTGCTGGACACCTATGACGTGCGCGCCGCAATGGAGAAGGTGATCGCCATGGGGCGCAAGCCGCGCGGGGTACGGCTGGACAGCGGCGAGGTGGCCACCGACAGCATCTGGCTGCGCAAGAGGCTGGACGAGACCGGATGGCGCGACGTGGAGATTTTTGCTTCGGGCGATCTGGACGAAGGGCGGATCGCGTCGCTGCTGGCCGCGGGGGCGCGGATCGACACATTTGGCGTGGGCACGGCTGTGTCGACTTCCTGGGACGCTCCTTCGCTGGGGATGTTGTACAAGCTGGTGGAACTGGAGCGTGGTGGAGAGGTGCAGGGGGCCGCGAAATTCAGCGCCGCCAAGGTAACGTTTCCGGGCCGCAAGCAAGTGTACCGCTCGGCGGATGCGAGAGGGCTCTACGCAGGTGACGTAATCGCCGTAGAAGATGAACCGGAGACGGGCGGCGAAGCTCTATTGGGGCCGGTGATGCGCGCGGGCCGGCGCGTGGCGGCAGAGGTGCCGATTGCGGAAGCGCGACGGCGCTGCGTCGCGCAGTTGGGATGCCTGCCGGCGGCGTTGCACGGACTGAACCCGGCGCCAAAACCGTATCCGGTCCGCCACAGCAAGGGCTTGAAAGAACTGCTCAAGCAAGTGCGCGCGCGGGTCACGCGGGCGTCTTCCTCTTGACGCCGGAAAAACGGCATGGTTTACCAGCGCTGGCACGGGCGGGCCGGTAGGCGCGCCCGGGATCGGCGGAGCAGGCAAAGCGCATGGCGCAACTCACTTCGACCATTACGGAGAATCCGCAGCCGGAACTGAGCGGCCACCCGCGCGGCTTGAGCACGCTGTTTTTCACGGAGATGTGGGAGCGCTTCAGCTATTACGGGATGCGCGCTCTGCTGGTGCTGTTCATGACCGCTCCACTGGCCGGCGTCCATCACGGCCTGGGCTTCGACGTGGAAAAGTCCACCGCGATTTACGGTTTGTATACCTCTCTGGTTTACCTGACGGCGCTGCCGGGCGGCTGGCTTGCCGACAAGCTGTGGGGGCAGCGCAAGGCCGTGTTTTGGGGTGGGGCGATCATCGCGTGCGGGCATTTTTCCCTGGCCATTCCGTCGCTTCCCACTTTCTATCTGGGCTTGCTGCTTATTGTGATCGGCACGGGACTGCTGAAGCCCAATGTCAGCGTCATGGTTGGGGATCTATACCCCGAGGGCGGAGCGCGGCGCGACGCGGGATTTTCCATTTTCTACATGGGCATCAATCTAGGGGCATTTCTGGGGACCATCCTGTGTGGACTGATCGGCGAGGATTACAACTTTCATTGGGGCTTCTCGCTGGCGGGGATCGGCATGGTGTTCGGGCTGATTCAGTATTCACTGGGAGGAAAGCGCCTGGGAACGGTCGGCAACCTGAAAACCAGCGACCCGCCCGCGGTAGTCGAGAGACGGAACAGGAATTTCTATCTAGCGTCGGCGGGGATTGCCATTGCGCTCGCGGCATTCGGTTTTCTGGGCTTCACGGGAGTCCTCAACGTACCGATTCCAGAGTTGGCGCACTGGCTGGGGTATGCCATTCTCGTCCTCAGCGGTTTGTTTTTCCTGTCTTTGTTTCTTTCTCCCCACCTTACGAGCCTGGAAAAGAAGCGCGTGGGCGTGATCGTGTGGCTTTTCCTGCTGTCGGCGGTATTCTGGTCGGGGTTTGAACAGGCCGGCTCTTCCATGAATCTTTTCGCCCGCGATTTGACGAATCGATCGCTGGGCGGATGGCTGATGCCGGCGAGCTGGCTGCAAAACGTCAATGCGATCTTCATTATTCTGCTCGCGCCGGTGTTCGGCTGGGTGTGGACCAGCCTCGCGGCGCATAAGGCGAATCCTTCGACGCCGGCGAAGTTCGCGCTGGGATTGTTTGGACTCGCCGGAGGATTCTTCGTGCTTTCGTGGGGCGCGGCGAACGCCACGGAAGCCAGCCGCGTGTCAATGGTTTGGCTTGTGGTCACCTACTTTTTGCATACGGTGGGAGAGCTGTGCCTTTCTCCGGTGGGATTGTCGGCGACAACCAAGCTCGCTCCCCGGGGGCGCACGGGAGAGATGATGGGGCTGTGGTTTATCTCCATCGCGCTGGGCAATCTGATCGCAGGCCTGGTGGCCGGTCACATGCAGGAGTTGTCGCCCAGCGCGCTGTTCCGAAGCGTGGCAATGTTCATCGGAGCTACCGGCGCGGTGGCTTTGCTTGTGAGTCCGCTGGTCCAGCGGTTCGGCGGCAACACGGATTGATTCATATCTTTTTTTTGGGGGGCGAGCCTCCCTCCCGTATTTTTTTACCGCGAGCGAACTGCGTTGCGAGGCCTATACCGCTGCGGTGATGGCATCGAGGCGCGTGCGCTTCCATAGCGCCATGCAGATGGCTCCCGTTCCCCACAGCAAGACGGCGGCCCAAACGAAAAATCCGAAGAAGGGAATGACGCCCAGGATGCGGAGAATCAGCAATCCCAGCGCCAGCGCACCGACGCTCGCGGTGTCTCCCGGGAGTTTGCCGCGCTGCTTTCCCCCGATTTGGTCGCCAATCCACGCGCCGACGAACACCTGGGAGCCGTACAGAACAGGGGCGTAGAGCATCAGCGTGGCGAAGCCGGCCCCCGCTCCCGCGAGCACGAGCAAGATGGAAAAGAGGATCAGGGCAAGTCCACAGATCAACACCAAGGCTCCGATGCTCATGGCCAGACCCACGCGCCGAGCCGCGTCGCGAGCGGCGAAGAAGAGACCGGGAAACAGCTTGATGAGCAGCAAGCCGCAGAGAAAGGCCACGCCATAGCTCACGATCTGCCGGAGCAAGTACAGGCCGGTGAGCCGGAAGCGATTGGGCCTCTGGGGCATCAACTGAAACTCGAGGGCGCGGCCCAGCTTGGCGCCGGCGGAAATGTCGGGCTGGCGATCGCTGCGAACCTGAAAACGGCCGGCGATCGAGGCTGACGGACCGAGAGATAACCTTCCGCCACGAAGCCAGACATCGCCGCCGACCGAGCCGTTGATGAACGTATCGGCGGAAAAGAACAGCAGATCCCGATTCACTTTTCCATCGGCGACGACGCTGCGAGCAAAGGCGATCATCCCGCCATTGACGACGCTCCTGGGATTGAGCTCCACGCGGGCGGCAAAGGCCGTGAGGTTTTTCCCCACGGTGCCATCGAGGGTCAGGGTATTGCAGAAGCAGCGAACGTTGCCGTCCACGACCCCGGAAACGCGCGCCATGTCGCCAAAAACGATGACATCGCCGGTCACGTGGCCGTTGACGGCAAGATTCTGAGTGAAGGCAATGACGTCGCCGTTGACGGTTCCATCGATGAGCACGCGTGCGCCCATGGCAATCA
>Ga0302326_10017708_pt1 | contig 14831 bp, 11 predicted proteins | sample Palsa_T0_3_FD_202264 | JGI IMG/M metagenome (GOLD analysis project Ga0302326, IMG submission 202264) | Peat permafrost microbial communities from Stordalen Mire near Abisko, Sweden - Palsa_T0_3 | ecosystem: Environmental > Terrestrial > Soil > Palsa > Peat permafrost | place: Sweden: Abisko... | reverse complement strand
CTCGTGCTCGACGCGGGCCAGAATTGTGGGGTTGCTGATCTTGTAGCCATTAAGGTGCAGGATGGGTAACACGGCTCCGTCGGTGATCGGATTGAGCAACTTATTGGACTGCCATGAGGTTGCCAGGGGCCCCGTTTCCGCCTCACCATCGCCCACAACGCAGGCGACGATCAGATCGGGGTTGTCAAACGCCGCCCCGAAGGCGTGGCTCAGGGAGTATCCCAGCTCGCCACCTTCGTGAATTGAGCCCGGAGTTGTCGGGGCAACGTGGCTGGAGATCCCGCCCGGAAACGAGAACTGCTTAAACAGCTTTTTGAGTCCGGCTTCATCCTGGGTGACGTCCGGATACACCTCGCTCCAGGTGCCTTCAAGGTAAACGTTGCCGACGATGGCGGGGCCGCCGTGACCCGGACCGGCGATGTAGAACATATCCAGGTCATACTTCTTGATGACTCGGTTCAAATGCACATAGATAAAATTCTGGCCCGGCGTCGTGCCCCAGTGTCCAACCACGAGCGGCTTGATGTGCGAGAGTTTCAGTGGCTCCTTGAGCAGCGGATTGTCGTAGAGATAGATCTGGCCTACCGACAGATAGTTGGCGGCACGCCAATAGGCGTTCAATTTGCGTAGCAGCTCGGGCGTGAGGGTATCGGCATTCATGATTTAGGTTTCCTCGTGTTCCAGCGTCTACACTTCCGATAGGTGGCGTCGGTGACATCGAGCGCCGCTGAAGTGAGCGCTCAGATAAGGTGTTGATTAGTTCCAACGCCAGGGTCGTGGTGCCAATTACCATCTCTACTCAGACAAACCACAGTCAAGTCGTCATCTTCGACATCCTGACGGGCGGAGAAGACGTCTATGGATGAGTCCTCCTTGCATGCCGGAAACCTTGTTCGCAGCGATGGACGCCGCTGCCGCGCAGCGCCGCGCCGCGCCGCCCTCGAGGTGCTTGGAGGCCAAAGCTCTGCCTGACATCAGTTCTGCTCGCTGAGCAGCGACTTGAACGCTCATCTTCTGAAAAGCGTCAGTCTGCCCGAATCCGTGGCTTCCCTTTGTCGAGCAGCTGGACTCGCTTGGCTGCCCAGACACTTCTGATTTTCTGGCTTTGGCTCTGCCCTCACAGCGAAAGCGCCCATATCCGGCCTCATATCCGGCCTCATATTCGGTCCGATCGTATCGGTCAAACCGCCGCGGCCGACTCAGGCTCTTCGCAGCAAGAAGACGATGAGAGCGATCACGAGAACGGTTCCTAATAATCCGCCACCGATGTACGTATGAACCTCCGGTAAGTTGATCTCACCGCAATATCAAAGCACGCGAAGAATCAGTGTGTCGGGGCGCTGCCGCACATTGCCTCGGAAGCGACGGGATTGCCGCGCCTTGTAATAAGCGTCGGATGTCTGCGCCCACCGTAGCGGGTTGATTTGATTCAACGTCCGCGGCGGGTTCCATTGGAGGGTCGAGCCTGATGTATCGACAGATATTTTTCGCGGAGATCACTCATCTCCGTCTGCACCGAGGCCTCTGCCTGGGCGGGCTATACTCGTGCCAGTCTTTCTGCGAATGGCTGATCGCTGAGCTCACTCGTATCGTTCGACGCACCCAGCACTGCTGACCTCGCCGATTCACCCGAGCCTGTCTGCGACTGCTGGACATTTGTCGGTACGCTAGCGCACCGAGAATTTTCGTCTTGAAGCGTAACGTTTCGGCAGCCCACGGCTCAGCAAGGAACAACCAACATGAATCCGATCACAGCTTTTTTGGTGGCTGCCTGTCTGGTCGTGGGTCTCGTGGTTGGTTACCGGGTGAATCCCTATCTCGCATTCGTGTTCTTCGGAGCTGCGGTCATTGTCGCTCTGTCGCTCAAGATGGCCAATGTTTGGCAGAAGTTCGTTATCTTGAGGATGGGAAAGCTGCAGAGCGTCAAGGGAGCCGGATTGTTTGCAATCATCCCCATCCTCGACACGGTGATCGCAGTCATCGACGGACGCATTCAGACCACGGCGTTTAACGCTGAACAGGCGCTCACCAAAGACACCGTCCCGGTCAACGTCGATGCGATCATTTTCTGGCACGTGCACGACGCGGAAAAAGCAGCACTGGCGATCACCAACTTCCGCGAGGCGATTGACCGGGTCGCACAGACTTCGCTGCGCGAGATGATTGGCTCTTCGATGTTAGCGGCGCTGCTGTCCGACCGTAAAGAAGCTGATGAGCAGCTTAAGGTTGAGATCGGTCAGAAAACCGCCCCGTGGGGTATATCAGTAAGCTCTGTGGAGATCCGCGACGTCGCGATCCCGGTAGCGCTGCAGGACGCCATGTCCCGTCAGGCCCAAGCTGAACGCGAAAAGCAGGCCCGGGTGATACTCGGATCAGCGGAAGCCGCAATCGCCGGCAAGTTTGTTGAGGCCGCCGCGATCTATGCGGGGCATCCTGTCGCGCTTCAACTTCGGGCGATGAACATCATTTATGAGACCACAAAGGAAAGAGGGGCCACGATCCTCATGCCCAGCTCCATGGTCGACAGTCTGAATCCTTCGGCGACGACTCTAGCTCTCGCGCTCGCGAGCAATGAAGTGCTCAAATCCAATGGACTGGCGCGACCTGCCGAACCGCCTCAACCTCCAGTCGCAGCCTAATCAGTCAGCAGCGGGCGGCGATGATGACCCCGATGCGCGGACGGGAGTGCGCCTATCAAAGAGTGTCACACTCGGACGGACGTGGTATCAGACAGCGTCGTTGGCGCGACGCACCGATTGAATAGCTCTCCAAAGCGGTTTTTCCCTGTCGATGCTAATTTTCGCCATCCTAGTACGCGGACTCATCACGCGACGTCTGTTCGTTGACACGCGCAAGGAGAGCACAACCCGCAGAATTTGGCAGGTTGAATTCCGGCCAAGGTGGTTCGTTTCCTGCAACCTGAAGCGACAGCGAGACATAGATGGAAAATCGTTCGGCGATCTAGAGGCCCGTAGCGAGTTGTCACCCGGGGTCGTTAAGAGCGTTCGAGAGTCAACGATCGACGTTCAATGATGCGTTGTCGTGTGGGACGCCGTCTCCCAAAAGGTGCTCACTGGTGAGGCTCGGAAGGGGGCGTCCGCGGGGAAGCTGTGCCGGACTCGGATACGGGGGCGCTATCGACTTTCGCCGGCGCAGGGCGGCTGGGGATAAGCCATTGAGTGATAAGTATCATTGCTATGAAGACCGCGTAGTACATCAGATGTGCCATGACCGGCACGTGCGACATAGTTCCGACGCCGCCAGACGGATTTTTGCGCGACGAGAGGCCGGAGCCTGGCCGACGCGGCAATAGTGCGATCAAGCGAGGAGCGATTGTCTCAGGGTCTGGACGCGCCGATGCCCCCTTCGGTAGTGCGGCGATGAGCGAAACCAGTTTCCGCGCGGCAGTGTCTTCCGGCAACTGGGCTAATTGGGCAGCCTCCTCCCAGGGATCAACATCCGATCGCGCCAGCGCTGAAAGAACGCTGAGTAGCATTCCGTTGCTGTCCTCACCGATCGGCGCGTACAAAAAGTCGTCGAACTCCGATCCAAGCGGGGACATTCGCACAGGCCGTGTCATTTCGATCCGCATACGTTAGCTCCGTGCACGATGTATCCACGTAGCGGCAGACACGCCTGGAGCATCGCATTGGCAACTATCTCCGTTAATGCACGGCCCTGCGGCGTGGATAACCTCTGAAGGGCCACCCTACGCTACGGAGTTCGCGTCGCCTGCCCCAGACCGAATTCCTGCCAGCCACTTGGACGGGCACTGTCCGGAGTTACCTTCGTGCCTAGCGTGAGAACGGCTCTTGGCAGGTCCGGCGCACTGGCTTCACGCCGAACGTTTCGGGTCTGATCGAGCATATGGGGGGGCCGATATCGCACGTTCGGTTCGCGTGGGCCGTTCATAGCAACCTCTGGTTCGCGCGACCCGCGGGCTTACGGGCCGCCTGACTGAACGTAACAAATACACCATATATGCAGCGTCGGTCGGTGCGCTGCCGCACGAATGGCCACTCGATTGATCTCTTGCTGTGAGCGCAATGCTCTGCGACACGTCGATTCTCACAGGCCTCGCGCGCAGCGGAAACTTCGTGGCCACCTTTTTTTATCTTCAGTTCAATCCTGCCTCCTTGCCGGTCGGAAATTGCAGTTGCAACGTCCGCTCACACACCCTGCAGGTACCGCCAATCCAATAGGGACGTCGAATCGGCGTTAGGGCCTACCCAGAGCCCAATCTCGACGGCTCTCCGTCACGCTCACAGAAGAAACGCTCCTGCGCGAGACGTGCGTTGTCAATTCTAGCCACGCACGACTCCCAGCGTCTCGACGGCTGGAGGCAGGTTCTCATACGGCTTCGGCGAACTTAAATCGTGGGCGTGTGCGGGGGCCGACGGCACTTGTCCGATTAAATTCAGCCGTCAGGCTCCTTCCCCGTCCTACAGAGTGCGGGGCGTCCTTACAAACTTGTAATTGTGCAGAAAGGTTCCCGCCATCTCCTTGATGCCTAATCCTCGCACAGCATGCGCGATCACGTGATCCCGCACCGGAAGATGAACCAAGAGGAACCCGCCCCATGACCTATAATTCCGCGTCAGCGATCGAAGAACAAAGCTTTGACAACCTAAAGTACCGTTCTAACCCGGGTTCGGCGCCCCCAGCGGACGCGCCATCTATATCGTCGCTTGGTCTCGCCAATGCCACATCTCAGGCCGTGCGCGACGCCGTGCAAAAAAATTCGGTGTGGGTCCGTCCCCTGCGACAGGAAATGGCGCAGGTTATTGTAGGTCAAGAGCGACTGATTGAACGGTTGTTGGTTGGCCTCTTGGCAAATGGACACATCTTGCTTGAAGGCGTGCCGGGCCTAGCCAAGACACTCTGCCTAAAAACCTTGGCCAGCAGTGTCGCTCTTGGCTTTAAGCGATTGCAATTCACCCCGGACATGCTGCCGGCGGACATTGTCGGCACAATGATCTTCAACCCTCAGGACGGCAATTTCCGCACGAAACATGGGCCGATTTTTAGCAATCTTATCTTGGCGGACGAGATTAATAGGGCGCCTGCCAAGGTGCAAAGCGCGCTGCTGGAGGCCATGCAGGAGCAGCAGGTCACGATTGGAGATGAGACCTACGCATTGCCCAATCCCTTTCTCGTTCTCGCAACACAGAACCCCCTGGAACACGAAGGCACGTATCCCCTTCCAGAAGCGCAAGTGGATCGGTTCATGATGAAGGTCGTAATCACCTATCCGACTCGAGTCGAAGAGCGCGCGATCCTGGATGCCATGGCGACGACCGAACCGTCCTTGAGCGTGCGTCCGATCGTTTCCCGCGAACAGATCCTAAATGCCCGGCACGTCGTCAACAACATCTACGTTGACGACAAGATCAAAGACTACATCGTGAATCTGGTGCTGGCGACGCGACCACCCACCGCGGCTTCCCTGAATCTCAATGGCTACATTCAATACGGTGCGTCACCGCGCGCCACGATCAACCTTACGCTTGCCGCGCGCGCCACCGCGTTCCTCAATGGCCGCCACTATGTAACCCCCCACGACGTCAAGTCGATCGCCCTCGATGTCCTGCGACACCGCGTGACCGTCAGCTATGAGGCGGAAGCCGCAAATGTCACGTCCGAGGACATCATCCGCAAGATTCTGGACACGCTTCCCGTACCGTAAGACACACAACTGCCACATTACGGAAGCACGCACATGCATGCAAACACCAGCACCGCGATCCGTAGTCGGATGCGACAACTTGAGATTCGCACGCGACGCCTGGTGAACGACAGCCTCGTCGGGGAATATCAATCGGTATTCAAGGGACGGGGTATGAACTTCGATGAGGTTCGCGAGTATGTCGCAGGCGACGAGGTGCGGACGATCGATTGGAATGTCACTGCGCGCGCCGGGCGGCCGTTCGTCAAGAAGTTCACCGAGGAGCGCGAACTCACCATGCTCCTGCTTGTGGATATTAGCGCCTCGGGCACCTTTGGTTCAGGCGCGCAAAGCAAGCGCGATCTCGCCGCCGAGCTCGCCAGCGTTCTCGCCTACTCGGCGATACGCAATAGTGACAAGGTTGGGCTACTTCTGTATTCCGACCGCATCGAACAGTACCTTCCACCTAAAAAGGGGCGCCGCCACATTCTGCGAGTGGTGCGCGAGATTCTTTACCACGAGCCGCAGGGGCGGGGCACGGATAGTGTGCGGGCACTCGACGTCGCCTGCCACCTCCTGCATCGGAAAGCAATCGTGTTTATGATTTCGGATTTTCTGTCCCCGGGAGATCCCGACCGCGCACGGGTTGATTTGAGGCGCGCGCTGCGCCAGACCAATCGACGGCACGACGTCATCGCCGTGCACATTGAGGATCCACGCGAAAAGGCGCTCCCCAACGTTGGAATGCTCGCGATTGAAGATGCGGAAACGGGCGAGGTTGTCGAGCTTGATACGGCCAATCCGAAAGTACGCGACCAATTCAGTCAGGAGGCACGCGAACGCACACGCCGCCTGGTCAGTGACTTGCGCTCAGAGGGTGTCGATACGTTGCAGCTGGATACCGGTTCGCCCTATATGCCCGCCCTGCAGAGTTTTTTCAAAAACCGCGAGCGCCGACGGGCATGAAGCACCGGACTGCCTCAACCCTGCGACTTGCACTGGTGCGAGCCTCCATGATTGCCGTGCTGCTCGTTGGCGCTCCGGCCTTTGCCGTGACGCCGATCGCGGGCGCATCGCCCACGTCGGTCTCGAAGTCACCCGATTCAGCGACGGACATTCGCGACATTCGCGGCCCTATACCCCTCCCGTCGACGTGGCTTTGGTCCGTAGCGTTGGCCGGCGGCGTGATGCTCGGACTGGTTGCTTTTGGCGCCTGGCGGTGGAATCGACGCCGACAGAGTGTCGCCGCGCAGCTGCCATTCGAGTTGGCGCTGCAGCGTTTGCGTGCGGCCCGCGCGCTCATGCAACCGACCACCGTGCGCGAATTCTCGATCACCGTATCGGATATTGTTCGCTCTTATATAGAGGAGCGCTTCCAAATCATGGCTGCGCATCGGACTACCGAAGAATTCCTCCACGATCTTCTGCAATCCCCGGACGAGCCGCTCGCTCGCCACCGCGCCTTACTCGCGGGGTTTCTACGTCACTGCGACCTCGCCAAATTCGCCGGCTGGACCTTGTCCGCCGAGGAAATGGAAACCACGTATGAGAGTGCCCGCATTTTCTGCGTCGTGACAGGAAAATCCGACCCATCAGCGAGGCTGCGCGATGTGACGCGTGCGCCAAACGGCGAGGAAACCTATGATTCGCTTTCTGCAGCCTGACTGGCTCTGGTTACTCGCGCTCTTGCCGCTTGCACTGCTGTGGCGCGGTCGACTCGGAGCGGTGGCCGCCGTCGAATTTTCCGACGTCGGTCTTGCCAGACAGATCGCCCGCTCCACCCGCAGTCGCGTCGGCCGCCTGGCATGGTTACTGCCTATTCTAGCCTGCGCCCTCATGATCATCGGACTCGCGCGCCCTCAACTTGGCGAAGGCCACACCGAGGTTACGGCGAACGGCATCGATATCGTGCTCGGCCTCGATGTTTCCGGTTCGATGCAGGCACTCGATTTCAAAGTGGGCGATCGACGGGTAAACCGTATCGAGGTGGTCAAATCTGTAGTCGCGAAATTCATTAATGAGCGACCGGATGACCGCATCGGACTCATCGCATTTGCAGGTGCGCCATATCTCGTCAGCCCGCTCACCCTTGACCATGATTGGTTGCAACAAAATCTCGAGCGCATCCAAATCGGGGGCGTCGACGATGGCACGGCCATCGGATCAGCAATTGCCGCCGGCGTGAATCGATTACGCGGCACGCCGGCCAAGTCCAAGGTAATGATTCTACTCACCGATGGCGTGAACAATACGGGCAAGATTTCGCCGATCGCCGCGGCTGAGGCCGCCAAGGTGCTGGGCGTCAAGATTTACACCATCGGTGTCGGCGTGCGGGGCGAGGCGCCCATGCCGGTGAAGGACGATTTCGGCAATACACAGCTTGTCATGGCCAAGGTGGACGTGGACGAGAAGACACTGCAGTCCATCGCCGCAAAGACGGGTGGGGCTTTCTACCGAGCGACGGATACCGGGTCATTGCAGAACATTTATGGGCAGATCAATCGGCTCGAGAAGTCCGCGCACACCATTAAAAAATACGAGCATTACCAGGAATTGTATTCCTGGGCATTGTTTCCGGCACTTGGTGTGCTTGGTCTCGGCCTCGGACTGGGCCAGACACGACTGCGGAGATTGCCGTGACGTTCGCTCAGCCTCCTTGGTTGCTCGCCGGATTTGCCGCTTGTCTTGGGCTCATCTGGATGTGGCGACGCTACGATGCACGCCAGCGCGCCACGCTCGCCACTTTTGTCGCAGAGCACCTGCGCGCACAGCTTACGAGCTCGCTTTCAATCGGGCGGCGCCGCGCAAAACGTGGCTTATTCCTGGCGGCCCTTGCACTGCTCTTTGTCGCGCTCTCCGGCCCGCAGGCTGGCTACCAATGGGAGCAGGTTACGCGCCGCGGCAACGATATTATGTTCGCCGTCGACACCTCGCGCAGCATGTTAACTCCTGACGTGAAACCCAATCGACTAGCGCGCGCCAAACTCGCGATTGAAGATTTCACGGATCGACTGGACGGTGATGCGGTCGGGCTCGTGGCCTTCGCAGGTACTGCGTTTCTGCAGGTCCCCCTGACAACCGACTATGACGCATTTCGCGACTCCGTGAATGCGCTCGATACAAATATCATTCCACGCGGTGGCACGAACATCGCAAGCGCGATTCGTGAGGCCCAGAGCGCACTCGATCAACGCACTGGCAGTGACAAGATTTTAATCTTGGTCACTGATGGGGAAGATCTGGTGGGAAATGCATTGGTCACGGCTAAGGCCGCGGCTCAACAGGACGGCCTAAAGATCTACACCGTTGGAGTGGGCACACCAAACGGCGACCTCATTGCACTCCCGGCAGATCAGGGCAGCGGATACGTGAAGGACCTTGCGGGCAGTCTAGTGAAGTCGCGGCTCGACGAGTCTGGCCTGAAGGCGATCGCCGCGGCGACCGGGGGATCGTATGCGCCCATCGGCGCCGAGGGTGAGGGACTCGAAGCCATTTACCAGCAGGCGCTTGCGCCGCTAGTCAAGCACGACCTCGTGTCGCGTCAGCACAGGGTGTATTCACAGCAGTATCAGTGGCCGCTCGCGGCAGCGCTAATAATGCTGCTCGCAAGTGTTCTGCTTGGCACCCGGCGACGCACATCAGGCAAATACGCCGCCGCCTCCGCCGAACCGACTGGGCGGCCGGTGGTCGTGGCCAGCATAGCGTTATCTGCTCTTATGCTGCTGCTTGCGATTCATCCCGCGCATGCCTCCACAGCAAGTGCAAATCTGGCCTATGCAAAAGGTGATTACGTCAAAGCCGAGCGTGACTACGCCGTGGCGGTACAACACACACCAAATGCACCAGCTTTGGCATTCAACCTCGGGACAGCCGCCTATAAAGCGGGCCGCTTTGGCGAGGCGGCGCGGGCATTTCAGGCATCCCTTGGTGCTTCGCCTACCGCTAACGCGAAGCGCTTAGCCGAACAGCAAGATGCCTACTACGACCTCGGCAACACGATGTACCGCAGCGGACAAAAGACCGAACAGGCCAATCTCCAGCAGACAATCGACAGTTGGACACAAGCCGTCAAAGCTTATGACGCCGCGCTGCAGCTTCGCCCCAATGACGCCGACAGCCAGTTCAATCGAGACCTCGTGCGGCGCAAACTGCAGGCCCTGAAGAAAAAGCAGTCGGAAGATCAGCAAAAACAGGCAGGTGGCGGCGCGCAGCAGCAAAAGCAGCCGGAGAACTCGCAGACCAAGGACCAGAAACAGGCTCAGCAACAGCCGGGGCAGCAGGCGCAAAATAAAAATCAGCAGCAGGGCTCGCAGACCAAGGACCAGAAACAGGCTCAGCAACAGCCGGGGCAGCAGGCGCAAAATAAAAGTCAGCAGAAGGACTCGCAGTCACAAGGCAAGCAGCAATCTCAACAGCGGTCCGATCAATTCGCGCAGAACAGTAGTCAGCAAAAGACGCCTGCGCCGAGCAACAACACCTCGCAACCACAAAGCCGCTCGGAACCCTCCGGTCAGTTGGCTCAACAGCCCTCGCCTTCTGCCGGTCAGCCACAGCGCGGGCATCAGGGGAGCGGCCCGGATCAGCGCGAGGATAAGGCTGCGCAGCTTGCCGACTCCCAGCATTTTCCCGGTGAGATGAGCCGTGAGGAGGCGCGCGCGTTGCTTGATTCGGTAAAAGACGAGGAACATCGTATTCCCACGATGCCGGTTGCACGCAACGGCACCAACGACACTTCTTCGGATGAAGCGATCAAGGACTGGTGATGAAACTGCTGCCTCCACATCGTCTGCGTCCTCAGCTTGGGGCAATTGCCGCGCTCCTCATCCTCGCGGCTGGAGCCGCGCACGCCGAATCAGGCGTCACCGAGCAGATTGAACCTGCCGAGATTGCTCTGGGCGAGACTGCGCAGCTCACTATTGCCACACTGGGCAGCACTCAGACGCCGATTACACCGCCCGTGATCCCGGGACTGGAATTCGTCGCCGTCGGCCAGTCGAGTCAGGTGGAATCCATAAACGGGCGAACCACCTCTAAGAGCTCTGTCGTTTATCAGGTCATTCCGCAGCGGGTGGGCATCTTCACGATCCCCGGCGGATCGCCACCTCTGGTGCTGCGGGTCCGTCCCGGCGGTGCATCGGCACCTCCCTCTAGCCCGGGTGCATTCAGCACTTCGACTGCCGCTGGCAGCGCGATGGTCGCGAGCGCAACACACCTAACGCAGGATGGCTCGGCCTTCGTGCGGCTGCGCTTGCCCAAACACCAACTTTATGTCGGCGAAAGCATGCCGATGGACATCCAAGTCGGAGTGCGAGATGGCTTGGTTGCCACGCTGAGCGGTCTGCCCTCGTTTAGCGGAGATTTCTTCACAATGAACAATCTCTCAACTAAGCCAGAGGAGGCGCACGAGATCATTCGTGGGCAACCGTTTACAGTACTGACTTGGCACAGTGCGCTCGCTGCCGTAAAGCCCGGCACGACGTCGCTCACTATCGATACTCCACTGACGGTACGGATGCAAACGATGCGACCTTCGGCAGCGAATCGCTTCGGGGACCCGGCCCTCGACGATGTCTTAAATGATCCGTACTTCCAAAACTTCTTCGGTGGTGGTGGTACCACAGAAAAGGAAATCACTCTGGCAAGCCCGCCGGCGACGATTAGCGTAATGGCTTTGCCTACGCAGAACCGCCCCGAGGGCTTCACCGGCGCCGTGGGCCACTTCAAGGTTAGCAGCGAGCTCTCGGCCGACGCCACCATAGTTGGGGATCCTCTGACACTACGATTGCACGTGTCTGGCGCCGGCAATTTTGATCGCGTACGAAGCACCATGCTCGGCAGCAGTGACGAATGGAAGGCTTATCCGTCGACCGCGACCTTCACTGCGGCCGATAGCACAGGCTACCAAGGTGAAAAGGTCTTTGAGCAGGCAATAATTGCAAAGGAGTCTGGCGCTCAAAGTTTGCCCGGACTGGCATTCAGTTATTTCGACCCGGACTCGGGCCGCTACGCGACCGCACAGACGCCACCTGTGAGCATTGCGGTCATGCCCGGTGCGGCAAGCACTGCCACAACGAACACCCAGGTGCCGAATGCCGGCGAAGGAAAGCCACCTGCCGGTCCGATCGTGAGCCGAGCGCTGAGACCCGATCATTCGGTGGCGTCGTTGGTTCCAAAATACTTTCAACCGCCGTTCCTCGCCATCCCGTCCACTCTGGCGTTCGCATTCGCCGCCGCTTGGTTATGGCTGCGGCGCCGTGAGCAAGGCGCGCGCGACGGCAGTGCGGCACGCCGACGCGCTGCATCGCAGGCAACCGCAACGTGGCTCGCGCATATGGAAGCCGCTGCTGCCACAGGCGATGCACAAGTCTTTTTTAGCTCGGCGCGCTCAGCCCTGCGGCAGACCTTGGCCGCGCAGTGGCATGTCGCCCCCCAAACCATAGGACTCGAGGATATTGATGCGCGTCTCGGCCATGACGGCCAAGATGTACGCCAACTCTTTGCCCGCGCAGATGAGGCGACTTATTCGGGATGCACGGTAGATACCGCTGATCTTGAGCACTGGAAGCAAGTCGTCCTTCGCCGGTTCAACGAGAGCGCGGTACTGTGAGCGCTCGCATGACCATTGCGCTCCTCACTCTTGCGCTCGGCGCGGGAATCGCACACGCGGCAACCGGTACGGCGCCCCAAATAAGCGCCGGCTATTCCGCCGCTCGCCTCCTCGATCTGGCCAATGGCTACGCCCACGATGGCAGACCCGGGATGGCGGTTCTCAACTATGAGCGCGCCCGCTTGCTTGCACCGAGTGATCCTGACATCCACGCCAATCTGAGCCTTGTGCGTACAACGGCCGGGCTGCCGCCAATTACCAGCACTTGGTTCGAACGTCATGCCAACAAACTCGCGAGCCCCAATACCCTCTTCTGGTTCGGATGCATCGGCCTGCTGATCGTTGGCTCGACTCTCTTACTAGCTCGCCAGTATCCGCAACGTCGGCTTGCGCTCGGTACCTGTACCGCTGCAGGCTTCGCGCTCATGGCGATCACTCTATGCAATGCCGTTGCTATATGGCCCATGATGAACGAAGCGGTGGTCATAGCGCGCGCGACTCCAGCGCGAGTTGCCCCTGTACCAATGGCTGACTCGCTGATGACGTTGCACGAGGCAGAGATCCTGACAGCGGACGCACAGCTACGGGACTTTACGCTTGTACACACCGACGCAGGCCGCACCGGCTGGGTCGCGAGCGCGGATATCGCGCGCGTGGTTCCGCGCTCAGGCTAGGGCATACTCAGTTCTTGACCTGCCTCACAGTCCTGGACGCGCTGCAGCGAAAGGCAAACCCTAAGACTTAGGAATGACAACGGTGAATGCCGCTCCTCTCCCCGGTTCACTGTCGACCGACACTCGGCCGTGATGCGCCTCGACGATTGCCTTAACCAAACTCAATCCAAGCCCCAATCCTCGTTGCGAGCGGCTTTTGTCACCGCGGTACATCCGGTTCCAAATGAGCGGTTGCTCCTCCGCCGAAATACCGATCCCCGAGTCACTCACACGAACGGCAACAGTTGCACCTGCGGCGGCACATGACAGCTTCACCGAGCCGCCGTCCGGGGTGTATTTCAATGCGTTGTCCAGTAGATTGGCGAAGACCTGCCGCATGCGTACCGAATCTACTGAAGCTTCACAGGGCGTCATGAAGTCGATGGCGACCGAAATGCGCTTTTCTTCTGCCACCATTTGGTAGAGATCTGATACCGCGGCAAGCAGTTCGTTAATCGGCGTGGGTGTACGGTGCAAGATCATGACGCCCGATTCGGCTTCCGTGATATCCATAAGAGCCGTCAGCATCGTGAGCACCTGATCGGCTTCCTCCACGCAATCCGCTAGGGCCTCGCGCGCAGGTGAGTCGGGCGTCTGCTGCACAGCGAGCTCGGCGGCGCCCCGAAGGCGCGTCAGTGGCGTGCGCAAGTCGTGCGCCACATTGTCGAGCGCTTGGCGCATCCCTTGAATCAGCGCTTGGTTCTTATCGAGCACGCGGTTGAATTGTTGCGCCAGATCCTCTAATTCGGTCCGATCCTTGGTTGTGGACACACGAGCCGAAAAATCGCCGGTATCAATAATGGCGCGTGCGGTGGCGACCACGTCTCGCACCGGCTTGGTCGCGCGGTGGGCGAACAACGCCCCGCCCAGCACACCGAGCAGCAGAGTCGGGGTCATCACCGCTACAAAGTTTCGGCGGAAGGGCTGCAGGACCGACTCCCGGTTTCTAGTGCTGCGGCCAACTTCGAGTATCGAATTGTCCGGCAACCGCAAAGATGCGATAGTCAGGTCACTTTCCTCGTCGCGTGGTATCCGCAACCACACCAGGTGTGACGGATCACCACCCGGTCGCAGCGCCGCTACGTCAAACTGGACCCAATCATCGGGTACGTTCATCAGCAATACGGTTCCTGTGAGCCCTGCTATCCGAACAAAGAACGATCGGCTCTTCTCAGCTTCACGACCGCGTTCGACAAAGTCTTGCAAAGCCGCAAGGCCGCCATTGTCATACACCGCCGCGTACGCCCGAAGACGCGACTCGATCATCTCGTGATCATTGCGTTCCAGCGCTGCAGCCAGTAGGACATACAGAAGACTAAAGAGAACAGCGGCGCTAAGGGTAAATATGGCCGCGTACCAAAGGCTCAGACGAACGGTGAAGCGTCGAAACGGACGTTTAGGGAACTTTGAGAACATACCCGACTCCCCGAATGGTCTGAATAAGCTTCACCGGAAAGTCCTTGTCCATTTTCGCGCGCAGGCGATGCACTAATACGTCCACAACATTGGTCTGCGGGTCGAAGTTGTAGTCCCAGATGTGCTCTAAGATCATGGTTTTGGTGATCGGCCGGCCTAGATTGCGCAGCATCAATTCGAGCAAGGCAAACTCCCGACTCTGCAACTCAATTGTCCGCCCTGACCGAGTGACCTGGCGACTAAGCAAGTCCATCGTCACATTTTCAGCGGACAACTTGGTAGGTTCCGCGGCGTGCGTAGCACGTCGAATCAACGCCTGAACGCGCGCCAACAGCTCCGAAAACGCAAATGGCTTGGTTAAATAGTCGTCCCCTCCGGCCTGCAGCCCAGCGACGCGATTTTCCACACTCGCCTTGGCGCTTAGAATGAG
>Ga0302326_10017706_pt1 | contig 14832 bp, 13 predicted proteins | sample Palsa_T0_3_FD_202264 | JGI IMG/M metagenome (GOLD analysis project Ga0302326, IMG submission 202264) | Peat permafrost microbial communities from Stordalen Mire near Abisko, Sweden - Palsa_T0_3 | ecosystem: Environmental > Terrestrial > Soil > Palsa > Peat permafrost | place: Sweden: Abisko... | reverse complement strand
TCCTTCGCAGGCCATGCCGAAAATAAAGTCTCATCGCCGGGACATTGCGGGAATCGACAGCCAGCGTCAGCTCGGCGCGGTTCTGCCGGACAACGCTTAGCAGGGCCAGGTTCATCAGCAAATTGCCCAGGCCTCTGCCGCGCGCCGCGGGGGTCAATCCGAGGTATACCAGCTCCAGCGCATCGGCATGGACGGCAGGGCCCAGCAGCAAAACCCCAAGCGGTTCATGATTCTCCATCAGCACAAACCAGAGCGACGGATCAAATTCGCCGGTGCCTTTGTGCCCGGCCATCACATCCTCCATTTTGCGCATCCCGCTCAGGCCAGGGCAATCCAGACTTTGCTCGTACGAGCGGGCGATGGTTTGCTGAAACAATTGATGCGTCCGCGCGGAATAGTTTTCGATCTCCATCGATCTGGGCAGGGGCGGCGTCGATGGAACCTTCCGCACATCGCGCTGCAGGTAAATCAGTTCTGCCAGTTCGACAAACCCCTGCCGGATGTAAGCGTGCCGTAGGGACAACGCCGCAGGATCGAGCAGAAGCTGGGCAAGCTCGACGCCATGATTCCCATGGAATCCGCACGCCCCCTCGACCACCGCCACGATCGATTCATCCAAAACCCCATTTGGCAGCAACGGCGGGCTAAGCAGCAATATTGTTCGCCCGGGACTCACTACCGGCAGCATCGCCCAGTCGATCCGCCCAGCCTTGGCCGCCACCCAAAGATCGTCCAGATTCAGCCCGCGCTGGCCGGCCATCGTGACAAAGGTCTGAACCTGTTCTTGCGATGCTCGATTCTCAGTTCCTGTAAGCAGAACGCCGATCGCCGCTTCCAGCTCCGACGAACGCGCGGGACGCGCTTCCAAAGCGTCATTTGACCGGGCAGAATTTGACACTGGCGGCATGCGTCATAACAATACTCCGCTGGCCTAATTACAGCCATTCGCCGGGCCATTTCCTGTTTGGGAAGTTCTGGCGGAGAACCCACCTGCGGAGACGCACCCCGGAGACCCACCATGATGAACGCCCGATTCGGCAACCTGGTTCTTTGCGCAGCGCTGGCATTGAGCCCATTGGCCTTCCCAGCGGCGGCCCGATGCGAAGCGACCACCTATCCCTCTCCCAGCTCTTACCCGATCTCATGGGAGCTGAAATTCGACCACACGCTACCCAAACGAGTCATCGTGGAAACGCCCGGCTCCCTGACGCCCACCGCCTTCTGGTACATGACATACACCGTCACCAACAAGACCGACAAGGAGCAGGTCTTTCTTCCACACTTTGAAATGCTCACCCGCACCGGCGAGGTGATTCGCAGCGACACCAACATTCCTGAGAAGGTTTTTGACGAGATCAAGCGGCGCGAAGGCAGCCAGTTCCTTGAGCCGTTCACGAAAATCGGCGGCGAGATTCGCCTGGGTGAAGACGAAGCCCGCGACGGCGTGGCCATCTGGAAAGAGCCCGATCCCCGCATGGGCAACTTCACCATTTTCGTCGGCGGCCTCAGCGGTGAAGCCGTTCAGATGAAGGATGATTCCGGCCAGCCGATGAAAGATGCCGACGGCAATCCCATCATCCTCCGCAAAACGCTCCAATTGAACTATCTCATCCGCGGCGGCGATGTTTATCCCGGCGAGAATGAAGTGAATGTGAAATCGGAAGATTCGGTGATGCGGTAGGCCGAGGAGTGCGTGAAGCGACGCCTGCTCAAGACCTTGGCCGTACTTTCGCTATTGCTGTGCGCGGCCGCGACCGGCCTTTCGATTCGGAGCTATTGGGTTAGCGATCAGTGGACTGTTCAATGGAACAGGACGGAAGATCACCAGCATCACATCCTAGCCGTCTTCTCATTGCAGGTTTGTTCCACAAAGGGGGGAATCGAAGCCGTCATAGGAACAGGCAAGGCAAATGAGAATTTCCGGGAACTGATCGACGCCAGACACCGCGCCGGACCCGCCTATCCGCTCATATTCCAGAGCATGGACCGAACGATTTCGGAACGACTCGGATTTCGGTTCGTCCGGGAGCAATCCTCATGGGTTCTTGGTCTCTGGGTTTCTGGCGGAACCAAAACGCTCGTCAACTTCCCCTTCTGGTTCCCCGCGATGGTTTTCGCGACTCTTCCGGCCCTACGGCGGGCCTATTTGAGGCGTCGAACCAAGGCACGAAACACAAATTGCTGCCATGTTTGTGGCTACGATCTCCGGGCCACGCCCGACCGTTGCCCGGAGTGTGGGACCGTCCCTAAAAAGCTCGAAATGCGCATTTGATCTGGACTACCCGGTGCGAAGCGAATGACCCTACATTTGGGAATGATCTACCGGGCTAGCGGCTTCAGCGGCTGGCGCTTGCCGCTGAAGCGGCAAGCCCGGTCGGACCGCACCAATGATCACGCCGGCGCGAAATACAGAATCCGAACGCTTGCTTTGGCCGCCTCTTTGCGGTATCTTCCCCGCCCCCACTTAGAAGTGGCTTCACAACTGAAAGCGCCCGTCGGTGTCGAGGTGGTGCTCCGCGGAATACCGCGAAATCGGGCCGAGGACGGCCCGGCTCTGTGGGTTCAGAAAATGGGTCTTTGCGCGCTGCGCGGTCTGAAGCAGTTTATCCGTTTAGGAAAGTGACAGGTTTTCAATGGCACATAAGAAGGGCCAGGGCTCAACCCGCAACGGCCGCGACAGCAATCCGCAATATCGGGGCGTCAAAGCCTACGGTGGTGAAGCCGTGCAGGCCGGTTCGATCATCATCCGCCAGCGTGGCACAAAGTATCAACCCGGCTTTAATGTTGGCCTGGGCAAGGATTACACGATCTTCGCCCTCATCGATGGCAAGGTTGAATTTCAGGGCCGCAAGGTTCACGTTCGAGCCGAAGCCGTCGCCGCAAGCGCCTGACTGCGGCAGAAACCGCAATTGGCCCGCGAAGGGTAAACGATCAACGAGCAGCCATCGTCGGTTCGGCGATGGCTGCTCCTATTTGTAACGCCGTTTCCGATGCCGAGAGCTTTTCCGACCCCCGACCCCCGACCTCCTACCCCCTTCCTCAATGTTCATCGACGAAGCCATCATCCACGTAAAAGCCGGCGACGGCGGGGCGGGGTGCGTCTCATTTCGCCGAGAAAAATATGTGCCCAAGGGCGGTCCCGATGGCGGGGACGGTGGCGATGGCGGATCGGTCATCTTTGTCGCTGATCCCAACAAAAACACCCTGCTCGATTTTGCCGGCAAACATCACTGGAAAGCCCCGCGCGGCGAAGCCGGCATGGGTAAGAAGATGTATGGTAAAGGCGGCGAGGATCTGATCGTCCCCGTTCCGCCGGGCACAATCATCTTCGATACCGATAAGAGCATGGTGATTGCCGATCTCGATGCGGATCACAAACGTGTGGTCATCGCCCGCGGCGGCCATGGGGGCCTGGGCAATTGGCACTTCCGTTCATCGACGAACCAGACGCCGCGCTTCGCCGAGCCGGGCACCGAAGGTGAAGAACGCAATATTCGCCTCGAGCTCCGCTTGATCGCCGACGTTGGTTTGGTCGGCATGCCCAACGCCGGCAAAAGCACGCTGCTGCGTGCGATTAGTGCGGCTCGACCGAAGGTGGCGGATTATCCGTTCACGACACTTGAACCCCAATTGGGAATCGCGGAACTCGTCGGCGGACGCCGGCTGGTCGTGGCGGATATCCCCGGTTTGATCGAAGGCGCAAAAGACGGCGCGGGCCTGGGGCACGCTTTTCTTCGCCATATCGAACGAACCAAGGTGATCGTGCATCTGCTCGATCTCTATCCATCGGATGGTTCCGATCCAGCCGAAAACTACCGCATCATCCGCCGCGAGCTCGAAGCCTTCAGCCCCACGCTGGGCGCCAAGCGCGAGATCGTCGCCGCCAACAAAATGGACTTGGCAATCGATAATGAGGCGATCGATAAGCTCCGAGCTGATTTGCCGGGGGTCGAGTTGTTCCCGATCTCGGGCGTGAGCCGGCAGGGTGTGGAATCACTTCTCGAAAAGCTGTGGATGCACCTGCAAGAGTTGAAAGCTGACGCCCCTGCGTTTACACCGTCGCGTGTAGGTGACTAGAATATTGCCATCAAAGGTCGCCGGTGGATATTCGGAACATTCAGCTTCCCGACAACGCGATCGAGCAGTTTTGCCGCAAGTGGAACCTGCGGGAATTGTCCGTGTTCGGATCAGTTCTTCGCGAGGATTTTCAGCCTGCGAGCGATGTCGATGTCCTCGTAACCTTCGCGCCCGGATCGACGATGACATTCGAGAGCTTCCTCGAAATGCGAGAGGAGCTCTCGAGGATGTTTGGGGGACGAGAGATCGACCTCATTCAAAAACGACTGCTCCGCAACCCGTTTCTTCGAGAACGAATCTTGACGACGCGCAAGGTATTGTATGCGGCATGAACGGGACGATCCCGCCCTCTTGTATAACATGATCGAAGCTGCGGAGACCGTCCTCAGATTCGCCCCTTGCTGCCTCCACCGCCACCAGACCCAGAGCCGGATGATGAGGACGAAATGGGGAATCGATAGGGCCCTTCAGCCACGGTCGGTACTCTCGCGGGACAAACGATGCTTCCTCCCACCATTACCGTCGCTCTCAAAGAATGGGCCGTCGTCTGCCACGCACTGGAAACCGGCCGGCAGATGATCCTGCTGCGCAAAGGTGGAATCGTCGAAGCGATTGGTGGATTTGAACTGGAACATTCTCGCTTTCTTCTATTTCCCACCTACCTGCATCAGAATGTTTCGATGCTGAAGGCCGAGGCGCAAGCCGGGCTTTCGCACACCAGCGCCGAGCCGGAGCAGATCACCATTGGCAGTGCCGCGGAAGTAACCGACCTCATCCGCCTCACGAATCGCGCGCAGATGGATGCGCTCGAAGCCGAGCACATCTGGGCTCCGCCGCTGATCGATATGCGGTTTAACTATCGGCCGAAGAATCCGCTGTATCTGCTGATCGTTCGCGCTTATGTGCTGGCCGCGCCGGTGATGATCCAGAACACGCCGGAGTACGCGGGTTGCAAGAGCTGGGTGCCGCTGTCTCGGCCGATCGACTGCACGGACGCGAAACCAGTGATTGCCGACGAGAACTTTCTCGAGCACCGCAATGGCATTCGCGCGCTAATTGCGGGATCCGCCGCGTAGCCGTCGCCCCGGAGGAGCACTGGCCGCAAATCACGTCGCGGGGTGAATCACTCGCCCGATGAACAGAATCGTCCCCGTCTTCACGTCCCGGATCACAAACACAAACGGATGATCGGCGTTGAAAACCGTTCGCTGCCGCATGGCCATCGCCCCTACCATCACCCCCGTTGCGGCGGCCGCTTCGGTGCCGGTTTCATCCAACTGCACAAATGCCTTGTGAACCACGCCCGTGATGGAGAGATCGCGCTTGCCGTCGATGCCCGAAAGATCGGCTTCATTCGAGAAGGCCGTGGGCATCCCCATTTCGGCAAGCGTATGGCTTAGTTCATACGCCGTCTCCAGTTTGAATTTTGGAAACGAAACTTCCACCCTATGCTGGTGACCCATCTTGCCGACGATCTCTTTCAATCTTGCAGCATCGAGTGTTTTTTCCAATTCGCCCAATCCAGCCGGGTCATCGGGCAGGAGAATGAGCATCGCCAGCTCATCCCCGCGATATGGCATCTGCAGTGCCGAGAGCCCCTCTTCCTTCATATAATCAAAATCACCCGCCTGAAACATCATGGGCACTTTGTCTTGTGATCCGGCAGTCGAATTCGCATCGTGCAGTGTGCCATCGTTCCACGGCGCATCGTGGGTCGCTTGCGTCTTGAACGGCTCGCGCCAGTCACCTTTGAAATAGATTGCATTGGTCAAGAGCAGCTTCGTGCGATCATTCAAAGCGCCGGGGCTGATTAGATCCTTGATCCGATCATTGGTCTTTTTTGCCACCCACTCATTGATCGTCGTTGCCGCTGCCTGTGGGTTGTGGAAATTGATCCCGTTCAACTCCGCCGCGAAATCCTTCTGCAGCTCATCCAGATACGCCGGCACGAAACTCGCCCCCGCCTGTCCCCACATGGCATTGGCGACGTGCAGCTCATAACCCTTGTCCGCGACATTCGAATCAAATCGCCCCGAAAGCTCCGCCATCGCCGCATTCAAATCCCCGTTTTTCAGATCCGGTAGCTTCAGCGTTGCGCTGATCTGGTCGGCCGTCGCTCCGCCCGCGCCAGCACGGACCATCATCAGCGCATCATCGATGCTGTAAGGCGAGAAAAAGAGATTCCCCTCCCTGGAGCTCAGTTGTCCATAAAGATTTAACGCGAATGTATTGGCACTTTCTGCCACCGCTTGAATCGCTGGGTTTGGCTCCGTCGTTTCGCCAAACGTCGCGGGCGCAGAAAGAAGCGCCAGTATCGCCAGAATCCCGATTCGTTGTATCCAATTCATCGCCATCGTGCCTCCGCGTGCGGATCCCCTCATTCTTAGACACCGGCCGACGGCAATTGTTTCTGCACCGGGTTAGTGCGGCTCGACTTTCCCATCAACCGCTACCGGTTACTAGGGCCTGGCGACGCTCGCTTCAAAATCCTGGATGGCTTCCAGCGCTTCGGCAGCCGTCCTTGCATTTCCCAGTGCCCGACGAAGATCGCGGTTCTGGAAAGCGCGGCCGGCTTTGGCCAGCAATTGCAAATGAATGTTCGCGCCGGTCGCTGGCGAGAGCAGGAGAAAAACCACTTCGATGGGCTTTTCAGTCGGGGCGTCCAGAATCCCGCTGTGGGTCAGGCCCAGTGCCACTTCCGGGTGAGCCAGGTCATCGATCCGAGCGTGGGGCAACGCGACGCCTTCATTCAGAAACGTCGAGCCTTGCTTCTCTCGCTCGGCCAGCTTCGTCAGGATCATGGATTGATTCAAGCCGGGGGCGCTGTTGAGGACAGCTTTCACCAATCCATCGCGGAGATCGGCGCGGGAGACCGGGTCTTCCCAGATCACAATGCGACCAGCCGATAGCAATCGTCCCAAGGTTCCCTCGGCACGGTTTGCGGCGCTGGTCACGGTGGCGGCACGCTCTTCGGCTTCGGCATCCACCACCACGACGGTCACGCCTTTGGAGCGATGAATGAGTTGTTCGGCGACGCTCACATGACCGCTCAACCGTTTCCACCAGGGGATCGGGCGCGGCCGGCCGATCACGATCTGACCGACACGGTATTCATTGGCAAATCGCAGGATCGTGTCGGCCACATCCTGCCCCTTAAACGGGAACACCGTCGCCCCCAGTTGCTGGGCAAGCGTGAGGGAGTCTGCGAGCAGGCGCTGGGTTCTGGCATCAATGACGGTCGGTTCTTCTGACGGTGTTTGCACGTAGACCGCGTACCAGTTTCGATTGAGGCGGCCGGCGAGGCGCGAGGCGAAGCGCAGAAGACGGGCGCTGTTGGGGCCGCGCGAGGAGAGACAGACCATGATCTGGTCTGGCGCGCCGGCGTTGCCATCGTTTTTGGCGGATTCTGGGTGGAATTCACGCCGTTTGAAATCGAGTTGCGATGCGAGCTCGCGCAGCGTCAGTTCGCGAAGATGCTCCAGATTGGAAGAGGTGAAGAAGTTTTCCAGGGATGAGGCAACGCGTTCCTTGGGATAGATCTTCCCGTCTTTGAGGCGGGATTGAAGATCTTCCGATGCCAGATCGATGTTGACGATCTGATCGGCCTCAGCGAGAACCGAATCGGGAATGCGCTCGCGCACTTTCACTCCCACCAGTTGTTCGACGGTGTTGTAAAGGCTCTCCAGATGCTGGACGTTGAGGGCGGAGATGACGTGAATGCCGGCGGCGAGAATGTCCTGGACATCCTGATATCGCTTGGCGTTTTTGCTGCCTGGGACATTGGTATGGGCGAGTTCATCCACCAGCGCCACCTGGGGATGGCGGGCGATGACGGCATCCACGTCCATCTCTTCGACGACGATTCCGTGGTATTCGACCTTCCGCCGCGGGACGAGCTCCAGGCCTTCGACGAGCTTGGCGGTTTCGGCTCGTTCGTGGGTTTCGACGAGGCCAACGACGACGTCGATACCTTCCTTCTTTAGGCGATGGGCCTCGGCGAGCATTTGGTATGTCTTGCCCACGCCCGGCCCGTAGCCAAGATAGATCTTGAGCCGGCCCCGCTCGGATTTGCGGATGAGCTGGAGAAACGCTTGCGCTCGATCTTCAGGCATGGGAAAAAATCTCTCCGATCTTTGGTTAGAACAGTCCGTGCGCGCTGGACATTAAAAAATGTTCGATGACTGGCCCCATCGCCAGCGCCGGAAAGAAATTGAGTCCGCCAACCAGCAGCGCCGAGCCGACGACGACAGTGGCGAACAGGAACGAATCAGACGGCAGCGACCCGGAGGTTTTGACGCGCCGCCCTTGAGCCGCAAGCAGTCCTGCGAGCGCCAGGGCCGGTATGGCCAGGCCGAATCGTCCAACGATCATGGCGCCAGCGGTTGTCAGATTATAGAAGGGTGTGTTCCCACTGAGGCCCGCCATCGATTGGCCGTTGTTGGCAATACATGAGGCGTAGGCGAAGAGGATTTCAGTAAAACCGTGCGGTCCGGTGTTGGTCGTGAGGCCCGCGAGACCGGCCTGGCTTACCACTGCCCAAGCGGCGAGCGCGAGCACGGCGATCGGCGTGGCGAGGTTGAAGAGCATCACCAGTTTCATTTCCCGCGGACCGATTCGCTTGCCGATATATTCTGGCGTGCGGCCAACGATCAGCCCGGCCATGAACAATCCGACGAGTGCGATCATGATCATGCTGTATAAGCCGGTACCCAGTCCGCCAAAAATGATTTCGCCCAGAAGCATATTGGACAGCGGCACCGCGGCACCCAGGGGTGTGAGCGAATCGGGCATGCAATTGGTGGAACCTGTCGCACCGTTGGAAGTGGTGATGGCGGTGAGGGTGGAGCTACCGATGCCGAAGCGAACTTCCTTGCCCTCCATGTTGCCGCCGACCAGGTGCAGCTCCGCCATCTGCGGCGGCGTGGGCCGTTCGCAGGAATCGAAGAGAACCAGGCCAAGGGCAAACAGGAACACCATGATCCAATACAGCGCCCACCCGGCGCGTTTTCTGCCGGTCATCTTGCCGAAGGTGTAGGTGAGTGAAGCGGGAAGGACGGCGATGCCAAGCATTTCGATCGAGTTGGTCAACGGCGTTGGGTTTTGGAAGGGATGCGCGCCATTGACGTTGAAGAATCCGCCGCCGTTGGTGCCCAATTGCTCGATGAACTCGAGTGCCGCGACGGGGCCCTGGGTGATGATTTGCGTGTCTCCGGCAGTGGTTTTCACTTGCGTATAAGGACGGAAGTTCATCGGTACGCCCTGCCAGATAAGCAGCAGACTGCCGATGATCGAAAGGGGGAGAAGCACCCAAAGAATCGAGCGGACCAGATCTACCCAGAAGTTGCCGATCAGCGAGGTGTCGCGACGTGCAAAGCCACGGATGAAAGCGATGCCGATCGCCAGTCCTGCCGCGCCGGCAAGAAAATTCTGGCCTACGAAAGCCAGAATCTGTGTCCAGTATTTCATCGTGTTTTCGCCGGCGTAGGCTTGCCACGTGGTCGTCGTCGTGAAACTGATCGCGGTGTTCAACGCCAGATCGGGTGTGATTGGGGTCGAAAGATAGGACGTCGCGGGACCGCCAGGAAGATACTGTTGGAGGCGAAGCATGGCGTAGACAGCCAGCGTTCCAACCAGAGAAAAGCAGATGAACGCCAGCGTGTATCGCTTCCACCCCATCTCATCTCCAGCGCGCACACCGATCAGGTGATAAAGGAATCTTTCAATCGGCCGGAGCACCGGATCGGCAATCGTCCATCGACCCTCGAATACGGCGGCGAGATATAAGCCGGCGGGCTTGATCAGAAGGGTCACGGCCAGAAGGAACAGGACATATTGGATGATGCTTGATGTCAGCATGATATGAGCGAGCCGATACCACGATCATCGTGCTCTGTCTCGATCCTCCTTTGTAACAGGGTCAGCGGTGAGCAGAGTCAGTGGCTCAGCAGCCACCATCGCCGGACAGCGACTATCGACCATACTGCTTCGACCAACCCAAACGGCCAAGCGCCCTGCAAGAAGCCATAGATCGACCCCATGATGCAGGCACCGGCGAAGCCGAATACGAACAGCGGCGAGCGGTCCTCCAGAGCATAGAACAACAACATCAGGCTGACAGAAACCAGCCCGTAAAGTGTGAGCAGACTCAGGCGATCACCCGCATCAGTTGGAGCCAAAAATCTCTCTATACCTGGCGTGGCGGCCCTCCAGATCAGCGACGAAGACGCTCGATGACGCAAGGCCCTTCCGCTTGGGTCCCTGCATTTGCAATCCGCGCCGCGCCGCTTCAAGCGCGCCGGCGGTTTCCAGCAATCCCAGTGGCCACGCTCCTTCGACAAAGCCGTAAACGCCCGTTGCAGCCAGGCTCGCTGCGAACGCGAACATGCCAATCCTGCCGTCATGTCGGTGCAGGTAGCAAGTCGCTGCCGCGAAGGCCGCGAGAAAGCCGAAAAGCATCACGGTGTCGAGCTTGGGCGATAAAATCAGCGGGTGATGCGACGCCGTAAACGTCGCCGCTGCCGAGAGCTTGTGAATTACTGCTGCACATGCCATGTCGCCTTCTCCGTGTAAATGAACTGATTCCGTTCGTTCCGTACACGTAGCGATTATACCTACTTCGTCAGAGGTTGCGTCGCTGGCGCAGTTGCCGGTGGTGCCGGGATCGGATAGGTGTTATCCAGCGCCAGATTCAGCATCAGCACATTCACGCCGGGATCGCCCAGGATGCCCAGCGATGGGCTGTCCGTGTGCTGGTCGATCAGTGCCTTTACCTTATCCACACTGATGTTGCGGGCAGCGGCCACGCGCGGAGCCTGAAGCTCGGCATTGTCCGGGGTGATATGTGGATCCAACCCGGAGCCGGAGCCGGTGACCGCGTCAGCGGGTATCATCACGGGCGTGCCATCCGATTTCTTGAAATCGCCGGCGATGAGCACCACGCGATCGGGCGCGTCCGACTCTGGATGGGGGAAAGCATCGACCAGTGCGGTGTCGATGGAATTGCCGGAGCTATCCTCGAATTTGGAGATGGGAACCTCGATCTTGCTGCCATCGGGGCTGAGGTTGTAGAGCTTGAAGGAAATATTGTTGTTCAGCGCGTAGTGGATCGTGCGCAAACGAACGCCATCGAAGGCGAGCGTTTCGGTGGGCTGCGTGGAGGCGGGGGTTGTCGCAGCGACGGTGGTGGCGGCGGCAGGGCCGGTGGTGGCAACGGGAGCGGTAGTCGGTTGGGTCGCTGCGGCCTGGGTGAGGCCGTTGATCAGCTTGTCACTGAGCGGGCCAAGATTGCTGCCGCCCGAGCTTGTCGGATCGTAACCATTACCCGCGGAACTGGGCCTTGGAGCGAAGTATTGGGGCAGGGAAAAGTTTTGCCCGAGCAGCGAGGAGCCGACGGCCTCTTCATCTTTGGTCGTATACGTTCCATCCTTCTTCACCAGCGAGCCATTCGCCTGGTTGGGGAAGACCACCTGCGCAATTCCGTAGACGATCAGAGGATAAATCCCGCAGCAGATGATGCCGAGGGTGATGGTCATCGCGATCGATGCCCACAGATGTCCGATGAACGAACCGCCCGATTCGTGGGCCGCTACGTGGGTTGATTCGCTAGCTCGTTTGCTGTCACTCATGGGATACTCCGGGAATTAAGCCTCGGCCAGTGCCGATGGAGAAAAATCAGGGTTATTTCAAACAATGTGACGGACCATCAGATCGATCAGCCAGATGCCCGGGAAGGGGCAGATGATGCCGCCCAGGCCATAGACCAGCAGATTTCGTCGCAAAATGATCGCCGCCGATGCGGGGCGAAACTTCACGCCTCGCAGCGCCAGCGGAATCAAGAGGACGATGATGATGGCATTGAAAATCACAGCGCTGAGAACGGCGCTATGGGGCGATGCCAGCTTCATGATGTTCAACGGCGCCACCGCTGGGAATGCGCCCATCAACATCGCGGGAATGATGGCGAAATACTTGGCGACGTCGTTGGCGACACTGAAGGTCGTCAGCGCGCCGCGGGTCATCAGCAATTGTTTGCCGATCTCGACGACCTCAATGAGCTTCGTTGGATTGCTGTCGAGATCCACCATGTTGCCGGCTTCCTTGGCGGCCTGGGTGCCGGTGTTCATGGCGACGCCGACATCCGCTTGCGCGAGTGCCGGGGCGTCGTTGGTCCCGTCGCCGGTCATCGCCACCATGTGTCCAGCCGCCTGCTCCTTTTTCAAAAGCGCCAGTTTGTCTTCAGGCGTTGCCTGCGCGAGGAAGTCATCGACTCCCGCTTCCTTGGCGATGGCGGCGGCGGTCAAGGGATTATCGCCCGTGATCATGACCGTCTTGATGCCCATCGCGCGGAATCGCTGGAAGCGGTCGGGCAATCCCTGTTTCACGATGTCTTTGAGATAGACGACTCCCATCGCCTTTTTCGACGTGGCGACCACCAGCGGAGTGCCTCCCTGCCGGCTGATTTTTTCAACCGCCTGGTCAACCTCAGCCGGGTATTCAGCGCCCGATGCGAGAACGAAAGCCCGCACATTAGCGGCGGCGCCTTTACGGACCATGGTTCCGTTCATATTGACGCCGCTCATGCGGGTCTGGGCTGTGAAGGGCACAAACTCGGCTTCGGGCATTTCGTGCAGTTCGCGCCCACGGATGTTGAATTTCTCCTTGGCGAGAATCACGATACTGCGACCTTCGGGCGTTTCATCTGCCAATGAGGAGAGTTGCGCGGCCTCCGCGAGTTCTTCCTCGCTCACGCCCGGTGCCGGGATGAATTCGGTTGCGGCGCGATTGCCCAGCGTGATCGTGCCGGTCTTATCCAGCAGCAGAACATCCACATCGCCTGCGGCTTCGACAGCCTTGCCGCTCATGGCCAGCACGTTGTGCTGCACCATGCGGTCGATGCCGGCGATACCGATTGCCGACAACAACCCGCCGATTGTCGTCGGAATCAAACACACCAGCAGAGCGACCAGCACGGTGATCGAGACGGCCAACTGAACCTTGCCGAAATCGGCATCGCTCAGGTAGTTGTGGGTGTACAGCACAAACGGCATCAGGGTGATGCAGACAATCAGGAAGATGATGGTCAAGCCTGCCAGAAGAATGGACAACGCGATTTCATTGGGCGTTTTCTGACGCTTGGCACCTTCGATCAGTTCGATCATGCGGTCCATGAAGCTCTCGCCAGGATTGGCGGTGACCCGGACCTTGATCTCATCCGACAGCACCGTTGTGCCGCCGGTGACAGCCGAGCGATCGCCGCCTGCCTCACGAATGACCGGAGCGGATTCGCCGGTGATCGCGGATTCATTCACACTGGCAGCGCCTTCGATGATCTCGCCGTCCGCAGCGATCAGCTCATTGGCGGTGACAACAAAGATATCGCCTTTGCGAAGCGATTCCGCCGGGACGGTTTCAATCTTGCCGTTGGGAAGCAGTTTACGGCCAGCGCTTTTTGTTCGGCTCTTGCGCAGCGTGTCCGCCTGTGCCTTGCCGCGTCCTTCAGCCATGGCTTCGGCGAAGTTGGCGAAGATGACGGTGAACCACAGCCACAGCGAAATCTGCGCCACGAAGGAATGCGAGTCCTTGGTGAACCAGAGATCGACGGTGGTTAGCGCGGCTCCCACCTCGGTGACGAACATCACCGGGTTCTTCCACATGTGAAGCGGATTCAGCTTCTTCACGCTTTGGACCATCGCCGGCATGACGATGGCGGGATCAAATAATGAACGTGCTTTAGTTGCCATAAATTCCTCTGTCTACTTTCAATATTCCAATTGATGGTGCAGTGATTCAGCCTCGATCAATAGAGAACCTTGGAGCCTGTCATAATAAAGTGTTCGAGCAGAGGCCCCATGGCCAGACCTGGCAGAAACGTCAAGGCTCCGACGATCACGATCACGCCGATGACCAGCAGGACGAACGTCGGTCCCACGACGGGGAAACTGCCGATGTTGATCGGCGCTGGTTTCTTCTTCGCGAGCGCGCCGGCAAGTGCCAGGATCGGAACGATCTCGAAATAACGGCCAAACAACATGCAGAAGGTCTGGGTAATGTTGAACATCTTCGCCGTGGTTCCCTCGACGTTGTTGCCGCTTGCATCCTTGAAGCCGTAAACCGTCTGCGAGGTGCCGTCGGGCAGCGTCTTGCTGATGGTGGGAGTGTAGCCATATCCGCCAAACGCTGTGCCGTTGTTGGCGGTTCCAGAGCTGTAAGCGTAGAAGATTTCGCTGAAGCCATGCGGCCCGCTGTTGCCGGTGTTAAGAGCGCCCCAGCCGGTAATGCACGCCCAGGCAGTAAATCCAAGTGAGCCGATGGACATCACCAGCAGGTAAAGAAGCGCGTATTTCACATCCAGCGCTTCGACCTTTTTGCCGAGATATTCTGGAGTTCGGCCGATCATCAGGCCTGCCAGGAAGACAGAACAGAAGATGAAGACGAGCATTCCAAACAGGCCGCTGCCGATGCCGCCGAAGATGACTTCGTCCATGTGCATGTTGAACAGCAGCATGAAGCCGGCCAACGGAGTCATGGAATCATGGGCGCAGTTGTTGGCGCCTTCGGCGGTATCGGTGACGTCGTTGGCCCAGGCGGCGGAGTTATAAATTCCGATGCGAACTTCCTTGCCTTCCATGTTGGCACTGGTGGGATCGATGCCGAGCGCGGTGAGGCGGGGATTGGGCTGCGCTTCGAAATACCAGGTGACCAGAAGCGTGGCGATCAGCATCAGAAACATGATCAGCCAGATATTCCAGCCGTGCA
>Ga0302326_10017703_pt1 | contig 14833 bp, 16 predicted proteins | sample Palsa_T0_3_FD_202264 | JGI IMG/M metagenome (GOLD analysis project Ga0302326, IMG submission 202264) | Peat permafrost microbial communities from Stordalen Mire near Abisko, Sweden - Palsa_T0_3 | ecosystem: Environmental > Terrestrial > Soil > Palsa > Peat permafrost | place: Sweden: Abisko... | reverse complement strand
AGGGTCGGCGACTTCGCGCTCGAGCGTGGCCACGTCGATCGGACTGCGGCCGATTGTGATTTTGCCGACGTAGGCGGGCATCGTAGCGCCGCCGCTGACGGGCGGGATGAATGCTATCTCGTCGCCTTTGCGCGGTTTGAAGTCGCCTTCGACGTATTCCTGGTTGACGGCGAAGCCCACGGAATCGTGATGGCCACCGAGCTCGGGAAATTCGACGACCAGCCGCCGCCAGATGTCGCCGACCGTCGTGCCGTCGGGAAATTCGCGCGTCAGCTCGGCCGCATGCGCGCGCTCGCGCAGTGTGGCGAACAGTTTGATCGTGAACTGGTTCACGGCTTCATTTGCTCAGCAGGTAAGTGATGTGTCCGAGTTCGGGAATGAGCAGCTTCTCCATCGCGAGGCGGCATGCGTCGGGCGAGCCGGGAAGGGCGGCGACGAATTTGCCGTGACGGACGCCGGCGACCGCGCGACTCAGCATCGCGGCCGGGCCGATTTCGTTGAACGACAGCATCCGGAACAGCTCGCCGAAGCCTTCGAGTTCCTTGTCGAGCACCGACTTCACGACTTCGGTCGTGCCGTCGCGCGCGGTGATGCCGGTGCCGCCGTTGACGATAATGGCGTCGAGATTTTCCAGGTTGCTGACCAGCGCGGCGGAAATCTTTTCGCTGTCGTCGGGCACAATTTCGTAGTAGTCGACGCGATGGCCGGCAGCTTCGAGCAAAGTGCGGATGACCTTGCCGCTCTCGTCGGTCTCGGGCGTGCGCGAATCGCTGGCGGTGATTATGCCGAGCTTGAGATTGGTGCGCGCGTGTTTTTCGTGCTCGTGGACCGACATGCGGATTAGGATTACACAATCCTCGATGGCATTATAAGCAGTCCGCGTCCGCGAAGCTCGCCGGCGGAAACCAAACTGCCGCCGTGCGAGTTACCAATTCCGGAACCTCACGATGACCACTGCCACCAGCCGAGCCGCCGGTTTCTTGCGCCCGAAAATTCTACTGATCGTCGTCGCGGTGATCGCGATTCTTTACGCGGCGCATCGCATTGGCGCGGGACCATGGCTGACCAACGCGCTCGACTGGATTCGGGGGCTGGGTGCGCTCGCGCCGGCGGCGTTCATCGTCATTTACATCGCAGCCTGCGTCGCGTTTCTGCCGGGATCGATCCTGACGATCGGCGCCGGCGTGATCTTCGGCGTGGTGCGCGGATCGATCTACGTTTCGATCGCGTCGACGCTCGGCGCGACCGCAGCTTTTCTGGTAGGCCGCTACCTCGCGCGCGACTGGGTTAGCGCAAGGCTCGAAGGCAACGCGAAGTTCAAGGCGATCGACGAAGCGGTCGGCAAGGAAGGCTGGAAGATCGTCATCCTGACGCGCCTGTCGCCGGTGTTTCCGTTCAACCTGCTCAACTACGCGTACGGGCTGACGCGGGTGACGCTGCGCGACTATTTTTTCGCGTCGTGGGCGGGGATGATTCCCGGCACGATTCTCTACGTCTATATCGGATCGCTGAGCGGCGACCTCGCACGCGCGGCCGGCGGCAGCGCGCGGCGCACGCCCGCAGGATGGGCACTCACTGCAGTCGGCTTTGTCGCGACGGTCGCAGTGGCAGTCTACGCAACGCGAATCGGCGCACGGGCACTGCGCGAAAAGACTTAAAGGACATATCGATGGGATCGCACGCGCTGAAGCATGAGCCGCTCGACGCTTACAACCTCGCGCTGACGGAAAATCTCCACCCGGCAGGATGGAGCAACCCGGCGCCGGCCGACCGCTACAACATGGTGGTGATCGGAGCCGGCACCGCGGGCCTCGTGACGGCGGCGGGCGCCGCGATTCTCGGTGCGAAGGTTGCGCTGGTCGAGCGCGACCTGATGGGCGGCGATTGCCTGAACTTCGGCTGCGTGCCGTCGAAGGCGCTGATTCGATCGGCGCGCGCGGCCGCGGCGGTTCGCGACGCGGGACGCTTCGGCGTCGAGGTGCCGGCGGGCGCGTACGTGAATTTTCCGGCGGTGATGGAGCGGATGCGGAAGCTGCGCGCCGAGCTCAGCCCGACGGACTCGGCCAATCGCTTTCGCGGATTGGGCGTCGACGTGTTTATCGGCGACGGACGTTTCGTCGCGCCCGACTGTGTGGAGGTTGACGGCAAGCGGCTCAAATTCAAGAAGGCGGCGATTACGACGGGAGCGCGCGCGGCGTCGCTGCCGATACCGGGTCTGGCCGAGGCCGGCTACCTGACCAACGAGACGGTTTTTTCATTGACGGAATTGCCGCGGCGAGTCGCGGTGATCGGCGCCGGGCCGATTGGATGCGAGCTGGCGCAGACCTTCGCGCGATTCGGTGCGCAGGTGACGCTGCTTGAAGTCGCTCCGCAAATTCTGATTCGCGAGGATCGCGATGCGGCCGAGTTGATCGAGCGCGCAATCGTGCACGACGGCGTCGAAATTATCACCGGCTGCAAAATCTCGAGCGTCGAGTTACGCAGCAATGAAAAAATAATCGCGGCTGAGCGCGATGGCGTCCGCCGTGAGATTGTCGCTGACGTGATCTTGATCGGCGTCGGCCGCGTCCCGGCAGTCGAAGGCCTGAATCTCGAGGCCGCGATGATCGAATACGACCCGCACAACGGCGTGAAGGTGGACGACCATCTGCGCACGACGAATCCGCTGGTGTATGCCGGCGGCGACGTCGCCTCGCCGTACAAGTTTACTCACCTGGCCGACGCGCATGCGCGAATCATTCTGCGCAATGCACTATTCTTCGGACGCCAGCGCGCCAGCCAACTGACTATTCCATGGTGTACCTACACCGACCCCGAAATTGCGCACGTCGGACTGTATGAGGCGGAAGCGAAACAGCACGGAATCGCGGTCGCATCGTATAAGCAGGAACTGGCGGAGGTCGATCGCGCGGTGCTCGACGGAGAAACCGACGGCTTCGTGAAGGTGATGGTTAAAGAGGGCAGCGATCAAATCGTCGGCGCGACGATCGTTGCGGCTCACGCCGGCGAGATGATTTCGGAACTGACGACGGCGATCAAAGCCGGCGTTGGCCTCGGCGCTCTCGGCGATGTGATCCATCCATATCCGACCCAGGCCGACGGGATTCGCCGCGCCGCCGGACTCTACACGCGCACGCGGCTGACGCCGTTCGTCGCTGGCCTGATGAAGCGCTGGTTCGCGCTCACGCGATGAGAAAAAATCCGCCGCGCGGCGTTATCGCAGACGCAGGTTGAACGCCTGCCGCCCCTTCTCGTCCGCGCGCACGTCGAACTGAACCTCGTTGCCCTCGCGCAGATCGTCGAAGTAGACCTTGGGCGACAGCGCCGATCGATGGAAAAAAACTTCGTCGCCGCCGTCGTCCGCGATAATGAAGCCGAAGCCTTTGTCCTTGACCACTTTCTTGATTGTTCCGAACACGCCAATCCTCCCCGAAAAATGTTTCCCGAACAATGTTGCGCAGCGCCTTGAGCTTACGACGCTTACAATTTAAGTAAAGACGTACGCGAGCGAGGCGTGCACATGCTCAAGGCCGTCACCCTGAAAGAAATCGAAAGAATTTTCGCCGTGATCGATCCGATGGGAATCTCGCGCGAGGCGGTTGAGATTCCGCTGCGCACCGAGCATCCGGGGCGCGTTTCGATTTTGAAAAACGGCAAGCTGGAGATTGTCGTCGAGCGTGACGGCGACTTCGATGACTGGATCACCGGACTGGAGGCGCGGATTCGGGACCTGATGAAGCCGCAGGCGGCGGACTGAGCTCGATCAGCACCGCGCCGTGATCGACGGTATCGCCCTCCGCCACACGAACGCGCTTGACCCTCGCAGCGCTCTCGGCCGCAAGCGTCGTTTCCATTTTCATCGCCTCGATCACGACCAGCGGCTGCCCCGCCTCGACCAGGTCGCCGTCGCGGACCATCACTTTGAGCACCTTGCCGGGCATCGGCGCGGTGATTTCCGCTGCTGCCAGCCCGCGTCCGCGGCGTCGCGCTGACGCTTGCGCCGGCTTGAATTCGAAGGACGCCGGCCCGACCGCCACAAAGATCGATACCTTCCGGCGCGCGCTGTAAACCGGGTAGCGCCGGCCGTCAATCGCAAGAATTCCGCCGCCGTCCGCATTGGGCGCGAACTCCGCGGCGAGTTCACGGTCTCCGACACGGACGCGAATCGTATCGCCGTCGCGCGAGATTACTTCGGCGTCGATCTCATGCGGATCGCCGGTGCGCGTGAGCTTCATCGGCGCGCTCCCCACAGCTCGAAGTTGTGCAGGCTGTCCCACGGCGAACGCCGCTCGACGCCGGTTCGCGGTGCAGCATTTTCCGTAGGTGCATGGCTCGCACTGATTGCCGCTGCGACGATCGCCGCTTCGATTTCAGCGTTGCCGATCTTCCAGCCTGAAAAAAACTCCTCGATGAAATGGGTCGAGAGCTTCGCGTCGCGAAACTGATCGCTTGCGATGATGTCGCGCAGATACGCCGCGTTGTTGGTCACCCCGAGCAGGGCGAACTCGCCGAGCGCGTCGACCAGCCGGCCGCGCGCCTCTTCGCGATCGGCGCCGTAGCAAATCAGCTTGCCGAGCAGACCGTCGTACCACGGCGTCACTTCGGCTCCGCGCACGAGGTGCGAATCGAAACGCACGCCTGGCCCGCCGGGCATGCTCAGATGAAGCACGGTGCCGGTCGCGGGACGAAAATCATGCTCGGGATCCTCGGCGTTGATTCGGCATTCGATCGCCGCACCGCGCGGAGCCGCCGGCTCCGACACTTCGCCGCCGGACGCGACTCGCAACTGCTCGCACACCAGGTCGCATCCGAAGCGCATCTCGGTCACGGGATGCTCGACCTGCAGGCGCGCATTGACCTCGAGGAAATAAAAGTTGTCGCCCTCGACCAGGAACTCGGCCGTGCCCGCGTTCGTGTAGTTCGCCGCGCGCGCAAGTCTCAGCGCCGCGTCGATCATTTTCGCGCGCATCGCGTCGGAGAGTCCCGGCGCCGGCGACTCCTCGACGATCTTCTGATGCCGCCGCTGGATCGAGCAATCACGCTCGCCGAGCGCGACCACGTTGCCATGCTGGTCGCCGAGAATTTGTATTTCGATATGCCGCGGATGCGCGAGATATTTCTCGATGAAAATCCGCCCGTCGCCGAAGGCCGCCGCGGCTTCGCGCGCAGCCGCTTCCAGAGCCGTCGCGAGTTGCGCCGCTTCCGTAACCACGCGCATGCCGCGCCCGCCTCCACCGGCGGCAGCCTTGATCAGGATCGGATAGCCCGCATTCGCGCCAAACTCGCGCGCCGCCGAAATTTCCGCGGTCTCGATTCCCGGCACCACCGGAACTCCCGCTGCGACTGCTATTCGCCGTGCCGCGACCTTGTTGCCGAGCGCCGCCATCACGTCCGGCCGCGGTCCTACAAAAACAATTTGCGCATCGGCGGCAGCCTGCGCGAACTCGGGACGCTCCGAGAGAAATCCGTACCCGGGATGTATCGCGTCGGCGCCGGCATGCTTTGCCGCGGCGACTATCGCCGCGATATCCAGATAACTCTTCGCAGCCTCGGCCGGTCCGATCGCGATTGCCTCGTCAGCCGCGCCGACGTGCGCGCTTTGCGCGTCTGCTGCGGAATAGACGGCGACAGTTTTGAGCCCGAACAGGCGCGCGCTGCGGATGATCCGAAGCGCAATCTCGCCGCGATTTGCGACCAGCAGTTTCGTAAGCCGTGCCATCGACCCGACGACGCTAGCACAATCAATTGCAACCGGCGCGCCCGTCGTATATTTCCCGAAAGCGCGCCCGCGCATCGCATTCGCATGAACCGCTACTTCGAGGATTTCACCGCCGGCCAGACTTTCAAGCATTGGCCCGGCCGCACGATCACCGACTTCGACAATACCTGGTTCACGCTGATGACGATGAACACCAACCCGGTTCATTTCGATGCCGCCTACGCTGCCACCACTCAGCACGGTCGCCCGCTCGTCAACGGCCTGCTCGTGATGGCGACGGTCGTCGGCATGAGCGTCAAGGACGTCAGCGAGAACGCGATCGCCAACCTCGAATACGAATCGGTGCGTCACACCGGCCCGACCTTCGCCGGCGACACGCTGTACGCCGAGACCACGGTGCTCGAGATGACCGCGTCGAAGTCGAAGGCCGATCGCGGCGTCATCTACGTCGAGACGCGCGGCCTCAATCAGCGCGGCGAGGAGGTAATGATCCTGCGCCGCAAAATTCTCGTCCCGCGCCGCCCGGCTCTCGACTGAAAATATTTTACGGATCGATCATCGAAAAGGATTGATCGACGCCGCAAAACCAATATGTTGTTTAATCCGAGTTTGGAATTCGAGCGCTCGCATAGTTGCAAAGTTGAAACGAAAGCGATCGGCGTACGTACAAAACAAAGGGTGGGCTAACTGACTTGAGGAGCGCCAACAGAATAATGAACGAGAAAACTACGGTCCGCACCGTTTACGACTTCCCCGTCGCCGCCCATCCGTGCGAAGACGGCACCGTCGGCTACGTCCGACTGGTACGCCGCGCCGGCCAGCAGCCCGAAGGCACCTGCCACCGCTGCAACACCCTGTTCGTGTATCAGAAGCCCAAGGCCTCGAAGAACGCGCGCCATATCGACGGCGAGGGCATCGTCCACTTCTAGGCTTTTCCGGAAATCCGGTTTCGCTATTTTGCGGGTCGCACGGCGGCGTGCGAATCGCGCGTCTTCACCAGCATGATGCGCGGACCCTTGTAATACCTCGTCGCTTCGTCGCCGACGAACGCCAGCCCCTCGTTCGGATCGAACCACGCATGCAGCCTCGGCACGAACGCGGTCGCGAACACGTTCAGCCATCCGAAATCCGGCCGCACTTCGACCCGCAACGCCTCCGCGCCGTACGCCGACCACACGGCGTTTCCCGGATCGACCTGCACGCTGATCGAAAATATCTTCGGCCCCGGCGCGCACGTGAAGATGTGCAGCGGCCGGCTCGCTCCCTTGTTCCCCGCGCGCAGGAAATCCTGGATCGGCAGCACCACGCTCGCACCCGCCCAGGTGTCGTCCGGGATGCTGACAACCGCGCTCTGCGTGCTCTCTTGCCCGGGCAAGTTGTCGATACACGTCGCCGCCCCCGACGTGAAATCCAGATGCGCGCGCATCAGTACCGTTCCGTCGCTGTTGAAAAACGTGTGATCGAATTCGGCCAGTCGCGGCAACTCGTCGCCCGCGATCGTTCGCAGACGCGAAGTCTCGACGTCCGACTGATCGTCAAAGTAGTGGTTCTCGCCATGTAGCGTGCCGCCGTCGCCCGCGAGGTCCACGCGGTAGCGGCTGCGCCCCATCGCAACGCCGGTGTCGGGATTCAGAATCGTAAAGCTGGTCGGCGGAAAATCGAGCACGTTCGCCGGCCACGCGGGCCGCGCAAACGTCATCGCCGCTACCGCGCACGCCGCGGCCATCGTTCCCCGCGCGCGTTTCGTCATCATGCCCTTGCCAACACGCACCCTGTCTGGAACGTTAACTCCGCAGGTGATCTGCGCGCTACCCGCCGCAGGCAACGCCATCCGATGCTCGATACAATCTTCGGCGCCAACCCGGACTTCAAGCGCGTTCAGTCGCGGTCGGCCCGCGCGCTTTTCCGCATCGGCGTTAGCGCCAACGTCGCCACCATTCTCGCCGCCCTTTTCGGCATAGCCTCGGGAATCGCCTTCGCACGCAACGATGTAGTGATAGCCGTCGTCGCGCTTCTGTTCAGCGCCGCGCTCGACGCGCTCGACGGCACCATCGCCCGCGAATGCGCCGCCGCGAGCCCCGTCGGCGGCGTGCTCGACCTCTCCGCCGATCGCGTCGTCGAGGCGTGTGTCATCATCGGCATCGCATGGCGTCATCCCGGCATGTACTTCCCCGCGCTCGTCCTGGTCGCCACCTGGTACGTGAACATCACCGTGTTTCTCGCCGTCGGCGCCGCCCTCGAAGGCCCCGGCGCCAAGCTCATCGAGTATCCACCCGGCATCCTCGAACGCACCGAAGCTATTATTTTCTTCATCGTGCTCGGCGTTCTCATGGCGACTCCGCTGACCCGTGCGGTCGGCCCGCTGCTCTGCTATGCGATGGCGGCGCTCGAAGTAGTGACCGGCACTCAACGGCTGCTGTTCGGCCTCGGAAAACTGCGCCCTGAATAAGGTATGAATCAGTGTCGCGAAAAGTTGCAAGACCCGAAGTTTTAGAGTCTCAAGTCCTGTCGCCTCCTGTCGCGGCGCGTCGGCCGCATCGGGTGCCTTCGCCCAACGGTGCGCGCAACGACGACTACTTCTGGTTGCGCGACGATACCCGCCGCTCGAAAGAAGTGCTCGACTATCTCGACGCGGAAAATAGCTACACCACTTCCGTCCTCGCCGCGACGCAGCCGCTGCAGGATGATCTGTACGAAGAGATGCTCGCGCGCATCAAGCAGGACGACTCGTCCGTGCCGGTGCTGCATCGCGGATGGTGGTACTACACCCGCTACGATACCGGTCGCGAGTATCCGATCTATGCGCGACGCTGGCATTCGATGGCCGCGCCGGAACATGTGATGCTCGACGGCAACGCCTTAGCCGCCGGCAAAAGCTTCTTTCAGATAGGTGCATGGTCGGTCAGCCCCAATGGACGCCTGCTGGCCTATGCCGAAGACGATGTAGGCCGCCGTCAATACACGCTTAGGGTTAAGGATCTGGTAACCGGCGCGATGCTTACCGATACCGTCGCTAACATCCAGCCGAACATAGTCTGGGCGAACGACAACAAGACCTTGCTCTATGTCGAGAAGGATCCCGTGACGTTGCTGGGTGTAAGGGTTCGCAAGCACGCCGTAGGATTCAAAGTAGGTAGCGATCGATTGGTATACGAGGAAGGCGATCATAGCTATTACCTTCATCTTGTCAGGAGCAAGTCGGATAAGTACCTATTCATCTCACTTAGAAGTACCTTACAAAGCGAATGGCGCTGCGCCGACGCCGGCGACCCGAAGCTGAAATTCAAGCCCGCTATTCCACGCGAACCCAATCACGAATACCAGCTCGATCATCTTGGCGGCGACTTCATCGTGCGAACCAATTGGCAGGCGCGCAATTTCCGTATCGTTCGCGCACCTGTCGCCAAAGCAGCCGACAAGACCAAGTGGAAGGACGTAATTCCCGCTCGCGACGACACTTTTATCCATAGCTATGAGGTCTTCAAGAGCTATCTCGCCGTGAATGAGCGCTCCGGCGGGCTCAAGAAGCTGCACGTCCGTTCATGGGACGGGCGACGCGATTACGTCATAGCTTCGGCCGAGCCTTCCTACGTGACTGAACTGGTCCGAACGCCGGGAATCGGCTCGAAGAAAGTGCGCTACATCTACACCTCACTTACTACTCCGCGGACTACCTGCGAGTACGACATGGCGGCCAACCGCAAAACGGTTCTTAAGACGGAGTCGGTCCTCGGCGGTTTCAAATCGGCCAACTACCAGACCGAGTATCTTCATGCGACAGCGATCGACGGCGCCTTGATTCCTGTCTCCCTCGCATATCGCAAGACCACCAAGCGCGACAGCACTGCACCGCTATTTCAGTATGCTTACGGTTCATACGGCCTCTCGACCGACCCCGCCTTTCAGTCCAACTGGATAAGTCTCATGGATCGCGGATTCGTAGTAGCTATCGCCCACGTTCGCGGAGGCCAGGAGATGGGCCGTGCATGGTACGATCAGGGCCGGCTGCTCAACAAGAAGAACACCTTTACCGATTTCATCGCGGTGACCAGACATCTAGTGAAGGAGAAATACGCCGCGAAAGACAAGGTCTTCGCGCAAGGCGGCAGCGCCGGCGGCCTGCTGATGGGCGCAGTCGCAAACCTGGCGCCGGCCGACTACCGCGGCCTCATCGCCGACGTTCCATTCGTCGACATAGTTTCCTCGATGCTCGACGAATCGCTTCCGCTCACCACCAACGAGTTCGACGAATGGGGCAATCCGAAAAAGAAGTCCTATTATGACTACATGCTATCCTACTCGCCCTATGACAACGTCGAACCCAGGTCTTACCCCGCGATGCTGGTAACCAGTGGCCTATGGGATTCGCAAGTTCCATACTGGGAGGCCGCCAAGTGGGTAGCAAAACTGCGCGCAACCAAAACCGACAGCAACCAACTGCTATTCAAGATAAACATGCAAGCAGGTCACGGCGGCAAATCAGGCCGCTTCGAAAGGCTCCGCGAAACAGCCCTCGAATACCAGTTCATCCTGAACAACCTCTGATTCCTCCCAAATGGGAGGAGGGTTAGGGTGGAGGACCAATTCTGCCGCGAATATCTGCGGTGCCAACTCATTCTGTACAATCTTTGAGTGGTTTTCTCTCTGATGGGTCGGTGTCACAGCAGCGGCTGACACTTCGCGGCCAACATCACCCCAACTCCGCTTTGCGCTGATTTAGGATGATGGCGGTTCCCGACGAAACGCCGACCGCCACTACGATGAAGAGCATCCAGAGCAGCGGCGGCAAACTGGAGATTCCGTACGTGCGCAGCGTGAACAGCAAAACATTCAGGATCACGTATCCGGCATAAAAGCAGGCGAGCGGGAGCGCGAACCTTCGCATCGTAAAAATTCCGTACGCGAGAATAGCGAGCATGAGGCCGAAGATCGGCGCGACGATAGCATTCGCCGCCCCGCTCAACTTGATTCCGAAAAAAACGAAACCGGCATGGGAACCCAGCTTCAGCGGCTTTAAAAAATTCGACACCGCCATCAGTCCGAGACAGATCGCGAAGATCGTCAACATCGCGCCCCGACTTTTTCGTTCCATCTCAGCCGCCCAACCGAAGCTCTAATCCGTGATTTCCATTTTGACTTTCAACTTGAACCAGTTCCATAGTTCGAACAGCTTTCCCCTGCAAGATTTCAGCGGGGCTTTCTCCTGGCGTTCGTTACGAAACCGCTGTTGAATACCAACTAAGCCTGAACAATCTTTGAGAAAGGAGAACACCTTATGTCTCAAGGACGAGCCCGTTTCGGACTTACGCTTCCCAATCGCGGCGTCATCATTGGCGCCACTACCGTCGAAGAGATGCTCAAGATGGGTGAATGGGCCGACTCCGCCGGATGGGATTCGGTATGGGTCGGCGATTCAATCTTCGCCAAGCCCCGCCTCGACGCTATCGTGCTGCTCGGTGCGCTCGCCGCGCGCACCAAACGCGTGCGGCTCGGTCCCGCATGCTTTGCCAGCACGCCGCTGCGCAACGCGCTCATCCTCGCCTACCAATGGGCCAGCCTTGATTTCATGTCGGGCGGTCGTACCGTCTTCGTCGCGTGCCAGGGGCAGCCGGAGCCGGGCGGCGGCGCCTTCGACAAAGAATTCGCCGCGCTGCGGGTCGAGCCGGGCAGCCGCATGCGCAGAATGGAAGAAGCGATCGAGATAATGCGCCTGACCTCATCGCGCGAGCATGTCGACTACGACGGTAAGTATTACCAGTTCCGCGACGTGACGGTGCTGCCGCGGCCCGTCCAGCAGCCGATTCCAATCTGGGTGGTCTCCAATCCGAATACCACGCAGGTGACCAACGTCGAGCGCGGCTATCGGCGGGTGGCGCGGCTCGGCGACGGATGGATGACGACCGGCAAGACGCCTGCCGACGTTCGGGACTCGCTCGCGCTGATTCGCGGCTTTGCGCGCGAACAAGGCCGCGAACTGCCGTCGGGCTTCGAGGTCTGCATCTACCACAACATCAACGTGAACGAGGATCGCGAGGCGGCGCTGGTGGAATCGAAACGTTTCCTCGACAGTTACTATTCGGTTAACTATACGCGCGAATACATCGAGCGGTGGGTCGCGCTCGGCTCGCCCGCGGAATGCATCGCGAACCTCCGCAGCTTTATTGAAGCCGGCGCGACGACGATCACCCTGCGCCTGACCGGCTACGATCAGGAAGCACAGTTCAAGCGCGTCACTGAAGAGGTGCTCCCCGTTCTCATGGAGAACAGATGAAAGAAACAGGGAAGCAAGCAGCACACGTTCGGTCTCAGACTTTGATTGCCGTGCGAGATGTACGGGCGAGCAGCCGCTGGTATCAGCAACTGCTGCGAGTCGGCGCACTCCCCGAGCACGTGCATCGCGATGCCTATGATCGGATCGATTGCGGCGGTCACCTGATCCTCCAGCTCCATGCCTGGGACGAGGAGGATCACCCTAATCTTGTTAACCGCAACCTGGCGCCACCTGGACATGGGGTTTTGCTCTGGTTCGAAGTCGACGACTTCGACGCGGCGGTCGAGCGCGCTCGTTCATTGCACGCCCAGGTCATCGAGGAGCCGCACGTCAACCCGAACGCCGCGCATAGGGAAATGTGGATCCGCGACCCCGACGGCTACGTGGTGGTGATAGCAAGTCCTGACGGCGAAGCCGGTGACACGAAAGACTAACTGAATGTGCCGCCTACTCGACCGTCACCGACTTGGCGAGGTTGCGCGGCTGATCGACGTCGGTGCCGCGCTCGGCCGCGATGTGATAGGCGAGCAACTGCAACGGCACTGTCATCAGCACGGGCGTCAGCATCCGATTCGTCTCGGGCACTTCGATAATCTCGGCGGCCACGCTCTTCAGCTCGGCGGTAGCGTGATTGGTGACGGCGATAATCCGACCGTTGCGCGATTCGACTTCCTTCAGGTTCGACATCGACTTCTCGAACAGGTCGTCGTTGGGAATTATCACCACCACCGGCATCTTCTCGTCGATGAGCGCGATCGGCCCATGCTTCATCTCGCCCGCAGAGTAACCCTCGGCGTGAATGTAGGAAATTTCCTTCAACTTGAGCGCGCCCTCGAGCGCGATTGGGTAGTTGATGCCGCGGCCGAGGAACAGGAAGTCGCGCGCCTGCGCATACTTGCGCGCGATCTGCTGGATAGCCGGCTCGTTCTCGAAGATAGCCTTGATCTGCCCGGGAATCGCAAACGCCGGCTGCAGCAGCTTGCCGGCATCCTCGTCGGACAGGCGCCCCATCCGCGCAGCGAGGTGAATCGCGAACAGGTAGTACGCCTCGAGCTGCGTGAGAAAGCACTTGGTGGTCGTCACGCTCGTCTCAGGACCGCATCGCGTGTACAACTGCGCGTTGGCCTTGCGCGCGATCGACGAGTCCACGGTGTTGGTGATCGCCAGCAGATGCGCGCCGCGCGCGCGCCCTTCTTCCATCGCGGCGATCGTGTCCGCCGTCTCACCCGACTGCGACACGGCGATGAGCATCGTGCGGTCGTCGATCGGCGGGTGCCGATAACGGAACTCGGATGAGTAATCGACTTCGACCGGAATCGCAGCCAAGTCCTCGATCATGAATTTCGCGACCTGCGCGGTAATCCACGAGGCGCCCGCGGCGAGCATCACGATTCGCCCAATCGAGGCCGGGCCGCCCGCGGGCAGCAGGTCGCCTTCGAAGCGCACGGTCGGCGAGCCACCGTCGGCCCGCCCAGCCATCGTGTCGATCCACGCCTGCGGCTGGTCGTTGATTTCCTTGCGCAGGTAATGCCGAAAGCCGCCCTTGGTCGCGGCGACGGCGTCCCATTCCACCTGGCGCGGCGCGCGCGTGACGGCGGTGCCATCGAACTTCATCAGGCGCATCGAATCGGCAGTGATCTCGGCGAGTTCGCCGTCTTCGAGCACGAGCGCGCGGCGGGTGTGCTCGAGAATCGCAGGAATGTCGGACGCGACGAAATTTTCGCCGTCGCCGAGTCCCAGCACCAGCGGCGTCGCGGTTTTCGCGGCGATCAACTTGTCGGGCTCGGTCTCCGACAACACGACGATCGAGAACGAACCGCGCAGGCGCATGACGGCCTCGCGCACGGCCTCGGTGAGGCCGCGGCCGCCTTTGAGTTTCTCTTCGATCAGATGCGAGATGAGCTCGGTGTCGGTTTCGGAGCGCAGCTTGTGGCCGCGCGCGAGCAGCTCGGTGCGCAGTTCGGTGAAGTTCTCGACGATGCCGTTGTGGATGACCGCGACCGGGCCGGCTTTGTGCGGATGCGCGTTTTCTTCCGACGGGCGGCCGTGCGTCGCCCATCGCGTGTGCCCGATTCCGATGTGGCCGTGCAGGGGCGAATCGGCCAGCAGGCGGCGCAGGTTTTCGAGTTTGCCCTTGGCGCGCCGCACTTCGAGCCTGGAGTTGTCAACTAATGTTGCGATACCGGCCGAGTCGTAGCCGCGATACTCGAGGCGGCCGAGCCCGGCGAGTAGAATGGGGTAGGCCTCGTTAGGCCCGACGTAGCCGATTATTCCGCACATGAACGTTCGCTCCTTTCCCCGCGCGCGCCGGGGAGTTGGTAGAGTTATCCGGACCCACTGATGGAGCGAAACAATAGCGAACTTATTTGTCTGGGAGAGTTTACAAGATCACGTCAGAGCCGATGCTCTGCCACGCGAGGCGCATTTTGTCGCGCGGTCACCCGCGCGGTTTTTCTCGCCTCTTTCGACTGTGGAGCCGGGAAGCCATCCGCCGAATCTTTCGATACTGCTTCCACCTCGTCAACTCACGGATTGCCGTGAGTCCTGGCGCTACTCTCGCTCTTTGTTTTCTATCGCTTCGACCATCACCTCGTTTACCGATTATCCACGCAACGGATGCGGCAGTTCAAGCTAGTGCTTTTTGCGGCGGAGGCTGCCGTCGGGGCTGTCGTTGTGGCGCTTGCGCCAGATGGCCATCCAGCCGGCCTTTTCGCGTTGCGGATGATGCGACATGACGAGTGCGCCGTCTGGCACCTCGCGAATGATTGTCGTGCCTGAGGCGACGAAGACGTCGCTGCCGACTTTCACCGGCGCGACCAGTTGCGTGTCGCATCCAACCATGC
>Ga0302326_10017702_pt1 | contig 14834 bp, 8 predicted proteins | sample Palsa_T0_3_FD_202264 | JGI IMG/M metagenome (GOLD analysis project Ga0302326, IMG submission 202264) | Peat permafrost microbial communities from Stordalen Mire near Abisko, Sweden - Palsa_T0_3 | ecosystem: Environmental > Terrestrial > Soil > Palsa > Peat permafrost | place: Sweden: Abisko... | reverse complement strand
TGGACTGGATTGGCCTTTTCATCCGGACGATCCATGGTCGCCGCATCGGTGCTTCTATGGACGCGGGCCGGATTGGCTGCCGCCCTGGGATTATGGCCCATTGCGCTGTTGCTATACATAACGGTCCCCAGCCTGATCAAAACGTCTCGCTCCAAATCAAATTGATACACTACCGCCCGTCTACGGGCTCGGATTTGGGCCGCTACGACGACCTGAGGACGAAGCTCCGGAGAATCGGGGACAAGAAGAGAACGATGCCCGCGAATGGGGGTGCGAATCGAACCCCATCTGCCAGGTCGAAAGGCAGCGCATGCTGAGCATCGAATTAGCCGGGCACAATAAGGCCCCTCCAACGATGGACTGAATTCGAGACTTCCCGATTGCCTCGGGCGACCGCACGAATGAGGCAGAGTCGGACGCCCCGAATCAACGCAGCCCGGATCCGGGTTCTCGTTGGTCGCCAATTCGCTCTCCCGTCGCGCAATCAATACTAAATTGCCGGGAGCAACGTGGCCCCAGAAGCCGCCGCTTGCCCGTGCTAGGCTAAGCTAGGGCAAGGACTATTTTATGCTAACCCCACTCATGGCGGCGATTCACCTCGCGGCATACGGCGGTGCATCCTCATCGCAGCGGCCCGCGGAAGATCGGCACTCCCACTTCCCGCTGCTCGGTTCCTGGGATCGGAGCACCAGGACCCAGCATGGGACGGTCATCGCCCAGCGGCTTACGTTCTCTGCCCAATCCAACTTTAGGATCGAGAATCGAATTCGCGGGTTTGCGACCGGCGCAACTCGCGACTTCGCGGCCAAAGGCACCTACCGGACGATCGGAAGCACGATCGTAGCCTCCTACTCTGCGGTCGGCGCCAGTTCAGACACCAGAGCTGGAAAGACGTCAACGGGCAGGCCCCCCACCAGTTACAGCTCACGTTTCAAGATCACTTGGCACGACCGCAACCACTTTGATACCAAGTTCGGCGACTTCGCGGACGCAACCTTCACTCGGGTCTCCGACGTGCCAAAGCCCTGGCACCCGAACTAGCGATGCCCCGCGTCTCAGCAGAGGCATGAACGTGTAATGGTAGTGACACCCGGAGTCTCCCCCACAGAGGTGTTAGAGAGCAAACGTCTGGTATTCCGGCCCCAGCAGATGTCCGATCTCGAGTCCTTTTGTGCGATGGAGCAAGATGTAGAGGTTCGTCGATACGTGGGTGGTGCACCTCGAACTCGCGAGGATGCCGAGAAGCGCTTCAAGGCGGGCAAGAATCATTGGGAGGACCTGCTTGGACTTCGGGCCGTGATCCTAAAGAGCGACGGGGTCTATATCGGCCGGGCCGGCCTTTATCCGCACTTTGGGCCCCAGGGCCCGGTCGCAGGTGAGGCGTCCATCTCCTACTACCTGGCTCGAGAATATTGGGGACAAGGATTCGCCACCGAGGCGGGAGCCTTTTTCGTGAAGAGGGGCTTCGGGGTTCTGGGGTTATCTCGAATCGTCACCACGATCGACGCACGGCATGAAGCGTCGCGAAGGGTGTTAGAAAAGCTCGGGTTCCAGCTATATGAGACTGAGGCCGGGTCTCGAGTCTTCCAGAAGTACGAGCTCCTCCATGGGCACGGCCCACTGGTTTAGCTAAGGCCGCACGCTTTCTTAATGTACTTTGAGGCATTGGCCGTGATCCACCACGTGCGCCATGCCGCAACAGCAACATCCGAAGCCGACCGCTAGCCGAATCTGAGCTTCTTTGACGCTATTGATGAATCTGAGAGCCATCTCCGAGTTTTACTTAATACATGTGAACTATGTAGTCCTCATTTGGTCGTCACAGGCATTAGGGGTTGATTTCTTTTAAATCGATCCCGATAGGAGAATTCTTTTTGATAAGACGTGCATTCACCTTGATCGAGTTACTCGTGGTAATCGCGATCATCGCCATCCTGGCAGCCATTCTCTTCCCTGTGTTCGCTCAAGCGAAACTCGCTGCCAAGGCGGCCGCTAATCTGAGCAACTTGAAGCAGTTGAGTCTGGCTGTGATCCAGTACTCCGACGATTACGACGACGCGTTCCCACTTGCCGTGCAGTACGTGACGCAGGTCGAACAAGAGCAGGTGTATTTACCGACCGCCACGACCACCCTCACCACAACCCCCTACCCGATGATCACTTGGGAAGAGGGCATCTACCCATACACGAAGAACCGTGACATCTACACCAGCCCGCTGGCCTCCGCTCCAAGCGGTACAGGACCAGTTTATCAGTGGCTCCAAGAGCAGTACTACGGGGTAGTCCCGGAGGCGGCGGATCTGGCCTACCAGACCAATGGCAGCTTCCTGCTCAATTTCCCCTACATCAACAACGGAAACGGCGCGTACCTGAATGGGCCGTTCGGTTCGAGCTTTGACCCGCTCGCAACGGGCACCGATGTTTACAACGTTTCGTCCCTAACCCAGACAACCATTCAGAACATCTCCGACGTGATCATGATCTCGGATGCAGGGGCGTTCGATATGAACTTCCTCACGACCAACACGAGCCCAACCGGCAGTGCAACCACTGCGCCATGCGCTCCTGGAAGCACTCCGAACTCCTGGGGATCGACTTCGATGTACGTCGGACCGTGGCCCAGAAAGCAACAAACCGGCTCATTTAACGGTGGACAAACCTGCGCGTTCGATCCGACGGTAGACGGCAAGGTAATCTACGCCGCGACAGACGGCTCCGCCCACACGATCGACTACAAGCAGGTGTATACAACCGCGAGCTCCGCCGGCCAGCCAGTCCTGTACCACATGTGGGTAGGTTCCACCCAGTAAGTAACTTCCACCGCAAGCCGGTTCGAAGCTGAACCGGCGACACACGTCCAGCACCCGCGGCAGCCGAGAGATCTCAGGCTGCCGCTTCCTTTTGGGAGCCGTCCGGTAAACACGGCAGTTCCGGGTTTCAGGACTGCGGGAGCACCCTTCCAGCACCCTTCGGGCGCCAATGAGGAGGGCGCCAGGGCCTTCCAGCCTCCTGACCTAGCCCCCGCTAGCCTTCGAGAGGGGGAACTCGGATCAAAGCTCCAGACGGAGAAGCTCGCGCTCGTTCTCGCCCGTTCCGGGCTACCTGTGTTTTGGGGGCGTGCTCGGGAGGGGCACCCACGGCTATCATCGGATTGCCCCTGCGGAGCGGCGGAGGGTCGGTCTTCACCGGTTCGCCAGCTGTGCTTACCTGGGTGCCGGATAATAACCCTGAGGTTTGCTACGATTGTCTAGACGATCACTCCCGCGAAGAGCCGATTTGGACAACCCAGCAGAACTAGCAAAGGGTCTTCGAATTGGCCCTTCGCGGGACCGGCGACCGAACTCGGCGCGCCCGCTTTGTGGAACGTTTGCTGGCAAGACTCCCTGAGAGCAGAGCAGGAGGTACGGCCTTGGGGACTACCCGCGGCACCCTCTGTGCGCTATGGTTCAAATGAAAGCGGGGGTCGCTTTGCGACCCCCCGTCAGGTTGGTTAGTGGCCGCGGCGTCGGCCGCCGCCTCCGCCTCCACGTGGGGGGCTGGATGGCCGGCTTGGGCTCTGCCTTGGCGGTCTGAAGCTTCGTTGCGGTCGACTCGCAGGTGCGGACGGACGGCTGAAGCTTCGCTGGGGTCGGCTTGCGGGTCGGGACGGCCTGCTAGCAGACCGCTGCGGACGACTGACGCTCCGCGGTCTGCTTGCTGGTCGAGACGTCCTGCGCGGGCGGGTGACACTCGGTCGCGGCCGGCTAGCGGCGGCGCGTGCCCGGTTGACGGTCGCGCGCTGGTTGGACGCCCGTTGGCGATTAGCCGCGTTCGCGCTCACCCGATTCGTGTTCGGCCGCTGACGATTCGCGGTCGGGGCGTTCGGGCGACTAGAAGAGTGAGGTCGAGTCCCGGAGGCCGAGTTCGGTCGAGCGGTTGCCGAGCGCTGGCGAGCCACTCCCGAATTCGCAAACGAACTCTTGCCCGGCGCGGTGAACCGGTTGTTCCGAGTCGCGGCTCCCGCAGGGGTTGGCGTGGTCCGTGTCTGGCTGAAGCGATTAGCCCTGCCATTTGTCCCGGCGCCGAAGGAGCCGTGACCGACGGTCGCCACCCGACTCGCCGGAGTGATCGCGTGACCCACTCCAGCCGATCGACTCGCGATAGCACCCGGAACGGCCGCACGATAAACGGGCCGGTTCAAGACCTGAGACGCGGGACCGTGGGCTGAGAAGCTTCGACTCGGAGTGAAGGACGCTGTCGTCGGCCGAACGTTGAACGGACCGGAAACGGGGGAAACGCCCCGTCGCGGGTCGTAGTAGCTTCGACCGTTTGCAAAGTAGCTGCGGCCGGCGCCACCTCGGAAGGTGTGAAAGCCGCCCGATCCACGACCAAAGCTGCCTGCCGAAGCATAGGCGCCGCCATACCGTGAGTTAACCGGAATGAAACGGCTGCGGCCATACGAGGCAGCCAGAAGACCGTCATGACCGTAATAGCCATTGATTCGGGCCATGTTGTACGGATTTCCGTAGTTGTTGGCCCACCCGTTGCGCCAGTAATAGGGCGCACAGTATCCGTTTCCGGATGGGTAATAGCACCCGGTGCTGCCGATCGAGAATCCCAGGAAGAAGTTCCCGAGCCCGATCCCGACCGAAAGAGCATCGCCTCGGTAATAGATCTCGGACGGGGCGAGCGGGCACCACGCGACATTTCCGTTGTAGGAGGAGAAGTTGACGACCGCCGGAGACCAGCACTGCACGGCCGGACCCGGGCGCCAACCCCAGCCCCAGCTCTCGTGAATCCAGGCTCCATAGTGATACGGGGCCCATCCCCACGGCTCATTGCCGACCCAGGTCCACCCGTAGGGGTCAGCCCAGGTCCAGTTGCCATCCGTGTACGGCTGCCACCCGGCGGGCTCCTGTGGAGTCCACACTTGGCCGTATGTGGAGTCGTTGTGCCAAGTGCCATAGTCTTCGATGTTGTTCGTGACGAGGCCAATGTTCTGGGGGACGTTCGGGTGGGCTCGATAGCAAACTTGGTCACGGGCGCTGTTGTACTGGTCCCAACTGTCTTCCGGTGGAACGTGGCCCACGACGGGCGGCGAGGACGCAGCCCTAAGGTCCAGGTACTGGCCGGAACTCAGGGACACGTTGCCCGATGCACCCTCGCAAGAGCACTGACCAGACCTGACTGCCACCTCCAAGCCGGAGTCGCACCCCACTCGGATTACGGCCGGGCCAACCGCCTTGATCGACGCGGTAGGGGTGTCGATTTGATACTGCGACATCTTGTTAATCAGGTGGAAGGTTGCCAAACCGTTGTTCAGCTTGACCTCCGTAAACTCGCCCTTGTCGTCGCTGTACATCGTGCTCAGGGTCGCGACGGCTCCGCCACCAAGGCGCATGTCGGCGCCGTCGTCAAACTGAACCTCCGCTCGGCTTGAAGCTGGGGCGTAAACTTGGGCGCCTTGCTCCAGAGGCAAGTTGGTTCTGGCCGACGACCATCCGCTCGTGGACGCGGTTGGGCGCCAGTTAACGGATCCTGTGAGTACCGAGAAGCGCGCCATACGGACTGGGCCGTTGTCAGCGGTCGCGCCGTTCTCTCCTATTCGATAGCTTGATTGGGCGGCCCCTACCGCCGCGAGCGTGATCCCCAAGGCGGCAACCGCCGCCCTGAGACCACGTGTCGGGTTTGTGTTCAACCGTCTCATACCGCGATTGGACCTCTCCCAAAACGCTCCTGTTCGGTTCTTGCACTTGGGTTGTCTTAAGGCAATAAGTCCGGCTGGCGTTTTAAGGCTGCAGATGAACCACCTGCGCCAAAGAACCACCCGGCGGTTCAAACTGACTCAACCCTGACTCTTCGAGCACAAAGCCAGGCACCGAAATGCGCCAGCCGTTGACCGGTTCGGGCACTGATACTCGAATTTCCGCACCGCTCCTTGCGACCGTGACATGTCCGACCGAGCTCCCTCGGACATCAACGATTTCGGCTCTTGCAGAACCGCCGTCCAGCAAGCCGTAGATTTCGATCGTGGGCCGATCCTCAAACTGGTAGTCCGGCTTGTCGTCAACCGCACCCGTGACCACAACTGAGTTGGGCCTAACCAATATCGGAAGTGAAAGGAACCCATGCTGCTCTTTATGCCAGCCTGGTCCGTCCACCGTCGAGCCGTCCAGCAAACGCGTCCAACTTCCGGCGGGCACGTAGTATTCGACCGTGTCGTCGAAGCTAAAAACAGGCGCCACAAGCAGTGAATCGCCCAGCATGTACTGCCGGTCCAAAGTGAGGCAAGCCGGGTCTTCCGGAAACTCAAGCATCATCGCCCGCATCATCGGGATCCCCGTTCGGTGCGCCTGGACTGCGGCTTGGTACAGATAGGGCATCAGCCGGCACTTGAGTTTGGTGAAGAACCGCAGAGTATCGACTGCCTCATCGTCGTAGAGCCACGGAACCCGGTAGGTAGAGCTGCCGTGGAGGCGGCTGTGGCTGGAAAGCAGACCGAACGCGACCCACCGTTTATAGAGCGAGGCCGGCGGGAGTCCTTCAAACCCGCCGATGTCATGGCTCCAAAACCCGAAGCCCGACAGGCACAGGGAAAGGCCGCCGCGCAGGCTTTCCGCCATCGCGCTGAATTCGGACCAGCAGTCCCCACCCCAGTGAACCGGAAACTTCTGGCCTCCGGCGGTTGCGGACCTCGCAAACAGAACGGCCTCTCCCTTGCCAAGCACGCTCTCCAGCGCGTCAAACGCGACCTGGTTGTAGAGCTGTGGGTAGTAGTTGTGCATCCTAACCGGGTCGGAGCCATCGTGGTAGGCGACGTCGGTCGGGATCCGTTCCCCAAAGTCGGTCTTGAGCGCATCGACCCCGCTCGCGATGAGGTCTCGCAGCTTCCCGCCGTACCATTCTCGGGCTTCCGGATTGGTGAAGTCGACGATTCCCATGCCCGGCTGCCACATGTCCCACTGCCAAACGTCGCCATTCGGCCGCTTCAGCAGATAACCGCCCTCGGCCCCTTCCTCAAACATCGAAGAGGCCTGAGCAATGTACGAATTGATCCATGCGCAAATGCGAAGGCCCTTTGCCTTCAGCCGGGCAAGCATTGCCTTAGGATCAGGAAACACCACCGGATCCCACTCGAGGTCGGTCCAGTGGAAGCCTCGCATCCAAAAGCAATCGAAGTGGAACACGTGGAGCGGCAGGTCACGATCGGCCATCCCCTGAATGAAGGAGGTGACCGTTTCCTCGTCATAGTTGGTCGTGAACGAGGTGGTCAGCCATAGTCCGAACGACCAAGCAGGCGGCAGTGCCGGACGGCCGGTCAGAGCGGTGTACTTCTCCAGGATCTCGCGCGGAGTTGGCCCGTAGATCAGGAAGTAATCGAGCGATTCGCCGGGGATGCTGAACTGCACTCGGGAGACCTTTTCCGTAGCGACCTCGAACGAAACGGGGCCGGGCTCGTTCACAAAGACGCCATATCCGGCGTTGGTGAGATAAAACGGAATGTTCTTATACGCCTGCTCGCAGTCGGTCCCGCCGTCCTGGTTCCAGAGCTCGACCGTCTGACCGTTCTTCACGAAAGCGGTGAACCGCTCTCCCAGCCCGTACACGTTCTCTCCGACAGCCAGCGTGAGCTGCTCGTGAACAAACGCCCCCTTTGCTTCCACTTGAACGTATCCGGTTGCGCGGGCAGGCGCTGACGTGAGGAATCTGCCATCCCCCGAGAAGGTCAACCCGCAGGTTGCGCGGTCAACCTCGACGTTTAGGCACCCTGACCGAAGGCTTATCGTCTTTTCGCTCTCTTCCAAGGTCGGCTGATAGCCGGCGGATTCGGCGATCTCGAAATGGGGCCCAAGATCCCGGCCCCCTGCAAAGTGGACGATCTTCACCCGGACCACGTCGGGAGCAGGGGTAGAAAGGTCGATGGTCAGGTTCGGGCCCTGGAGGGTATCGCCTCGGTGCCGGATCGGTCGAGTTGGCGCGATAATCCGCCAGCTTTGATCGCGGCGAATTACCTCGTAGGCTTCGGAGGCATAGCCGGCGGTGACGCCCGGTCGCATCATCCATGCGCCGTCGGTGAACTTCACTTAAGCGGCCCCGCATTCACGGAAGTCAGGTCGATCGCAGCCGGCTTCAGGCCGGGTGAGCTCACGGTTACGTGGACCTTTCCGGGCTGGCCGGCGGCGCCGATGAGCGCCATGCACAACCCGTTGAACGCATGCCGATGGTCGCCGCGGTCGGGCTCATGCGAACTCGGATCTCCGTTCCCAACCCCGACGACGCGAGAGGGTCCGGCCACCGCGAAGCTCACCTCGTTTTCGGCGGTGGGCACAACCCGTCCCAGTGCATCGACGACCTCGACCCGCACCGGCGAAACTTCCTCACCATCTGCCTGAACAGTTGGCAGATCACAAGCGACCCGCAGCGCCGCCGGCGGTCCCGTCGTTTCCACGATATCGGAGGTCCGATAACCCGATTTCCAGACCGCTCGTGCCTCCAGCTTTCCGGGCTTATAGACCACGTCCCACGAAACGTGGCCGTAACGCGGAACTTGCTTGACCCCCTGACTGTGTCCGTTCAGAAACAGCTCCACTCGATCCGCGTTCGTTTGGCACCACACCGGCACCGACTTCCCTTCTTTGCCTGCCCAATTCCAATGAGGCAGGAGATGTACAACCGGTTTGTCGCCCCACCAAGACTGATAGTAATAGTAGTCGTCCTTCGGAAAACCGCAGATGTCCATGATGCCGAAGTGGGAGTTGATGCAAGGCCAACCGTACGGCGTCGGCTCACCCTTGTAGTCGAACCCAGTCCACACGAACCCGCCCGCCATGAATGGGCGGTCTGCGATCGGTTTCCAGCCGCCCTCGGCGGTGTTGCCCCAAGGCGGAGCGTTCAGGTCGTAAGCACTGACATACCCTGCTCTGGGATCGTTCTCGTAGACCCCGCGTGTGCTCACCGTGCTAGCGGTTTCGCTTCCGTACATAGGGATGTTCGGGAATCGCTGGTGAAATCCGTCGTACCCTCGAACGTCGTAGTTGCAGCCTTGCAAATCTTCTACCAGACTGATCCCGGTTCCCCACCCGCCGTTCATTGCGCAGGAAATTGGCCTGGTTCCGTCGAGGCTGTTGGTGACCTTCATCATTGCGCTGAAGATCGCCGCCCCGGCCTTGGTGCCCTGGATTCCCTCCTCGTTACACATCGACCACATGATCACCGATGGATGATTGCGGTCCCGCTCGACCAGCGTCTTGAGCTCCGACAGGTCGGAGCAGGGGGTGCTTTCAGACGACTTAGGCGTTTCCGTGTCGCCCAAGTGCCGGTTCTCGTCCATGACGAGCATCCCGAGGCGGTCGCAGTCATCGAGCAGTTCCGAGGCCACCGGGTTGTGGGAGGTTCGATAGGCGTTGGAGCCCATCTTCTTGAGCGTGCGAATCCGCCACTCGAGCAGCGAATCCGGAACTCCGATTCCAACCCCCGCGTGGTCCTGGTGATTACAGGTCCCCTTCAACACGACGTGCTTGCCGTTCAGGAAGAACCCGTTGTCTTTGTCGAACCTAATCGACCGAACCCCGAATGCGGTCGATTCTGAATCGACCAGCTTCCCGTTTCGATAGACCGATAGGTTCAGATGATAGAGCTTGGGAGACTCCAGCGACCAAAGCTGGGCCCGTCCAACTCCCAGCGAGACGCTGACCACCCGCGCACCCAGAGTCGGCAGCATCATCGGGCTCTTTGAGGCGGCAACGCGCTTCCCGCTCGGGTCGATGATGTCCGACGAGAGTAGGCATGAAGCCGGATGAGCCGCCTCGTTTGTAAGCGTCGTCTGGATTTGGGCGGTCGCGGTCGGCGGAGAATCAGTGCGCCATCGGATGTCGCTCTTTACGAAGGTCGACCACGGTTCCACATGCACGGCATCCGCCGCGTTGAGCCATACATGCCGGTAAATCCCACCTCCCTCGTACCACCAACCCTCTTGCTTCCGAGGGTCCACGTGTACTGCCAGAATGTTGCGCCCCCCAAAGTGAGCGGCTCCCTTGAGCGAGACGCGGAACGGAGTGTAGCCGCTAGGCTGCTTGCCGACGAGGACACCGTTTAAATACACGCGGGCGTCACGGTAAACCCCGTCAAAGTCGATCCAAACCGTCTTGTACTGCCAACTTTTGGGCAGGTCGAGATCCCTCCGGAACCAGGCCGGCGCGGTAGCCAGAGATCCGTGGCCGGTGTCCGCCCGGTGATCGAATGGACTGTCGAGGACGTAATCGTACGGGACGTGAACTCGCTGCCACGCCATGTCCAAGAAGTTCGGGCCTGCTTCCGGCGGAGTCCCCGCCCTGGTTTTGGATGGCGCCACAAGCGACACGTCGCCGGTGATACCTCCGCCGCCCGCCGTGTTTTGGACCAGAACCACAAGCTCGTTATCCGAATCGTTCTTCCAGGCGGCGGTCAGCGGAACGTCGAATGGGTCGTTCCAACCGTAGTGGGTTTTGAGAAGCTTGCCATTCAGATAGACCGCTCCGTTATCGTCGACTCCCTCGAAGTGAAGGGATTTCTGCGCGGTTTTCGCATCGTGTCCCATGTTCGCCCGAAACCATGCGAAGCCGAGCCGACCGCGAAATACGTCGCGGGGCCGATTGATCGGGCGCCAACCGTCGGTCCCGAGCAACTCCGATGTGGGAGCGGTGTCGATCGACGTGACGGTAGCCTGTTTCCACTCAAATGCCAGGCCGCCAAACGCGCCCTCGTAAGCGAGCGCATCGCGTCTAAACCGCCATCCGTCGTCGATTCTTATTCTGAGCCGGGGCTCGCCCGCCATCGCGAAGGAAGACGCAACAAGCAACAACATTCCAACCGTGCGAAAGACTGCCACTGAGAATCACCTTATCCCAAGAGGCCCCCACCGGACATACCGAAGTCGAATATGCTAACACCGAGTTGGCAAAACCTCTCACCATCAGTTTGGGTTCAACGATGATCGCACTAATCACCCTGGGATGCGCGCCGGTCGCCAAGCCTGCCGATGCATTTATTTCCATTCGAACTACCGGGGCAAGCCCGATTTCGCCCTACATTTACGGAGCGAACAGCCCGGACTGGTCCAAGATGAGCGTGCCCTTCACGATGGCGCGCCAAGGCGGCAACCGCATGACCGCCTACAACTGGGAGACCAACGCCAGCAACGCCGGGAGCGACTATCATTTCCAAAACGACGGCTACATGGGCGAGTCCAACGAGCCCGGCTTGACCGTCAAGACGTTCCTCCAGGGCGCCCAAGAACACGGCGCCGCCGTAATTATCACGGTACCGACGGCTGGCTACGTCTCGGCGGACAAGAAGGGAGACGGAGACGTCCGTCAAACGCCGGATTACCTGAACACGAGATTTGTAAAGTCTTATGCGCACAAGCCAGGCGCATTCGACGACCCACCAGACACGACGGATCACGCGGTTTACCAGGACGAGTTTGTCCACTGGATCGAGAAGATCAAATCCCCGCAAACGCCAGTCTGGTTCATGCTGGACAACGAACCTGACCTCTGGGGTTCGACCCACGCGGAAATCTGGTCGCACAACCCGACCTACGCGGAAATCATCCAGAACAACATCGAGTACGCGACTGCGATCAAGGCAGCGGCTCCAAGGTCGCTCGTCTTCGGACCCGCGAACTACGGATGGAACGGCTTTCACACCTTCCAGAATGCCCCTGACGCGAATGGTCGGGACTTTCTAAACACTTACCTGGAAGCAATGAAAGTTGCGGAGTCCAAGGCCGGTCATCGGATTCTCGATGTATTGGACGTTCACTGGTACCCAGAGGCAAAGGGGGGCGGAAAGCGAGTTACCGACCAGGGGAACGCAGCAACCGACGCGGCCCGAATTCAAGCAAGCCGCTCCCTCTGGGACCCGAGTTACGTGGAGGATTCATGGATCGAGCAAGCGACCCAGAACAAGCCGATTCAACTCTTGCCAACGATTCTGGGACAGATCGCGGCGCACTACCCTGGCACCAAGTTCTCGATCTCGGAATACAACTACGGGGGGAACACGGACATCAGCGGAGCGATCGCGGAAGCGGACGTGCTTGGGATTTTCGGACGGTACGGCCTGTTTGCCGCTTCCAACTGGGGGGTGAGCCCGGCTGATACGGCGGAGATTGCCGGTTTCAACGTGTTCCTCAACTTCGACGGCAAGGGGGGCCGGTTCGGCGATCAGGAACTCAAGCTTACCGGCGAGACCGCCGCGAGCGACTCCGTTTATGCGTCCCAAGACTCAAAGCACCCGAACCGGTACGTGATCGTGGCCATCAACAAGACGGCTGCCTCGCGAGCGTTTGAATTCAACCTGCACGGGGTAAGCCTGAAGTCGGTCGCGGCCTACTCGATCACCAGTGACAGCCTGTCAAAGCCGCATGAAACGGATATCCAGCCCGATGGTTCGAAGATTGAGTTTGCGGCGCCGCCGCTCTCGGTGACAACGATCGAAGTTAACGGCTGATCGCAGCAAGGACGTCGATCGCTCGGCGGGCCTCCTTCACGTCGTGCGCGCGGATCACTGAGACGCCTTTCGTCTGCGCGTACGCCTGAAGGGCCAGGGTGCCTTCCAGCCGGTCGTCCACCAAGCCGCCGCCGGTGAGCCGGGCGATCATGCTTTTTCTACTTACGCCGAGCAGCACCGGGTAGTCGGTTGTGGTGAAGGTCTCAATGTTCCTGAGCAGTTCCAAGTTGTGCTCGAGCGTCTTGCCGAAGCCGATCCCGGGATCGATCCAGATCCGGTTGTATCTTATTCCGGCTGCTTCCGCATGCCGACAACGCTGGATCAGGAACCCCAGAACCTCCATGGTGACGTTCGCGTACTCTGGCTCCTTTTGCATGGTCCGCGGATTGCCTTTCATGTGCATGAGGCAGACGGTGCATCCCGAGGCGGCACAGATTTCGGCCATCTCGGGTTCGTTGAGCGCGGTCACGTCGTTCACGATTTGAGCTCCGGCCAAGAGCGCGGCTTTGGCGACCGCCGCTTTCGACGTATCGACCGAAACCCGAGCGCCTCGATCCGCCAGTCCCGCCACGACCGGGACGACGCGCCGGAGTTCTTCGTCAACGGGCACGTCTTCGGCGCCCGGGCGGGTTGATTCCCCGCCAACGTCGATGATGTCCGCCCCGTCCGCAACCATTCGGAGTCCCGCCCCAATGGCGTCGTCCGAGTTCGCAAACCGTCCGCCGTCGGAGAAAGAGTCTGGCGTCACGTTGAGGATGCCCATGAGCAAGGCCTTCTTCATTGAAGACCTCTTTGGTGGACGCCTCGTGGAATCCCGGCACTGGCAAAAATTGCAGCGCCCCCGAGCGGGGCCCCTTCAGGGCCCGAACGCGTTGCCGGCTTACCCAGGGCCAGCCGGAGCTGACCCTGGGCTAGGCTGGCTGACCCCCCCGATTCCGCTACGCTCCCCCGATTCACTTCGTACATTCCCCTGCGGCGGGGTCTTCGACATTTCCCTTCGGCGGGGTCTCGCGGACTCGACTTTGGGGCCACGGATCGTGCCGTGGCAAGGGGAACCTGGCACGCCAGCGAAACTGCATTGCCGGTAGGTGCCTCAATACCGTCATCTCGGTCGACCCCGAAGCGGGTCGTGGAGTCTATCGCTTGGGCGGCAACCCCAACAATGACGTCATCCGGAACGACCCCGAAGGCGGTCGCGCAGCATAGCCCAGGGTCGGCTCCGGCCGGCCCTGGGTAGCGCGCCGAGGTCATCGGGGCCCCGAAGGGGTCCCGCTCGGCCGCGCCGTACGACGACCATAACGACGTGACCTTCGAGCGCGCCGACACCACGCTACGACACCGCGGCGAGGTCGAAACGCTCGTGCAACATTCGCACCGCCCGGTTTGTCTCCGCCTCCGGAACGAGCACGCTCAACGAATAATCGCTGTCGCTGGTTTGGTAGACCGGCACCTGGCCCTCGAAGAGGGTGCTGAGAAACCGCAAAAACACCCCCGGTTGCTGCATGTAGTCGTGGCCGACAAGGCTCACCATCGTGCAGCCCTCGGTCAGCGCCGCCTTAACCCGCCGAACCTCGTCAAAACGTCCAAGCAGAAGCGCTGCCTGCGTCTCCACCTCACGGCTTGGGCTTCCGATCTGAAAGAGATAGATCCGGTTCGAGTTGGTCTTGACCGGCACGACCAAGCCGTCCAGCACGTCCTCGACCATCCCGTACTGCCCTCGTGGCACCGCAAATCCGGTAGAGCTCGGGTTGAGATTGAGCATGAAGATGCTGACCCCGTACCGCGCCATCGTCTCGTAAATGCAGCTCTCAAGTTCCACCCTATCCTCCGGCGCGGCAACCGAGAGGTCGAACTGCATATAGACCAGCTTGCCGGTGTGGGTTACCCCCGTCACCCGGCGGCCGGGGTGGTCCTCCCGCTTCACGATCACCGTTCCGATGTCCTCGCTGAACGTGTTCTTGACCCAGAGCGGGATGCCATACTGCATCGCGATTTCAGCCGCCCGAGGATGAACCACTTTGGCGCCTAAGTGGGCGATTTCCGCCACCTCGTCATAGGTGATTCGGCGCAGAGTTGGGGCGTGCGGCACTGCATCCGGGTCCGCCGTCTTGACCCCGTCGACGTCGGTGTAGATCTCGACCGCCTCCGCTCTTAGGGCGGCCCCGAGCGCTGAACCGGTCGTATCCGAGCCGCCGCGACCCAGGGTGGTCAGCTCTCCTCCCGGCGCACTGTCGCCAGCGACGAAGACACCCTGAAATCCACAGACGACCGGGATGTTCCCTGCTTCCGCGCTGTTCAACAGGCTGATCGGGTTGATTCCGACGATCCGCGCATTTCCGTAGACGCCGTCCGTCCGGATGCCG
>Ga0302326_10017701_pt1 | contig 14834 bp, 16 predicted proteins | sample Palsa_T0_3_FD_202264 | JGI IMG/M metagenome (GOLD analysis project Ga0302326, IMG submission 202264) | Peat permafrost microbial communities from Stordalen Mire near Abisko, Sweden - Palsa_T0_3 | ecosystem: Environmental > Terrestrial > Soil > Palsa > Peat permafrost | place: Sweden: Abisko... | reverse complement strand
CGCGCGAGCGGCGGCGAATAGTTGCGCGCGTAGAAGTCGGCATCTTTGCCTTGATCGACGACGACGCCGATCAGGGTCATGACGCCCCACACGCCGAGAAGCGACATCCCGAACCAGAAGTCCGAGAGCCGGTCGAACAACTCGGCGAGCGCCGTGCCGGCGGGCGCCGGCAAGGAGCGTGCTACGCTACGTGCCACCGATCTCGCGGTGCCAGGATTTCTCGAGCAGCACGATGATCCAGATGCTTGCTTCGTAGAGCACGTACATTGGGCCCGCGATCAGCATCATCGTTATCGGCGACCCGTCCGGCGCGGCCAGCCCGCCGAGCAGCAAGATACCCATCCCGATGTAACGCCGGTACGTCCGCAGCATCTTGACGTTCACGAGGCCGATGCGCGCGAGTGCCACCATGACCATCGGAGTTTGGAAGACGAGCGCAAACGCAAGGAACGTCAGCAAGATCAAGTTGAGCGTCGATTCGACCCCGAAGGTCTCTTCCGCGACCGCGTTCGTGATGCCGAGCAGCGCCGTCAGCACGCGATGGATGATGAAGAAGTGGCAGAACGCGATCCCGGCCGCGGCCAGCAGCAGCGAAGGCGCGGTGTAGGCGTAGACGACGCGCCGCGTCTTGGGATGGAACGCAGGCACGATGAACATCCAGATCTGGTACACGATAACGGGCAAACCGAGTACGATCGCGCCGTAGATCGAAAATTTGAACTCGGTGAAGATCACGTCGGTCGGCGCGAACGCGTGGAGCTTAAGCGCCCGGCCGAGGTACTCGTCTTTCAGCGCCGTGATCGCGTATTGCGAGGGCCAGAAGAGTACGAGGGCGAGCACCCCGATCGTCGAGAGCGCGATGATGAGACGGCTACGCAGCTCCCGCAGGTGCTCGGTAAACGGCATCTCTTTCTGGTCCCACGGCGGCGCATCGGATTCGGCGGCCGCGGGACGTTCGGCGAGCAACGTGCTGACGGCGCGCGGTTAGTTCGGCGGCGCGGCCGGCTCCGAGGGCGGCGACTGCGTCCCGACGACGATTCCGTTGACGGTCTGCGGCTCGGTCGCGAGCGTCGTTTTGGCGGCGTTCGCTTCGGCTAGGGCGCGGGCTTCGGCCCGGGCGCGCTCGGCGGCGACGTCCGCCTCGGCTTGGCCGACCATGAATTCTTTCTTGGCTTGGCCGAGACCGCGGGCCAGCTTCGGCACCCGATCCGCTCCGAAGAGCAGCACGGCCGCGCCGACCAGAATCGCGATCTCCATTGGGTTTCCGAACATAGTTCTGTACCTTTTGACATCGGGGCGGCGTGCCCCCCGATGGCCCCCACACCGACCGACGCTGATATCTTACCGCGCGCGGGCGGCGCTGTCGCGGGCGAGCCCCTCGGCGAGCGCCACGAGCTCCGCCCGGGCCGGCGCCGTGCCAAGCGGCGCAAGCGAGGTCTTCGCGCTCTCGACGTAGCCCGCGATTGCCTCACGCGTTCGGCTGAAGCCCCCGGCGCCGCCGACCGCCGCGACCATACGCGCGCTTGATTCGAGCGAATTGGCCCCGGGCTCTCCCGTGTAGAAACGCATCAGCGACGCCCGCAGACTTGGGTCCGCGCTCTCGAGAGCCAAAATTAATGGAACCGTCATCTTGTGCTCGCGCAGGTCGGCGCCGACGGGCTTGCCGAGTTCGGCTTCGCTCGCCGTGAAATCGAGCAGATCGTCGAGCATCTGAAACGCGATCCCGTAATACATTCCAAAATCGCGCAATGCCCGCGTTCGCAGCGGCGAGCCCCCCGACATGATCGCGCCGCATTCGGCCGAAGCGGCAAACAGCGTCGCCGTTTTTTTAACGGCGATCTCGACGTAGTCGGCGAGCGACAAATCGAGCTTGCCGACCGCGCGATGCTGGAGGACCTCGCCGTCGGTGATGTCGGCGAGCGCCGCCGCTAGGATGTTCGGTATGGGCGGCGCGTAGTTCGCGGTGACGTTCTTGAAGATCCACGCGAACAGATAATCGCCCGCGAGCACGCTGACCCGGTTGCCGAAATCGACCGCGGTAGCGTTGACCCCGCGCCGGGTCTGTGCCGCGTCAACGACGTCGTCGTGAATCAGCGTTCCGACGTGGATCAGCTCCATGTATGCTGCGAGCGGCAAGTGGTCGCGCGCATCGGCGCCGTTTGCTTCGGCCGCGAGCAGGAGCAGGCGCGGCCGCAGGCGTTTGCCGCCGGCGGCAAGCATTCGCCGGACGGCTTCGGTGATCAGGGCGTTGTCGGTCGCAAACGACGTCCGGAAAAACGCCTCGACGAGGTCGTAGAGATCGCGCTCCGACTTCGTTCCGGCGAACGACGGGTTCACGCCGTGCCGACGTGGACGGCGACCGCGCCCCCAGCCAGGCGCACGAAGCGCGCCTCGCGGAAGCCGGCAAGCGTAAAGCGCTCTGATAGTTCGGCGGCACCAGGATAATTCGTCAGCGAATTCGGCAAATAGCGGTACGCGCTCATCGAGCCGCCGACGATTCCGCCGACAAGCGGCACGAGCCCGTAGAAATACAGATCGAACGCGCGCTTGAACACCGGGTTCGGCGCTTTGGAGACGTCGAGGTTTACGAAGCGCGCGCCCGGTCGCAGGATGCGGCGCGTCTCGCGCAACGTCGCCACGATGTCGACGACGTTGCGCATCGAGAACCCCATGATCGCGCCGTCGAATGCCGCGTCCTCGAACGGCAGCGCCATCACGTCGGCCCGCTCGAAGGAAACGTTCTGTGCGCCGGCCTCGTGCCGGGCGCGCCGCCGCGCCCCGTCGAGCATCGGCTCGCAGAAGTCGACCCCCGTCACCTGCAGCGTCGCATCCGAGCGCAGCAGATGAAACGAAAGATCCCCCGTCCCGCAGCACAAATCGACGACCCGGCCGCCGGCCGGCGCCGCAAGCTCTTTCACGGCGCGCCGCCGCCACAACTCGTCCACGCCTCCGGTGAGAACGCGGTTCGTCGTATCGTATCTCGGCGCGATCGACGCGAACATCTCGCGGACGTAGGCGGCTTTTTCCATTACTTAGCGTTCACCCATTCAGGGTGAAGCAGCATCCCTCATTCCTGGGGGCTTGCGGAGCCGGTGTCAGCGCGTGATGGAGCTGCGAAATGAGCGAAGCGATCGTGGCCCAACCGGGCCTGTTGGCGGCTTTCCGGCGAGCCGCGTCCATTGCGTTGTCGGCGTACGTGCTCGAGCCGGACGCCGCGGTGACCAAAGCGCTAGAAGATGCGGGAGATCGGGGGGCGCGGGTCTCGGTGCGGCTGGAGGGGTCACCGTACGCGGGGCGGGAGCCCTCAGGCGATCTGGCCGAGCGAAACGGGCGGGTCGTGGCGGAGCTGCGAGCGCACGGGGTTGCCGTGCACCTGACGACGGCGGGCGACCTGCCGGTGCACATGAAGGCGGCGCTGGTCGACGGGGTGGCTTACCTCGACGATCGGAACTGGCCGGCCGACGGGCTCGACACGATCGTTGCGACGAGCGATGCGGACGACGTGGCGGCGGTGACCTCGGCGCTCCGCGGGGACCCGGCCGCGGACGGGCACCTGGCCGGCGAAAAGCGAGCGGCGCTGCGTCTCGAGGCCCAGACGATCTCGGCGGCGAGGGGCGACCAGATCGACGTCGAGTCGGAATCGTTCGGGTATTCGGCCGTTTCCAGAGCGCTCTACGAGCGCGCGCGCCGCGGCGCGCACGTGCGCCTGCTCGTCGCCAAACGCGAGTTCGACGAAGGCGGCGCGACCGAACGGGCCGCGCTGCGCCGGCTAGCCGGGGTGGGCGTCGAGGTTCGCGTCGTCCCGAACGACGAAAAGTTGTGCAGCGCCGGCGATCGCGGCTGGATCGGTTCGGCCAACGCGACCTACGAGCCGGCGGCGATGCTGGATTGGGGTATGGAGACCCGCCGTCCGGCCCTCCTGCGGGGCATAGAGGCCGCCTTCGAGCGCAACTGGGCCTGCAGCCGGCCCGCGGCGTTAGGCTGAGCTCCTAGGCACCGAAGAGCGCCTTTGCGGTCGCTGTCGTGCGACGGATCACCTCGTCCCGGGTCGTGCCTAAGGTCTCGGCGAGCACGCCCGCGGTTGCGGCGATGAAGGCAGGCTCGTTTCGCTGGCCGCGATAGGGTACGGGGGCGAGGTAGGGGCAGTCCGTCTCCAAGATGATGTGATCGAGGCCCACGGCTACGACCGCGTCGCGCACGCTCGCGGCGCTCTTAAACGTGAGCACTCCGCCAATTCCCAGGCGCAGACCATACTCTTCAACGAGGATGCGCGCTTGCTCGGGGCCCTCGGTGAAGCAGTGCACGACGCCCGCCAGGCCGCCGGCCGCTTCCTCATGCAGGATGGTTCGGAAGTCGTCGAAGGCATCGCGCTGATGAAAGACGACCGGCATCTTGCGCTCGCGGGCGAACCGGAGCTGGGCCACCATCACCGCCCGCTGCACGTCGCGCGGGCTATGGTCGTAGTAGTAGTCGAGCCCGATCTCGCCGATCGCGCGTGGGGGCTTCGGCCCGGCCTCGGCCAGCAGCTCGTCCAGCGCAGCGGCCAAATTCTCGGGCGCATCCTTAGCTTCGTGCGGGTGGACGCCGATGCTGTAATCGAGGCCGTAGCGCACCGCCGCCTCGCGCGCCGCCCGGCTGGCGGCGAGATCCGTTCCGATCGTCATAATCCGCTCGACGCCGGCATCGCGGGCCCGCGCAAGCATCGCGTCGCGGTCCGCGTCGAAGGCCCGGTCGTGAATGTGTGCGTGCGTGTCGAACATACGGGTGGAATGGTAGCATGATCACGACCGCGGAGGATCCGCGGAACACCAACCGGGTCATTCGCATCGCGATCGCGGGCTCCGTACTCGTTCACGCGCTGGTCCTGGTTGCCGCATTGCTGGCGAATGCCGAGTTCAGCAGGCTCGTCGCGCATATCGCGCCGCACCCGGCAGCGACTCCGCCCCCGCAAGATGAGATCGTGACGATTTCGTCCGCGGTCCGCATCGAACCGCGCCCGAAGCCGGTCGCACCGGCCCCGGTGCACCGGCCGAAGCAAACGACGCCGCGACAGGTCGCCGTCGTGCCGCATCCGGTCACGGTAACCCGTCCCGAGTATCAAACGCCGCCCCTGCTCAAACACGAGCTCGCAAAACAATCGCCGCATGCGCCACTGCAGCCGCAGAAGACGACGACCGCGCCGCCCCGGCCGCAGCAGTTGGCATCGCTGCGACAACCGGTTCATTATTCGATGCCGCACCGCGCGCAGCCGGAGCTCTCGCAAGAGCAGCTCACGAAGTTCGAGCGCGATTTCGCCAAGACGATCGCGCAGTCGCGCTCGGCCGTCAACCCGTTGAAGGTGGATCCGAATCCCGCGGCCGCGCCGAAGCGCTACCGGATTCAACTCGCCGGCTTGTTCGGCCGCTTGCGACACGGCGAAGGAATCTACTATCCGATCAAGGGCTGGCGTACGAGCGGCCTCGACTACTACTACGTCGACTACGAGTTTGTGTGGGCGGATGGGACCTATGAGCGCGGCAGCGTTCCCTGGCCGATCCATTTTGCGCCGAGCGTCGACCCGTTCGTCTCGTCCGATATCGGCATGCTCCAGCGCACGCCGCTGCCACCCCCGCCGCCGGGTTTCGTGCCGCCCGGCGACCTCGGAAAAGCGCTGCGCCCGTACTTCCCCAGTCTACAGTTCGAGGACGAGCAGTAACGTCGCGCTAGAGGCGGGGGAAGAGCGGTTCGTCGCTTGGCGCAACGACGCTGCCGGGCTCGAGTCTTCCCCAAACAAGCTCGGTCGACCATGCGCCGTGGGGTTCGCCTTCCAAACCGAGTTGCGTCCAGATGCCGCGCGCGGTCGTGGGCATGAACGGCGCGATCAAGTGCGCGAGCCAGCGTAAACCTTCGCAGAGTTCGTAGAGCGCCGTGTCGAGCGCGGCCGTATCGCCGCGCTTGTCGAGCTCCCACGGCCGCTTCTCGTCGATCGTGCGATTAAGTGCGGTGACGAATTCCCAAATCGCTTCGAGCGCCTCACGGAACTCGAGCGCCGCGATCGCCGTGCCCGCGCGCTTGCCGAGATCGGTAAAACGCGCGGCTAGCGCCGAGTGCGCGCCGGTGGGGACGCGGCCCGCCCGGTAGCGCACGAGCATTGCAAGCGAACGCTTCACGAGGTTTCCGAGATCGTTTCCGAGATCTCCATTGCGGCGCAAGCGAACCTTTTCTTCGCTAAAGGAGAAGTCGCTACCGAACGGCGCTTCGCGCAGCAGGAAATAGCGAATCGAATCGGAGCCGAAGCGATCGGCGATTTCGAACGGGTCGATCACGTTGCCGAGGCTCTTTGACATCTTTTGGCCTTCGAGCGTGATCCAGCCGTGCGCGAACACGCGCTCGGGAAGCGCCAGGTCGAGAGCCCACAGGACCGCGGGCCAGATGATCGTGTGGAAGCGCGCGATCTCCTTGCCGACCAGTTGGACGTTCGCGGGCCAAAACGTGCGGAAGCGTTCGCCGTCGCTCGCGTAGTCGAGCGCCGTGATGTAGTTGAGCAACGCGTCGAGCCACACGTACATCACGCCGCCGCCGGGCAGCGGCACACCCCAGTCGAGATTGACGCGCGAGATGCAAAGATCTTCGAGGCCGCCTTCGAGCGTTGCGACCATCTCGTTGTAGGCGCGCTCCGGGCGCACCCATTGCGGATGCTCGCGATAATAGGCGAGCAGCCGATCCCGGTATTTGGAGAGCGCGAAGAACCAATTGTCCTCGGACAGCCACTGGACTTCGCGGCCACACTCGGGGTTGGGGCAGCGTCCGTCGATGAGTTTCGATTCGAGCCAGAACGTCTCGTCGTTCGTGCAGTACCAGCCCGAGTATTTTCCGAGGTAGACGTTGCCGCTCGCCTTAAGGCGCTCGAAAACCTCGACGCACTGCCGCGCATGCCGGGGCTCCGTCGTGCGGATGAAATCGTCGTAGCGCACGTCGTAGCGCGCGCAGATCGCTTTCCATTTCACGACGAGCGCATCGGTCCACGCTTGCGGGGTCATGCCGGCTTCGGCCGCCGCCGCCGCGACCTTCTGGCCGTGTTCGTCCGTACCGGTCAAGAAGAACGCCGGCCCGTTTGCGTGGTGATAGCGCGCCAGCGTATCGGCCGCGACCGACGTATAGACGTGCCCGATGTGCGGGTTGCCGCTGATGTAATAGATAGGCGTCGTAACGTAGAAGGCGCGCTCGGACATCGGGCCCCCGTTCGGCCTCGTCCGGGCGGCGCCCCGTGGGGCGCGGGCTCAGAGCTCCCGGGTCGCGCGTCGCTGGGAAGCGCGCCGGTAAAGTTCGGCTCGAGCGCCGAAGCCGCGGCGCGCGAGGTCGCGGGCGATTTGAGGGACGCTAGCGCCGGCGGCGAGTGCGTGGTCGATCTCGCGGTCGGTCTCGACTTGCGACGGTTGCAGCGGCGCGGGCGCGGCCCCCGAAACGACGATCACGAGTTCGCCTCGTACGGGCCGATCGAGCTGCGCGAGCACGCCGGCAGGCGTCCCGGCCAATTGCTGCTCGTACAATTTCGTCAGCTCGCGCGCTACGAAGACGGGCCGCTCCGGCGCAAGCGACGCGAGCACCTCGAGCGTCTGCACGATTCGACTGGGTGTCTCGTACCATACCGAGGCCGTCGCGCGCTCGAGGGCGGCGCGCAGCGCGCGTTCGCGCTCGCCTTTGGCGCGCGGCACAAACCCTTCAAACGAGAACCCGTGGAGCTCGAAGCCGCTCAGCACCGCCGCGCTCACGAATGCGCTCGGCCCCGGCAGCGCTTCGACCGCTACGCCCGCAGCGCGCGCGGCAAGAACGAGGTCGCGCCCCGGGTCGGATATCCCCGGCGTGCCGGCGTCGCTGACGAGGGCGACGGTTCCCCCGCGCGCGCGCTCGAGGATGCCGGCAGTCACCGCGGCGGCGTTCTGCTCGCGATAGCTCCACAGCGTCTTTTTTGGCAGCCCGAGCGCCGCTAGCAACCGCCGCGCAACCCGCGTATCCTCGGCGACGACCAAATCGCAATCCCGCAATACGTCGAGAGCGCGCAACGTAACATCGCGCAAATTGCCGAGCGGCGTCGGGACCAGCACCAAACCCACAACGCGCTCTTCGCAGCTCGCGAGAGGTTGCCTCGAAGGCGTGCCGCAAACCTGGGACTCATGAACGAGCCCGGCGTTAAGGCCTTTGTGCGCGAGATTGAGTTACGCGGGCATATCCTGGATTCGGGCGTGTTCGGGCGCGTGCTCGAGCTGATCATGGATCATGAGGACGCGCGCTACACGATCGATAATTTTTCGGTCGGTAAAACCGCGACCGAGCCGTCAACGGCGCGCCTGCGTATCGAGGCCGAAACGGCCGCGGCGCTCGAGGACTTGCTCGACAAGCTGCGCGACATCGGGGCGGTCGTTGCCGACGATACCGATGCGGTCGTCGAACCGGCGCCGCGCGACGGCGTTCTGCCGGACGATTTTTACGCGACGACCAACCTCGAGACCGAAGTCAGAATCGGCGGCCGGTGGCTGCCCGTCGCCCTGCCCGAGATGGACTGCGCGATTTCGCTCGACAGCGGGAAGCCCCGCACGGTCGCTCCCTCCGACGTGGGCAAGGGCGAACCGATCGTCGTCGGGCACAGCGGCGTGCGCGTTCAAGCACTCCAGCGTCCGCGCAGCAAGCAGGTGTTCGAATTCATGTCGAGCGCCGTCTCGAGCGAGAAGCCCAAGGAGTCGCTGGTCGCCGAGATCGCGCGCGAACTGCTCGCGACGCGGGAGGCCGGGAAGCGCGTGCTGGTGGTCGGAGGTCCCGCCATCGTGCACACGGGCGCCGGAAAGTATCTGGAACGCCTGATTCGCGAAGGCTACGTCGACGCGCTGTTCGCCGGCAACGCGATTGCCGTCCACGACATCGAATCGCAGTTTTTTGGGACATCGCTCGGCGTCGATCTCGACAGCGCCTTTCCGGTCGAAGAGGGGCATGTCCACCACCTGCGCACCGTCAATCGGATTCGCGCGGCCGGCGGAATTCGCGCCGCGATCGATTCCGGTTTGCTTGGCGGCGGCATCATGTACGAGGCGTACCGCAAGAACATCCCGGTCGTGCTCGCGGGTTCGATTCGCGACGACGGACCGCTGCCCGACGTCATCACCGACGTCGTGGACGCGCAGCGCGCGATGCGCTCGTTCGTGCCCGAGATCGGTATGGCGCTGATGATCTCGACGTTGCTGCACTCGATCGCCGTCGGCAACCTCTTACCCGCGAGCTGCAAGGTCATCTGCATCGACATCAATCCCGCAAGCGTAACGAAGCTAACCGACCGCGGCTCGACCCAATCGCTCGGCCTCGTCATGGACGCCGCCTCGTTTTTGCGCGAACTCTGGGATGCCTTATCGGCCGCCGAGCGCTTGTCATCCTGAGCGGAGCTCGCGCAGCGAGCGTAGTCGAAGGACCAACGGCGCATGACGGAACAGCGGCGGTCCTTCGACTTCGGGCCTACGGCCCTACGCTCAGGATGACAAGAGGTTAGGTTCCTAAATAACGCTTCGCGCCGAGGTAGCGGCCGCGGAAGTATGCGGAATCGAAGCTGTCGATGTGGACGTCTTTGCCGATCGAGTTGACGAATTGACCGCCGCCGAGATAGATGCCGACGTGCGACGGGCCGTACGCGTAGGTCTGAAAGAAAACGAGGTCGCCGGGAAGCGGGTCGCCCGCGATCGGACGGCCGGAGTAAAATTGTTTGTCGGCCGTGCGCGGTATGCTGATACCGATGGTGGCAAATGCGTATTGCGTGAAGCCCGAGCAATCGAAACCGCTCGGCGAACTGCCGCCTTTACGGTACGGCGCGCCGAGATACGCGAGCGCGTTATGGAGCAGTGCGGTGGCTCCGGGCAACGACGTCGGGGCCTTGGGCGGCCCCGGCTTTGCAGCCGGACTCGCGGCCGTCTTCGGCTTTTGCGGCGGAGGCGAGTTCATGTCAATGACCTGCACGCTTTGTGCGAGCGCAGGGGAGAGCGTGGCGAGTGCCGCCGCGCAGAGAGTAATTGCAATAAGAGAGCGCTTCATACAGCCTGTTTCTCGACGTAGGGAGTGATTTGTCGTGGGTGCGGGATCAGCGTGGCGCCGGCGACGGAGACGGACGAGCGCAGCTCGACTGCGCGGGGGATTCCGGTGAGTTCGAAAAGTTCGACCCCCCGCCCGCGCCACCGCTTCACGAATGCCGCGACGGTTTCCGGACGCGTGAGCGGGCGCTCGATGATCGCCCACAGCGCGAACCCGGCGGCGAGGCCGGCGCCGAGCGCCGCGGCGACCGCCACGTCGCCGTAGCGCGGCCGAAGGGCCGCCATCGTTGCCGCCACGATCGGTTCGTGCAGCAGATAGATGCTGTACGAGGCGATGCCGATTCGGCGCAGGGGCTCGGCGGCAAGTACCCGTTGCACGAGCGGCTGGGCGCCCGCGTAAATGACGAGGAAGAAAGCGGCCAAGTGCCATCCGACGTTCGTCTGAATCGGAAAATGCGGGCGCTGCTCGTTCGCGAGCGCGAACACGACGGCGCCGAGGCCGAGTGGTATCGCGTAACGCGCGATCGGATGCTCGTACGTGCGAACGTACGCGGCGACGATTCCGAGCAGAAATGCGGGTAGCACGCCGAGATCGGTGCTCGTCGCGCGGGTTAACTCGCTGGCGAACGCGACCAAGACGATCGCCGTCAGAAACGCGCGCAGGTTGCGGACAGCGAGCACGAGCGCGAGCGGGAACAGGAAGTACCATCGGAATTCGACTGCGAGCGACCAGAACGAGCGGTTGATCATGACCTGGTCGCGATCGACGAAGATGAGCTGGTTTACGACGTCGAAGCCGTCGAACGATTTCGGCATGCCGCCGGGCAGCGCGACCCCGCGCGCGAGCAGAACGGTGCCGATGGCTGCAACGAGCCCGACGGCGACGGCATACGGCGGGATGATGCGCAGAAAACGCTTGAGTGCGAACGCGACCGTATCGAATTCGCAGCGCCCCCCGGCGCGCAATTTTTCAAACGTCGGCAGCGCGAGGCAAAAGCCCGAAAGCACGAAGAACAGATCGACCCCGTGCGAGCATTCCTTGGCCCAGCCTTCGAGCGCCACGCCGGGCGCGTGCACCCGTGCGTGAAACACCATCACCGTCAAGACGGCGATCGCGCGTAGCCCGTCGACGTAAGAGAGGCGTCTGTGCATCTAAGGGGTATTTCGGCTACCGCGCGTCGGTGCTCAACCCCCGGGCGGGATCGCGACCGGGTTGCCCGGGCAGGGCGGTCCGGCCTTTCCGGCCGTTGCCGGCTGGAGGATCGTCAGGACGATGTTTAGGCCTGGAACGCATGCGATCAGCAAGTTCGGGGTTGCGACGTTGAGAAAGCCCATCTGCGCGCTCGACTCGGCGTTGATTTTGCTGAATCCACCGAAGCCGTTCGAAGCGTACCAGGAAAGGTAGCTCGGGATGTTGAGGCTCGAGGAGATGCTCACAGACTGCACGCTGACCGGTAGATTGCCGACCCCGTAGCTACCGCTCTGCAATGCGATCGAGGCCGGGTTACACTGCGATGTGGCAATTTGGTCGGGGCGCCAGTACGGCTTGGCCGAGGCCACCGGGGATGCGGTGCCGACGACCTGTGCTTGAACGAGTGCGGCCTGCGTGTCGGCGGCGACTCGGTTTGCGATCGAGCTGCTCTGGGGCATCGGCGTATAAGCGGGCAACGCATCGCCGCTCGTCACCTCGAGGACGCCCGTTGGGAGCGGTTGGACCGTCGATGTGGGATCCGCTGAGGCGGTCGCTCCCGTCGGCTGGAGGCAGAGCGGCCCGAGTTCGTTCGAGTTGATGTGGAGAATTTCATCGATCACCGACTCGACGGTCGCGACCGTATAGGCCTGGCCGTTGCGCCATGAGACCAAGTCACCGTAGCGCACCGCCGATTGCGAGCGCTCGCTGATGACGCCTAAACGGCTGAAAAAGATCAGCGTGAAAACGAGCGCGACGAGTAACGGGAAGAAAACGACCCACTCGTAGAACACGGAGCCGCGTTGGGCGTGGAGGCGGCGGGGATTTAACATATGGTCTTCACGCTTTGCGAGTCGGTCGATGTGGTCGGGACGGTCGAATAGTAACCGGTGTCGAGACTAAGCCCGGCAAACGAACTGAGCATGCTGGTGGCCGAAACGCTCGGAAAGAGCGACATGTCCTGGGTCAGGATCGTGTTGGTCAGGCCGCCCATTTGGTTGGTAGCGCTGATGTTTTGCGAGAGCGGGGCGAGCGCGTACGTCGTGTGCCCGACGGCATCATAGAGCTTCGGTGCGTTCGGTAAGAGCGACGATGCCAAGGTCGGCACTTTCTCGCACGCGTACTCGTCGACAACGGGAAGGCCGTTGACCAGCGATATCTGCGTCGTATATTTGAACGCGCAATCGGTGCTCAGGGCCACGCAGTTGTTCGAAAAAAAGCTTGACACGGTACCTGGGATGTTTGCGATGTTGTTTCCGGTCAACTGACCGCTGAACTGATTCAGTACGCTCGCGACCGAACTCAGGTTCGCGACCTCGGACTGAACGTTGTTGACGGCCCCGAGCAGATCGTTCGTGCAACTGGCGTTGAGCAGGCCCGACCCACTGCAGTTCGAGTCGCCGCCGGTGAGCAATTGCGGCACGCCGGCGACCACGTTTCGCACCGTAAACTCTTGAACGTTGAGCGCCATGAGCAGGGTTTGAACCGAATTGAGCCGGGCTGCGTCACCCGCGAGCGCTGCGGTCGCCGCCGAGTCCGCCGCATTCTGGGCGCGGATCTGATACCGGACCGTATTCGCGTAGTTGTAGACGAAGAAGATGAGCGATAAGGTCATGAAAATCGCGAACACCCAGAATGGGATGGCTTGGCCGCGTTCGCTCGCTTTGGCGTTCACGGGCAGGTCACCGCGCCGGTGTCGATGGTTTTCAAATTGCTCATCGCGCTATTGAGCGAGGCGAGCGGTCCGCTCGAGCTGAGCAGCCCGGTCGCCGGCGCCGTCAGAATCGGATCGACGACGAGCGCGAGGAGGGAGCCGAGCAACGGCACTTGGCTCGCGAGTTGCGCGTTGAGCGTCGTAACGGCGCTCGACGTGCTCAGGGTTCCGGAGAATGCGGAGGCGACCGGGGCTTGCAGGTCGCTCGAGAGCGCATTCAAGAGTGGCGTGATGAGTGGGGCCAGCAGCGTTACCGCCTTGAGTGCGCTCGCCGTCGTGTTCAAACTCGTGACCGTGGAGGTGAGTGACGTGCTGACGGCGTTGAGCGCGCTAAGGCGAGTCGTTAGTGCGGTCGTATTGAGATTCAGCGTCGAAGTCGGCGAGCCGTTCAGCGCCCCCAAGCTCACGAGCGTCCCGCCTTGCAGGAGCCCGACCGGAAGGTTGCTGAGCAACGACGTCCCGCCGTTTGAGAGGTTGAGTGCGCCCTGCGCGCAGTTGCTTAGCGGCGAGCTCGAGGCGGTGCCGGCCGAGGCTTCGATCAAGCGCGACGAAATCGTCAGCGGCGTACCGCTTCCAACCGCCGTGATGCCCGGGACCTGTTGCGACACGTCGCTTTCGAACGTCGAGCTGCTTGGGTTCAGAGCGCTAATCGAACCCGCGACGATTCGTTTGAATGCTTCCGTTCCCGAGGCTGCCGCCGCTTGCCGGTTCGCGCTTGTCGGAGCGCCGACCGATTGCACCGTATCGTGCGCGGCGACGAACGTCGCGCCGTCGGCGCTGATCTGATAGAACGCCGTCGTCGCTAGCTGTACGGTCGCATAGAGGACCAGGAGCGTAAAGGAAATCGTAAGCGCCGTCTCAACGGCCGCGCTACCGCGAATGGAAGTCATGGGGTCACACCGTTGCGGTTGTCGAGATTCGTATCGGTAAAGGTGAGCTGCCCGGCCGCTGCAGTCTGCACGAGCGCCATAACGGCAAGCATCGCAAGCGCAATCGTCGACGCGACGAGAGCGTATTCGCTCGTCCCGTTCCCGGTCTCATCCATAATGAAGGCGTGCGCGGTGAAAAGCACGCGTTCGTAAAACTTACGCTGTAACAAGAGACTCCATTATGCTATATCTATCGGAATTTTCGCCATAAGAAACAGTCACAAGTTCTCCTTACACGCTTTCGGAATAGTGGTCAGTAGTCACGTCATTCTTGTAAGTAAGGAAACTGTCAAACTTGTCAGGCCCAACCGCTCCCCTTGCGCCGGTGAAAAAAACTCGCACGCCTTCCAGCGTGCGAGCTTCTTTCACCAGGAGCCGTGCGAGGTAGGTGCGCGCCCTACTTCGTTACGATGGTCGGCGTCATGACGAAGACAACGTCGGTGTCCGTCTTCTGGTAGGAGGTGGAGCGGAAGAGCTGGCCGAGGATCGGGATGTCGCCCAGGAGCGGGAACTTCTGAACGTTCTTCGATTCTTGGCGGCGCAGCAGCCCGCCCATGACGACCGACTCGCCGTTTTGGGTGATGACGTCGGTCGAGAGTTTGCTCGTCTTGAGGGCCGGGATCGTGAAGCCGTTGATCTCGATGCCGTCGGCGAAGTCGAGATCGGAGATTTCCGGCTTAATGACGGCTTCGACGCTTCCGTTGCCGAGGATCGTCGGCGTCACGTCGAGCTTGACCCCGTATTCCTTATAGGAGATGGAAACCGTGCCCAAGCCGTTGGAGATCGGGATCGGGATCTCACCGCCGACGAGGAACGAAGCCGGCTGGCCGGGCTGGGTGACGAGGTTCGGCGAGGACAAGACCCTTGCGTGACCCTCCTCGAGCAACAGGTTGAGCGTGGGGACGAATAGGCTGACCCGGGACAACGATCCGATTGAGAACGGGTTGTTGCCGCCG